>JAABVA010004242.1_pt1 | contig 13342 bp, 10 predicted proteins | sample 5560331 | NCBI WGS metagenome assembly JAABVA01 (sample SAMN12812661, study PRJNA571458) | rock metagenome | isolation source: Antarctica rocks | place: Antarctica: Victoria Land, Mt New Zealand sud | collected 2016-01-07
CTCTCGGAACGAGAAGAGCACTGATAACCAAGCTGACAGGGGTGGCTAAGCCTACCCAACCGGAGACGGTACCGCGCTGTTGTTCAGGTACATGGTCGGGAATAATCGCGTTGAAGGCAGTACTTAGTATACCGTTTGCGATACCGACGACGACAATACCAATTGTGAAGAGGACCAAAGATGTTGCCTGCGCTAACACGATAAACCCTACAATAAATAAGATTGAGGCGAACAACATCCAAGGTCTCCGTCTGCCAATCGGAGTGCGCGTGCGATCAGAGAGGATACCAACAAGGGGTACAAGCCCTAGCCCAATGAGTGAACTGATGGTCAAGGCGATACTCAAGACAACCTCTTTGTGACTCGCATCGATGTTTGTCGCCTGTTGTGGATACAGGATGGTTGTGAGTGGATAAAACAGGAGCCAGACGACAACGTTTGCCAGAAAAAGTGTGAACTGAAATCCGAAACCGACAGGGGTCGTAGGAATTTGTGCGTCTGAGGCATGCGTTTCATCAACGAGAGTAGGATCGACTGGCGTTGGATTCAACATGGGTAAAATCTCCTTGTCTAGCAAGATAACGCTCGTAATATCAGGTGTGCCAACTGATAGAAATTTCTCCCTTCTCTTGTCAGGTCAAATAGAGATTCAGTGTGCGTTGTCCGTTGTTGTCTCCCCCAGCAAATCTCTGGCAATGCGTACACGAATCTCTTGTTGGTACGCTATGAGAACAGTGTCGATATGCTGTTTCATTTTCAGGGCTGCTCCCTCAGCATCTCCCTGCTTGATGCATTCAAAAACGGCGAGATGCTGTTGAGCCGAGGCACGTAGCGTATTTGGGAGATACTTTCGCAAGAGTGTGATTGCTGACTCCTGCAAGGTGAGGACATTGGTGATCGTTTCCACAAAATAGGGATTATGCGTCGCTTGAGCGATACCGCGATGAAATGCGGTATCGGTCGCCAAGTAGGTATCCCAATCTTCCTGCTCAGCACTGCGAAGATTCCATTGGAGAATCTCTTCCAATGTACGCACTTCTGCGAGCGTGATCTGTACTGTGGCAAGCCGAGTCGTCATCATCTCCTGCAAGGCACGAAAGGTGAAAAGGGCATCAATTTGTTGCGGGTCTGCGAGTATAGAGAGATTGATGAACTGTTTAGCGAGGGGATGTTGCTCTCTTGTCACAGAGATGCCCACCCCCTTCCGTACATTCACCAATCCCGTCGCCGTCAGCACTTTGATGGCCTCACGCACAATACTCCGGCTTACGCCGAACTGCTCGCCCAATTGTTGCTCGGTTGGCAAGCGGTCTCCTGACTTGAGATGTGACTGTAGAATCATCCGCGCGATTTTTTCAGCGACCAGTTCGTATTGCGGCTGATACGCATCCTCCACGCGTTGCGCGGGCTTAGAAGATGATGAAACCATATATTGTTCGAGTATCCTTCACAAAGTAAGAGTGCTGCTTATATATGACATAGAAGGAGAAGAAGTTCATCTTCATCACTTATGTATGGTTAAAAATATAACACATTCTCTTTCTTTACGCAAGAGAATATGCTATACAAATTTTTCTGCTTCCTTGACAAAAATGCCAATTTCGTGGTATAGAATGCTCAATACTATTTTTACTTCTTAACATTGAGGGTCGGTTTCGGAAAAGAATGGCTTTACATCTCGAAAAATGTGTATAACACATAACTAAAAAGAGAATGGTGATTAGTTTTTACTTAGTTAAGGAGATACGTCAGTGCCGATGGACAAAGATGGACAACTCTTTTCTCACCCACTTTTAGAACAAGGTGAACGCTCTAACGAGCATTGGCCTATTGGATGGCAAGGTGCATTCATCTGGGCTGGCTTGCCTCCTGTGCCAACACCACCCATTACCTTTTCCTTGAAGGGTGTTCCCTCCCAGGCGTGGAACCGCTATTGCTATCTGCGTAAAACAGTAACGCTTGAGACACTTCCGCAAATAGTACCAGCAAGAATGACTGCCGATTCTCGTTTTATCCTCTACGTCAATGGAGTCGAGGTGGTCAGAGGACCGGCACGCGCAGTTCCTGAACGGCTGGCATGTGTTGAGGTAGACCTCGCGTCTTATTTGCGCCAAGGGAACAATGTTCTCGCGGTTCTCGTTGGATATTATGGTCGTCCAATGCCATGGTGGGTTCCAGCCTTTACAACGTTTCAACTCGGATTAGGAGCTTTCTCCTTTGAAGCACCATCGCTCGGCATTGTCTCCGATGACACGTGGAAGGGACACTCTGCACCATATGTATCCATTGTGCCAGAGGATGACAATCTCGAACGTCAAATCGCCGGTCCACCGGAAATTATTGATGGTCGCGACCTTCCGTGGGGCTGGAATACGCTGGATTTCGACGATACCTCGTGGGAGAATGCAACCATACTCCAAGGTGGCTTCGTCTCAAAGTTTTCCTCTCATCTGCCTGTTGCTCCTTTTACGGCTCCAGAATTGGTTGACATCGCTCCCTTAACCGCCATTCCTGTCCACCTGAACCAACTTCGCTCGTTCCCCATTCCCATACGCGAGGGAAACGATCCCACGTTGCTCTATGACGAAACGACCCAAACAGAGAGTCCACAAAAAGATGGGACAACCGAAGGAACGCATACACTTACGGTTTACGACGCTACCCAGATGACCCTTGCCACTCCCTGGGTTGAGGTGCGCGGCACGGCTGGTACTGTCATTGATATCTACTGTGGAGAAGATGTGCATCCCGATGGGAGAGTCGAGATTCGCCCACGTCTGTATGCCCTGCGCTGTATTCTCGCGGGGAGAAGTGGGAACGAGACAGAATATTTTGAAGGCTTTCATCCGGTTGGCTTCCGCTATCTCGCCGTTGCGGTGCGTGGTGAGGCTCAGGTGTTCGCTATAGGTGCGATAGAGCGACACTATCCACGTGTGAGCGAGGCAACATTCACCTGCGATGATGAACGGCTCAATCGCATCTGGCATGTTGGAGCACGTACTCTCGATCTTTGCTCTCTCGATGCGTTCGTGGATTGTCCTGGACGAGAGCAACGTGCATGGGTTGGCGATTCTTATATTCATGCGCTCCTTTCCTATGTAACCGCGATCGATTGGCGATTAGTACGGCGTCACCTGCAAGTTTGCGCCCAGTCACGTCGGCATGATGGTTTGTTAGCGATGGTCGCGGCAGGCGATTTCTCGCTCGGCTCACCTACCATTCCTGACTATTCCCTGCACTGGATACGCGCCCTTGCACGCTACCTCGAATATTCCGGCGATGTCACAACGATACGCAACCTCTTGCCTACAGCAAAAGGCATTATCACCGCCTTTGAACGCTATCGCGGCTCCGATGGCTTTTTACACAACGTCCCTAACTGGATATTCATCGACTGGGCGATGACGGAGCGAGCAGAGATTATTGGCGTTCTCGATGCGCTCTACGCCCTCACACTGACGGACTATGCATGGCTTCAAGAGCAGGTGACGGGCGATACTCAGGAGATAGCAGTAGCGCGTGCTGGTGTAAAGCAGACACAGGCTGCGTTTGAGTCGCTATGGGATGAGACGCGCGGCATCTATGTCGATGCGGCAGATGCACACGGACCACATCGGCGAGTTAGCCAGCATACGAACGCACTAGCTATTCTGTCCGGTTGCGCTCCACAGGAGCGTTGGACACGTATCCTCGATTACATACTTGATGAACAGCGTGTGATTATCACCCCTCTCTCTTCAATGGGTGGATTCGCCAGTTCGATGCAAGGGGGCGATCCTGCAAAGCTTATGCCTTATGATCCTGAGACACAAGTTGTCGGCACAGAACCATTTTTCGCCCACTTTGTGCATCAAGCTGTGGTCAAAGTGGGACGGTTTGACCTGCTGACACGCTTATGCCTGCGCTGGTTTGCTCAAATTGAGCGTGGGAACACCACTATCGAAGAGTTCTGGGATGCCCCTATCGGCAAGGCGAGCCGCGCTCATGCATGGTCCGCGACACCCACCTATGATCTGACTGCCCATCTTTTGGGAGTACGTCCGCTTACACCCGGCTTTGCCCAGACACAGATACGCCCCCACTTCGGCGAATTAAACAAACTGGCAGGACGTGTATCAACACCTTTCGGCTTCATCGACCTTGATCTGACTCGTGAAGGAGGAACGATTACCATCCCACAAGGCATAGTAGCCATGCTCGATTTTGAAGATTGCTTGCTTGCTGGTGGAGAACTCCACGCTGGTCGTCATACGATTCCACCTACTACTCTCTCAACATCGCAACAGGAGAAAGAGCTATGACAACGCAAAATCAATATGGCATGGATCGGCAGAATCAGATATACCTTGCGGGGCTACAAGGGCTACGACCTTCTCTACCAGTTTCCTATGCTGACCTGGAAGTGCAGGCGAAAGCTCGTTTGACGCCAGAAGCCTACGGCTATGTAGCGGGTGGTGCTGGCATGGAAGAGACGATGCATGCCAACCGTGACGCATTTCGACGCTGGCGTATCGTACCACGGATGCTACGTGACGTGTCTCAGCGTGACCTGCGTGTACACGTCCTCGAACAGACGTTTCCTGTACCGGTTATGTTGGCACCTATCGGCGTGCAATCAATTGTGCATCCAGATGCAGAGCTAGCAACTGCACGGGCGGCGGCTGAAGCAGGAGTGCCATTCATTCTCAGTACAGCCTCATCGAAAACGTTGGAGGAGGTAGCACAAGCGGTGGGAAGCACTCCTCGCTGGTTTCAACTCTATTGGGGGCGCGACCCTGAGTTGACAGCGAGCTTTCTGTCCCGTGCGGAACGTGCAGGCTATGGTGCTCTCGTGGTTACGCTCGATACGAATCTCTTGAGTTGGCGTGAGCGCGACATTCAACATGCCTACCTGCCATTCTTGCTGGGAGAGGGTGTGGCAAATTACTTCAGCGATCCCGTCTTCCGCTCACGGCTGCAACGACCACCAGAGCAGGACCCGCAAGCGGCACTGTTGCACTTTGTGCGTGTCTTTACGAACCCGACCCTGACCTGGAATGATCTCGCCTTCCTACGTTCACATACACATCTGCCACTCATCCTCAAAGGTATTTTGCATCCCGACGATGCACGTAAGGCGATTGAGTATGGTGCGCGTGGCATCATTGTCTCGAATCATGGTGGACGGCAGGTTGATGGAGCAATAGCAGCACTCGATGCTCTCCCGAATATTGTGCAGGCGGTACAGGGACGTGTTCCTGTGCTTTTTGATAGCGGAATACGCAGTGGTGCTGACACGTTTAAAGCACTGGCCCTCGGCGCACAGGCTGTGTTGTTAGGACGCCCCTACATGTGGGGGTTGGCACTTGGCGGTCAAGACGGTGTGCGCGAGGTGCTACGCAACTTTCTGGCGGATTTCGATCTGACGCTGGCTCTGAGTGGATATACCTCAATCAAGCAGATAGATGCAACCGCGCTTGCATGAAAGGAAGCCTTGTATGACAAAGGTGTCATCTCAACAGTGGGTGGAGCAGACAGCCACGCAACTTGTACAAGCTATCCGTTCGGGAGACGTTTCGGCACAGGAGGTTGTGGAGGCACATATCCAGCGCATCAATGAGGTTAATCCACGTCTGAACGCTGTCGTCTATCCGCTCTTTGATGAAGCACGCACTGCGGCAAAAGAAGCCGATACGCAACAAGCCTCTGGCAAGCCTCTCGGTCCTCTGCATGGGGTACCGATGACCATAAAAGACCAGTTTGAGGTCGCAGACACACCCGCAACATGGGGACTACCGAGCCGTGCCGGAAGAATTGCGACCTCAGATGGTCCCCTTGTGCAAAGGTTACGGAAAGCAGGCGCAATTCTTCTGGGAAAAACGAACGTTTCACAGTTGCTCCTGTACAATGCCGCAGATAACCCCTTGTATGGGCGCACCAACAATCCGTGGAATCCTGAGCGTACTCCTGGTGGGAGTAGCGGAGGTGAAGCGGCTATCATCGCCGCTAGTGGCTCAGCACTGGGACTCGGAGGTGATATTGGCGGGAGCTTGCGCGGACCAGCACACTTTTGCGGTATTGCGACGCTCAAGCCAACCTCCCGGCGTCTCACAACGATGGACAACCCAGGTGATTTTGCTGATGCAATTCAGGATATCATTATCGGTCAAGCAGGTCCAATGGCACGCAGTGTTGCTGATCTAGCCCTTGCAATGGAGGTTTTGGTTGGAGACGAGCAGGACCAGAGCGATACAAGTGTTCCGCCAGTTCCCTGGCGAAGTCCAGATGCTGTTCCATTGGCAAGTCTGCGGGTTGCCATGTATATCGAAGATGGTCTTGGCATGCCTTTTCCTGCCATTCGACGAGCAACACTTGCAGCAGCAGAGATGCTGCGTACTCAAGGGATGACTGTTGAAGACTGGACGCCTCCAGACCTCTCATCGGTCCCTCACCTTTTCCTGGGCCTGATGAGTGCAGATGGAGGGGCAAGCGCGTTACGTCATTTGGGGCGCGATGAACGTGCTCCGCAGATTCAAGACTTGGCGCGAATGGTCGCAACGCCACCATTTTTACGCTCGTTGATCGCGACAGGACTGGCCTTGATGGGACAACGTGATCCCGCACGCACGATTCGCAGTCTGCGTCCACTCACCGCCGATCAATACTGGCAATTGACGGCCCAGCTTTTCCTGTTTCGACAAAGATTTTTGGAAGCACTGAACGCGGGCAAGTACGATGCAATTCTCTGTCCACCTTCCGCATTTCCAGCACTCCCACATAATGTACAGGATTTTGCGCTCTCCAACGGTGTCTACGGTTCGCTCTATAATCTGCTTGGGATGCCTGCAGGTGTCGTCCCTGTTACAAAGGTGCTCCCAGAAGAGGAACACCTATCGGCCTCCCGTCCTACAAAACAGAGTCGCACACTTGCCGCTATCGCAGCAGGGAGTGCAGGTCTTCCAGTTGGCGTACAGGTAATCGCTCGCCACTGGCGCGAGGATGTTGTACTCGCGGTGATGGCAGCAATCGAACGGAGCGTGTAATGGAAGAAACAAAGGTAAATATACAAGAACTGCTTAGTATAATGACGGTGGAAGAAAAGATTGCATTGACTATCGGTCATGACCTGGGAAGTACCAATAGCATTGAGCGATTAGGAATTGCATCTATTACGTTACAGGATGGCCCGCATGGAATACGAAGACGACCTGCGAACGCCTCTAGGAGGCCGCAATTTTGAATATTACTCCGAAGACCCCGTTGTTGCAGGTGAAATGGGGTGTGCATTTGTACGTGGCGTCCAGAGCAAAGGGATTGGTACGTCACTGAAACACTATGCCTGTAACAACCAAGAGTTTGAGCGTATGACCATCAGCGCGGAGGTAGACCAGCGTACACTCAGGGAGATGTACTTAGCTGCCTTTGAGCGGGTTGTCAGAAAAGCGCAGCCATGGACAGTGATGAGTGCCTACAACAAAGTGAATGGACTATCTGCATCCGAGCATCCTCAACTGCTACGCACTATTTTGAAACAGGAATGGGGCTTTGAAGGCGTGATCGTCTCTGACTGGGGAGCCGTCGATGAGGAGGTCAAAGCACTCGCGGCGGGACTGGATTTACGGATGCCGGGTGGTGGGAGTGTGAACAGGAAACATACAGAAAGCGTCGCTCAGGCAGTGAGAGACGGACACCTATCAGAAGCCGTGCTTGATGAGGCAGTTGCTCGCGTATTACACCTCGTACTACGTGGCACAGAGAATCGTCGTCCCGAAGCGACGTTCGATTCAGATGCTCACCATACACTGGCACGGAAAGTCGCTGCTGAATCGATGGTACTCTTGAAGAATAGCGACAACCTCTTACCACTACAAGCAGAACACCTACACACGGTCGCACTCATTGGTCGTTTTGCGAAACAGCCTCGCTATCAAGGTTTGGGCAGTTCGCGCATCACACCAACCCGTCTCGATGCGCCCTACGATGAAGTGCAGCGTTGGCTGGGTGAGAGTGTGCATGTGACATACACGGATGGATATGCTGAGGAGGAGCTAGACGAGCGCCTGTTGCGTGAAGCTGTAGAGCAGGCGCGAACCGCAGAGATCGCTATGCTCTTCGTAGGCTTGCCAGATACCTACGAAGCGGAAGGTTTTGATCGGTCGCATATCTCCCTGCCAGAGTCCCACAACCGCTTGATTGCGGAGGTCTGCAAGGTTCAGCCGAACACGATTGTTGTCTTACACAACGGCTCTGCCATCGCAATGCCGTGGATTGATGGCCCCAAAGCGATACTAGAGGTGGGACTGGGTGGTCAAGCTGTCGGGAGTGCTCTCGTGGATGTTCTCTCAGGAAAGGTCAATCCTTCTGGGAAGTTAACCGAAACATTTCCCGTCCGTCTGGAGGATACCCCCGCCTATCTGAATGAGCTTTTGGTTGGCCCTTCGAGTACAGACATGGTGCTGAGTGTGAATGTGCAGACAAAAGCAGACCCACAGTCAGAGATACCAGTATTTACCCGAATGTCACCGCTCAAGCAGTTTCTCCAGAACCCCAAAGCACGGACAGTTGTAACACATGCACTGGCTGGAACGTCTGTCGAGAGTCTGCTCTCCAATCAGAACGCTATCTTGACTCCTATCCCAATTGGGAAAGCCGCCACCTTTGGCATGTTAACCGACGACATGGTTGATGCACTTCTTGAACGAGTGAATCAAGCTGTTAGAGCCTGAAGATGACGAGACATGTTATGAGGAAATATGTACATTGCTACCTGACTTTTAGGTATTTTCATTGCTCATGAGCGATAATCATGCTAGTATTGATCTTTGAACCAATATTTTTTCAAGAAGGGTGACTGCTATGAAGATGACCCCCCCTTTCTCTTCGAGTAATAATGCATTTCTAACAGAAAGGTCATCAAAAAACAGCCAGAAGTCTGCTTTTGGCACACATGCGTTAGCTTGGTGGTATCGTTTGGCAGCCCCACCCGAACCTCCTGTCACAGCGAACCTTATCCAGCGAGAAGTGTTCCGGCGTGGTCAGATTGCCAGTTTAATGTTGCTTACCATGATCGCCATCTTTGTCGCGTTTATGGGAGAGGGCTTTACCAATCCCGCGATATTTCCTATTGTAATACCTGCTCTATGTCTGAATGTCATCGCCATCTTCTTGAATCGACGGGGGTGGGTTGCTCTCGTTGCCATTTTGCTTATTGTTGAGATTGAATTTCCTGTCGCTTTCGCAGGAGGACTCCTTGATCTAAGTAAAGGGATAAGTCTTTACTCTTTAGGAATTTTTGATCTCTTCGTTGCGGCAGAGGTCATTGCAGCGGCCTTGCTTGCTCCTAAAAGTGTATTTGTTGTCACGTTCATTAATATCATCCTTATCGGGTTTGGGATGAGCGTACACCCGGCTCCTGATCTAGCCCATTTCATCGCAGCGTCAAGTATCTACAATGCAATGGCACGTCCGGTAATCTTGCAACTCGTCGTCGCATTAGCAATGTATGTTTGGGGAAGCAGCGTGATCAAGGCCCTTATACGTGCGGATCGCGCTGAAGCAATGGCAGCATTACAACACGCCCTTGCCCAACAACAACATGCTCTTGCCCAAGAGAAACAGCAATTGGAGCGCAGCATTCAGTACATTGTGGAGACACAAACACGGGTAGCAAACGGAGACCTGAACGCCCGCGTCCCTCTAACACAAGAGAATGTCCTCTGGCAGGTCGCGGGTTCATTCAATAACTTATTAGCACGCTTCCAACGTCTGCGTCAAGACGCTTTTGAACTTCAACGACTCAGAAATGAGACGACGCGACTGATTGCCGCTGTACGCGAGGCGCGAGAAGGGCAACACTCGATACAGTTTGCTCATAGTGGGACTGCGTTGGATGTTCTGGCAATGGAGATCAATCGAGACCGAAGTAACATACCTATGAAGTAACGCTCCTTTTCACAAATGGGAACGTGTATTTTCAGTGTTGAGAGGGACATAGTTGTGTTGTATCACACTGACCTCACGACCGTCTTACAGACTCTCGCTCAGCAGAGCGGTGAATTGCACGCTGACTTGAAGGATGTTGTGGGCCTGGCGGAAAATTGCCGCGCACACCTTCTTCTGGTTCAGGGGCAGGTGACTTCGTGTTCGATTGAAAGTAAGAGTGGTATTGTGCTCTCAAGCAATACTGCCCTTCGCACCTTGTATCTTTTGGGAACGTTTGAGTGGGTATTTACTCCTCCATCCCAAAAAGCAGTTCCACCAACGCCTCAGCTTCCGTCTCCTCATATCGAGTCGCGTGCAACTCTCCTTCCCACATCTGTTCCTTTACGTGTGGGAATGGTCAATCAGCGTGAGTTCTCTTCCTGGTCACGTGTGCAACGTTCTGTCTATAACCTTCTTGATGGAAAGAAATCCATTGAAGACATCGCGCGGATACTCGCGCTCCATCAGGAACGAGTGGTGGAGGTTCTTTCTTTCTTACAGATGAACGCAATGGTAACGCTCTCTTCTCAACAGCAAGGGAACCGAGAAGACCATTGAAAGAGAGAGACGCTAGCACGTAGCAGCATGGATCTGCGTTCTCTCACAAAAATGCTTGAACGCTCGTTCCCAGGTCTCTATCTCTTGTGGGAGATACGTCGTGACGGGAAACGATTCGCGCACAATACGCCGCCCGTGTTGAATAGTTTCCACGGCAGAAAGTGCGATATATTGAACGAGGATATTGCCTATCGCTGTTGCCTCTTGCGGTCCTGCCCAGACAGGTCGTCCTAGCACGTTGGCAGTGCATTGACACAAGAACGTGTTTTGAATACCACCACCCACCATATGTAGGCCAGAAAAGCGTTTTTGTGTCAACTGCTCGATCTGTTCGAGGACAAGGCGATACTTACAGGCAAGGCTTTCCACGATACAGCGCATCAGATCGCCCGCTGTTTCTGGCACCGATTGTCCTGTCTCACGGCAATACTGCTGAATTTGACGTGGCATATGGAATGGTTGCAGAAATGAGCGATGATCGGGATCGATAAATGCCTGAAAGGGACGCGCCTGTTCAAGCAATGCCATCTCCTGGGAGCGCGAGAAGAGCTTGCCTTCATTGTGCCACGCTCGCTGACATTCTTGCATTAACCACAGGCCGGTCACATTTTTGAGTACACGGAAGGTCCCGTTGACTCCACCTTCGTTGGTCATATTCCATGCCAACGCCTGCTCACTGAGAATGGGACACGTGACCTCCGTCCCAAGCAAGGACCAGGTGCCGCAACTCAGATACGCGAATGTCTCCTCTTCCGTTGGAATCGCCGCAACCGCGGAGGCGGTATCATGCTCTGCAACGGCAATCATAGGAAGGGATGATATGCCTGTCTCTTTAGACACCGAAGGTAGTAACGAACCTATGAATGTGCCAGGCGCGATAGGCGTTGTAAAAAGACGTGATGAAAGACCCACACGCTGCATTAACTCGCGATCCCATGTTCGCGTATGGGGATTGCAGAGTTGCGTAGTGGATGCATTCGTCCATTCGCTCTGCTGCTCCCCGGTGAGAAAATAGCGCAGCAGGTCAGGAATCATAAGCAAATGCTCTGCCTGAGCGAGGAGAGGAGAGTCCGCTTTCTTCAAGGCGTATAATTGGTACAGTGTATTGAACGAGAGACTTTGAATGCCTGTGCGAGCGAACACTTCTTCGCGCGGCACCATCTGCCAGACCTCTTCCATGATGCCAAGGGTGTGCGCGTCACGATAGTGATACGGGTTGCCGAGCAGTTCTCCATGCTTCCCAAGCAGCCCGAAATCGACGGCCCAGGTATCAATGCCGATGCTTTGGATATCGGTATACCCTTCCAGGCGCGTCGCACGCATTCCCTGTTTGACCTCGTGAAAGAGACGCAGGATATCCCAGTGCAAGCGCGTATGAACACGAACAGGGTCATTGAGGAAGCGATGCGTGTCTTGAATGGAGAGGTGTTGTCCATCAAGATGCCCAACCACAACCCGACCACCACTTGCTCCCAGATCAAAGGCCAGCACCCTTACCAACTCGCACCTCCTTTGCCTCGATGCTGAATGGACTCGGCATAGCCACTTGCAAGGTAGGCTCGCATCGGGTCTATGGGAACACCCATCTCTTCGCGTACCACCCGAAGTAGTGGCGTCACGTCACATTCAAACGCCTCTCGTACCGCGTTCTCTGCTGCCAGAACGTCTTGTTGTTCCTGTGCTTTCTTCACCTCATCCAGATTGATGAGCAGTGCTTTGGTGTATTGTGTTTGTACATTGAGAACAGAACGAATCATCGCTGGAATTTTTGGCTCGATACAATGGCTCTGGTCGATCATATAGGTGATGTGCTTTGCTGTATAACGCACACCTGCGTTGCTATCGGCATGGGCGTCAAGAATTTGAGAGAAGATCAGAAACAACTCATACGGGTTGATGGCTCCCACAATCAGGTCATCATCGGCATACTTACGGCTATTGAAATGGAATCCACCAAGCTTCTCTTCGTCGAGCAAGTAGGCAACGATCTGTTCCACATTCGTCCCCTGCGCGTGATGCCCTGTATCCACCAGAACCTGTGCCTGCGGACCCAGCTTTTGTGCCATGTTAAAGGCCATGCCCCAATCGCCAAGGTCGGTGTGATAGAAGGCGGGTTCAAAGAATTTGTATTCGATGAGCATACGCATCTGGGGGTCGAGTGCCTGGTACACTTCATGCAGCGACTCGAAGAGCCAGTGCTTTCTCTGGCGAATGCTGGCTTGCCCTGGATAGTTGGTGCCATCGGCGAACCAGAGACTGAGCAGCGACGAACCCAGTGTTCTCGCAATCTCGACGCATTCGAGCATGTGTTCAGTTGCCTTACGCCGAATGGCAGGATTGGCGTTACAAGCACTCCCGAAGATATAATCATCATCTTGGAATAGGTTGGGATTGATGGCACCAATGGAAAGTCCCAGCGAGATGGCGTGTTTCTGAAGTTGTGCGTAGTCATCAACCCTGTCCCAAGGAATGTGCAGTGCAACCAACGAGGATACACCCGTGAAGCGAGAGACCTGCGCCGCGTCTTCGAGTTTCTCAAAGGGGTTACGTGGGATGCCGACCTGTTTGAACACCTTGAAGCGGGTACCTGAGTCGCCGTACCCCCATGATGGTGTTTCAATGTTCAGTGCCTTGAGCCGTGTCTTGACATGCTCAAGGTCGATACCACGTTCTGTTTGTTGTTGCTCGAAGACGGTGTATGCTACGTCACTCATTGACGCTTCCTCCTCTCTAGTATGCTTAGCGGGTAAAGGCTGCTGGAACACCTCCATCAACCGTAATCATGCATCCTGTCGTCTTCGCCGCTTTCGAGGAGGACAGAAAC
>JAABVA010004244.1_pt1 | contig 13342 bp, 16 predicted proteins | sample 5560331 | NCBI WGS metagenome assembly JAABVA01 (sample SAMN12812661, study PRJNA571458) | rock metagenome | isolation source: Antarctica rocks | place: Antarctica: Victoria Land, Mt New Zealand sud | collected 2016-01-07
TGCAATGCACGTGATGTGGCAGGACGTTGACCATCTTGTCAGCAACAAGAAGCCTTCATCATGTCGCTGCAAAGTCTGGACCTATGGTTGCAAATCAGTTCGAATAGTTTCAACGATTCGGTTCATTGAAGTTGTCAGGCAGTGCCAGCTCGGTTGGGTGTACCTTGATGGCGTCTGATTACCGGACATCTGCTTCGTGCTGCAAGTAACTCGTGCAGCGCAAGTGCTCAAGACCTGTCGCCTTTGCAGCAGCAGCTGCTGATGCAGTTACGAGTCGCGAGCTGATCTCGTAAAGCAATCCTCCTCTTCTTCTGCTGTCACTCGCAGCAAACCGTCAACAGGGAATATTCTGTTTGCTTCTTGTTACCGAAGCGGTAACGCGTCAGAGCCTGATTTTTTATACACAAGGTCAAAGTAACATCGACACCGGTTATCGCCGATTGTGCGTTGCTTTGAGCAACATACGTATTGATCTCGCTTCGAAAAGCTCTTGTCTAGTTTGACCGCAGACAGCCGTAAGGCAGAGGCTCGTGTTGGCCTTGTACTAATAGCAAGGCATGCGCTGAGAATCGCTGAGCACTTGCTTTTGACGTAAGTCAGTATGGTGCAGTTCCAAAACAACCTCGAAAACGCCAGGCTGCCCGAGTGGGCCCCCGAGTATGTAAACTACAGCCTGCTGAAATTAAAACTCAAAGACATCATAGCTGTGAAAGACAATGCTGAACTGGACCAGGTCTGCCAAGCTCGCAAGTTCATATTTCAAGGTAAGCTCTAGCAGCAGCCTTGTTAAGCCACTTGCTAGCACTGTGCATACTGCTCTGTGTGCACACCATTTAGGTGCACTATGATAGACTGATATTGCACCGTCACCACATCACAGTCTCACCATACACTGCCTACACTGCAGGCACCTTGGACACAGAGATTGAGAAAGTGGTTCATTTCTACGCTGACATCTCCAGCAGCATCAAACATGAGCTTCAAGACGGTGAAGAGTCCTTCGACCACTTCCAGGGTGCTGTCATGGACACTGAGGAGCTTGACACAATTCACAAGCTACATAGAGTTGATGGCAAGATTGAGGAGCTGCAGTCTGTTGCCAAACGCATCACAGACCTGCTGCAGTATGTCAGTCTGAACATGCAAGCAATCCGCAAGATCCTGAAGAAGTTTGCCAAGCATGTTGAACCTACCAAACCCTCTCCAGGGTTCTTGGCATTGGAAATTCAGCATCCACATGAGCCTGGCTGGAAGATGATGCAGGTGTTATTAATCTGTTATCACTCATGCATGCTGAAAATGTGTTTGGCGAAGCATGCACAATCATGACCTGCTTCATGTACAGTCCACTGTCAGCCTTAAAAGACTGCTTTGCAACCATTGTTATGCCATTACACACCTTCAAAGTGATTTGCAAGGACCTGCGCAAAATTGGTCCACAGAAATGCTACTTTGCAACACTCTATTTCGTTCATTGTCCCCGTGATACCTCCTGACAACAGGAATGCCTCAACTGTGGACTTTTGTGTCCAGACATTATCATGTTTATTGACTCCTCAATGTCACCCTTCTTCACAAGTTTTCAAACTATGTATGCGCTGTTGCAGGGCACCTTCCTTCCCTCCAATGTTTCTCAACAGTTGGACGACATGTGTTCCCATACAACCTTGGTCACAGCAGCTGCCAAGGTGAAGCATCACTATGCCAAGCTACGTACATGGAGGGCAGCCCTCCTGAAGCAGAGTGCTGAGGACCTGGCTGGCGCTGTGGCTAGTGAAGACATAGGCACTGAGATTGAGAACGTGCTCAAGAGGTACGCATGCTTCATATTGCACAGTCACACTTGAAACTCACAGGATTGGTACACCTGCTCTGCTGGTGGGTCTGCTCTTGCACATGAGCGTGGAACTTGTAGCATGTGTGGCAAATAGCTTGGTGCTGAACTGGCGACATGCAAGGCTAGGAAAATGACATGACACTTGTTGGCATATAAGTCAGCAATGAATGCAAGCAAACATGTATGTGTGTCCCATGGCCATGCAGCCAGGGAACCAAAAACATCAAAGGTGCTTGTGCATGACTTGTGCAATAGTTGTGTACGACTTGCATGAGAACATTGTTGCATACCCAGAGGCTTTGTTTTGCTGGAAAACAACTGTTCTTCACAAAACAGTTGTTTTCACAACAGAAGACGTGCCTCAAGCTTCGGTTTGTAATACAAGGCTATCAAAGTTGCAAGTGGTGCAACAGCCCCTGATTCATCAATGGTGTACATGGATTAAAGAGACAGGGTCCAGCGACACTGGCCTGCATTGACATGACAGTTGATGCTCACTGGCCTTGACTGCAATGCAGTATGGATGAGATGGAGACAACAGCCAGGCGGAATGCTATGCTGGTGCATGGCCTTGATTGGAATGAACGCAGAGCTGGTATCTTTGAGCCTGCGCCTTCAGATGACCTAGCTGTGGCCACCACTTTGGGGCTGGTCCTCAACTGCCTCAGCTCAGGGCTGTACATGGTAAGGGTGTCAACATGCGACTGTGGTCACAGCCTGCCAGTCCAAGTAGCAATCAGCCTAAGCTTCTCATGTCATGGCCTTCTTTGGCTTTGCAACTGTTCTGCATCATCTTTTGTGCTTCCTACTTGCTCGTAGAGGTCACCTGAACAAACATGCAGGACCCATGTCAGCAGTCTAAACAAACACGTTGTGGTAATGTGGTAAGCCAAAGCACGCGCAGGTTGTAGTTGCAGAGCAGGCCGTGACTGTGATCACTATGCTAACCCCCGCGATCACTCAGCAAGATGGCAGACTCACAGGCTTGTCAAGAGAATCTGTTCTGTAAGAATGAAAAGAACAACAGCAAAAAAAGTTACAATAGTTGTAGTAACAGTTGAAACACAATCCATTTACCGCATCGTCTGATGCAGATTCCGTCTGTCCTTTCTGTGCCCTACCACATCCAACCTGCACTGCTGTGCTGCAGGCAAACTACCAGCTGGTGCTACCCAACATCCGAGACTACCTGTCAGACATCGGTGCCGTAGTGTCCATGGCTGGCGTGGTCATTGGCTGCTGTGACATTGCTTCCATCCCAGGCACCATCGGTAAGACTTTCTGCTGTGGCTGCAACACCATCTCAAGACTCTTCTAGTCAGACAGTGCCCCTACTGGTAATGATCTGGAACACACTGTTCACACAGCATGAGGGACATGACTGGTGTTGTGCACTACATGCTGGTGCACCCAATTACTGATATACCTAGTACAGTCACAGCAGGTGTCTGTAAGTACAATGAAGCATTTCCTGGTGGTAGTTGCACCTGCCATGATATGGTTTGTTGAGAAGCACGCCGGCATGCATAACTCATAAACTGACAGAAATTAGCACCGTTTGGGGTCCAGCGCTGTCAAGTTTTCAGTGGTGGCTTGAAAGCACAATTGTTTTGCACGATGGCAGACTGCGATGCATGCTCAATCAGCGTTGTCACTGCTGTCTATAGACTGCGCAATCCTCCGCATTCAAGGCTATGCAAGGCACAAGGCTTCATCGCAGTATGGCTATGCAGGATACAGTGTATGGACCAATTCGAGCTTCAAGGCACCCCTCATCAGCAGCGCCATAGCCTGTATCCTGGGCAATACCCTCTACTGCATCGGCTATGACACCAAGTGGCTTTCAGTGCTGATGGCTGCAAGGCTACTCACTGGGCTTGGTGAGCGTCACTCCGTTTCATCGTCATCATCAAGACCATCATCATCAACGTTGTAGACATGTATCATTTTGTCCGCAAGCTTTTTGCCTTGGCTGGCAGTGGTTCATCTATCCCCCCCCCCCCCCAGCCAAATGTCCTACAAGCAACACAAGCAATTTTGCGCCCTTCTCAGCACAAAGTGTCAAGTTGTGCCATTCTCTTACATTTGCGATGTTCCTTTTGTATGGTTTGATTCTTATCTGCCTATCTCCTGAGGTGCCCTTTTGTTGCATGCATTCCGATGGCCTGTGTCTCAGACAGGGCTCCATGGTCAGAGCCTAATGTACAGTAGCAATCACCAGCCATGCTTCAGATTACATATGATGCGCACTTGCAAGACTGTGGAATCTTCAGTCAGGCCGTTGCAGCCTGCTGCAGCAACATCAACTTGTCTGACCGCATTTTAGGTAATGGCAATTCCTGACATGTCCCAAAGCAGTTGCTTTGCTTGGTTCAGGGTCTGCAAGGACTGTGAACAGGCGATACATTGCAGACTTTGTCAGGAAAGCAGCGCGTACAAAGGCTAGTGCAGGTCAGTGACTGTGCGCTTCCACTGCTGACAGATGCCGTCCGCAAGCTTTCTGCACTGCTTGCTGCTCATAGTCAGAGCTGCTGCTGGGACTGAAGCAGTAGCAGGAGTATCAAAATATAACAGCTGCATATGACTGCTGCCAGGTTGCTAAGCGCATTCAGGAACCAAGCAAACCATCGGCTAGCAACTCGTCAAACTGATGTTCAAACCTGCTGCTTGCTATCTGCCACTCTGCACTCGGCACATGTGAATATGATGAGGATGTAGCACATGCAAATGTAGTGTGGATAACATCATTGTTATGTATCTGCAGCCTTTGTAACATGCAGCGCAGCTGGAATGGCCCTAGGGCCCTTGCTGGCAGTGCCCATGTCCCGAGTTCCAACAGTACAATTGGGCTTTGTCACCTTCAATTCAATCACAGCTGGGGCTTATGTCATGAGTCTGATTTGGCTTGTGTTTCTGGCTGTCACAATTTTCTGCTTTGAGGAGCCGCCTGTCAGGTGAGACACCACACTTACCAGCTTTGCTCATGCTCCTGTGATTGTCTGTGCATTTCATGCAGCACAACAAACCTGAGCTGCCTTGACTGTCTGGGGACACCGCGCGTACCTCAAAACGGGAAATGCGTAATTACTGGTCATCTGGTATGTCACTGCAGGGCTGATGCCATTGACCACAGCAAGGACAGCATTCCAGCATCAACCCTACAGCAACCCTTATTATCAGATTCCTCATCCCCTGGCCAGCTAGAGAATGGGCAGAACGGCAGTTGCATTTCTCCTGTCAAGACCAAATCTGCCCCGCAGGCTCCCTCGTGGCAAAGCACTGTGCAGCCCATGGTTGCAACCTTCTGCATCCTTTTCCTGCTGAAGCTAGTACAGCAGGCGTACCTAGATAGCTTGCCGCTGTTCTCAGGAAAGCTATATGGATGGACATCATCTCAAGCAGGTCTCATGTTGGCCGTCTTTGGCCTGACTGTGATTCCAGTCAACACCGCTGTTGGACAGATCTCCGATCGTGTCAGTGACCGCGGTCTCAACGCGGTGACGCTGTTCATCACGGCAGTAGGATGTGGGTTGCTCATGTGTGGAGGTCGACCGGTGTGGATGTATTTCCTGGGAGGCACCCTGGTGTTCATGTGCACTGTGATCCTGGAGGGATCAGGGATGAGCCTGATGAGTAAGATCATGCATCCTAGCTTGGCAAGGGGTACATGGAATGCTGGGTTGATGTCTACTGAGGCCGGTACCTTGGGGCGTCTGACTGGGAACCTGTGTCTGTCTTTAGTAAGTAGGATAACTGGTGTGGACACTGATTCCGAGGTGTACCAGTTTGTGTTTGTGCTGTTTGGGCTGATGGGTGTGTTGACTGTCAGCAACCTGGGTTACATGCTGGCCATCTGGAAGCGTTTGGCAGCATGAGGCAATGTTACCCTGTTAGTATCTGCAGGGTCAACAGCACTTGTTCACATTGTTGTTGTGAGTAGAAGGTGGTTCAGCGACATATTGGCTCGCAACTCGCCCATGAGACTGTTTGAAAGTATGTGCAGGCCGGTGTTTAGATATGCTTTGAGTCAGTAGGTAGATGTGCAATCATGTTTCCCAGACCAAGCTGAAGTGCAGGAGTGGATATGCTGAGTGCAATTGTTACTTTGTGGACCTCATATGTAGAGATTCTGCAGGTAGCTGAATACAATCCAGATTTGAATTGGGCTTAGAGGCACTGACATTGGATGTCGAAAACCTTAATTTGCAGCTTCAATTTCCCATTTGGTAGTGCTTTGAAAGGGAATTGCCGTCATGGATTCACTGTCATGGATTCACTGTCAGGTACCACAACAAGGTACCTGTGGCAAAATGACAGACTTCTGGTGATAACGTTGTAGCATTATATTCTCAGCTCACATTGCTGTCAGCATTGGCTGCTTGTATCTGTTACCATATGGCCTCTGTGTGGTGTTGCGATTGCAGTTCTGCCTTGACTTTGGTCGCAGCAGATCGTGCCGAGGGACCACAGCTGTCGCAGCATCTGCGTGTCTCACACAATCCCACAATGCACACCAAGATGTCTGACGCTAACCACGTTCCGTCCGACTCAGCATCATTTTGCAGGATTGTCAGCTTACCTTGGACAGATCCTTCAGCAGCCGCCACCTCCGCGTCTGGGGCCCTCATGAGCATCTGGTGACTGTGTATTCTGTCATGTTTCCGAACACGTGTCGCATCCTTCTTCACGACTCTTGCATGAGCGTGCATGCAGCTACGAGCAGCTATCACCTTCCACACGTACCAGCAGTCAGCGCCAGATATTTATTGAGCATCAGCCAGGTGCAGCACGCTCTTGAACCCTGTTCAGTCTGCGACAGCAGACAGTACAATAAACTGTACCGTGAACGCCTTACAGAAGCGCGAAATGAAGGCCAGCTGCTGCTGCCGCCTCCTGCTTGTGACGGCATGCATAGCTGCTTTCGCGGCTGCACCAGCGGCTGCACAGATCACCTTCCCAGACACAAGCTTGGTGCCAGCTGCGGCACCGTCCGCAGCCTTGCCGATTGCCGTGGTGCAAACAGCGCCGTTTTCCCAGATACAAGTCTGCGCACCCGTCAACGTGCTTATCGTCCCAAGCAACGGCACCAACTACACAGTCACGGGCCAGGCCGAGTCAAGCGTTCTGGAGGCTCTAGTGCCGGTGGTAGCCAACGGCACCTTGCAGCTGCAGAGTGCGGGCAACTTCAGCACCAACAACATAGTCTCAGTGCAGGTGAGCTTCCGTCCCTACAAGCCTTGTGCTGGCTATGCAGGCTGCCTGGCGGTAGCTGCCTCTAGAGATCTGCTTGCATGAGCTGCCAGCTTTTTTTAAAAGTGCACATCACAGAGCTGTGCATGTACTTGTAGCTTGCACATCACAGCATAAGACTCATCCCAAAGAGACAGAGAGACATCAGCTCATGCTCAACACAAAAGCAGATGTTGTGACACATCTAGCTGCTACAGTGTAGGCTGAGGAAATCTGATGACTGTTGTGCAGGTAGCGCTGCCCGCAAACAACCTGACAGGAGTGATTGTGAGCTCACCAAACTCTGATGTTACCATCCAGTATGGCTTCACTGCCCCAACATTTGGCATTTCAATTCCCTTCTCATCAGGCAATGTCTATGTGCTGGGCATCGACGCTGGCAACCTCTCCATTGCCAACTCAGGGTAAGCATTAGCAAACGCATGCCACATCTCGATCTGGTCTGCGTGTTCTGCACTCAAAGCAGCTATTGTGGCTCATGTTGTTGGGTGCAGCCATTCTGCCTGGTCTCAAAGCCCTGTTTTGAGCGCATCCATACATACGTATAGAGTAGGCTTTCATGCGGTACACACAAACTGTTGACATGCTCAAAACATTGCTTCAAGATCAGGCAGGAAGGCTACAACAAACCCACAAGAAGCTGCTGCTCTCAAGGCTGGTGCATTACATACTTGGGCAAAACACACATCGCATAAGCTCATCCAGTGACTTGTGCAGGTAGTTAACTGTGTTTGGATGGTACTTGCACTTCCCCTTTGTGGGGCCAACTTTTGCTTACCAAGTAACACTTTCATTACTGGTGCGGAAGTCAGAGTCATGACCAACCACGGTTGCTGTCCACTGTAGGTCTATTGGCCCTGGCTGGCCCCTATGACCATGTAAAATCAAATGAATGAATGAATGAATGTAGGACTGGCAGTGTGCTGGTGAATGGCACAATCGGCAACGCCACAGTGGCTTCATCAGGTACTGGCAGCGTGTACCTGTTGGGAACCAACACAAGCGTGGGCGTGGACCTTGCTGGAGTCTCCAGCGTCTACCTCAGGAATGCAAACGGTGCGAGTTTGTAGCAGGCTGCAGCGACCATTACAGCCCTTCAGCCGGGCTACAATGACTTAGATGCAAATAGGCTTTGCTTCAGCACACTTGCAGCCACCTTGTCATGTTGCCAGGTTTCTGTTTATTTGACTCTGTGCTGTTGAGCTGTGACATGAGCTGTTGCAAAGTGGATGCCAGAGACTTCCTGACACCCACTTCGCAGACTGCGTCATCACATCTTGAGTGTTTGCATATTCAGTTGCACACTTAAGCAAGCATCTCTGCATTTGGTTTTCGTCATGAAAAGTGTCGCACACCCACCACCTTGACTTGCAGCCAACACCTGCGATCTTGGATAACTTAGTAAGCTATCCACACAAACACATGTGTGCACTGTATGCCATAGACCCATGCAGTCACAACAACTCACATGACAGAGTGTGTGTGGAGTGCAGCCAATGTGGCCATCAGTGGCAGCACGAGCGGGGTCAACAATGTCTACTACCAAGGTGGAGTGTGTACCATCCCGGTAGGACCCCCCACTCATCTCAGAATATGTTGTCACCCGTTATGCATATGGCCTAGCAGGGATGGCCTGCCAAGGCACATGCAGATGCAATCAATCTCAAAGCATGCATGCTAGAAACTTGCCAGAGCTAGTGCGTGACACAAGCAAGCATCGTTGAGCCTGCGCAACTGCTGTGTCTGTCTGCATCAACACTTTGGTTCATGCACAAGCCTGGAGGGCCACCAAGGGCAGCAAGGCCATTGCCACACGGCGTGGGCTTCTGTTCAATGGGATTTTGATGTCACATGTGTACACCTGCAAACATGGACTGTACATTCACTGTTACAGAAAGCCAAGTCAAGTGCAGTGTCTGCAGACAGTCAGTGCCACAGGCGCTGTACCTCATGCAGCCTCTCTCCCTGAGTGCGCTCGCAGTCACCCACACATGAAGTCCCTTGCTTACCCCTCACTCTGAACATGGACTCAAGCTGTCTGTCTGTGTGTGCATGCAGAGTCCCTTTGGCTTTGGTGGTCCCTGCACACAGCAAGCAGCTGTAGCCATCCCCACCGTCAATCCCCAGTGGAAGTGCGGCCTGGTGTTCAGCGGGAACTTCACTTGTGCTCAGAGTAAGTTGCATGAGTATGCACATCTCCTTGATGCTGTCACATCTGCATCACTGCATTGGCTAAAACTTCTCCTTCATCAGTGAAGTGCAGCAACCCGAAGTCAGAGGCTTTGCAGTCAACGTTTCTTTTGAGGTGCCAGCCTTCGGCCCTCGGCTCTCTGCCCTCTGCCCTCTGCCCTCTGCCCTCTGCCCTCTGCCCTCTGCCCTGTGCCCTGTAACCTCTGCCCTCTGCCCTCAGCCCTCTGCCCTCTGCCCTCTGCCCTATGTTGTCTGCCCTTCTTGACCTTGAGAATTAGTGTACCCTGGCTTGTCTGCTCAGCCTCACCTTGTTCTGTGTATATCCCTTGATAGAGCCCTCCTGCTGTTGGCTCTGTCAGTTTGTGTCAGCCAATAGGCAATCACTCATGTCTTGCACTTCATTGCGAACTACTGCGTATGAGCCTCCAGGAGGAATGATATGTGCTCGGTACGCATTGCAGGCAATTCAGCTGTAGGGGGTGTTTCGCTGTCACCAAGTGCAATGGTTGAGGCAGCAAATGGCTCCAGCCTGGCAGCAGCTAGTGGTGGCACTGTACCAGGTAGGTTCTGAGCTACCCACATTTGTACCTGGTAGGTTTTGAGCTACCCAGATGTGTACCAGGTAGGTTCTGAGCTACCCAGATGTGTACCTGGTAGGTATTGAGCTACCCAGATGTGTACCAGGTAGGTTTTGAGCTACCCAGATGTATACCAGGTATCATTTGACACATTGCTCTGCTGGCGTCGTGCAGTATGGCAATGCAGGCTGGTAATATATGCCATTGCCTGCAGCTGCTGCTGTCTGCCAATGCAGAGGCTCTTCATGGCAGTCAGCGTTGGCAAGCGCCATCAACACTTTCTAGAAGCCGGGCCTTAACAGTACTATGACGGCTGTGTTGACTTTGCTTTGTGCTGTGTGCAGCTGCTGTTGCCACTGGCACACAGACTGCCACCGCAGTGGGCTCTCCAGGGCAACCAGCATTGGCAAGTGCCGTCAACAATGGGCAGGGGGTGCCCCCAGGCTCCCCCATCACCTCCGAGTCCAGCGCCATGAGCACCAATGCACCGGCCTTTGCTAGCTCCATCTCTGGCAGGAAGCTGAGCTCCCAGTCTGGCAGAAAGCTGAAACAGGTACATGAATAAATTCTGCACCAGGTCATGTTCTGGATACTTTGCTCAGGCGCAGACCTGCCGCATGGTATGGTGTTGCTGTGCCCACTGGGAGGTTTGTCTTGTGTGAAAGCTGTTCCAGCAAATCGACCTGCTTACTTCCAAGTGGAGAGAATGTCAGCAAATTCAGCAAATGCAGTATTGTGGCTACTGACGCGTGTGACGCGACCTGCAGTTCAACTCTGACTTCTTCAACAACTTCAACTCGGCGTTCAACAACATTGCTTCGGGTTCTGGAAACGTGGATGCTATTGGGTCAGGCAACCAGGGGGCCTTTGCAAGCGGCACTGGCAGCCAACACGCCTTTGCTTCAGGCAACAATGCAGTCGCCTCTGCCATCTCTGGTACAGGTGAGCCTGTTTGCTATTGGCCAATCAAGATACATTCGCTTCAGGAATACATGCAGTACTGAGGCATCGCTGTCACTCAGTGACTGCTGCCATCTCTGGCACAAGTACTACTAGGTACATCGGTTGAGAAAGCAGAGCAGACTGTCTCATCGCAACCAGCTGCCTGGGGGAGGCTATGGCAACTGAAAGCCGCTTTGTTGCAGCAGACTTGATAGGCAGACCATTATGTCTGGCGTGCTGTTGGGCTGCATCGAGGCCTCCGCTATGCCTAGTGCTTACCGCAACTGTGTCTGTGTACACGCTAGGGCTTCTAGTGCACATGGCCTGCAGCTTGAACACACTGCTTGCGCTAATTGCTGACACAGCAGCTTACATCACATGCGTTTGGCACCTGAGTTTTGTCAATGTTGGCTGTACAGAGGAAGCTGTGCACTGCCATTGTCACGAGCGCACTTGTGTATCTAGCTACAACGCCTGCCTTTGCATGGGGACAGCTTCATTGCTGCTAGCACATGCACATGCTCCTACTGATTTCTGCAGGTCTAAGTCCCAGCACCTCTAGCAGCTCAGCCACAACTGAAAGTGCGAATGAGTTTGGCGGGGCTGTGCAATCCACCACTTGCACTGCAGATCCCTCAGTGCTGAATATCCTTCAAACAACATGATCAGGCTCAAACTGCTGAGTACAGGAGGGGGCCTAAGTGTGAATTGTTTGTGCACGAACACGAAAAGTAATGTGCAAATAAATGTTTTCGAAAGTCACCAGGGTTAGTTCATGAACATGTGCGAGCTTTGTCATATGCAGACAGTTTTGCAAGCAGCAGACTTTGTATTGCATGAGAAACGTTCAAGATTGTACAAACAATAGTAAAGCTGTCTGACAATCAAGTGCATGTCAGTGAACGAGACAAGAGGTTCAGAAAACACTTGCAACATCACAGAGTACACAGCCCTGGCAACCATGCGTGCTTTGTCATGATGGCGGTGGTGTGTGACTTGCAACTGCATGTAGCATAACATCTTTGTGAACATTGTCACTGCTGATGAGCATGTCTTGCACACTGGTTTGAAAGGCAGGACCCCCACACATAAAGAGCATTTCTGCGATACCCGCCAAGCATTGCTCTATCTGCTTGCTGACAACATCTGCATCCCTGCATTTGCTCATGCCATTCCCAGGTGCGTCAAGAGCTGCATCAATGTTCAGTCTGTTCTCTGAACAGATAGTCTGCAGCTGTGACCACATGAAGCTGGCATGTGCTGGCATTCGTGGCCATGTATGTCTGATGACTTCTTGCAAAGCTTCCAGAGCTTTGAGCTGGGTTGTGTGATCAGGCTCGCTACACCATTCCAACAGCAGTGGCATGAGGGTGCTGAAAAAGCGTAAAGTGAGCAGACCCAACACCTGCACATTCACCATGCCATGCCTTTAGACCACGGTGCTGAACTTTGACGGCGTTGTGCTATAGGAAAGCGTGACTCCGCCTTCAATTTGCTTTAGCAGAAATGCCTGACGGCCTACTGCTGTCGTTTTAGCACAGTGGCACAGCTGTGTAAGGCTGGTATTGCCATTGATGAGGGTGAAGCTGCAGAAGTCACACTATACCGGCGTCACAGACGAAAGGGTGAAGACACCAACCCGACCACTGCTATGCAGAAAGGAAGGGCTTCAGGTTTGTGCGTCAAGTGAACAAGCCTGGGTACAGACTGGGGCTTCACCACTGACAGGCGCTGTTGGCCAATGTTGGTCTGGACAGAGCAAAGCTATATAATTACATTTCCCCCCATATTTAAACCCTGAATGTGCCCAGCATACACTTGAGCATGGATGCAACCTGGATCATGCAAGCAATGTCACTGGCCATGTCTGCAATGCACTATTACAAACGCCAAGATGCACTGAGATATGCACAGGGTGCACATTGAAAGACTCACTGCTGCAGTGTAAACAGCAAAGCAACATGATGACTCACCGCAAAGACAGGCTTCACAGCCTCCAGCCACACCAGTCTCCTTGCGTGCTTATGCCCCTGAGTCTCTGCTTGTCGCAGCAGCTCCTTCACGACTTCCTGATACCCCGGCCCTTGACAACCAGTACCTGCAGATGTTAATGCACCTTAACACTTGCGCAGTGTCTGCAATGAACCATTGCAGCCACAGCCATACAGCTTCATGAGCAATGCATACTGTTTCCACTGTCATTTTGGGCATTCAGGATGCTTACCTACAGCACATAAGATTGCGCAGGCTGTGGGTGCTGCCACCGGCCAGACAGTATCATCACACCCCACCAAGATATCCTGAGCAGTAGTCATGAGCTGACGCTGATGCGGCCTCAAGTCAGCAGACAAAGCCTCTGCAACATGAGGAGCTGTCACCAACAGATGTCAATGCCCAATTATTTGCGATGTTTTGCATAGCAGGAAGATTGCACCTGGCTGCATGGTGAAAGCATATGAAGAGGGAAGCCTGATGTGCCTCCCAAACTGCTTCAACACCACTGACAGGTATGATCGAAAAAATATTTGCTGTGTATAATCTATAT
>JAABVA010004246.1_pt1 | contig 13340 bp, 10 predicted proteins | sample 5560331 | NCBI WGS metagenome assembly JAABVA01 (sample SAMN12812661, study PRJNA571458) | rock metagenome | isolation source: Antarctica rocks | place: Antarctica: Victoria Land, Mt New Zealand sud | collected 2016-01-07
CGCCGCGCAACACATCCAGCAGTCGCACTACATCACGGTCGACGCCCCCACCGCGCTCTTCACCGCCCTGGCCGCGCTCTTCGCCCTGCGCGCCCTACACGTCATGCGCGCTGTCCAGCCTGAGGCGACGGCGCGGCCGGAGCGCCAAACGCGGGCCTACCTGTTGGCGGCCGGCGTCGCGGCCGGCCTCGCGGCTGGGACGAAGTATAACGCGGGCGTCGCTCTGCTGCTGCCGCTGGCGGCGATCGCGCTCGGGGACGCGGGCTCGTGGACACGGCGGATGGCGGCCGCGGCCAGTGTGATCGCCGTCTGTGCCGTGACATTCCTGCTAACGTCGCCCTTCATCCTGCTTGATCCAACGCCGTTCCTCACCTCGCTCCACGTCGTGACGCAACACTACGCGACCGGACATCCCGGCGCCGAGGGCAGTGATAATGCCTTGTGGTACCTGCTCTATCTCGCTCAGCAAGGCTTCCTGCCCCCGCTGACCGTGCTGGCTGTCGCCGGTATCGCCGTCGTGGTGGCGCGCTACCGGCGCGCGGGCCTCGTGCTGCTGGCCTTCACGCTGCCCTACTACGCCCTCCTGTGCAGCACCTATGTCCGCTTCGACCGCAACCTGTTACCGCTGCTGCCTTTCGTCGCTCTGCTCGCCGCCGCCGGCGCCGAACCGCTGATCGCGCGCGTCGCTTTGCTACTGCGCAACCATGGCGCCGCCTACGGACTGATCCTTGGGCTGGTCGTCGCGCCCTCAGCGGCCGTCGCCGCGCGGGCGGACAACGGGATCACGCACCCCTTTAGCGAGCAGGTCGCGGTAGCGTGGGCCACCGCGCATCTACCGCGTGGGGCGCGCCTGGCGACAGAGAACTGGGAGGGACGTCCCTTCGAGCTCTCACCTAAAAACTTCGCTATCACCCATGTCGGGGCGCTTGGGACGCCATCGTACGACGATCTCCGCAAGCTCGGCGTACGGTACGTGGTGACCGACGACTGGACCGACGGGGCCTACCTGCGCGACCCGCGCCGCTACCCCGTCGAGGCCGCGCACTATCGGGAACTCTATCGTCGCGGGCTGCTGCTCACGCGCATCCCCGGCGACTTGCCCCAACGTCAGGGTCCAACAATGAGTGTCTACGAGTTGCGCCCGTGACCCCATCGGACCCGGCGGCAGTCACATCCCTTGCCCCTACTCCCGCCACGCCCGCTATACCCGCTATGCCCGTCAGCTGCCTCGATGCGTCGTCCGTCGAGCCTGACGCGGCGGCGCTGCGCACGCGCGTGGCCTTGCTGGAGGAAGAGTTGGCGCTCACGCGCGACAAGTTGCGCCATATGGAAGAGATTGATCGCATCCATGCCGACTTCGCCTTCGCCATCTCGCATGAACTGCGCACACCCCTCACTCTCATCTCAGGGTACGCGCAGAAGCTGTTGATGCGCTGGAGTCTGACCGACGACGAGCGGCGGCGCGGCATGGTCGAGAAGATCAACGTGTCCAGCCATCGCCTCACGCGGCTGATCGAAGACATGCTCCTGGTCACCGATGTCGAGCGCGGCGAGTTGCCGATGCACATCAGGAGCGTGGCCGTCCCGACAGTGGTGGACCAGGCGCTGACCGACCTGCATGATCGCTACCAGGAGCGGCTGCCGGATATCGCGGTGTCCGGAGAGCCTTTGCACGCGCTCGCCGACGGCTTCCGGCTTGAGCAGGTGCTGATCTGCCTGCTGGATAACGCCGTGAAGCATGCCCCCATCGACTCAACAGTGACCGTCGAGTGGCATGAGGCGAATGGGCGCGTCGGGATCGCTGTCTCCGACGAGGGCAAGGGCATCGACGCCGTCGACCTGCCGCGCCTCTTCACGCGTTTCGGCCGGCTGGAGCGCGTCCTGGGTCAAAGCCACGGCGGCATTGGCCTTGGGCTCTACATCGCGCGCCGCCTCATCGAAGCCATGGGCGGCGTCATCACAGTCGATAGCGCACCCGGTGAGGGCAGCACGTTTCAGGTGACGCTGCCGAGCAACTGATGGGCCTGCGACTGCGGTCGCATGGCAGCGTACGGGCGCCGTAGCGGCAAGAATTTTCGTAGGGGCGTATTGCATACGCCCTGAGCGCAACCGAGGGCGTATGCAATACGCCCCTACGAACGCCGCCCGACCACAGTCGGCGTTGGTTTGCCATACGACCGCAGTCGCAGGTATTTAGGAGAACTCATGACAACAGAACGCGCCTACCTGCTCGGTATCGACCTAGGGACGACCGGAGTCAAGAGCCTCCTCCTCGACAGCGATGGAACCGTCGTGGGTACGGCGACGGCCGCACTCTCGCTGTCCACGCCACGGCCCGGCTGGAGCGAACAAAACCCGGCGGATTGGTGGGAGGCCACGCGCGCCAGTGTCCGCGCCGTGTTGGACCGCACAGGTGTGGCGCCGGCGTCGATCACCGGCATTGGCATCTCGGGACAGATGCACGGCGCGGTCCTGCTCGATGACGCGGGCGAACCCGTGCGGCCATGCATCCTCTGGAACGACCAGCGCTCCGCCGCGCAGTGCGATGAGATCACACGGCGCGCCGGAGGACGCACGCGGCTGCTCGACCTCGTCGCTAATCCCGCGCTGGCCGGCTTCACCGCCCCCAAGCTCCTATGGGTGCGCGAGCACGAACCGGAGGTGTGGGCGCGCGTGGCAACGGTGCTGCTGCCCAAAGATTACCTCGTCTACCGCCTGACCGGCGAGCTCGGCACGGAGGTGTCGGATGCGGCGGGGACGCTCCTGCTCGACGTGCGCCGCCGCGTGTGGAGCGACGAGATGACACGGTTGCTGGAGCTCTCGCCCGCGCTGCTGCCGGTCTGCCGTGAGTCGAGTGACATCGTCGGGCCGGTCACGGCCCTGGCGTCCGCCGCGACGGGACTGGCCGCGGGCACGCCCGTCGTGGCCGGCGGCGCCGACAACGCCTGCGCGGCTATCGGAACCGGCGTGATCGCGCCGGGCCGCCTCATGAGTTCGCTCGGCACGTCCGGCACTATGGTCGCCCCGACCGCTACGCCGGAGGTCGATCCCGAAGGGCGCGCGCACACGTTCTGCCACGCCGTCCCCAACACCTGGTATGTCATGGGCGTGATGCTCGCGGCCGGCGGCGCGTTGCGCTGGCTGCGTGACACGGTCTACGAGGACACGATAGCGGACGAGCGCGACATCTATGATGTGATGATGGATGGGGCTGCGAGGGTAGCCGCCGGGGCCGAAGGGCTGCTTTTCCTGCCGTACCTATCGGGCGAGCGCACGCCGCACGGCGACCCCAACGCGCGCGGCGTCTTCTGTGGCCTGACGCTGCGTCACCGCCGAGATCATCTCGTGCGCGCGGTCGTCGAGGGTGTCACCTTCGGGCTGCGCGACTCACTGGAGATCATACGCGCGCTGGGCCTGCCGGCCGGCCGCGTCTACGCGACGGGCGGGGGCGCGCGCAGCCCGTTGTGGCGGCAGATCCAGGCCGATGTCTTCGCCGTCCCGGTCATCGCCGAGTTGGCCGGCGAAGGGCCGGCGCTCGGCGCGGCGCTCCTGGCCGGCGCGGGAGTTGGAGCCTTCACGCTAGAAGATGGCGCTGCGCGCGCCATCCGCCAGGGCGATACCGCGGAACCCCAACCCGCACAGGTAGCGACGTACGAGCGCGCCTACACGCTCTACGACACACTCTACCCGGCCCTCAAGGACGTGTTCCCGCTGCTCGCCAGTATATAGGCGGCAGGCGGCAGGCGGCAGTTAGCGTACGTCGTTTCGTTGCATCATGCGCGAGATCGGTACGGCTACACCGCGCACCGCTGCACTACGAACTGACGCCTGACGCCTACCCTGTCAGGCCGCGCATCCCGCGCACTTGGCGTCTCTGACGACGAGGCGCGCCACTCCGATGCGGCTATCGGCCATGCCGTAGTAGACGTCGAGGCAGTCGCCGTGCTGGTCGACCGCCGTGGGGAACACCACGTTGGACACGATGCCCACACGCTCCTCAGCCGTCTCAGGGCCGAAGACCGGCTCAACCGAACGCGCCAGGATGATGCGCGGGTCATCGCGGTCAAGCAGCAGCGCGCCCGTGCGGTAACAGCGGCCGCCGTTGGCATACAACTCGACGCCATGGTAGAACGTGAGCCAGCCCTTGGGCGTGCTCACAGGGACTGTCCCGCCGCCGATGCGGTAGGCCTCCCACTCGCCCTGTGGCGTCGCCAGCAACGTGTGTTGGGTAACGTGCGGGGAACCCTGCCCATCGAGCCAGCCCAAGGCATCGAGCGGACAATAGGAGATCCACATACTGGGGCGGTCGTCGCTCACACCGTCGGGGAGCGCCGCCGGCACACACCCCTCTCCGTCAAAACCCGACCACGTCTCGTACAGAGGCCGATGCAGCATAGCCAGAGAGAGCGCGCCGTCGGGAGCCCGCACCGGCTCGGGCAGGAACATGGCGTCTTTGTTGGCATACTGACTAAAATCGATGCCATTCGCGGCGCTAAAATGGACGAGTCCATGCCGTGTCCAGGAACGCAGGTCGCGCGACGAGGCCAGCGCGACATGCGGCCCCTGAGGTCCGAGCGCGGTATAGGCCATAACATAGAGGCCGAGGAGCGGCAGGTACGTCACGCGGGGGTCTTCGCAGCCGCCGACGCCCGGCCGTACGATCTCGTAGGGCGCCTCCGGTTCGAGCGCGACGCCCAACCGCTCGACGCCGATCGGGCGGCCCTCCGCGTCGTGCCGGACACGCGCCAGACCAACGCGCGAGTAGTTGCCCTCCGCCACGATGCGCGGGAACAGGTAGTAATGTCCGTCGGGGCCGGTGGCGCCGGCGGGGTTGAGCACCCCCTCGACTTCGAGCGGGTTAGCGTCTTCGGGCGCCATCAGCACGCCCAGCCTCTCGACATCGAACAGGGTGGATGGAGTCATCATCGTCATCATCACTACCTCGATCTGGGGCTTGATTTGGAATAGCCTCGTAATATTCCTTGGAAGCAACACTTAGTATACGTGTGTACGCGCTGCTTGGATTAGATATAGCGCACATGGTCCTATGGGGCAATTGCCCATTTGGGTCATGGCCGCTTATTGGGGAAAGGAATGGGCCGGGCGCGGGGACAGCGCGTAGGTCTGCGCGGGAACGCCTGGGCGCATGGGTGCGGGGAACAACACACCATGTGTCCGCTATTATTGCATACTTTACGTATTAAGGGTAGTCCCAAGTTTGACATGTCGTAAATGGCTTTGTCCACATTGCCCTTGTTATCTGACGCCGGACGTGAACATTATGAGAGTACCTGCGCGCGCTGTCGGAATAAGGTGGTCAATCTCCAGTGGGGCAAGCACGCTTGTACCAAAGAGCTACTCATGCCCATACAATGCAACAAAAAGCTACTCATGCCCATACAATGCAACAAAAAGCTGCCGGGCCGGGACAATGGCTGTCCCGGCCCGGCAGCCTAAAGTTGGGGAAGGTCGTTAGAACCCGACTGAGGTAGGGGCGTATGGCATACGCCCCTACGATAATGCACGAGCCCTGCGATCACCTCGTCGATGCGGTTAATATTTCCCAGGCGCGTTATACTATACTACACGTATCAAACAATCCACGGTCATGGGCAGCCTCTCTTGCAATCGATCATTGACGATCGACGTTAAGCTGTGGAGGTGACGCTATCGAGGTTGATGTAGCCCTTGAAATAAATGTCGTTTTCGTTTATCACGGTAGTATCAACGACGCGGCATCTATACGCGCCAACGGCTTCGATCCTGATCACGGCGCGCTCTACGTTTCAACAGATATTAATGCGGCAAGGGATGCTATTGGAATAGGGCGGTACGAGGTCTCACAGGGGTTGGCGCGTGATTTTGGCATCATCGCGTCTCGCATACCGCACTTTGATTTCGACCGTATCCTCGTCCCCCTACAGAGAAGCTATAGAGGCTTCTACCCATACGGGTTGACTTCAAGCGAGATCGTGCTCAGGACGCCAGAATCGATCGAGCTATTCAATCGGCACATCGTGAGGTGAGATTATGAAACACAGTGACATCCAGCGAGTTACCGATGCTATGCAAACCTTCCTAGAGCGAAGCGGCCTCCATATTGACCTTGCTGGCGCACAATTTGTGTGGGAGGAAGACATTGTGTACACTCCACCATCGTCCTGGTCTGTCTCCAAAAGCAAGTTGGTAGACGTAGACCGTTGTAACCAGCTTGCTTCCCTATTCGACGGGGGACCAAGCTGGATTCACGGAAACCTGATCCTGTCGGGCACGTATCCGCCCCTGATATCCCTCGCGACGGGCGCACCCGTTGGCAATCCTAATCCAAGCATCAACGTAAGCTTTCAGGAGATTGATCTTACAGTAGAAGATCATGATGCAAGCGCCACAAGCGATCAAGCGGCGCCAGTGAGCCAGACCACCCTGCCATAGTCCCTTGTATACTTCTCAAGCAAAGGTTTTTCCCATCGCGCCCTTACATCCGGGAACCAGAAGAGGGCTATCATGTAGGCGAGGTCATTGGCGCCCAAGGCGTCGGAGGAACGGCAGAGTACGGCGCCGCCCGGTGCGTCGTGCGCGATGGGTCATCGAGCAGGAGGTGGAAGTGATCGACCTCGGCCCGGTGATAGCTCGCATCGTAGCAGCGGACCACGGGTAGATCCTCTGCGAGGGGGGCAATCGCGGTGTAAAATTGAACTTCGCGAAGATTACGCCGAGGCATCATCTGTTCGGTGTCGGGATTAGCGACCTTATTCCGACGCAGGATCGCCGTGAGCCAGTCAGGGGTCGCCTGATCGAGTTCAGTTAAAGTGTCGAGCATCGGTATCTCCTACTGAAGCGCCGGCCGACTGCCCCGATGGTGGGAGTGGATTAAGACCCGGCTGAGACCGCCTCGCGGCCGGCGGCTTCATCGCTCGCGGGGAGGTCGCTCGCTTTGACGAAGGCGAACCCCTCGGGCGTGGCGTCGACCAGGATGGTGTCACCGTCCTTGAAGTTGCCCTGCAACACTTGCATCGCCAGCGGGTCGAGGATGCGCTGCTGGATCACCCGCTTGAGCGGCCGCGCCCCGTAGATCGGGTCGTAGCCCTCGTTGGACAACCGCTCCCGCGCTGCTTCGCTCAACTGTAGCGTGATGCCGCGGTCGGCCAGCCGCTTGGCCGTGCGCGCCAGCTGGATCTCCACGATGTGCCCGATTTGCTCTCGCGTCAGCGCGCGGAACACGATCACCTCGTCGATGCGGTTGAGGAACTCCGGCCGGAAGCTCTGCCGCAACGCCTCCATCATGGCGTTGTGCAACTCCTCCGGATCATCACCGTACTGGTGGATCGCCTGAGAACCGACGTTGCTGGTCATGATGATCACGGTGTTGGTGAAGCTCACCGTGCGGCCCTGCCCGTCGGTCAAGCGCCCGTCATCGAGCACCTGCAACAGCACGTTGAAGACGTCTGGGGCGGCCTTCTCAATCTCGTCGAGCAGCACCACGCTATAGGGACGACGCCGGATGGCCTCGGTCAGCTGCCCGCCCTCGTCGTAGCCGACGTAGCCGGGAGGAGCGCCGATCAGCCGCGACACGGAGTGCTTCTCCATGTACTCACTCATGTCGATGCGTACCATCGCCGACTCATCGTCGAACAGGAACTCGGCCAACGCGCGCGCCAACTCGGTCTTGCCCACACCGGTCGGACCCAGGAAGATGAACGAGCCCAGCGGGCGGTTGGGGTCTTGTAGCCCGGCGCGGGCGCGGCGAATGGCGTTGGCCACGGCCGTGATCGCGGTGTCCTGGCCCACCACGCGCAGGTGCAGGTTCTGCTCCATGGCGATGAGCTTCTGAATCTCGCCCTCCATCAGACGGCTGACCGGAACGCCCGTCCACTTGGAGACGACATCGGCCACGTCCTCTTCGTCGACCTCCTCCTTAAGCATCTTGCGCTCCTCCTGCCGTGTGGTCAGGCGCTCCTCCTGCTCCCTGAGCTGGCGCTCGAGCGCGGTCAAGACGCCGTAGCGCAACTCGGCGGCGCGGTTGAGGTCGTAGACGCGCTCGGCCTGCTCAATCTCGCCGCGCGTGGTCTCGATGCGCTCCTTGGTCGACTGCAGCGCGGTGATGGCGTCCTTCTCGGTCTGCCACTGCGCCGTCATCGTGGCCGACTGCTCGTTGAGGTCGGCCAGTTCAGCCTCCAGCTTGCCCAGGCGATCCTTCGACGCGGCGTCGGTCTCCTTGGACAGCGCCTGCCGCTCGATCTCCAGCTGCATGATGCGACGCGTGATCTCGTCCAGTTCGCTCGGCATCGAGTCGATCTCCATGCGCAGCTTGCTCGCCGCCTCGTCGATCAGGTCGATGGCCTTGTCGGGCAGGAAACGGTCGGTGATGTAGCGATTGGAGAGGACAGCCGCAGCCACGATAGCCGAGTCGGTGATGCGCACGCCGTGGTGCACCTCGTAGCGCTCCTTGAGCCCGCGCAGGATGGAGATGGTGTCCTCGACGCTGGGTTCGCCGACGTAGACCTGCTGGAAGCGGCGCTCCAGCGCGGCGTCCTTCTCGATGTGCTTGCGGTACTCATCGAGCGTGGTGGCGCCGATGCAGCGCAACTCGCCGCGCGCCAGCATCGGTTTGAGCATGTTGCCGGCGTCCATCGCGCCCTCGGCCGCGCCCGCCCCGACGACCGTGTGCAACTCATCGATGAACAGGATCACGCGGCCCTCGGCGTTCTCGACCTCCTTGAGCACGGCCTTGAGGCGCTCCTCGAACTCGCCGCGGAACTTGGCGCCGGCCACGAGCGAGCCGAGGTCGAGCCCGATGACCTGCTTGTCCTTGAGCGTCTCGGGCACATCGCCGCGCACGATGCGCTGCGCCAGCCCCTCGACGATGGCCGTCTTGCCGACGCCGGGCTCGCCGATGAGCACGGGATTGTTCTTGGTGCGGCGCGAGAGCACCTGGATGACGCGGCGGATCTCCTCGTCGCGCCCGATCACGGGGTCGAGCTTATTGTTCCGCGCCATGCGCGTGAGGTCGCGTCCGTACTTCTCCAGCGCCTGGTACGTCCCCTCGGGGGTCGGCGTGGTCACGCGCTGTCCGCCGCGAATGCTACTGAGGACGGTGTAGATACTGTCGCGCGTGACGCCGTCGGCGCGCAAAAGCTCTCCGCCGCGCCCTTTGTTACTATCGTCGGCCAACGCCAGCAGCAGATGCTCGACCGAGACGTACTCGTCCTTGAGGCGCTCGGCTTCGTCTTGCGCGCGCTGTAACACCGCACGCAATTGGACCGAGGCGTAGGGCTGGGCATTGCTGCCGTATACTTTGGGCAAACGCGCCAGGGCTTCCTGCACGGACGCCTGTAGACGCGTCTTATTGATATGTAGTTTATCGAGCACGGCCGGCGCGATGCCCTCGCCTTGCCCCAGCACCGCGTCCAGCAGGTGTAGTTCGTCGACCTGGCTGGTATTGCCGCGCTCGGCCAAGCTCTGCGCCTCGCTCAACGCGTCGTTCGCTTTATCGGTAAATTTGTTCATATTCATAAAATTTCACCCAACACCTTAATAGGACGGCACTGGATCCTGCTCCGGTGCCGACTCCTGTCCGTTCATACGCCTGATGATGCCTTTGAGTCGCGCGATCTCATGCTCGTAGCGATCGCGGGTCTGCTCGATCACACGTTGAGCGTCGACCTGAAGCTCTTCCATCTGCTGGCGAAGTTCCAGGATCGCCTCGACACCGGCAAGGTTGACGCCTTGTTTCTCCGTCAGATACTTAATCGTGTCCAGCAGTTCGATGTCCTCAAGCGTGTAGTAGCGGATCTTGCCCTCGCTGCGTTTGGGCGCGATCAGCCCAATGCGCTCGTAGTGGCGCAGCGTCTGCGCGTGGACGTTGACCATCTCCGCGGCGACACTGATGGTGAACTTCACAGTGCGCTCTGTGCGGTGTGGCATTCCAGCCCCCGGTCTATCATTCATGTACATCTCCTTAGCTACATCCCCAACTCGCGCAACTCTTCAAAGAGTCTGCGCTGGCGGTCGCCGACCTGTTGCGGCAGCAGCGCGTTGACGCGCACAATGAGGTCGCCGCTGCGCTCCCCGGCGGAGCCTCCGCCATTGAGATGCGGCATGCCCTGTCGCGCCAGCCGGAACTGCCGCCCGCTCGCCGTCGCCGGCGGCACTTTCATGCGTACCGGGCGCGCCAGCGTCGGGACCTCTATCTCACCGCCAAGCACTAACGTAGTCAACGGCACATCGACGTCGAGGAGCAGGTTGTCCTCATCGCGGCGGAAACGCTCGTGCGGGCGCACATGGATGCGAAAGTACAGGTCGCCCTTCGCGCCGCCCATGACCCCGGCCCCGCCTTCATTGGCGATACGGATGCGCGAACCGTCGCGTACCCCCGCCGGTATCTTGACCTCGATTTTACGGGTGTACGAAACCAAACCGCTGCCAGCGCACTGAGGACACGAACGCCCTGTCGGAGCGCGTCCGCTACCCTCGCAGCGCTCGCACGGTTCTTCGCCCTGCACGCTGAAGACGCGCGCGCCGCCGACGAAGGACTCCTCCATAGTGACCGTCACGTCCTGTTCAAGGTCGCGGCCGCTCCGCGCGCGCGACCGGCGCGCGTTAGCCGTGGCGAAAACGTTCTGGAAGAAGTCGAACGTCGACTGGCCGGGACGTCCATTCGTCGTAGCGGCGCCGCGCGACGCGGCGCCCGTAGCGCGCGCCCAGTTGAGCGGACCTAACGAATCGTAGCGCCGGCGCTTCTCAGGGTCTCCGAGCACCTCATAGGCTTCGTTGAGGTCCTTGAAGCGCCCCTCCGCCGCCGCATCGTCCGGGTTAACATCGGGGTGATAGCGGCGCGCCATACGCCGAAAAGCCGCCTTGATCTCGCGGTCGTCCGCGCGCTTATCGACGCCGAGAATGCGGTAATAATCCTTGTACTCGACGCCCATGCGCCCTCCGCAGGTGAAATCTACTCTGTAGCCTTAGTTTACTACTTGAGTGCCTGCGTGTCAAGGTGTTTTAGTCGTCAGTTCCTCAGTCGATAGTCGGACGAAAGAGATGTGGGTAGGTGACCACCAGATAGCTCTGGCGTCCAACCTGCCCAGACAACTATAACTTACTGGCTACTAACTACTAACTACTGGCAACTACATCTCCGTACTAACGTTGGAGCCGACGAGGCGCGCGACATCGGCTTGGCTCGGCACGGCGACCCGGCGCGTGGCGCCCTTGAACCCCACGCCCGTAAGATACGGGTTGAGCGTCGTGGCGGAGTCGCCGACGCAGGTGAAGGATGATACTTCGAGCGTGACGTTGTCGACCGGGTCATCGCCCGCGATCACACGCCCGAGCGCGCGGTGCTCGCACTCAGTCCCCAGGATACGCCCCATCGTGACGGCGAGGTCGCCGTGACCGAGCGCGCCGAGACGGATCACGGCGGCGAGGTAGATACCAATAAATGCCGTCTCCATGTGGTCAAGCGACCACAGGAATGTGCCGCCGTGGCTTGTGTAGCCTACCCCATCGAACGTCGCGTCGGGGAAATAGAAGCTCTTATGTTGCGCCGCCGTGCCGTAATCCATCAGGAACTGCGCGTGCTGGCTCTCCTGGTCGAGCGCGGTCTGCAAGTGGGCGACGCTGCGGGCGCCGCCAATGCGCGAGCCATTGAGCGAGTTGGCGGCATTGCCTCCGCGTGCGGAGCCGACGATAGCCGCTGACGTCAGCGCGGTGTGGTAGAAGGTCATGGCCAGGCGCTCGAACGTGAGCGTCGTGTTGAGAACGTCTTGCACCGTCTCCTTGCAGGCCGTGGCCTCGGGCGCCACGGCGGAGAGGCCCAGCGGGGTGGCTCCGGTCAGCGCGGCGACGACGCCCGCCGCCAGCGCCCCCTTCACGAAAAGCCCGCGCGTCGGCGTCGCCCGCGCATTCTCCCCAAGCGCGACGGGCTGCGCGAGGGCAGCCTGTGCGGGCGGAAATGGCGCCTCCTCGTCCTCAGCGGAGAGGGCTGTCACATCGACAAGACCTTTATTGGTAATTGGCATCTGCTCTCTCCTATAGGAAGTTGGTCACGATACGGGTGGCGTAGCGGCCGACCACGCGCGCGGCCTCCGCGGTCGTCGGCAGGGTCACGGGCGTCGTGGCGCCGCCGCTAAAGCCCTGGCCGGTGACGAAGGGGCGCAGCGCGTTAGCCGCCTCGCTGATACTCGTGAAGGGATTGTGCTGCAGCGTCAGATTGTTGGCCGTCTTGAATCCTGAGATCAAGCGTCCCAGCATGCGGTGCTCCGACTCAACACCCATGATCTGCACGATGACGCCGGCGAGGTCAGAGCGGCCCAGCGCCACGAACTCGCCGACTCCGGCGAGGTATGCGCCAACGAAAGCCGTCTCCAGCGCATCCATGACCTGCAGATACGTCCCCGCCTCATTAGAAGCGCCCAATCCCCGGAACGTGTCACGGGGGAAGTAGAACTTTTTATAGGGCGACACCGCAGTCGCGCTCAGCAGCGCCTGCGCGTGCTTGACCTCGGAGTCCAGGATAGACTGCATGTCCTTTACGTTGGCCGGATTGCCCCCCGGCGGCTGCCCGGGATTATTGGGGTCGGCCGAGGGGCCGCCGAGACGGTGATCGTGCATGATAGCCGGCGTCGTGAGTCCTTTATAGTAGAAGGTCATCGCGAGCTGTTCCGCCGTCAGCGCCGTGTTGAGTATCTGCTGGATACTTGCCTGAGTCGTTGCATTGGTTGTCGTCGCCGCCGACACGCGGCGCCTATCAGTTAAGAGTAGCCCTGCCCCCGCAGCCGCCGCGCCGATCAGGAAATCGGCGCGGCGGGAACGGTCAATTCCGACTCGCTGCATCATGGTCCCTCGCTCTCCCATATGTACCAATATATAACGTACGATCACTGCGTCATAAAAGCCGGCGCGCCCACTAACGCTCCGCCTTTTTCCACTACTGCCCGACACCTTCTATGACACGTAGTATGCACGATGTACGCGACGTTTGCAATACAAGGGGAAAGCGCCCCGTCTATCACAACTCTTTTAGTACTACCTGTCGTAGCGCTTTTAGTACTACCTGCCATAGCCCTTTTATCGGCACAACAAAGCCCATCCTTTAGCGTCTTACGAGTGACATTGATCGCAAGATGCGCACAAGTGTGGTTTCGGCTTGGCCGAGTTAGGGAATCAGGGCGTAAACCCCAGGTGCTTTAGCCCTGGGATAGAAGCCCTTCAACGCTATCATCTGCGTGCCAGCACGCGCTATTCTACTCTACGTTTACTAACCTCTGGTGCTAGTTGACAGGGACATAGGGCGTCCTCGATTCTGATGGTGTCAAGACAGCAGAAGAGAGGAGCACCCCATG
>JAABVA010004247.1_pt1 | contig 13337 bp, 16 predicted proteins | sample 5560331 | NCBI WGS metagenome assembly JAABVA01 (sample SAMN12812661, study PRJNA571458) | rock metagenome | isolation source: Antarctica rocks | place: Antarctica: Victoria Land, Mt New Zealand sud | collected 2016-01-07
TGCGAATAATGTTTTCGCTGCCGCAATGGCGACAGGCGATCTGAATCGTAACCATGATCGTGAGTGTACCGTGCCTCTCTACCTTGAACCATTACCCCATGCTGTAGTAGTACTTCGGTAGCGTCTTCGGGTCTCGCGTAAATTTCGTGCCAAAACTGCTAGACAAATGCATGTCTATAGGATAATTTACGTACATGGAGACGAACGACAGGGGCTGTTCCCCACCCACAAACGTGACTGAGTGGTTCGAGAAGCGTTCCTTTAACCACGAGGAATTCAAGGATGTTAAGAGGCTCGTCCGGCGCAAGCACGAGACGAGCCTGACGGTAAGCTTGGTGCTGCCGGGCCGCAACGTCGCCGACACCATAGGCGGCATCATCGACAAGGTGCTCGGCCTCAACGAGGAGGCGCCGCTGGTAGACCAGATCCTCGTGATCGACGCCGACTCCGAGGACGGTACCGCCGAGGTTGCGGCAGCCAGCGGGGCTGAGGTGTACTCCGAGAACGAGCTACTTTCCCGCTACGGCGGTGCGCACGGCAAGGGCGACGCGATGTGGAGAAGCCTATCGGTAGCCCACGGCGACCTCGTGATGTTCGCCGACTCGGACACGAAGGACTTCAAGCCACAGTTCATCTACGGCACTTTGGGCCCTATCCTGACCGTCTCGGAGATACGTTTCGTCAAGGGGGCCTTCCGGCGTCCTTTCAAGAGCAACGAGAGCATCGAGCTCGACGGCGGGGGCCGGGTCACGGAACTTACCACCAAGCCGCTCTTCAACCTCTTCTACCCCGAGCTGACCGGGTTCGTGCAGCCGCTGGCGGGCGAGTTCGTCGCTTACAAGGAGCTCTTCTCGTGCATCCCGTTCTTGACCGGCTACGCAGTCGAGACGGGGATCATGATAGACGTCCTCAAGAAGGCGGGCCTGAACGCGATGGCCCAGACGGACCTCGGTACACGCCAGAACCGCCATCAGCCCCTCTTCGACCTGGGGCGCATGAGCTACTCCGTACTGCGGGCCGTGGCACGCAGGCTGCGCCAGGATGGGCGCCTCCGGCAGGTCCGCGACCCTTCGATGCCCGACTCCTTGTTCCAGTTCAGCGATTACCTGCACGCTGCGGCGACCCCCGACGGGCTCCAGCTACGCGAGCACGTAGAGGAGCTCGTCGAGCGCCCGCCGATGGCGAAGGTCCTCGCCGGCAGCCGGGAGCAGTAGCCCGAAAGAACGGTTCAACACTTCAATCGCTTTCGGCGAGCCCGAGATCGGGCTCGCCGTTTTCGTCTAACCGCCCGCGGCGGCGAGGAGATCCAAGGCGACGGCTGCGGTCCAGGACTGGTCGGATGCGCCTAAAGCCTCACCGGTGAACGGCTCGAAGTACTCGGCGAAGCCGCCGCCGGCGAGGCCGTCCAGAGTCGCGCGCCGCATCTCTTCGGCCCTCTCGTGCTCGCCGGCGCGGAGTAGCGACCACCAGAGCAGCCAGTTTATCACCGGCCAGACGGGACCGCGCCAGTAGCTGCGAGGGTGAAACCCCGGCTCCTCGGGGCTGGTGCTCGGCGGTAGTGGATGGCTCAGGTCAGGGTTGCCAGCAAAGGCCGGCGAGTAGAGGGTCCCCAGGAGGTCTTCGAGACGCTCCGGGCTCAGGCCGCCGGAGATCAGGGGCGCGAAGCCGGCGACGGTGCGAACCCGTGCCGGCTTCTCCGCGCGGAGGTCGTAGTCGAGGCAAAGCTTGAGGTCCGGGTCCCAGCGTTCGTCGAGACTCTTGCGGCCACGCTCGATAAAGTCTTCGATCAGCGTACGTTCCTCGTCGGGGGCGTCGACCACCGCGGTGATCTCCAGCAGCGCCTCGTTCGCCGCTACCAGGATCGCGCTGAAGAGGACATCCTTCACGAGGAAGGGATGCGCCTCGTAGATCCCGGCCTCCTCGTAGCGTGCCCTCTTCAAGAGCTCCAGGAGCCAGAGGTAGCGGTTGTACTCCTCGTCGCTCGGCCTCTGGGAGGGCTCGGTGACGTGATCCAGGTCACGGCGGGTGTACGGCGGCAGGTCCCCCACCTCAAACGCTTCGAGCGCCGCGTCCCAGCGCGGTGAGTTGTCAGTCCCGCTCTCCCACGGGTGATAGATAGTGACGAGCCCCGAACCCTCAGGATCCCGGGCGGTCGAAAGGTAGAGGTGCCAGGCCAGTAGACGGGGGTAGCTGTCGCGCAGGAAAGAGCGGGCGAGCTCGACCCGGCGCTCGTCCTTGCCTCTGGCGGCCTCCCAGATGCGCAGGACGGCGATGGCATGGATCGGAGGCTGGCACAGGCCGCTTGTGTGCGGCTCCGAAGGGGCGTCAGAGGAGAGCGTGGCCGAGTTCCAGCGCTCCGCGTCGGGGAAGTAGCTCTTTGGGGGAGCGTCCGGGTTGAAGATGATGTGCGGCAGCTTCCCAGTGTCCCACTGGCTGGCAAAGAGGGTCTCGAGCTCCTGCGCGGCACGGCGGTTGTCCATGTGTGCCAGACCCAGCGCGATGAACGCGCTGTCCCAACTCCACTGGTGCGGGTACAGAGAGGGGGCGGGCTTGGTCCAGGTCTTCAGGTCGTTGCGGCGGAGCACTCCGGCCGCAAGCGGACTCACCCCGGCGGATTTTTCGTTAGCCGGTGGGCACTTCGCTCCCTCCGGCGCAGGATCTTCTCTCACGTTTACAATCTCTCCACTTGCGTTAGGCTCCAGTCTAAAAAGGATCGGACCGACCTTCAACCTCTATAGCCGGAAAATCCGGCGCTTCCGCTAATTCCCTGGCTCTCCGGCCTCCTTCGACAGATCCTCGTAGTAGGAGGATAGGGAGCCGAGGAAGCCATCGTAGGCCTCTAGCGAACCCCGGGAAAGCTTCAGCAACGACTCCCGGTGCCTCCGGGCCTGCTCCGCCATGCTCGCGAGGGTACGGCGGTTGATATCGGCCTGTATCTCGGCTTGCGCTCTGAGCAACTCCGTGTTGCTCTGATAGACACTCCGCGTGAGACGGAAGTTAGTCTCCCGCATCGAGACCGCGCCCTCTGTGGCGGCCTCGTAAGAGTCCTGAACCGCCCCAGCCAGCCTCTCGAATGCTTCCTTGATCCTGTCGGCGTCTGTCCTGTCCATAACTCTCCTTCCCCGTTCTTCCGCAGAATCCTATCACTTCGCCGACCGCATTGAATCGGCCGCTGAGGTTGTAATATACAGCCGTAAGATTAGTGAGAGAGAGGGCTAGCATGAGCGGTATCTACGATCTCGGAGGCTCGCCCGGCGCCGGTCCGATAGACAAGAGCCAGCACGAACTGGAGAACTGGGAACGCCTCGCTGACGCTGTCACCGTAGTCCTGGACCAGAAGGGCGTAAAGACCACCGACGAGCACCGCCGCGCCCAGGAGAGCATCGCCCCGGAGCTATTCAAGAGCTTGAGCTATTGCGAGCGTTGGACCGTCGCGACCGAGATGCTACTCATCGAGAAAGGTATCCTCACCCGCGAGGAAATAGATGCGAAGTCAGCCGGGATCCGGAACAGCTCGGATAAAGGATGACGCAGCGGCGTTTCAGTCCTGGCGACCGCATCCGGGTGCTCGCGGAGGACAGACCCGGCCACGTCCGTACCCCCGGCTACGTCAGGGGCAAGATGGGCAGGGTGAAGAGAGTGCTCGGCGAGTTCAAGAACCCCGAGTCGCCCGCCCACGGCGGCTCCGGACTCCCCGAAAAACCCTGTACAGGGTCTCGTTCCGCCAGACGGAGCTGTGGGAGAGTTACGAAGGTCCGGCGGACGACGCCCTCTACGTAGACGTCTACGAGCACTGGCTCGAACCGGCCCAAGAAGCAGCCAGTAGCCGGCTGGAGGGCGATCGGGGGCGCAACGAAAGGAAATGACCAAACGTAAGAACCAGAGCTATGCTCCAGAAGTCAGCAGCATGAGCGTTTGACGCTCCGGCTATCCCGGCAAGAATCTGACCTGCTTTCGAGCGAAGGGAGGAACAAATGAGCGATGCGCACCACGATCTCGAAGAGCATAACCACCCTCACCATGAAGCTGGTCCTGGAGCCGCGAGCGGTCACTACGCCATTCGCATCCGGGCGATAAAGGCCCTTCTCGTCGAGAAGGGTGTATTGACGGAAGAGGACGTGCGGCGCCAGATTGGGTACATAGACGCTCGCACCTCCGCCAAGGGCGCCTGTCTCGTCGCCCGTGCCTGGAGAGACCCCAACTTCAACACTCACCTCCTCTCCGACACGAAGGCGGCGGCCCTGGAGCTAGGTATAGACGCCTCCGGCCCGGTCGAGTTCATCGTCGTCGAGAACACACCCGAGGTCCACAACCTCATCGTCTGCACCCTCTGCTCCTGCTACCCGCGGGCTATCCTCGGCCGCCCGCCCGACTGGTATAAGATCATGGCGTACCGCTCGCGCGCCGTCGTCGAGCCCAGGTCCGTGATGCGCGGGTTCGGGCTTGAGCTACCGGAGAACGTACGCGTCACCGTCCACGACAGCTCGGCCGACATCCGCTACCTGGTCCTCCCCATGCGTCCGCCCGACACGGAAGACATAAGCGAGGAAGATCTCGCCAAGCTGGTTACTCGGGACTGCCTTATAGGCACGGCCGTGCCCCGCTCCGAGCCGGTCCGGCCCGTCTGACCCTGCCACGCTCGTGCGTAATACGCTCTCCTGAGATCAGAAAGGTCGGACGAGGGTGGAACTCTCCATCGAGCCAGCGCGCGTCGGCGACGCCGAGCAGATTCTCAAGCTCCAGTATCTGTGCTACCAGACCGAGGCTGTCCTCTACCACGACCGGGCGATCCCTCCGCTCACACAGACGCTCCGGGATCTGCTCTCGGAGTACGATGGCCATACCGTCCTCGTCGCACGACTCGGAGACGAGGTGGTCAGCTCGGTTCGAGCCCGACTCCAGGACAGAACGTGGCACGTCGGACGACTGATCGTCCATCCCCGTTTGCAGAGGCGAGGCCTCGGCACGCGCCTGGTGCGCAAGATCGAGGCGTGCTTCCCGAAGGCGGAGCGATACGAGCTGTTCACCGAGCACCTCAGCGAAGGCAACCTCGGGCTCTACAGCAACCTGGGCTACCAGCAGTTTCGCGAGAAAGTGGTCTCTCCGCGGCTGCGGCTGGCATACCTGGAGAAGCCTGGGAGCCGATCCGCAGGTTGATCCTGCACAAGACCGAAGCCCGCCGATCCAGGCGGTCCGGGGTCGTAACGTCTCCAGAGCTACCGCCCGGTGCTCAAGAACTTGTAACCAGCATCGAAGCTTTCGAGCTCCAGCAAGCTTCCGTACCTCTCGCGCCAAGCCCCCGAGCGCAAGTCCCGCTCCAACCGGCGCAGCCCGTCGTCGACTGCACGCCGATCCGCGAGCGCAAAGGCCGACATACTTGCCTGCACGCCATCGTCCAGGCATGCCTGCGGCCGCCGCCAGCCCGCCGCCGTGAACTTGTCCTGCAAGTCGCAGGGTAACCGAAAGACCGAGACTTCGACGCGACAACCGGTGACCTTCTCCAACAGCTCGATCACCTCGTCGAGCGGTGGGAACGTCTCGTGCGCCTCTCGCCAGAGGCGGGGGAATAGTCCGCGAACCAGAATGTTTCCCCGGCGCGTGGGTCGAACGTGAAGATCACGACGGGCCCGTCGGCAGCGACACGTCTCATCTCGTGGAGAGCCATCTCCGCGTCGCCGAAGTGGTGCAAGGCCAATACGCAAACGGCCCCGTCCGCACAGCCGGCCGGCAAAGGCAACCGCTCCGCGGTCCCCGTCACCCAACGGACGCCGGGCATGTCTTCAGCCTGACTTCTCATAGTCGCTGATGGTTCTACGGCGATGACGCGGTATCCGAGCCGTGCCAAGGCAACGGTGTAACTACCAGTCCCCGCGCCGACATCGACGATCGCGCGGGCATCGGGCGATCCAAGCAGCCGCGCCAACTCGCCTACGATCCGCTCGTCGGCCGTCCGGTGCCGGGAATATCCCCGTCCCATAGACTCGTAGATTGGACGATCCATGCCTCACTGCCCTGCAAGCTTCCGGGAAAGACGGCGACCCCGTATTCGGGGCGCCAGCGGCGGTCGAGATACGTTTTTCTCGCATCGTGAGTACAGACATATGTAGCGTCCGTTATGATGAGGCCTGCACTAGATCACGGCTCTGCTTGTACATCCGGCCCTCCTGTCTGTATCGCAAGCGCACGTTTCTGCCTCCGTAAACACGTAGTCGAGATCCTCGACCTAGGGGGCTTCGGTCAAGCAACTCTCCCTGATGATGTTGAGCTACTCCTGACGCCGGCGAACCTCGGTCCCAGGATGGCCGGTGATCGATGTGCCTCCTCTCCAAGCAGGTCTGCTCTCATCTAGTCGTGATCGAGACTAACCAGCTCTTGACTGATGTCGGCAAGCCGGCTCATGCGCGTCTCAGTTCGACTGTCGACTTTTCTCGTCGTTAGGCTGTCGCCGACAGCTATCCGACCCTCTCTTTCTCTTTCTCTCTCTCGTTAGCGGCGAGGACCTTCTCTACCAAGTTCGGCTGGACCTCCTCGTAGTGGCCGAACTCGACGTGGAAGTTGGCGCGGCCGCCGGTGATGGAGCGCAGGTCGCGGGCGTAGGTGAGCATCTCGACCTGCGGTACCTCGGCCTGTACGACCTGGCGCTCGCCGCGCTGCTCGATGCCCATGGGGCGACCCCGGCGGCCGGAGAGGTCGCCCATGACCTCGCCGACCAGCTCGGTGGGGGCTAGGACCTCGACCTTTATGTATGGCTCCAGGAGGACCGGCCGGGCCTGCGCGACGGCGCTCTTGAACGCCATCGAGCCCGCGACCTTGAACGCCATCTCCGAGGAGTCGACCGAATGAAAGGCGCCGTCGTAGAGACGAACCTTTACGTCTACCACGGGGCAGCCGGCTAGCACGCCCTCCCGCATCGCCTCCAAAATGCCCTTCTCGACCGCCGGGATGTACTGGCGTGGGATAGCGCCGCCGACGATGCCGTCCTCGAACTCGAAGCCCGAGCCGCGGGGGAGCGGCGAGACCTCTATCCTCGCGTCCCCAAACTGCCCCCGGCCGCCGGTCTGCTTCTTGTAGCGGCCCTGGGCCTGGGCCGAGACGGCGATAGTCTCCTTGAACGGCACCTTCGGGGCGCGGGCCTCGACCTCGACCCCGTACCGGCGGTGGATGCGCTCGATGGCAAACTCCACGTGCATCTGCGCGAGCCCGGAGAGGATGTCCTCCCCCGTCTCCTCCAAACGCTCCAACGAAAGGGATGGATCCTCGTCGGCGACTTTGCGGATGGCCTCGAAGACCTTCTCTTCCTCGCCGCGCGTCTTCGCCCCGACGGCGAACGCCGTCGTCGGTTCCGGCAGCTCCACCGGCGCGAAGGAGATGGGTGCTTCGGGCCTACAAAGGGTGTCGAAGGTGTGGACATCCTTCAGCTTGGCGACGGCAACGACGTCGCCCGCCACGGCCTCGTCTACGGAGGCCCGTTCCTTGCCCATGAGGTGCGAGATGCCCCCGAGGCGCTCGGCCGAGCCCGTGCGCGGGTTCGTGAGCGCCTCGTCCGAGCGGCAGCGCCCGCTCACGACGCGCAGAACGCTCAACCGCCCGGCGAACGGGTCCACAAAGGTCTTGAAGACGTAGGCGGCGAACGGGCCCTCCTGATCGCAGGGGACCTGTTCGCCCTCCTCTGTGATCCAGCGGGAGCGGTCAACAGGGCTCGGGGCACTGCCGACGATCACGTCCAGTACACGGTCTACCCCGATCATCTTCTCCACGCTGGTGGCTACAACGGGAATAATGAGGCCGTCGGCGATCCCTTTACGTATCCCCTCGAACATCTCTTCGGTCGAAAGCTCCTCGCCTTCGAGGTACTTCTCCAGTAACGTATCGTCACTCTCGGCGATGGTCTCCAGCATCAAGACCCTCGCCTCCTCGACCTCCTCCTCCATCCCGGCGGGCACCTCGTTCGTCTGCTGCCCATCCACGAACGCGATGCCGCTAAGCAGCCCGTAGACGCCCTTGAAGTCACCCTCCTTACCTATCGGCAAGTTCAGCGGCACGACCGCCGGCCCGAAGCGCTCCCGCAGTTGCTCTACGACCTCCGAGAAGTCCGTGCGCTCGCGGTCGAGGTGGTTCACGACGACGACGTGCGGGATCTCCTCCTTCTCACCGCGCCGCCAGACGCGCTCGGTGACCACCTGCATGGGATCTTGCGCGTGTACCACCAGGACCGCGCAGTCAGCCGCCCTCTGGGCCACGAAGGCGTCCGCGACAAAGCCCCCGTCGCCGGGGGTGTCGAGGACATTGACGTGGCGGCCCTTCCATTCGAGGTTGGCCACGCTCATCCCGAGGGTCATGCCGCGCTCGACCTCCTCCTCGGCGTAGTCGAGGACGTTGCCTACTGCCCCCTTTCTCCCGGATGCAAGCCCAAGCATCGCCTCCCCGAGGGCGGTCTTGCCGCTCCCCCGGTGCCCGATCAGACAAACGTTGCGGATAGTCTCCGGCTCTCTCGCCATGATCTCTCCTCCTTCCTACACTTTCCCCTGCTCGCTCGTATCGAGTAGTCCATCTAGCTTACCCCACGCCAATACCCCGCGCAGCACCCACGTAAGCAGGCGCGAGAACCCAGCAGCGGATATGCTAAAAGAGGATTGGAAAACGAGACAAGGAGGAGAACGTGGTGGAAACCCGGTCGAAATAACAGGGTGAAGATAGCCCCCTCTAGAGCGACCGGGGGACGACGACCATAAACAACGCCGTCGTCGTCAGCATCGCTAGCTAGGTGGTGCAGGAGGTCTCGGGCGCCGAGCCTCAGATCGCCACCGGTCGCGGCGGCGGGAGCATACCCGACGACAACTCGCCGACTATGGGCGAGCTCTTCGGCAGGTTCACCGGAAGCTCCAGGAGTAACCGCGGGGTCTCCGTCGAGGTCGGCGAGACGCAGGCGGCGGTAGACCTGACCGTAACGGTTCCCTACGGCCGGTCCATCCCCGAAGTCACCAGGACCATGCGGGACGACGTGATCCGTCGCGTCGAGAAGCTCACCGGCCTCCAGGTGACCGAGGTCAACATCACCGTCAAGGACGTCTTCTTCCCGAACCAGTAGCTTCTTAGAGTTTCCACCAATAGGAGGAGAGCGTACGCGTGTATGAGTGGGGCACGGACACTGCTAAATCATTCGGGAAGTTGCTGACGCTTTCTGAACGAGGAGCAAGTCCGTGCCCGCCATCTCATCGCGCATCATCGAGCCGGTCTGGCAACAGTTCCGCGACCTACTGCCAACGAGAAAAGCGAATCACCCACTTGGCTGTCATCGCCACCGCGTGCTCGAGAAAGTCGTTCAGATCCTGGTCTTCGGCTGCGCCTACGAGAGAATTGTCGACGCCTCTTGCTCGGCTACTACGCTGCGACGTCGATGTGACGAGTGGATCGCCTCTGGAGTGATAGAGAAGCTACAAGAGATAGGGCTCGATGCCTACGACCAGATGATCGGTCTTGAATTGGCCGATATAGCCGTCGATTGCTGCATTACGAAAGCTCCTTGTTGTGGCGAGATGGCGGAAAGGAGTCCAGTGGATCGCGGCAAACAAGGCACCAAACGCTCTACGATAGTAGACGCTAACGGCATCCCGCTCGGAGCCGTGGGCGCACCTGCCAATCGCCACGACTCGCCGCTTTTGGATGAAACCCTGGACACCCTGGAAGTGCTAGGGCCGCTGCCTGAGCTGATAAGTATGCATCTTGATCGCGGCTACGATTCACAGCCTACCAGAGATAAATAAAGGCGCGTGGCTTGCTCCCCATGATCTCAAAAGGGTAAGCTGGCTCCGCTGGCGGCCAAAAAACGTTGGGCCGCGGAGCGTACGAACTCCTGGAACAACGCCCACAAGAAGCTTGTGTGGTGTACCGAGCGTAGGGATAGGGTCATCGACTTCTGGATCACCTTCTCGGACGTGATCATCACCGTAGGCAGGCTCATTCGCCAAGCCTGGACCCGCTACCGCTGGGAGAGCCGGCCAAACCGCAGGCCGTGAAGAGTTACCTGTTGGCGGAGGCTCAAAGGAACTTCTCGCTCTATTCGCTGTCCGCATGTCCTCGCAACCCGTCTCTGTGTTTCCGCCAGCGCCCCATAAGACCCGGTAGCTCAGCTTGCATGAACTCGAAGAAGGCGAGTGTCTCGGCCATCCTCTCGCCTGCCGGGGTATCCCTGCCGAGTACGTCGAGACCTTCCCTGATACTGTCTTCCCAGCGTGTGAGGGCTTGATCTTTGCGTATCGCCGCCTCGTACCAGGTATCGTCGTGGACTCGGTACAAGTCCCTGCGAGATCCAGGGTCCCGCTCCCTGCTTATGAGATTGATCTGCAACAGGTAACGCACCGCCCCGGAGACCGCCGCCGGACTGACCTGCAACAAATTCGCTATCTCCGCCGCGTTCAGACGCCCCGAGTCCGTTGCCAACAGACCCGCGAACACCCTCGCGGGCATCCGGGCCATCCCCGACTCTGCAAGCGCCGCCGCGAACCTCTCTATGAACCTCTGGAGGTCCTCCTGATTCCTCTCTCGCTCGGATAATTCAGTCAATAACCAACGCCTCCCGATATCGCCGCCGATCTACTCGTGACACTCACAGTTTACATAATTCAGACAATTCAAACATTTATGAATTTACTGTATACTGTGAATCACAGTGTGGATAACGTCTCTTGAACAGGCGGTAGTGTGATGGATGATGTGGTCCCGATCTCCGGTCTCGTGAAGTCTTTCGGTAGGACGCGGGCTCTAGACAGCCTGGATCTCTCGGTTGCGGAGGGTAAGGTTCACGGTTTCCTCGGCCCGAACGGCGCGGGCAAGTCCACGACGATTCGTGTCCTCCTCGGGTTGCTACGGAAGGACTCGGGGGACGTGGCGCTGCTCGGGGGAGACCCGTGGCGCGACGCGACGGACCTTCACAGGAGGCTCACCTACGTGCCGGATGACGTCAACCTCTGGCCGAACCTCTCCGGCGGCGAGGTCATAGACCTCATCGGGCGGCTCAGGGGCGGCATGGATCCGAAGCGACGGGGCGAACTCATGAAGAGGTTCGAGCTTGACCCGACGAAGAAATGCCGAGCGTACTCCAGGGGCAACCGCCAGAAGGTGGCGCTCGTCGCCACTCTCGCTTCGAACGTGGAGTTGCTGATCCTGGACGAGCCAACTTCCGGCCTCGACCCGCTCATGGAAGCCGTCTTCCGCGAGTGCGTCGAGGAAGAGAAGAAGGGCGGACGCACCGTGCTTCTCTCCAGCCACATCCTCTCGGAAATCGAGGCGCTCTGTGATCGGGTCAGCATCATCCGCGACGGGAGGAACGTCGAAAGCGGGACTCTCTCTGAGCTGAGACACCTGACGAGGACCTCCATCACGGCGGAACTCGTGAAGCCCGCCGAGGGGCTGGATCGCCTCCCCGGCGTCCACGGCCTGAATGTCGAGGGAAACAGGGTGCGGTGTCAGGTGGACACGGAGAGGCTGGAGGACCTGCTCGTACGCCTGATCTCGGCGGGGGTGAAGAGCCTGACGAGCCAGCCACCGACGCTCGAAGAGCTGTTCATGCGCCACTACGAGTCCGAGGCTCCCGAAGCGCGGAAGGTGGCCTGATGAGGAAGTCGCTTGCCGGGACGGGTACTCTGGCGCGGCTCATCCTGAGGCGTGACCGGCTGGTGGTCCTGATCTGGGTCATCGGCTTCGGGCTGCTGCCCCTGGGCATTGCGGCCGGCTTCGACGGACTGTATCCGACGACAGAGGCGCTCCGAGCGTTCACCGAGCAGAGCATGAGCAACCCGAGTATCGTCGGGTTGCTCGGCCCGATCTTTTCCCCGACCCTCGGCGGGCTCGTCGCATGGAGGGTCGGTTTGTTAAGCATGCTGATCGTCGGGATAGTGAGCCTCCTCCTCGTCACGAGACACACCCGTGGGGAGGAGGAATCCGGCAGGAGAGAGTTGCTCGGGGCGACCGCGGTCGGGAGGCAGGCTCCGCTGACGGCCGCGCTCGGGGTGACGTGCGCGACCAGTCTGATAATAGGTGTTGTGGTGGCTCTTGGTCTGATCTCCTACGGACTACCCGCCTCGGGATCCGTGGCGCTCGGGCTGTCCGTTGCCGCAGCCGGTGTGATCTTCGCGTCCATCGGAGCGGTGACGGCTCAGATGACGGAGACCGTCGGTGGGGCCAGAGGCATTGGCCTCGCCGTCTTCGTGATGTTCCTCGTACTCCGCATCGCCGGTGATGCGGGTGGACCGGCCAACAGTCTATTCTGGTTGTCGTGGCTCTCGCCTCTCGGATGGACCCGTCTCTCCAGTCCGTTCGCCGACGAGCGGTGGTGGGTGTTCGCGCTCATCATCGCGTTCTGCGCGGTTGTCGTAGCCGTGGCGTATGTACTATCGTCCCATCGAGATATCGGCGCCGGCCTGATCCTGGACTCACCCGGTCCCGCCACGGCTTCTCCCAGCCTGTCCAACCCGCTCGCGCTGGCGTGGCGATTGCAACGGGGATCGTTCTTTGGGTGGGCCATAGCTTTCGCCGCAATCGGCGTCCTGCTGGGGGCCATCGGACAGAGCGTCTCGGAGCTACTCGACACTTCCAGTATGGACACGTTCCTCCACAACATGGGCGCGAGCAACTCCGGTGACGCCTTCCTCTTCTTCATCGTCTACATGATGAGTCAGGTGGCGTCAGCGTACGTGATACTCGCGGTCCTCAAGATGCGCTCCGAGGAGGCGAGCGGTCGGGCCGACTCCGTCCTCTCGACGGCGGTCGGGAGACTCCGTTGGGCCGGTAGCCACATGTTCTTTGCCGTGGTCGGACCCGTAATTATGTTGATTCTGCTAGGGCTTGCCATAGGGACAGTGTACGGATTCTTGACGGGAGACGCCGAACAGACGATATCGGACTACCTCGGGACCGCACTTGTGAAAGTACCGGCCGTGTGGGTCGTCACGGGCCTCGCGTTCGCGTTCTACGGGCTTCTGCCCGGACTCTCCGCGTACGGGAGTTGGGCCGCGCTCGTCATCTTCGCCCTCCTGGAGCTAGGGCGGGAACTACAGCAGGTCAGTGAGAAGGTCTTCGTCATCTCGCCCTTCGCCCACGTCCACCCGTTCCTCGCGGACGTGACCGTTGCAACCGCACTCTGGCTCCTCGTGGTCGCCATAGCTTTCACGACGGCGGGACTCCTCGGCTTCAGACGGCGCGACATCTCCTGAGGACTGCGCCGGAGACACCGCAAACAACTTACATCGGCTTGCAGCGTAGATGAACCAGTGGCATCATGAGCGCATGAACGCTTACTCAGAAGACCTGCGCCAGAAGATAATCCAAGCCCTCCGTCG
>JAABVA010004249.1_pt1 | contig 13332 bp, 12 predicted proteins | sample 5560331 | NCBI WGS metagenome assembly JAABVA01 (sample SAMN12812661, study PRJNA571458) | rock metagenome | isolation source: Antarctica rocks | place: Antarctica: Victoria Land, Mt New Zealand sud | collected 2016-01-07
CGTCGAGCACCGCAACACCGCTCTCAATCTCGACTCATCACCGGGACGCAACACAATCGGCGCAGCAACAGACACACCCCATTGTCCCGAACTCCGACCGTAAAGTCACTTACGACACGCGACACTAGTGGGTTATCCATTTCACTGCCCGACGCGCACTTGAGCCGGGAATCACTCCAGAGTGTGCGTGGCGCGCCACGGTCGGTCCTCGTACGTCCCCGCCACGGCGCCAGGCGGGACGTATCCGTCGTTGACTCCGGAAGCGTTGACCTACTTGCCATTTAGCTGGTTACCGGTGACTGGCAATGCAGGTACGACGCCACCTGCGTGGTCCGGCGAGACGGCGGCTCAGCGGACGCGGGCAGTGAAATGGATAACCCACTTCTCCTATACCGGCGATGAACTGTGCGTTATCCAGAGATCCTTTCCCGGTGGTGGCGTGCTGCATGGTCTTTAGGCGCCGTGCATGCCGGTGCCGGTGGTCCTCTTGTGCGGCTGCGGCGACGACCGGTGGGTGGGAGCGGACGGAAGGGGCCTAACCTCTTCGCGGTGACGTGGCCGCGCCCTGTTCCTGTGGTGGGGGATCAGACCTCGGCGGCCCAGCGGTCGGAGGAACCTGATGCTTGGCAGCTGTCGGTAGCGGTCAGGGACGCGTTGTACGACGTTGTGCGGGTGCGTCGAGACGTCCGGAGGTTCCGCCCGGACGCGGTCTCCGGGGATGTGTTGGAGCGGGTGTTGTCGGCCGCGCACGCCGCGCCTTCGGTGGGGCACTCGCAGCCGTGGCGTTTCCTGGTGGTCGATGATCCGGCGTTGCGGGAGCGCGCGGCGGTGATGGCCGATACCGAGCGTTTGGCGCAGGCGGCGGAGCTCGACTCTGGTTCCGCGCAGCACCTGTTGGACCTGCAGTTGGAGGGTATCCGGGAGGCGCCGTTGGGTGTGGTGGTGTGTTGTGATCGGCGCAGCGCCGCCGCCGGTGTGCTCGGCCGGGCGACGTTTCCGGACGCGGACGTGTGGTCGTGCGCGTGTGCGATCGAGAACCTGTGGTTGGCGGCGCGAGCGGAGGGGTTGGGGTTGGGTTGGGTGACGTTGTTCCGCCCGGTCGAGTTGGCGGCGTTGCTCGGGTTGCCTGAGGGCGTGGTGACGCTGGGCTGGTTGTGTCTGGGTTGGCCGGATGAGCGGCCTCCGGCGCCGGGACTGGAGCGGGCGGGCTGGTCACGCCGTGCGCCGTTGAGCGCGGTGGTCTTCGGCAACCGCTGGCCCCACGGAGCCACCGAGCCGGCGGCTCCCTTGTCTCGGCTGCGGGCGCCGGATCAGGCTGCGGTGGTCGGTGTCCGTGATGATTCCGACACGCTGCTCACGACACCGGGCTCGTTGGGGGTGCTTGATCGTGCCATCGACCGTGTTGTGGCGTTGGGACATGCCGGCGTGCGCGGCGGGACCCTGGTCCTGGCGTTCGGCCGCCACGGGGTGGTCGAGCTGGGTGTCAGCGCTTTCGAGGCGGGCGTGGCCGAGGATGTACTCGACGCCGCCCGCGCCGGCCGGGCCCTGGGGTCCGTCGCCGCGCAGGCCGCGGGGCTGGACGTGATGGTTGTGGATGCCGGCATTGCCACCGGCAACTTGCGAGACCGTGACCCGCTGGCTCTGGCTGCCGCGGCGCAGCTGCTGAGCCGCGGTGAGGAACTGGGTGCTCATGTGGGGGAGGGGGGTCTGGTCGCGCTCGGGGAGGTGGGGATCGGCAATACCACCGTCGCGGCTGCCCTCGCGGCCGGTGTGCTGGGGCTTGACGCTGCCGAGGTGGTGGGGCTCGGTGCCGGTGCGGACAGTGACATCGTGGCGCGCAAGATTGAGGTGGTTGCTGCGGCCCTGACCCGGTGGCGGGGCAGTGGCCGAGCTGTAGCGGAGGGGGGCTCGGCTGCGGGTCGGCTCGCTGCCCTCGGTGGCCCGGAACTCGCCCTGCTCACCGGGGTCGTCCTGGGGGCCGCCCGCGGCGGGGCCGTGATTGTCCTGGACGGTCTGGCCACCTGTGCAGCTGCCTTGGTGGCGGCCGAGTCCGAGCCAGCGGTCGTCGCGCATCTGGTGGCCGGGCAGCGCAGCAGGGAACGTGCGCATGCCGCAGTCCTGCAGCGCCTCGGTCTGGAGCCGCTGCTGGACCTTCGGCTGCGGGCGGGCGAGGGTGTGGGAGCTGCCCTTGCTGCTCAACTGTTGTTCACCGGTCTGCAGTTGCGGTCGCGCACCGCCCGCACGAACCAGTGACACGGCCCGATCCGCTCGGCTCCACGTTGCACTGCGGTGGCTGCGCCGAGTCGTGGTTCGGCGGCTGCCAGGGGCAGCCCCGGTGCATCGTCCATGCTCTCCGCGGCCAGGCGATACCCCACGGAGGGTGTAGCGGTGCGCCCTTGGCTGACGTCGGGTGACCGGGCCGCTGGGCGGGCCTGGTTCACGGGTCTGTGTACCCGCGGGGTCACCGCGCCCGACCGTGAGGGACTCGCGCGCCCCAACAGCACGTCCTCATCCCGGGCCTCGTGCGCTCGAACAGTCCGACCTGCGCGCCGCGCGCGGCGGCGGTCAGGCCGGCGGCACCGGTTCCTAAGACGATTACGTCAACGGTTTCGGTCATCGGTGCTCCCCGGCAGTCGTTTCGGTCTCACGCTATAGGACTTGTCACTTGACGTACAAGGTAAAACTTGGAAGGGTCAAAGAAAAGCTGCGCAGGGAAGCGTGGGGTGGATGGACAGCTACGACGTCGTCGTCATCGGCACGGGCGCCGCGGGACTGGTGGCGGCATTGTCGTCGGCCAGCGAAGGGGCCTCGGTGGGCCTGTTCGAAAAGTCCGACCGGGTCGGGGGGACGACCGCGCTGTCCGGCGGCGTGATCTGGGTACCGAATAACCACTACGCCGCCGATGCAGGCGTGGCCGACGACCGTGAGCGCTCACTGATCTACCTGCGCTCGCTGTCCAACGGCTCAATGCGCGAAGAGATGATCACCGCGTTCGTCGACAACGCACCGTCGATGCTTGACTGGCTGCAGGCCCAGACCCCGCTGCAGCTCAAGCTGGTCACCGGCTATCCCGACTATCACCCCGAGCACCCCGGCGGTCTGCCGCGGGGCGGCCGCTCGCTGGAGCCCGAACTCATTAGCACCACGGGTCTGGGCGCCTGGGTCGACCACCTCGTCGGCGCCGCGCGCCGCCTGTACATCTCCGAGATTCCCAGCGGCGGCGGCACGGGCATGATCGCCGAAAGGCTGATGACGCAGCGCGCCGCCGATGACCGTGAAGGTCTCGGCCGCGGGTTGATCGCCGCGCTGCTACTGGGCTGCTTGCAGCGCGGTATCGAGCCGCGAACCGAGATGCGGGCAATCGAGTTGATCGTCGAGGTTGGCCGGGTCGTCGGCGTCCGTTTCGACACGCCTGGCGGTCCGCTTGAGGTCCGCGCGCGCCGCGGTGTCGTGGTGGCGACGGGTGGCTTCGAGTGGGACGCAGCACTGGTCCGGGACTTTCTGCGCGGTCCGATCCGTCACCCAGCCGGCGTCGCCAGCAACACCGGTGACGGACTCAAGATGGCTATGCGGGTAGGCGCTGGCCTTGGCGGCATGAGCGAGGCATGGTGGGTGCCCGTCGTCACACCTCCGGGCAGGCTGACTCAGGATGGCGAGCAGGCGGCCGTGCTGCTTCTGCGCGAGCGCACGGTACCTGGCACGATCATGGTCAATCGCAAGGGCCGTCGCTTCACCAATGAGGCCGCGAACTACAACGCTCTTGGGGCGTCCTTTCACATCTTCGACGTCAGCGACTTCAACTACGCGAACATCCCGGCCTGGCTGGTGTTCGACCATGCCTGCGCCGATCGTTACGGATGTTTCGGCGCAGCCCCCGGCCAGCCGGTCCCGGACTGGGTCACCCGCGCCGGTTCCCTCGCCGAACTGGCCGCGAAGATCGATGTCGATTCGGTTGAGCTCGGGGCCACGGTGCGACGCTGGAACGCCAACGCCCGGACGGTCAGCGACCCGGATTTTGGCCGGGGCACGAGCATCTATGACGGATGGTGCGGCGATCGGGAGTTCTACGGTTCGGCCAAGGCGACGATCGGTCCACTTGCGCAAGGTCCGTATTATGCCGCACAGGTGCACGCCAGCACGCTGGGCACCAAGGGCGGCCCGCGGACCACGATCGATGGGCAGGTCCTCGACGTCGATGGCCGCCCGATCCAGGGTCTGTACGCGGCGGGCAACGTGATGGCTGCGCCCACCGGTATGGCCTATGGGGGAGCCGGCGGCACGCTGGGCCCGGCAATGGTGTTCGGCTATCTGGCTGGCCGTGCGGTGGTGGCGCAGGGGGCGCTCGATCCGAGCGGCTCATGACCGGATTGGAGGGGCTGTTCGATCCGGTCACGATCGCTCGATGCAGCTGCGCAACAGCATCATGTTGCCACCGCACGGGCTCCTGACTGGTGCCCTGTTCGGCTCGGAGTCGGATGTACGCCGCAATCTGGCGTACTGGAAGGTGCGTGCAGCCAGTGGGGCGGGGTGGATCTGCGGTCTGAACGGGTTCGTCGGCAACTCGGTGATCGTCCCCGGGTTCGAGCCGGCGGGTCTAGGGGCGACGCGCCGCGGCGTGTTCCGGATTCCGCAGTTCCTGCAGAATGCCGGACGTTACGCTGAGATCATCTGCGAGCAGGGTGCCTACGCCTCGGCCCAGCTGATCATGCAGGGAGGAACGCCTCACTCGCCCTCGGGTCTCATGGCAAATTACACCAAGAACCAGGTGCCGCACGTTCTGACCCGTGACGAGATCCAGTGGTTCGTCGGTGAATGCGCATACTCGGCCGCGCAGTCTGAGGCGGCTGGCTTGGACGGCGTGGAGGTCCACGCCAATCACGAGGACCTGGTCCAGCTGTTCCTCTCACCCGCGACGAACCATCGCCACGACGACTACGGCGGCGACCTCACCGGTCGCACGCGGTTCTTGGTCGAAATCCTGACCGAGATCCGTCGGCTCACCACTGCGGGCTTCTCTCTCGGCGTGCGGCTGAACATGGACGAGTTCTTCGACGGTGGTTACGGCGTCGACGGCGGACTCGAGATCGCAGGACTGCTTGAGCAGACGGCAATGATCGACTATGTCCACTGCGTCGTCGGCAATAATTGGGGTGCCCCCAGCTATATCCAGACACACGACTACCCGGTCGCCGGATGGGCCCAGACTTCCGCGCGGTTCAAGGCCGAGCTGACGTTGCCAGTTGTCTACAGCGGCCGGGTTTCGACCGCTGCCGCGGCGGCCCAGGTGATCGACGGTGGGCAGGCTGACGTCGTCGGTATGGCGCGCGCGATGTTCGCCGACGGCGATCTGGTGGCGAAGGCCCGCGCCGGGAGTCCTGAGGAGATTCGGCCCTGCATCGGTACCAATGAATGCCTGCACCGTGTTGTCGTAGAGGGCTTGCGTTTCGGCTGTTCTGTGAATCCGCGCGCCGGCCGCGAGAGCAAGCCGCCGCTGCCGGCCGCCGTTCAGCTGAAGCGGATCCTCGTCGCCGGCGCTGGGCCGGCGGGACTGGAACTGGCCGCATTGCTGGCCGAGCGCGGGCACGACGTCGCAGAGTGGGAGCGCGAGGCTGTTCTAGGCGGCCAGCTGAGAATAGCGTCCCGTGCGGCTGAGAACGGCGCCTATGCCGAGTTCGTCGCCTTTCAGGGGCGCCGACTCACCAACCTCGGTGTCGAGGTGAGGACCGGCCAGGAGGCGACGGCGGACCGCGTCCGTGCAGCCGGATTCGACGTGTTGGCGGTGGCTACCGGAGCGAACGCGCGCTGCCCGGACCTTCCCGGCGTCGAGCTGCCCTACGTCGTGCAGGGCCGCGACGTCTTGCTGGGCACGGCCGAGGTCGGGCAGCGGGTGGTCGTGATCGCCATGGAGGATCACATGCAGCCGCTGACCATCGCGGGCTACCTAGCCAATCAGGATCGGCAGGTGACCGTCGTCTACCCGACCCCGGCGATCGCGCCCTTGGTCGGCAAGTACTCGATCGGTGCACCGCTGGCCAGGCTCGCCTCAGCGGGAGCGGCGATCCGGGTGATGGAGCGGGTAACTGGCATCCAGGCAGGCCGGGTCGCCACCCGCAACGTGTACTCGGGCACGCCTGGGGAGATCACCGACGTCGACTCGGTCGTCCTGGCCTGTGGTGGCGTCTCCGAAACCAATCTGTACACGGCATTGCAGCGTGAGCTGCGCGAGGTGCACCTGCTAGGAGACGCCTACGCCCCGCGCCGGATCTCCTTCGCGACACGGCAGGCTTACGAGCTTGCCGCGCGGATCTGAGCGTTACCTCGATTCAGAAGCCGAGATCACGCCCGATGATCTCCTTCATTATCTCGGTGGTGCCACCGAAGATCGTGTGGATTCGGGCATCGCGCCATGCCCGCGAGATCGGGTACTCGTCCATGTATCCGTAGCCTCCGTGCAGCTGCAGGCAGGTGTCGGTGACGCGCTTCTGCAGTTCGGTCGTCCACCACTTGGCCTTGGCTGCATCGACAGGGCTCAGGGTTTGGCTGTTGAGTTCGAGCACGCAGCGATCGACGTAGACCTGGGCGAGTTCAATCTCGGTGGCCATCTCGGCCAGGCGGAACCGGCTGTTCTGGAAGCTGCCGATCTCCTGGCCGAAGGCGTTGCGGTCGTGGCAGTACTGGATAGTCCAGTCGAGGGCGGCTTGGGACGCCGCGACGGCGACGACCGCGATCGAGAGCCGCTCCTGAGGCAGGTTGTGCATCAAGTGAATAAAGCCCTTGTTCTCCTCGCCGAGCAGGTTCGCGGCCGGGACGCGGACATTATCGAACACCAGCTCCGCAGTGTCCTGGGAATGCATGCCCGCCTTGGCCAGCTTGCGTCCGCGCTCAAAACCCTCCATGCCGCGTTCGACGACCAGTAGGCTGATGCCCTTGGCGCCAGCGGCTGGGTCGGTCTTGGCCACCACGATCACCAGGTCCGAGTGGATGCCGTTGGTGATGAACGTCTTGGAGCCGTTGATCACCCACTCGTCCCTGTCACGCAGCGCGGTCGTGCGCACCGCCTTGAGGTCACTGCCCGTTCCGGGCTCGCTCATCGCGATCGCCGTCACGATGTCCCCTGAGCAGAAGCCCGGTAGCCAGCGCTGCTTCTGCTCCTGCGTGCCCAGCTCCAGGAGATAAGGTGCCACGACGTCGTTGTGCAGCCCGAAGCCGGAGGACAGTGACAAGGCACCGACCCGGGCGAACCCCTCGACCAGCACCGCGTTGTAGCGGAAGTCGGCCTCACCGCCACCGCCGAACTCGGTTGGGACGGCCATGCCGAGGAAGCCGCTCTCGCCGGCGATATTCCAGAGTTTGCGCTCGACCAGGCCCTCGGCCTCCCACCGGTCGTACTCGCGCACTACGTGCCGCTCGACGAACTGGCGCACCGCGTCCCGGAAGCTCTTGTGGTCGGACTCGAACAGGGTGCGTTGCATGGGGAACTCCGGTATCAGGTAGGGCTCGTGGGGGTGACTCAGCCGGCGTCGGCCTTGATGTCGGCGCTGCCCTGGCTGACCCAGCGAAGCAGATCCGGCACCGGGGATCGGGAGGAATTGCGGCCGTTGGCCGCCTCGATGACGAGTTCGTACAGGCGGTTGAGCACCCGGATCCGGTGGTCGAGCGTTGAGAGCTTCTCCTGCAAGATCGCCTGGGTGCGGCGGGATGCGGACGCGCCGGTGAGGGCGAACTTTCCCAGCTCGGCGATCTCTTCCAGACCGAAGCCGAGCTGCTTGAGTGTCTTGGCGCCCTCGACGTAGAAGATGTAGTCGCGCGGGTAACGCCGGGTGCCGCCCGAGGTACGCTGCGGTGCGGGCAGGATCGATAGCTCCTCGTAGTAGCGGATCGTCCTGGTCGAGACCGACGTCAGCTCGGCGAGCTCGCCGATGCTTAGCTCCTGCTTCTCCTCAGCCCCCAACGCTTTGGGCACTGCCGGAACCGAGGGGACGGTCGGCACGGCTTGATCTCTGCTGTTAGATTTTGGCTCGCCATCGATGAAACGGGGCGAAGTCGCTTGGATCCGACGAGATGTCATGTCCGCTCGCTTGACTAGGAGTGTTCTTGTTGACGGTCATTGTTAATGGTATCAATTACGCCATGCTCAGATCAGAAACCTCGTTTCCGGGGTGGGGGCTCGCACCAACCAGGATGTTGATCTTCGCCGAGATGACGACCGTCTCGTCCTGGTTGAGAATCGTTTCGTGGATGGTCACGATGCCGCCAGGTGCCTTGTCCCGCTTGGCCAGGACCTCCATCACTGGATGCACCGTGTCTCCGAAGAAGACCGGCACGGTGAATCGGACTTCGTCCATACCGAGGAAGGCCACCATTCGCCCGGGCAACAGCGGAATGAGACCGGCGCCACAGGACAGCACGAGCAGCCCGTGTGCGATCCGCTGCTTGAACGGCGTCGTCTTGGCATATTCGGCATCCATGTGCAGGCCGAAATGGTCACCAGTGACACCAGCGAAATTAACCACGTGGGTTTCGGTGATGGTGATGCCGGTGAACACACGCTTCTCGCCGATGCTGAGTTCGTCGTAGTACCGGTCGAACATCCGCACTCCTCCGGTCCATGAACCAGTTGGTTCCCTTACACGAACCCATGACGTTAAACGTTATATCCGAAAAAGTCGCGGAGGGCAAATGACGGAGCCTTCCGCGACTTGTTCGACACGGGGGTCTGCGAGCCTGCCGACGTCACAAAACTCGCAGAGGGGCGGATCAGCGACCGCGGAACTCGGCCCTCGCGGCCCGTGCTCGGCGAGGCTGTTCCGTCGGACGTCGGAGTCCTCGGTGGCGAACAGGCCGGCGTAAAGTGAACGTTCGTTATTGGACCGGACTCGATCGATACATCGACGCCACGGGTCAATCGCCTGCTTGGCCTCCGCTCGGTCAAGATCTAGACCGTGATCGACGGGCCGGTCTGGTGTATAAGCCGTCTGTAGCGGTTGGTTGGCCTACTGGCCGCCCGTACGACCGGAACCTGTGATGAGCCTAGCGCCGCAGCGTCAGCGATGTCCCGGATGATCATGTGACGTTCGAGCTGGAGTACATCGACCGGATGTGTCTCAACGTCTGGATTCCCGGCTTGGCCTAGGCTCTGGGGGTGGCTGGCGTTTTCGTCGATCACCGCGGTCATGTGTATGCCTCCACTGCGTTGATGGATCCGATGAGCAAGGCGTTCGCCAACCGCCTGTCAACGGAGGCGACTCGAACACCACACTTGACTCCATCATGACGGCCCCGCCGTCTAAGCCCTCTCTGGGCTATTCAGCTGACCGGACTACCGCAGGTCAGGGCGCTCTCCAGGGTCGATGTGCCCGCGGACGGTCCATGCTCGGCGGGTGGCCTCCTCCTCCCGGCGGCCTGGGAGGGACTCGCTTCGGCTGCGGGTTGGCGACCAGCTCGCGGTAGCGCACCGGGGTGTGAGCGACGGCGAGTTCGAGCACCCGGTAGAAGACCATGCCTCGGCTGCGCGAGCGGCGTCGGTTGAACCGGAAGACGAACTCATTGAGGTAGCTCTGCAGATGCGCTTCCTCGACCGAACCTTGGTGGGTGCCCAGCAGCCAGCGCTTGGCCAGCGACGCGATCCGGTGGACACCGGGAGCAGCTCGCCGGGGTCGTCGCCGCGGGCGCGGGCCGCACGTTGACTGCGGGGCTCGTGGGTGTAGCCGAGCTTGTCGATACCTCGGTAGCCGGTCCAGCCGTCGGTGATGACGCGCGCTCCTGGTTCGACGTGTGCGGTGACGAACGGGTGCACTGTGGCGGCTGACCCGTCGGCCAGGACCTGCATCCGGGCTCGTCCGAACCCACGCGGCTCCAGGACCTCAACGGCCACGCCTACCAAGGCTTTCTTGCCCTTGGCTCGTCCGCCGCGCAGTCCTGGCTCTTCGCCGCCGATGTAGGTCTCGTCCACCTCCACCGTGCCGGTCAGTCGGTCTCGGCCGGGGCGCACCAGCACCGAGCTGAGTCGATGCAGCATCGCCCACGCGGTCGCGTACGAGCCGATCTCGAGCGAACGCTGCAGGCTCAACGCGGACATGCCGTCCTTGCCGGAGGCGAACAACCAGAAGGCCTCGAACCACACCGTCAGCGGCGTCCGTCGCCGATCGAACAGCGTCCCCGCCGTCACCGACGTCCGCCCGCCGCAGCCCGCGCACTTGTACCCCCCATCGGCCACCCGCCAGCCACCGGCATGGTCGCAGCGAGGACACCAGAAGCCTTCGGGCCAGCGCAGCCAGTCGAGATAGTCCAGGCAGTCCGCATCGGTCCCGAACCAGGACCGGAACTCCCCGGCCGAGCCCGGGAAGTGCATACCGGTCCGGGGTCGCAGCTCGTTCACAGTCTCTTAGCACAGTCCGGTCAGCTGAATAGCTCTGAGCCCTCTAATGCGCCGTCCAGCCGCCGTCGACGATCAGCGACGAGCCGGTGATGTAGCTGCCGGCGTCCGAGGCCAGGAGAAGCAGGGCACCAACCAGCTCGTCGGCCTCGCCCAGCCGGCGCATCGGGATACTAGCCAAGGCACTGGCCGATGCGGCCTCGTTGTTCTGGATCACTGCCGTCATGTCAGAGACGACAAGCCCTGGCACGAGCGCGTTGATCCGGATCCCCCGACGCAGGGTCCACTGCATGGCGAGGTCGCGCGTCATGGCGAGAAGCCCCGCTTTCGACGCGCTGTAGGCCGCCTGCGGAGCATCGGTCGAAACTATGCCCAACACCGAGGAGATGTTGATGACCGAGCCGCCGTGCTTGGCCGCGATACAGGCCCGACCGAAGGCCTGGGCCATCTGGTACGAGCCGGCCAGATTCACCGATAGGACTCGGCTGAAATCAGCCGGATCCTCCTTATGGGCGGGCACAACGTTGGCGACGCCGGCATTATTGACGAGAACGTCCACGTCGCCCAGCTGCTCGATCGCCGCGGCCACCAGTGCCTCGCAGTCCTCGGACTTGGTTACGTCGGTGGGCACGGCGATGCACTTGCGCCCAAGGGCCTCTATCTTGCCGCAGGTCTCGGCGAGCAGATCGAGCCGGCGCGCGCCGAGGGCCACGTCCGCGCCGGCCTCCGCCAGCGCGGTGGCAAAGGTGACACCGAGGCCGGAAGACGCGCCGGTGACGACCGCGACCTTGCCCACGAGGCTGAACCGGTCCAGAACGCTCACGCCAGACTCGCCTCGGCACGCGCCCACTCGGCGTCGAGGACGCCCCTGAGGTAGGCCAGGCGATCCTTGCCAGAGACGAAGTCGAACTGCACGGTGCCGAACGGGTCGATCTTGGTGCGCAGCAGTTCGACCTGCGCCTCCGTGGGCTCGGTGGTGAACGGCGTGTGCTCGGCGACCTCGAGCTCGAAGCCGGTGTTGTCCAGCACGGTCTGCACCTCGACTCCCGGGTGCACACTCTCGAGCCGGAAGGGCTGGCCGTCCTCTTCCTTGATCATGACGGCCAGGTTTGTCACGACGACGATGGGGCCGGGCTGCAGGCCCACCGCCTCGCGTTCCTTCTCGCCGACCTTCCACCGCGTGCCGGTCACGAACTCGACCTTCTCGACGAACGTGCGCGAGTTGTGGTTGCCGAAGTAGGCGATCATCTTGCGGTACATCTTGATCACTTCGGCCGCACCGGCACCGCCGGGCAACCGGACCTTGGGCTTGTCGAACGGGCCGATGGTCGAGAGGTTGATGGCGCCCTCACCGTCGAACTGAGCGGAGGAGACTGCCTCGACACCGCCGTAGTTGGCGAGGTGAATGCCGTTGATCTCGGTGAGCATGCCCCAGCGGCAGGCTGCCCCCTTGTAGGCGGCCGCCTCGGCACCGGTGAACGACAGCTGGATCGGAGCCATGCCGACGGCGTCGAAGCCGGCAAGGTAGGCCTTGGGAGCGTGCGTCAGCTTGGCCAGCATGTACGAGGCGTAGGCCAGCGGGGTGAAGGACCCCATGACCGTCACACCCTGTTCGTCCACCTCGGCGGCGACGCGGCACGTCATGAGCTCGTGCACCTTGTAGTCGGCATGGTCGGTCATGCGTGGACTCCTTCGAGGGTCTCGGCGACGTCCACGAGGGCAGCCAGGACGAGGTCGCGGTCGGTGAGGACGCGAGTGCGGTAGTCGGCCTCGCTCTCGGTACGGATCCGGTCGATGTAAGCGGGGAACTCCTCGCCCGCCGCGGCGCCGGAGTAGTCCATCAGCTCCCAGGCATCCATGGCGTAGCGCGGTATGTGAGAGGTGGGGTGGGCGCCGAACGGGGCAGCGATCACCGCGTCGACGTAGAAGCCGGGTAGCTTGGTCATGTGCGCGCTCTCGACGATGATGCTGCGGTCTACGATCTCCTCGCAGGTCACGATCGTGCGCTTGGCGGCCTTGGCCATCTCAACGTCTGGTCCGGACGTGCCGTCCCATTGGGCGTTGCCCTCGGCGTCGGCGCGCAAGGCGTGGACGATCGCAACGTCGGGCTGCAGGGCCCGCACAGCAGTGAGCTCCTCGCCGGTGAACGGGCAGATCGTGGTGGAGTAGATCTCCGGGTACTTCGCGGGCAGGTCCGAGCCGAACGGTCCGCGGTAGGGCAGGAAGGGCACACCACGCCCCTGCGCCTCGAGGCCGATCAGCAAACCTAGGCCGGTGTACTCCGTGAACGGTAGAGTCGCGCCTTCGATGCCTCGCCGCACGTTGGGCGCAAGACCGAACGCCTCGAGCGTGACCATCGAGAACGAGAGGTGGCCCAGGATTCCGGCAGCGGCCATGAGGTCGATGTCGGCGGAGCCGACGATAGTTATGGCGTGTAGGTCGCTGCGTCCGGCCCGGATTAGCTGGCGGACCGCTGCCATGGGGTGGTTGGCGAACCAGCCGCCGCCGAAGGCCACCGACTCTCCGTCCTTAACCAGGTCGCCCAGTGACTCGAGCGGGACCACTTTGTTGGCCAAGGTGCTCTCGCTCATCACCGCACCACTTGCCTGATGCCGGTCGGGGTTGATTCGTTCATGGTTCCTCCTAGTACGGCTTGCTCGGTGCTCGACAATCTATCGTTCAACGTGAAAGGAATAAAGCTGGACGACAAACCGGAACGTTACTTGCTCATTTCTTGGCGCCGCGGATGCCCTTGTTGGACATGAAGTCGGCGATGCGGCCCCATACCTCGTCCTGGCGCAGCATGACCTGGTCCGCCATCGCCTCGAGGTCGGCCGCGCGCCGCGAGTCGAGGCGGGGCCCGCAGTCGATGGCGAGGTTGGCAAAGTAGGCTGAGGGCCACGGCAGCACCTCGATCGCGGCAGCGATCGACTCGAGCTCGGCGGCGAGCTTGTCGT
>JAABVA010004250.1_pt1 | contig 13320 bp, 8 predicted proteins | sample 5560331 | NCBI WGS metagenome assembly JAABVA01 (sample SAMN12812661, study PRJNA571458) | rock metagenome | isolation source: Antarctica rocks | place: Antarctica: Victoria Land, Mt New Zealand sud | collected 2016-01-07
CTTGTTCGTAGAGCGGTTCTACGGCCGAGAGCAGTTCGTTGAACTGCTGAGGGGTAAGACCGGTGAAGTTGTGGAAGTGTTTGGGTTTGCGGCGGAGTTTCTTGACGGTGAGCATAAGTAGCAGTAGTTTGCCCTTATCTTCTCAATTACGCAACGGGTTTAGTAGAGACACAGCCTGCGGGTAAACCTCCTCCCTCAACTCCTTTGGCTCGAGCAAGATGGCTTCGCCGAGATGTTGCATGACGCGGGCCACGGCTCAATCCGGGTCGGTGTAGTGAAGGGAGTAGTTGGCGAAGCGGTCTTCGTAGTCTCTTACGAAGTCCAGTTCGGGTCTTTCTTCCAGCAGCCTCGCGGCTTGCGGCGAGAAGCGGACACGGCGCGTTTGGGTTAGTGAACCTGGTGTCGTCGGTCGTCTCTTCCGGTTCAAGGTCGAACCAACCTCAGCCTACCATCTCCAACGGTCCTTCGGGTCTGGTCAGGGGAGCAGAACTCGTAGATGGCCCCAAGGGCATCTCCGGCGGCGAGACCCAGGATGAATCGCCGGCTCCCTGCCAGGGATGTCAGAAGGCGACCTCGCCAGCGATTTCATCGAAAGGTTCGTTCACACTGAGCGCGGTGAGTTCGTGGCGTGGGCCTGACCGAACGTCGCGAGACGGATAACAGGCAACGTTCTTCTCCAGGGCTCCGGCGATCCAGCCTACAAGCCGGCGGCGCGGCGCAGGTCGTCGGCCCGCGAGGTCTCCTCCCAGGTAAACCCCGGCTCCCTCCGCCCAAAGTGCCCGTAGGCCGCGGTGGCGGAGTAGCGCGGCCTGCGTAGGTCGAGATCCCGAATGATCGCTCCGGAACGCAGGTCGAAGTGCTCCTGAACCAGCGCGCCAAGGGTCCCCGGATCGACGCTCGCGGTTCCATGAGTCTCGACCATTACGCTCACCGGGCGGGCGACCCCGATGGCGTACGCGACCTGGATCATGCACCGCCTGGCGAGCCCGGCGGCGACGACGTTCTTGGCGACCCAGCGGGCGGCGTAGGAGCCCGAGCGGTCGACCTTCGTCGGGTCCTTGCCCGAGAAGGCGCCGCCGCCGTGCGGGATAGACCCGCCGTAGGTGTCCACGATGATCTTTCGGCCCGTCAGCCCGGTGTCGCCCTGCGGTCCTCCAGTGACGAACCGCCCCGTTGGGTTTACCAGTATCTCGGCGGTGCTCTCATCGAAGAGCTCCTCGGGCATCACGGGCCGAACGACCGTCTCTATCAGGTCGTCCCGGATCAGGCCCTCCACTCCATCGCGGTGTTGCGCGGAGATGAGGATCTTCTCGACGCCGACAGGCCGATCGTCCTCGTAGCGGACGGTGACCTGGCTCTTGCCGTCGGGCCTCAGGTAGTCGAGGATGCCGGACTTGCGAACCTCAGAGAGACGACGGGTGAGAGCGTGAGCGAGAGTTATGGGGAGCGGCATAAGCTCCTCGGTCTCCTCGCAGGCGTACCCAAACATCATGCCCTGGTCACCCGCCCCGATCTCGTCGATGTTCTTGGCCGCGCGCACTTCAAGAGCTCTGTCCACGCCTTGCGCGATATCCGCTGCCTGCGGACCTATGGAGAGAATCACGCCGCACGTCTCGGCGTCGAAGCCGAACTTGGCGCGCGTGTAGCCGATTTCCGCAACTTTCTTGCGCACGAGAGTCGGGATGTCCACGTAAGTCCTAGTGGTAATCTCGCCGGCGACCACGACTAGTCCAGTGGTGACGAGCGTCTCGCACGCCACACGGCTCCTCCGGTCACCGGCGAGGAACGCATCGAGGATAGCGTCGGAGATCTGGTCAGCTATCTTGTCCGGATGTCCCTCGGTCACCGACTCTGAGGTGAAAACGTATGCATTTGCCACTCTCGGATCTGCCTCCTATCTCTGTTACATCGGGCCTGTATGGTTACCAAATTACAAGCTTTTTGATTGCCTTGAAACAAAAAGAAGCCTGGATACAGACGCTCTCCTTGTTGAGGCTCCTTATTTTCCGACTATAAGGGCAGGGGTGGACGGACCTGCGAAGAAACGCCGTACTTGCGCCGAAACCTCGGCCATCGTCGGATTCGTCGGCTTTGACATGCGCATAGAAGCGCCGCTCTGGTAAAGCGGGCGTACAGCCCCTACGTCGAGCATTCCGAGGTCTGCTCGGCGCTCTAGCCGTCAATGAGGGAGGGTGCCCCATCATAGTGTATTCCGTCCACCCCTTCGTAGACACTACGAATGGCTGTTGATGGACCGTAGCGAGAGGCAAGCTGGTCCTGGAGATGGGTCAGGCTACACCAACCAGCCGCCGGCGAAGTATCGAGAAGCTCAGGCGCAACAGAGGAGGAGAGAGCGTGTACTCAACGAAGTGGGAGATCGCGATACCGACGAGCCGACTGCCGGAGGCCAGAGCTGCCTTTCGAGAGCGCCTGGTCCCGGCGCTGAACGGCACACCAGGGCTCGTTCGTCTGCTCGTGCCAACGTCGGGCGGGCACAGCTTCGGTAAGCTCGGCGAGTCGGGCCGGCACATCGACGCCGACGGATACTCGATGGACTGCTACGCCCTCTGGGAGACGGAGACCGTCATGAGGGCCAACCTCGGCCGACTGTTCATCGAGGGTGCGAGGGTCCTGGGGGACGCTCCCTTCTTTCCATTGGAAGGGAGACGCTTCCGCGGGGCTTTCTACGAAGTCCTCGTACACACAGATGACGGGACGAACGAAGGCCTGCACGCCAAAAGAGCAGACATCCCGGTGCTGCTCGAGCGCCAGGAAGACGCCATCGGCCTGCTGGCGAACACGGTGCTGCCAACCCTCGCCGATCGCCCGGGCTTTGCCGGCGCGCTCGTGTTGGGGAGTTTGAAGGGCCGTACGGTCGGCAGCGTGTCAGAGGGCAAGAGGGAAGAAGTCGTGGTCCGTCCGTACGAGTGCCTGACCCTGTGGAGGACGCGCGAGGACATGGAGGCAGGCGGCGACCACCTGCGGAGCCTGGTTCTGCACGCGACCCCGCCCATTGTTCCGAAGGGCCGTCTGGGCACGATCTACACCACCAGGTACGATGAGGTCATCCTGCTGGCGGCACCGGGGAACGTGTCTTGAGCTCGCCGGGTCCTTGTTAGAAGTTCCGTCCACCCTCTCGCGGATACTACGTTCGGTAAGCAAAGAGAGGATAAAGCTGTGAACGACACGTTGAGCAAGTCCCTGGAACAAGTAGAGTTAGGGAGGTCCGTATCCCACAGTCCGCTGCACCTCTTCCCACTCGTGGGCGGGACGACATCCGCCGAGGATAAGTTCACGCTCCTCGACGAAGCACTCGAAGGCGGCTCACTGCGGGTGGAGGAGTTGGACGAGAGCGGTAGCGTGCCGGAGCTGCGCGTCATAAACGGCGCGGCCGTGCCGGTCCTGATCCTGGAAGGCGACGAGCTGATCGGGGCCAAGCAGAACCGCGTGGTCAACTCGAGCGTGCTCGTCGCCGCGGCATCGGAGCTCGTCCTGCCGGTCTCGTGCGTCGAGCGCGGACGCTGGAGCCGGCGTTCCCGGGACTTCTCTTCGGGGAGGGCCACGCCGCACCTCTCCCTACGCCACCTCAAGTCCCGCTCCGTGCACGACTCCCTGAGGCGCGGGCGCGGACACAAGAGCGACCAGGGTGCCGTGTGGGAGGAGGTGGACCGCCTCGCCTATCTCCACGCTTCTCCCTCGCCGACCGATGCCCTACAGGACACCCGGGCCGGCCTCTCCGAACGACTCAAGGCATTTGAGGATCTCTCGAACAAGCTGCCTGAAGGCACGCGAGGGGTAATCGTCGCCATCGGTGAGCGACCCGTTGCCCTGGAGGTCCTGGCCGGTCCTCGCTCCTTCGCGAAGGTTCTCCCGAAGCTCCTCGCAGGTTACGCTCTGGAGGCGCTCGAGCACGACGGGAATGCCGTCTCGACTGACCCTTCGATCGTGGAGAGGTTCCTACCAGGCGTCCTGGCGGCGCGACATGAGAAGCATCCGGCCGTTGGAGAGGGCACGGACTTGAGGTTTGAGGGAGAAGGAATCTCGGGTTACGCGCTAGTTTACGAGGATAGTGCGGTGCATGTTGCAGCCTTCGCAGGCTAAAGTCTACGGGTCCGTGGGCCGATAAGGTAATATGTGGTAAGCATTGCTAGTAGGGAGGGGTAGGCGCTACGATGCTCTGAGGGGAAAGGAAGATTTCTGAACCGTAATCAGAAGGCGGCGGCGCGAGGGCTCTCTCTCGTGGCTTATCTGTTGTTTAGCGAGGGCCGCGAGAGAGACGAAGGCTCCGTAGTGGAGAACCTTCCGCCCTACAAGGGCATCTACGAATCGTCGCTGGGAGAGAACGAGGACCGGGACCGTGCCAGTGACGCCGTGCGCAAGCAGCTCGCTAGAGACGTAGAGGCGCTCTCAGGGGCGGGCATCAGGATCGAGGTCAAAGGCGAGACGGACGGCCGCCGCTACCGGCTTCCCGCGAGCGGTTTCTCCCCAGTAGAGCTCGACCTGAGCAGGGAGGAGAGGTCGGTCCTCGTCGGAGCGCTCCGGGCCTTCAGGAGGGACTTCCCGTACGCGGGTCCCCTTCGGCTGGCCGTCGCCAACCTCATCGGCGCGGCCTCGGCGGACTCCGGGCAAGGGAAGGGTGAAAACCCCGAGACCGATGGCGCGGCGTTTGCCGCGGCGGTGGCGACCAGCCAGGACGAGGAAGTCTCGGGCAGGGTTGGGCGCCTAGAGAGCGCCATCACCCGGCGCAAACAGGTGCGTTTCGACTACTACTCGATCTCCCGGGACGAGACCTCCAGCCGGGACGTAGAGCCCTATGCTCTCTCCCTGCTCGACGGCACCTGGTACATGACCGGCTGGGACACGGGAAGGGAGGCCGTGCGCCAGTTCCGCCTCTCCAGGGTACGGAGCAAGATAGTCTTCGCCACGAAGAAGGAGGCCGGCGACTTCGAGGTGCCGGAGAACTTCGAGCGCCGGTTCGCCGGCCCCCGCGCGCCATGGCAGCTCGGGGAGCCGGACCGGAGGGCGCGGATCAGGGTCTCACCCGAAGCCTTCGCCGCTGCCCGAAGGAAGTACCTGTGGGCCGTCTCCTGGGACATGTGGGACAAGATGGAGCAGGGGCGTGTTCTCTCCACCCCGTTCTCCGGGGAGCGACAACTGGCGGGCTGGATCCTCTCTTTGGGGGAGGAAGCACTCGCCCTCTCCCCACCGCCACTGGTCGAGCGGGTCACGCAAGGGCTCGGACGCATCGTCGAGGCGCACGCGCCCGTCAGGGAGCAAGCGTGAAAGGGGTCAAGCCTGAGCCGCTCACGCTCGAGGTAGCCATCGCTCACTACACGGCCTCGCTGCCGGAGGGCAAGAGCGTCCCACTGGAGGACGTCGCCCGGGATTTCGGCTGCTCCGTCAAGGACCTCAGAGATGCGCTCGAGGCGGTGATCGAGGTCGAGGACCGGGATCTGACCATCATCTCGGACATTGTCATCGAGGGCGGCCGGCTCGTCAAGCACTACAGAGGCGGCTACGAGAGGGACTTCCGCCGGCCGGTGCGGCTCTCGCCGGTTCAGGTGCGGGCAGCCCTCCTGGCCCTGGACCTCGTCTCGAAGGCCGTAGACCCTGGCATCCACGATTCTCTACGCAACAAGGTGCGCGGTGCCGTGGCGGAAGAGGTGGGAGAGATCGAGGTAGGGAGGGCGTTCGACGAGGACGCACCGGTGGTCGCGGCCATAGATCTCGCCCGGAGGGAGAACAGGCTTCTGGAGATCCGCTACCCTTCCGGCAAGACCATAAGGACCCGCACCGTCGAACCTATAATGATGTCCAGCATCGAGGGCGCCTGGTACCTGAACGCCTACTGCCGCCACGCCGAGGCCGCGAGACTCTTCCGCCTCGAGCGCATCCTGACGGCACGGGCGCTGGAGGCCCGCTTCGAGGCGCGGGAGAGCATAGACCTCAAGACCGAGTACGAGGACATCGACCCGAGGGGTTACGCCGCGAAGCGTGCCGTCGTCCACTTCTCGCCAGAGGTCGCCCGTTGGATGGAAGAGCGGCCCGAGCTCGATCTCATCGAGGAACGCGATGACGGCTCCGCCGACTACGCCCTCTACTACACTGACGAGGCCTGGGCCGCGAGGAGAGTGATGCAGTATCTGGGCGAGGCTGCCGTGTTAGAGCCCGAGGACCTCAGGCAGGAAGTCTACAGGCAGGCGCAGGCTCTAATAGAGGCGTACGGAGCGGATTCATGAAGGGGCAGAGCACAGATCTGAACACCGACCAGCTCAGGGCGGTCGAGCACCCGGGTGGTCCGCTGCTCGTGCTCGCCGGTCCCGGCACCGGCAAGACCCGCGTGCTCGTCGCGAGAATAGCGCACCTGGTGGGGGAGAGTGGCGTTAGCCCCGAGCGCGTACTCGCCCTCACGTTCTCCCGCCGGGCCGCCGACGAGATGCGCACCCGCGTCACGACCCTTTTGCCGGAAGCCGAGAAGGTCGAGGTCCGCACGTTCCACTCGTTCGCGCTCTCCGTTGTACGCAGGCATGCTGGGGCTCTGGGTTTGCGTAGCGCGCCAGAGATCGTCCCGACGAACGAGCAGTGGGCGCTCGTCTCGGACATCCTGGGTAACGAGGACCCCGCAGCATGGGGACTGCCGCCTGGCGCTTTCGAGCGGCCGGCCACCGTCCGCGAGGTCTACGACCTGATGCTCCGCGCCCAGGAGCACCTTCTCGGGCCGAGTCGGCTGCGCGAGCTCGGCGAGAGGACCGGAAGACCGTATCTCGCGCGGGCGGGGGTCGTGCTGGAGAGGTACAGGGATCGCCTGAGGTGGGGCTCGAAGGCGGACTACGAGGGCGTCGTCCAGTACGCTCTGCGGCTCCTTTGGCCCGGTGGTCGGGCGTGCGAGGAGATCTGCGGGCTCTACGACCACGTCCTGGTCGACGAGTTCCAGGACACGAACCGCAGCCAGATGGAGCTCTTGAGGAGGCTCACCCCCGGGGAGAGCCCGAACGTGTTCTGCGTCGGGGACGACGCGCAGAGCATCTACGGCTTCCGGGGAGCCCGGATCGAGAACGTGCGGGAGTTCGAGGAGAGGTTCCCCGGCGCCCGGCAGATACAACTCAGGGCCAACTACCGCTCGGCGGCGCACATCGTCTCGCTCGCCGAGCAGGCGATAGCTGGCGACGAGAGCCGTCCCGCCAGAGACCCGCAGAGCGTGGCATCGGTAGGAAAGCTCGGCACGGTCCTGCACAAGATAGCGGCGAGTCCCCGGGAGGAGGGAGAGTGGATCGCCGACCGCATCGTCGAGCTAACGCAGGGACTGGGCGTCCCCTTCGAGGAGATCGCCATCCTCCGCCGCAGCCTCCTCGACGCCGAGCCTCTCGTGGAGGCGCTCGCCTCGCGGGGCATCCCGGTCGACGCTGCCGTCTCGCCGGGTGGCTCCTCGGCCCGCCACCTCGCCACCCTGCTCGCGGCGGCTGGCGAAGCTGGCGCTGACCCCGACCCGACCCCGGCAGCGAGCGCGCTCATCTCACCGCTCTGCGGCGTCTCCCCGGAGGCCGTCCGGGCCCTGCGCGTCGCCGCGGAGGCGAGCGGACGCTCGGTTTTCGACCTCATCCGCTCCGGCGACTCGGTCGGCGGCGTCCCTGAAGAAGAGACCGAGCGGGCGAGGGCCGTCGTCCGGGCGATGCACGTGGCAGCGCAAGAAGACGGGTTCGCCGCGAAGGTGGACGCGCTGTGGAAGGGTCTCCCCGCCACAAAAGAGCTCTTCGAGCGCCACGCCGAGGAAGGGGAGGCCGCCCGCGCCCTCTCGGACGCGCTGGCGTTCGTCCGCTCTGCCCACGCCTACGCCCGGATGAGCGAGAGACCGACCGTCGAGGGGTTCCTGAGAGCTGGCAAGATGCTGCACGAGGACTCGGACACCTGGGCGCCGTCGGCCCCGCCAGCAGAGGGCGCGGTGCGCCTCCTCACGGTCCACGGCTCGAAGGGCCTGGAGTTCGGGGCCGTGTTCGTGAGCGGCCTGGTGGACGAGAGGTTCCCGATCCGTCCGCGTGGTGTGAGGTTCGTCGACCCGGGCCTGCTCTCTGCGGGGAGGCCTACGCCCCGCGCGGAGCTCGACCGGAGCCACCTCTTCGAGGAGCGGCGTCTCTTCTATGTGGCCCTCACTCGCGCGAAGACCTACCTGTTCCTGACCGGGGTCGAGGAGAGCGCCGAGGACGGCCTGAAAGCTTCGCCGTTCCTGCGCGAGCTGGAGAGCCGCCTCGTCGAGCTCGCGGAGAGCGCCCGCACCCGCAGGTTCTGGGTCTCACGCGAGGAGGCGGTCGAGGAGCTCCGCCGGGCGGCCTGCGACCGGAGGACGCCCGAACCGTCCCGATTCGCCGCGGCTAGAGCCCTCGCGCAGATGGGCGAGCGGCCGATCGGCATGGGAGAAGCGGAGGGCTGGTGGCGCTACCTGGAGCGGATGGAGAGCGTGCCGGCGCCTCCAGAGCTCGGAGATCTTCGCGCCCGGGAGCTGCTCCTGCACATGGACTGCCCCCGCCGGGCGTTTATGGAGAGGATCTCTGCCGGTCCCGCGCGGCGCGGTGGGACGGGACGGATGCTCTTCGGCTCCGTCTTCGGCGACGGGCTCAGGCGCTTCCTCGAGGGTGAGGGCGAGAGCCTCCGGGAGGCGGTGCTCGCGAGCGTCGAGGAGCGTGACTTCGGCGGCCCGGCCTTCAAGGATTACTGGAGGCAGCAGGCACTAGAGGCCGCCGCCTCCTGCGAGGCATGGGCGCGCGAGACCAGGGAGAAGCTGGCCTCGACCGGCGGCGAGTGGGAGATAGAGGTCGGCGGCCACCCGGTTCGCGGCAGGCACGGTCCCGTGGTCGAGGAGTCGGGAGACCGGGTGCTGCTGCGGGTAAAGACGGGCAAGACCGCGATGAGCAAGGCGGCCGCCGCTGTGGATCCGGATCTCGCGCTCTCTGCCCTGGGCGCGGAGGTGGACCGGGCGAGCTGTGTCTACCCGAGGAAGCTCTCATACGGCAAGCCCGCCGAGAGACATCTGGACATGTCCGAGGGGCTGGAGAGCTTCCGGGTGGAGGCAGCGGCGGCCGTCGCGGAGATGGAGGCGGGCGAGATCCCCGCCAGGCCGCGTAGCGCGGAGGTCTGCGGGCGTTGCGCGTTCATCAGCATCTGCCCCCGGCACATGGAGGATGAGCCATGGGCCGGTTGAGGACGCCGACGGCGGAGCAGGCGGCCGTGATCCGGCTAGACCGGGGCCCCGCGAGGGTCCTGGCCGGGGCCGGCTCCGGTAAGACCCACACGATGACCGAGCTCGTGAGCTACCGGGTGGACGAGCATCTCCGGAGGCTCGGAGGCACGGCGCCCGAGCGCATCCTGGCGCTCACGTTCACCGTCAAGGCCGCCGACCAGATGCGCTCACGCCTGATCTCCCGGCTCGGGGATCAGGGCCTCAAGCTGACCGTCTCGAACTTCCACTCCTACGCCCTCCAGATAGTACGGGAGAACGCTGCGGTACTCGGTCTGGAGCCCGACGCCCCGGTCTTGCGGCGGGGCCGGGCGTGGCTGATGATACTCGACGAGCTTGCGGCCGAAGACCTCGCGCTGCGCCGGCTCGATCTGTCCGACCCGGCCGGGGCCGCAAACAAGGTCCTGACCCTCCTCTCGCAGGCCAAGAACGACCTGGTGGACCTAGTGGTACTCAGAAGCAGGACGGAGGAGGACCTCTCCCGAGCAGACTCAAACGGGCTCGCCCGGGTTCTGGAGGAGCGGTTGGACCTGGTAGAGATGGCGGAGAGGTTCGAGGCCCGACGAATCAGACGAGGACTGCTCCGCTACGAGGACATGATCGAGCTCGGTGCCCAGGTCCTTGAGGACCCCGTGATGGGCGAGGCCTACCGGGGGCGCTACGAGTTCGTGGTCGTAGACGAGTTTCAGGACACCAACCCGGCCCAACTCCGCTTCGTCAAGCTGCTAGCAGACGGGGACCTCTCGAAGGTGGTTGTCATCGGAGACGACTTGCAGAGCATCTTTAACTTCACCGGGGCCTCCATCCGCAACATCCAGCGCTTCGAGCAGGAGGCCGGCGTCCCGATCGGTAGCCGCACCTTCCCACTGGCCGTCAACTTCCGCTCCGGGAAGCGCATCCTGGCCCTCGCCAACCACATAGCGAGGGCGGTCCACCCGGATGGCAGCCCCGACGAGCCGAAGATACTACGGCCCCGGGACGGTGCGCCGCCCGGAGAGATAGCGGCCTTCGTCGGGGTCTCGGACGCGGAGGAGGGGCGAGAGATCTCGCGCCGCATCAAAGCCCTCGTCGAGGAGGGAGCGGAACCGTCCTCGTGCGCCGTCCTGATCCGTCGCTGGTCCCAGGCCCGTCCGATCCTGGCAGCCCTGACCGAGGCCGGCATCCCGTGCGAGATCGTCGAGGGGGGAGACCTGCTCTCCCGCCCGGAGGTCCGCTTCGTCTCGGACCACCTCCGCCTCGCGGCCAGCCCCGGAGGCGCCCGGGAGAGCCTCCTACGCCTCCTCTCTCGCGCCCCTTCTCTCTTCGACTCGAACGACCTGCGCGCCGTCTTCTCCGCCCCCGGCGGCCCCGAGGAAGCACTGCGAAATCCGGAGGCGGTCCCGGGCATCTCGGCTGCCACCCAAGAGCGCCTCGGCAACCTCTCCGCCGTCCTCGCCCGGCTAGAGGCGGAGATGGCGGAGGCCGACTCTTTAGGCGCCTTCGTCGAGCGGGCCGTCGAGGTCACGGGCCTTGGCCACGAGCTCCGCTCCAGCCCGGAGCCCGAGGCGGCGCTGGCGCTCCAGTTCCTCGGCATGTTTCGGGACGTCGCGGCGGAGTTCGGTGAGGTCCGCTTCCTCGAGGAGTTCATCCGCTACCTGGAGATCAGCGTCGACTCCCGCTCCTCGGAGTCCGCCACGCCTCCCTCCGGCGAAACCGACGCCGTGCGGGTAACCACGATCCACAAGGCAAAGGGCCTCGAGTTCGACCACGTCTTCGTCCCCGGCCTCTCCGCGAAGCTCTTCCCCGAGGAGCGGACGCCGGACTCCGCCCTCGCCACGGCCGCGGCCCTGCCGCCGCCCCTGGAGCTCCACCCGGACCCCGAGGCCGAAGCCGCCTACGACGCGATGGACGCCGGAGCCCTTAAACAGTCCCTCGCCCGGGGGACCCGCGAAGAGGAGGGCCGGCTCTTCTACGTCGCCTGCACCCGCGCCCGCCACACCCTCACCCTGAGCCGCGCTCACTACTACCGCGACAACCAGGGAGCAAAGCCTTCCGGCGACTTCTGGAATCTGCTCTCGGACGCCCCCGAGGAGTGTGCCATCTCCTTCGCACCGGAGCCGGAGGTGCCCGAGAGCACCCCGAACGTCGAGGAGACAGGAGGGCCGGAGAAGCAACCGCCGGACCTCTGGCCGCTCGTGGCCACCACGGAGGGCGATGAAGCGGAGATCGCAGCGGAACTAGGAGTGGAGGGATGGGAGGACGAGCTCGCAGACCTCCGCCGGGACGTGGAAAACATCCCCGAGAGGCCGCGACCCAAGCACATACTGCCGCCCCCGGAGACCCACTCGCCGAGCTCTCTCATGGATCTGGAGACCTGCGCCCGGCGCTACTACTATACCTACGTCTTCCCGGTGCCGTTCAGCTCCAGCAGGATGGAGGAGTCCCAGGAGTACGGCAGCGCGGTGCACGCCTGGATAGAGGGTGGTATGCAGGGCGATCCGCCGAAGCCCGACATAGCGGGCGGAGCCGGTGGCGGCCGCGCGCCCGCAGACGGCTTCAGGACGTCGGAGTACGCACACCGGGCGTCCTCCTACCCGCTGCACGAGAGACGCGACCTCCCGGAGAAGGGGCCGGCACGGATGGTCGAGGTATCCTTCGCCGTCGAGGTCGGCGGCACCGAGGTGCGCGGCAGGATCGATGCGGTCTTCCTCGACGAGGACGGGACCCTGCACCTGATCGACTGGAAGACCGGCCGCCCGCACGAAAGCTACAAGAAGCGTCTGCAGCTCCCGCTCTACGCTCTCGCCGCGAACCGTTTGTGGGGCATGGAGCCGGAGAGGATGCGCCTCGCCTACGTCTTCGTCCCCAGTGGAGAGACCGTGGAGGTAGAGATGGGGGAGGGCTCTCTGGAGAGGGCCGGAGAGAGGGTGCTCCATGCGCTGGAGACGATACGGGCCGGAGCCTACGAGCCGAAGCCCTCGCGCCACGCGTGCTCGTATTGCCCGGTGATCGGGGTGGGGATAGCGGGGTGCCCGAAGGAGGTGCCGGAGGCGTGACCGCCGTTACCAGTAGGGCCGCGATCATGGTGGTCTCGAGGCTCGACGCGATCGAGGTTGCGCTCCGGACGCTCCGGCCCGAGGTGGTGGGTTTGATCGCCTCGCAGGACATCGTGGGGCCGGTGGCGGCGAAGTGCGAGGAGTTCAAGTCGCAGGTCTTGTTCCGTTACCGGCTCGTGGACTCGCCGATGGAGATAGGAGACTCCTTCGAGCGCTTCGAGCATTTGCTCTCCGAGCTGGAAAGTCTGGGCTACGGGGCGGGAGACGTGGTCCTTGACGCGTCGGGGGGGACGACTCCGATGCGCTTCGGCGCGGCCCTGGCGGCCATGACGCGCGGTATAAGGATGGTCCACCAGAGGGTGCCGCAGGACTACGTGGACGGTCAGTGGGTGGTGGATTCCTCGAAGCCACGCGAGATCGTCCCGATGGACAACCCGCTGGAATCCACCGGTCTCCTGCGTGAGGGTCAGGCAGCAGAACTCTTCAACCGCAGGGACTACGGGGCCGCGGCCCTCGTTTTCCAGGATGTCGCCAGAAAGGTTACCGGGGTCGAGAGGGGCCACTACTACAGTGGGCTGCTGTTCCTCGCCAAGGGCTACGGGGCCTGGGACGTGGCCGACTACGGGGGCGCGATCGAGAAGCTGCAGCTCGCCCGATGCGAGCTCGACGTGGGTTTCAGTGAGACGGCACTCGCGGAGAGGGCAGCGACCCTCACCGAAGACATAAAGACCAACCTCTCGTTCCTCGGGAAGGTGCGAGGCAAGCTCTCGGTCGAGAACGTCGTGGACATGGTCGAGAACGCTCGCCGGCGCATCGCTGACCAGGGACGCTATGACGACGGCGGGGCGCGGCTCTACCGGGCAGTAGAGATGTGGCACCAGTGGCGGCTGCTGAAGCGACACTCTATCTCCACTACGGGAGTTAGGTGGAAGGAGATCTCCGAAGAAGCGCGGGTAGTGGGTCAATGTAGGATGACATCCGCATTGTAACGGTGCAGGAAGAGCTTCAGACAGACCTCGTGCATCTCGTCGGACTTGGAGAAAGACAGCGTCTTTC
>JAABVA010004254.1_pt1 | contig 13313 bp, 16 predicted proteins | sample 5560331 | NCBI WGS metagenome assembly JAABVA01 (sample SAMN12812661, study PRJNA571458) | rock metagenome | isolation source: Antarctica rocks | place: Antarctica: Victoria Land, Mt New Zealand sud | collected 2016-01-07
GATTGTCCAGCCATCCAAAGACCAGCGTTTGGGCAAAGAGCGCCCCCGTGAGCTTGGAGGTCCGCTGGACAAAGCCCGTCCGCCGCGCCAGCGCATCCGCCGTCGTCGTAAACACCTCCTGCAACGCGTGGGTCAGTTGTGGTACCGTGGTCATAGGGAAGCTCCTTTGACTCCTAAGGTTATCTACACCCTTATGATGCCAAAGTGGCTTCCCTCCTCATTTCTTAGCCTGATGCATATGGGACGCGCCCACGCGGACCCCGCCGTATGCGTACACGCCGATCATAGATCGCCCGCGCCTGGAATGGCCCAACGGCGCCCGCCTCGCCGTCTATGTCGGCCTGAACGTCGAGCACTACGCGATGGGCGAGCCCGCTCCGGGCGTGCTGCCGGACACGTCGACGCGCGACCCCGATCCGCTGAACTACGGCTGGCGCGACTACGGCGTGCGCGTCGGCATTTGGCACCTGATGGAACTCCTCGACACGTACCGCATACGCGCGAGCGTGCTGCTGAACGCGGACGTTTGCCGCCTCTATCCGCGGATCATCGAGGAAGGGGTGAAACGCGACTGGGCCTGGCTCGCGCACGGCAAGAACAACTCGATGTTCGCCGGCCCCGAGCGCCCGACGCTCTCGGTCGACGAGGAGCGTCGCTACCTGCGCGAGGTCGTGACCACGATCCGCGACGCCACCGGGCAGGAGCCGCGGGGATGGCTTGGCCCGCTCGGCTTGAGCGAGACGGCGCACACCCTCGACCTGCTCGCGGAGTTGGGCGTGCGCTACGTCCTCGATTGGGGCAACGACGACCAGCCGTACCCGCTGCGCGTCGCGCGCGGGCGGATGCTCTCGGTCCCCTATGCGCTGGAGGTCAACGATCTGCCCTTGTTCCTGAAGAAGGCCGTCAGCGGCCCCGAGTTCGGCCAGCTGCTGATCGACCAGTTCGACGTGCTCTACGCGGAGTCGGCGCGGACCGGGCGCGTACTGTCGATCGGCCTGCACCCCTTCGTCGCCGGCCAACCGTTCCGCCACAGGTACGTCGAGCGGGCGCTGGCGCACATCACGGCGCACGAGGACGTCTGGCTGACCACGAGTGACGAGATCGCCGACTGGTACCTCCGGCACTACGACGACAGTTTTTGATGGCAAGCATCGTGCTGAGGAGGGAGCTCTATGGAAATATATGGAACGTGAGGAGGGACGGGATGACTATGGAAACGCATAACGCCATCGTGCAGCGGGAGTTCACACAGCAAGCTGAGGCGTACGCCGCGAACCCGTCTGTCGCCGACCCCGCGCGGGTCGAGCGCTTCGTACGGGCGGTCGCGCCGCCCGCGGATACGCGCGTGCTCGATGTCGCCAGCGGGCCGGGCTACGTGGCCATGGGCTTCGCCGCCCGCTGCCGGGAGGTCGTGGCCCTCGACCTGACGGAGGCGCCCCTGGCGCTCGCACGGCGGATGAGCGCGGAGCGTGGCCTGACTAATCTGCGCGCCATGACGGGCGACGCGGGACGCCTGCCCTTCGCGGACGCGTCCTTCGACGCGGTCGTGTGCCGCCTCGCCCTCCATCACATGGAAGACCCGGGCCGCGCCCTGCGCGAGATGGCGCGGGTGTGTCGCGCTGGTGGCCGCGTCGCGGTCGAGGACCTGATCGCGAGCGAGCGCCCGGACCGCGCCGTGTATCAGGATCGGGTCGAGACCTTGCGCGACCCGTCGCATGTGCACGCCCTGCCCGTGAGCGAGCTTCTCCGGCTCATCGCCGCGGCGGGCGTGGAGGTGGAGGTCGTCTACCCGATGCCCTCACGCAGGTCGCGGAACGCTGGCTCGCCAACGCGAGGACGCCCGACGAGCGGGCCGTCGAGGTCCGCACGCTCCTCGCGCGCGACGAGGACAACGACCTGAGCGGACTGCGCCCCGTCCGCCAAGACGGGCAACTGGGCTTCACGCATCGTATGGCCGTGGTCGTCGGGCGAAAGCTGGCTCCTTGCACACACTGAGCGTCGTCCCTCATAGCCCACAATGACACGTATCCTGCTCGTATCCTCATCCATCCCACATCTCCGCGTCCAAGCCTATCGCGGGGGCGTGCGGGCGCGTCAGCGCTGTAGTCGTCGCGTCAAGTCGATCACGTCCCCGACCATGAGCGCCAGCCGCCGGCCCACCGCCGCATCGCGGATCTCGCCCGTGTCCGGGTCCAGCGCCGCTCCCGGCACGGTCACTACCGTGGGCGCGGCGAGGCCGTTCAAGGCGTGCGTCGCGTGGACCAGGCTGTTGAGCACGTTGGCGCCGCCGCCGAGCGCCATCAGCCCGACGACCTTGCCGCCGAGATACGGAGGGGTATCCGAGGCGAGGAAGTTCAGCGCGTCCAGGAGCCAGGCCAGCGTCGGCGGATAGTCCTCCAGACGGCGGTCCGCGTTGTAGAGCGGCACATCGAGGGCGCGCACATCAGCCAGCACAGTGCGCGCCCCGGCCTCCTCCGCGAGGCGCAGCGCCGCCTGCAACGCGCGGAGGCTGAACGATCCCGCGCGCGTGCTGCCGCCGATGCCCAGAAGGCGCGGGGCGCGCGGCTGTGTCATGATCTCGTCATTCATGGTTTTCTCCTTCCTGTCGTGGGCACGGCCTGTCACGACTCACGCGGTATGCGAGGTGGCTCGTGACGCGCGACGGCTCGCGCGCGCTACGCCAGGAGGCGGATCGGTGTTGCCTCCTGAGAGTGGATGATGAGGTCGAACCAGTCGGCGAGCGAGCCGCCGGACATGTGGTAAGCGGGGTCGTCCTCGGGATCGTAGTGGGGGCCGATCAGGCGCGTCTTGGCCGGGGCGTTGAGCCACGCCCGGACCGCCTGCGGTTGCTGGGCGTGCAGGTCCAGCACGTAGGCATCCAGACCGACGCCACCCAGGACCGCGTCGGCGAACTCGGGCGACGGCGTCGGGACAGGATACGGCGCCGAGCCGTGATGGAAGGCCAGAGCGACGGACACGTAGCCCGGCCCGAAGTGATCCCGCAGATAGCTGCCCGCGCTCCGATCCGTGGCCGGTGGGGACGGCGGGGACGAGATGGCGCGTGGGTTGCCGTTGGCCGTGTGCGCCATTCCGCCCCAATAGACCACCTTGTCGCCGGTGTGGTCGTGCCACCACAGCGTGTTCTCGGCCAAGCGCCGTTCGGCATGGCCGCAGCTAGCGAGACTGTCGAGGGCGTGGTATTCGTAGAAGCCGACGATAACGCGGGCATGCTGGAGCGCAAGCGCATGGCCGTCCCCGGTCGGCAGGCTGCTAGGGGGCGGGCCTGGCGCCTGATCCACCGGATCACCGTTTCTCTCTCCGCCGTGTTCGTCGTCATCGAACCTCCTCTGCTGAGGACCGACGGAAGTCGCCGGCGTGGTCGCTCGCCCAGTCGCGGAACGTGTGCGCCGGCGTTCCGGTGACCTCGTGCACCGTGGAGGTGACCAGCTCCGGTTCCGTCACGAACTCGGCCCAGGCGTTGAGCAGGGCATCCACGAGCGAGGGTGGCATGTCGGTGAACAGGTCTTGCCGTGCGGCGTCCGGCGAGATCTCCTCGAAGCGCAGCGGGCGGCCGATCGCCGCGCCGATGGCGTCGACCTGCTCGATCTGGGTCAGCGACTGGGGGCCAGTCAGGATGTACGTCGCCCCGGCGTGCTCGTCGCCGGTCAGCGCGGGCACCGCCACGGCCGCGATGTCCCGCTCGTGAATCGGCGATCTGGCTGCCGCGCCATACGGCCAGCGCACGACCTCAGTAGCGCGGATCCGCGACGCCCACATCAGGGTGTTGGTCGCGAACCCGCTGGGCCGCAGGAAGGTCCACTCCAGGCCGGACCGCTTGATCAATCGCTCGATGTCGGCGTGGAACGCGTTGATCGGATCGGCCTGCTGTGCGAGATCATCGCGTACGCCCGACGAGGAGAGGAAGACGATGCGGCGCGCGTGCGTCGTGACCACGTCCAGGACCGCAGGCGCGGCCTCGGCGGTCATGAACGGCCAGACCAGGAACACGGACTCGACCCCGTCCAGACACGCGTCCAGGGTGTTCGGGACGGACAGGTCGCCGCGCACGACCTCGACGCCGCTCGGCAGCCCGGCCGAGGCGGGGTCGCGGACCAACGCCCGGACAGGAGCGCCCGTGCCCAGCAATTGGGACACGACCTGTCGACCGACATGGCCGGTGGCACCAGTAACCAGAATCTTGCTTTGCTCTGTCATGATTTATCCTTTCGCTGTGCCGTGACGAGATCGCCTGCGGTGTCGATGGCATCCAACCGCCGCCCTCATACGGCCTCACCCTGCCGCGCGGCGCGGGCCGTGGCGCGGTCATAGTTCAGACGGAAGAGCGCGATCACGGCCTCCGCGTCGGCGGGGCCATCCATCTCGCGCCGGACCCAACCTGAGTCGGGCAGTGGTGGGTGGACCGCGGCTTGTCCTGTCGCTATCAACTCGTCGTGGATCTTCTTGAGGAATGGTAGATCCGCAAAGCTGCCGCCGTGCAGGTGTCCGAGCTCCACCCGGCCGTACTTGAACTGCAATCCGCCCCGACCGGTGTCGCCGGTGGTGACCCCCGGCCAGCCCGTCACCGCGCGCTCGATCGATGCCATCAGGTCATCGTTCATGTGGTTCCTCCTCGTACACTAAACACTAATATTGCGGTTTCGTTGGAGAGCCCGCGGCGGCCATCGATCAGATCAGCAGCAGGGTTTTCCCGATGACCTGGCGAGTCTCTATCGCGGCGTGCGCGTCGGCGGCCCGCTCCAGCGGGAAGGTCTGCCCGATGACCGGCCTGATACGGCCTGCAGCCGCCTCCGAGAGCGCCCGCTCGGTCAGCTGTTTCCCGTCCGTGGGTGTGAGCTGTACCTGCTCGATACCGGTCACTGTCACACCACGTAGCTCCGCCTCTCGCGGGTCGATCTCGGCGAACCCGCCGGAGGGCGCCCCGTGCGCGGAGAACCGCCCGCCGCGCGCCGTGATCTCGAACGCGTTTCGGCCTATCTGCCCACCGACGCCATCGAAGACGACGTCAGGTCCGGTACCATCGGTCGCCTCGAGGACCCGCTCGGTCCAGCCCGGCTCGGAGTAATCGACCACAACCTCGGCGCCCATCTCCTTTGCTAGCTCCAACTTCCGCTCGCCGCGGGCGGCTCCGATGACTCGTGCGCCAGCCGCGCGCGCCAACTGCACGAGCAGTATACCCATAGCGCCGCCCGCCGCCAGGACCAGTATCCATTCTCCCGGCTGCATCGGGGTGACCTCGGAAAGGCGCATAGCTCCTCTGCCGTCGTGAAGGAGCGCGGCTGCCTCAAGCGTACCCAGCCCATCGGGGACAGAGACCAGCCCCACCGCCGAGACCACGGCCCGCTCTGTGTAACCGCCGCCTTCGCCGGTGTCGGTGACAATGCGCCGCCCGATCCATGCGGAATCCACACCCTCGCCAACTGAGATTACCTCTCCGGCCACACCGACGCCCGGCACGTACGGTGGTTGCACCGTGAAGTACTCGCTACCCCAACCACTCCGTAGTTGTGTGTCGAGCGTCAGTACCGGCGCGACCGATACGTCGACTACGACCTGCCCCGGCCCGGCGACCGGGTCCGGCGCCTCGCTCGGCGTCAGTACCTCGGGGCCACCGAACCGCGTCACCTGTACTACACGCATATCTACCACTCTCCTTAATCCGACTATCGACTATCGACTATCGACTATCGACTATCGACTATCGACTATCGACTATCGACTATCGACTTTCGACTTTCGACTTATGGGACGCCTGCACGGCGCCGTCTCGACTCTCAACCTGAGTTGACGTCAAGCGGCCGTGATCCATCGCGTCCTACCATCAGTATGCGCCGCGCGGGGCGGGCGCACATCGTCCGACCGCACAGTCGAAGAGCCTGTCCGAAAGGACAGGGCAGGGGGTAGCCGCGCGACGGCGGCGTGGACTTAGAGGAGCTTGCGCCGCGCCGCCAGGGCGACGGCCTGGGCGCGGTTGGAGGCGCCCAGTTTCGCGAAGAGAGAGGCCACATGGAACTTCACCGTCCGCTCGGTGATGCCCAAGGAGCGCGCGATCTGCTTGGTCGGTAAGCCCTCAGCGAGGAGGGCGAGCACCTCACGTTCGCGCGGGCTCAGCTCCGTGGACACCCGGTGTGGGGCGCCCACGGCCGCCACAACCCGCGCCGCGACCGTCGGCTCCAACGCCGAGCCGCCGGCGTGGACGTCGCGGATAGCCCGCACGATCTCCGCGGCGGGCGTTCCCTTGAGCAGATAGCCTGCGGCGCCCGCCTTGAGCGCGCCGAACACCCGCTCATCGGTGGTGTAGGCGGTGAGCACGAGCACGCGCGCCGCGGGCATGATCTCGGCCAGGCGCGGGAGCGCGGCCACGCCGTCCAGGCCGGGGAGTTCGAGGTCGAGCAGCACGATATCGGGGCGGACGGCCAGTCCCAACGCTTCCTCCGCCGACCCCACCGCTGCGACGATCTCCAGGTCGGGGTGATCGTCCAGCACCGCCAGGAGCCCGTCGCGCACGATGGGATGGTCGTCGACGATCAGCACGCGGATCATGCCACCCTCTCCGGAGCTAGGGGGACCGAAGCCGTCACCCGCGTCCCCTGCCCCGGTCGGCTCGACACGCGCACGCGCCCGCCGATCAGCGCGGCGCGCTCGCGCATCCCCACGAGTCCGTGGTGGCCCGCGCCGACGGCGTGGGGATCGAAGCCCTGCCCGTCATCGCCGATGGACAGGGCCACCGATCGCGCCCCGCCGCGCAGCGTGATGGTCACCTCATGCGCCGCGGCATGGGCGCGGACGTTGGCGAGGGCCTCGTGCGCGATGCGGTAGAACTCGCCCTCCACCGGGAGGGGCACGGGCCGCGCCCCCGTCGCCCGCACGCGCGCGCGCACGCCCGTCTCGGCGGTGAACGCGCGCCCCAGGACGCCGAGCGCCTCCGCCAGCGGCCTGCCGCCCGGAATGCCCGCGCGCAGCGCGAGGACGGAGCCGCGCGCGTCCTCCATGCCCCGCCGTGTCGTCTCCAACGCCCGCAGCAGGCGGGCGCGGGCACGCTCCGGATCGCTCTCCAGGTGCGGGAGGGCGCTCTCTAGGTGCAGGGCGATAGCCGTCAAGTTCTGGGCCAGGGTGTCGTGGATCTCCCGCGCGATGCGGGCGCGCTCCTCGGCGCGCGCCCGGCGCGTGCGCTCCTCCATCAGCCGGGCGCGGTCCACGGCGTCGCCCGCCTGGTAGCCCACGGCCGCGAGCAGGCGCGCCTCCGCCGGGCTCAACGCCCGCCGCGCCGGGGCCGCGACGTTCATGATCCCCACGGGCGTGGCGCCGGCATAGAGCGGGATGCTGACATGGTAACGCAGCCCGCGCGTCGCGTCGGGGACGCCCGCCCGCACCGCCGCGTGCAGGCGGCTGCACGCCCGCATTTCGATCGTCGCCGGCGTGAGCTCGCCGCGCCGGAAGGCCTCGATACACCAGCAGGGCGCGCCGGCCATGCGCACCGGCTCGCGGAGGTGCGGGGGCAGGTATTGTGCGGCGGCGCTGTAGAACTGGCCTGTCTCGGGGTCCAGCACCCAGACCCAGCCGGTCCGCAGGCGGAGCAGGCCGGCGACTAGGCGCAGGGTGTGCGCCAGCGCCCGGTCCATGTCCGGGGCCCCGCTCAAAGCGTGCGCGATCTCCGTAAGCAGGCGCACGTCGCGCGTCTGGTCGCGTCCATCATCCGGTGATGGGGTGGGGTCGGGAGGCGGTCTCACCGGCGACAGCCTCGCCTGCGGCGCCACGCTCGCGCCGCGGCGTCCATCGCGGCAGCGGATTGCTCCGCGTACCGCGGCGTCGTCTGTCGGTTCTCGTGCCCCAAGCGTTCGCGGATCGTCGCCAGGCTCACGCCGCCGTCGGCGAGCCCCGTGGCGCGAATAAAACCGCGGCGTCCGGCTGGTGTCTCCATAGCGTGTGGGTAAACGCTTGATTGGCGATCTTCCATGGTTGTAGAGTAGCCGATTAGGTCGGTTCACGGCGTTAGCTACACTTGTAAAGGACAGCTCATCGCCCAATGGTATCTCCCGCGAGATACAGCGAAGGAAGGAGTGCGGGTCATGGCACACGGCACGGAGGAGGGGACGTGGCCTGCGGAGTTGCCGGTCGTGCAGGTCCGCCTTTTCACGACGCGCCGATCGGGCGCAGCACACACGGAACAGAGTTGGAAGGAGGAACGGCGATGGACGGGCTCGACGGTAGGGTCGCCATAGTCACGGGCGGTGGCTCGGGCATCGGCCGGGCGACCGCCCTGGCCTTCGCGCGCGCCGGCGCGCGGGTTGTCGTCGCGGGGCGTCGGAGGGAGCAGGGTGAGGGGACTGTGCGCGCTATCGCGGACACCGGCGGCGACGCGCTCTTCGTCCAGACGGACGTGTCCCGCGCGGCGGAGGTCGAGGGATTGGTGGCGCGCACGTTGGACGCCTACGGCCGGCTGGACTGCGCCTGCAATAGCGCGGGGACCGGCGAGCCGGAGGCGCTGCTCGCCGATCAGCCGGAGGAGGAGTTCGACCGGACCATCGGCGTCAATCTCAAGGGCGTGTGGCTGTGCATGAAGTATGAGATCGCCGCCATGCGTCGAGGAGGGGGTGGGGCCGGTGGAACCATCGTCAACATCTCGTCGCTGAACGCGGTGAAGGCGGCGCCGACCGTCCCGTTCTACTCGGCCAGCAAGGCGGGCGTCGACTCCCTGACCAAAGCCGCCGCGCTGGGGTACGCGAAGGACGGCATCCGCGTCAACGCCATCGACGCCGGCGCATTCAGCACGCCTATGCTTGACGGGGTGCTTGATCGCGTGAGTGGGGGGCATCCCGAAGAGGCGGCCGCGCGGTACGCCGCGGCGATCCCGCTGGGACGGATCGGCCAGCCCGACGAGATCGCGCGCGCGGTGGTATGGCTCTGCTCCGATGCGGCCTCGTACGTGACCGGGCACACCCTGGTCGTGGACGGCGGCCTGCTCGCCACGTAATAAACGGCGGCCTCTGCCGCGGGGAGCAGGCTGCGCTACCGTGCGGATAACGTGGCGAACTGCTGCGCTTGTGTGGCGTCGTCGTCCGTCCCGAGCATGGTCCGCGCGAGGTCGAGGAAGGCGCGCAGGGCGGGAGACATCCACCGCTCCGCGTGGTAGGTGAGACGCAACGGCGCGCTATAGCCTGGCCCGGCCCATTGTAGCGCGGCGATCTGTCCCTGCGCCAGCTCCGCCACCACGGCCACCTCCGGCAACAAGGTCAAACCCATTCCCGCCACGACGCACGCCTTGAGGGCGCCGACGCTGGAGCACTCCGCCGCCACGGTCGGCCCCCGCGCCCCCGCGCCCAGGGTGCGGTCGACCAAGGCGCGGTAGCTGCACCCGACCTCCGTGACCAGGAAGGGCTCCCCCGCCAGGTCAGCAGGCCCGACGGAGGGCCGCTGCGCCAGTGGGTGGGCGGGGTGGGCGACGAACACCAGCGTCTCGGGGTGGAGCTGGTCGGAGGCGAGAGGACCCGGCGTGAGCGGGTCGCCCAGGGTGAGCGCCGCATCCATGAGCCCGTCGGCCACGGCACGGCGTAACTCGGCCCGCGTCCCGGGACGCGGGCGGACCTGCACGCGCGGGTGGCGCGCCCGCAAGCGCGCGAGCACCGGCGGCAGGCGGCAGGCGCACAGCGTCTCCAGGGCTCCGATCGTGAGGTCTCCGCTCACCTCGCCGTCCGGCGTCACGACCGCCCGCGCCTCATCGGCCAGAGAGAGCAGGCGCTCGGCATACGGCAGCAGACGCCGGCCCGCCTCGGTCAGCGCCACGCGCCGGCCCAGCCGGTCGAAGAGGGGCGTCCCCAACTCGGCCTCCAGCGCCCGTACCTGCTCGGTCACGCTGGACTGGGCGTAGTCGAGCGCGGCGGCTGCCTGGGTGAAGTTCAACGTCCGCGCGACCGCACGGAACGCGTTGAGCTGGCGTACGTCCATAGCCCGTCCCTCATCGGCCCATCGGCCCATCGGCCGCGCCGATACCTGCTATCGCCCTTTCCTGTTGCCCTTCATCCTACCACGCTGCGACGATGCGGGTGTGGACGCCCGACGCATGGGCGCACGGAGGCGCCGTTGCGACGGTGTGAGCGCAGGGGAGGGAGCAGCATGGCGACGGGATCGATGACTATGACGACGGCAGGCGGGCGGGCGGGGGGACGGCTCCTGCTCATCGGGGTCTCGCTCGGGTACTTCATGATGTTGCTCGATACCACGGGCGTGACCATCGCGCTGCCGGCGATCCGCCACGACCTGCACGGCGGCTTGGTGGGCCTGCAGTGGGTCGTCAACGCCTACACCCTCGTCTTTGCCAGCCTGTTGCTCACCATGGGCGCCCTCGCCGACCGCCTGGGCGCCCGGCGTGTGTACCTCGCCGGCGCCTGGGCCTTCGCCGTCCTGTCGGCGCTCTCAGCGGCCGCGCCCTCGCTCACTGCCCTTGTTGGGCTGCGTGCGCTCCTCGGCGTTGCCGGCGCGGCGCTGCTGCCAACGTCCCTCGCGCTGATTACACACGCCTTCGCCGCGCCGGCGGACCGCGCCCGCGCCCTGGGCGCCTGGGCGTCTATCACCGGCTTGGCCCTCGCCGCCGGTCCCGTCGTCGGCGGCGTCCTCGTCGCCGCGGTCGGGTGGCGTGGCATCTTCCTCATCAACGTGCCCGTCGCCCTCGCTGGTGTCGCCTTGGCCGCGCGCCTGGCCGGCGAGACGCCGCGCCACCCGCGCCGCGGCCTCGACGTGGCGGGCCAATTGGCCGCGATCCTGACCCTCGCGGCGCTGACCTATAGCCTGATCGCGGGCGGCTCCCTCGGGTGGGCCGCGCCGGCCGTCCGCGCGGCGGTCGGCGTCGCCGTGGGTGGCGCGCTCGCCTTCCTGCGCATCGAGGCGCGCGGGCGGACGCCGATGCTGCCGCTGGGGCTCGTCGCGCGCCCGACGGTGGCCGCCGGCCTGCTGGCCGGGCTCGTCATCAACTTCGGCCTCTCCGGCGCGCTGTTCGTCCTCACGCTCTTCTTCCAGCAGGGGCGCGGCTACCCCACCTTGCTCGCCGGCCTGGCCTTCCTGCCGCTCACCATCCCCACCGCCTTCAATCCTCTCCTGACCGGCCGGCTCGTGGCGCGCGTCGGTCCGCGCCCGCCGATGGCGGCCGGCTTCGCCCTGGCTGGCGCCGGCGCCCTGCTCCTGGCCCTGGCCGCCGCCCACGCGAGCTACGCGGTCATCCTCGTCGGTCTGCTCCTGCTCGGCTGCGGCGTCTCGCTGACCATCCCCGCGCTCATCGCGGCCGTGATGACGGCGGCGCCCATGGAGCAGGCCGGCATCGCAGCGGGGGCGCTCAACGCGAGCCGCCAGGTCGGCGCGGCGCTCGGTGTCAGTGTCCTGGGAGCGATGCTGGGCGGCGCTGGCTCCGTCGTGGCGGGGGCGCGGACGGCGCTCCTGGTCACTGGTATCGTGCTGCTCTGTGGGGTGGCCATCTCGCTTGCCGGCATCGGGCGGACGCCCGTGATCGCGCCCCGTGCCCCCGACGCCTCGGGAGCGTGAACGTCACGTCGGTGGCCCGACGGTGACCCGCCCAAGCGCGTAGCTACCATCGGAACCACGCCCCGTGATCGCCAGCGCGAGCGGGCGAAGGTATCCTCTTTGCTCACTTTCCCCCTTGACTTAGAGTTAGCTCTAACGTGTATGCTCCTTTGTAGGTTCCGAAGCGACGAGGAGATGGCACATGACTATCCAAGAAGTTGCCGCACAGACAGGAATGTCCGCCTATACTATTCGCTTCTACGAGAAGGCCGGGGTGCTGCCACGCATCAAGCGTCTCCCAAACGGCATGCGGCAGTTTTCTGAGGCTGATGTTGTCTTCCTGCACTTTCTGCTGCAGTTGAAGCAGACGGGCATGTCCCTGGAAGACATCATGGCATTTACCGAGGATGGCTGTATGCTTGAGCGGCTCCAGCGGGGCGATGAGATCCCTCACGTCGTGGTAGAAAAACGGACAGCCCTCCTGCGGCGACACCAGCAGCGCCTCTACGAACAGCGGCGTACTCTCGATACGTTGCTCATGGCCGTGGAGCAGAAGCTCGATTTCTATAGTGGAGCAGCAGCTCGATGTCTATGCGCACTACCAGAACGATCCCGCGATGGATAAACCCTAAGAGAGTGAAGACGAAAAAAGGAGGAAAAGCGATGCGTGCCATGGTTATCCCGATGGTCGGAGGACCGGAGGTCCTGATGCTTTCGGAGGACCGGAGGTCCTGATGCTTCGCGACATGCCCGATCCTCATCCCGGGCCGCGGCAGGTCAGTATTCGCGTGGCTTATACAAGCGTGAATTATATGGACATCATGGCGCGCCAACGTGGCTATCATATCGATCACTTTCCCTATGTGCCAGGGCTGGAGGTCGCTGGATATATAGCTGAGCGTGGTGAGGGGGTGGACGGATGGCGTGTCGGCCAACCGGTGGCCGCCTTCGTCACAGGTGGAGGCTATGCGGAGCTTGTGCTCGCCGAGGCGGATCTCACCATTGCGCTGGAGGGCCTGCATGGTCAGCTCGATCTGGCTACCGCTGCCGCGTTCCCCATGGTGCTGTCCACGGCCTATGATCTACTCGTCCACATGGCGCGCGTGCAGGCGGGAGACACGGTGCTTATCCACGCGGCTGCGGGTGGCGTAGGCAGCGTGGCGGGACAGCTGGCGCGCTTTCTGGGAGCGGGGCTCGTGCTGGGGACCGTTGGGAGCGCGCGCAAGATCGCTTCTGCCACATCCTATGGCTATGATCAGATCTTCCTGCGCGATGGCTTTGTCGAGGCCGTTCGCTCCGTGACCAACGGACGAGGCGTTGATGTCGTGCTCGATGCCGCTGGAGAGCCAACGCGCAGCCAGAGTTTGAGCCTGCTTGCTCCCTTCGGACGGTTGGTCCATTTTGGCAACGCCAGTGGCAATGCTGACGTGCAGATCGCGCCAAGCACGCTTTTAACGGGCAACATAGGCGTGCTTGGCTATAGTATCAGCACCCTCAGCCAGGTCGATCCAAAGCATCTTGCCGCGACCGCACGCCGGGCTATTGATCTCCTCATGACAGGCCAGATACACATTGATATCGCCGCGACGCTGCCCTTGGAGCAGGCAGCCCTCGCGCATCAACGTATAGAAAGTGATACCCACACGGGCAAGCTGCTGCTCCAGATCCAGCCCTAGCATAGTACTACAACGTTAGGTGGTCAGGATGAATCGAGGAGGCGACGGAGGACGCGTTTGCGATGGGAGCGGTAGGCGTTGTGGTTCTGACGCTGGGTGGCGCGCAGC
>JAABVA010004256.1_pt1 | contig 13307 bp, 12 predicted proteins | sample 5560331 | NCBI WGS metagenome assembly JAABVA01 (sample SAMN12812661, study PRJNA571458) | rock metagenome | isolation source: Antarctica rocks | place: Antarctica: Victoria Land, Mt New Zealand sud | collected 2016-01-07
GTGCGGCCAGAAAGTCCACCGCCGGGTCCAAGACGTCCGCGCTGAACATCTCGGAGGAGTCGGCGTCGTACCGGTCGGCGGTGTCCTGGTCCCAGACTTCGCTGCTCGTCATGGCCCGACTATGTCGACCCCTCACCGCGGTGTCCAATGCATATCGCGACCGACCATGCCACCCTGTTCGCCTCACCCCGCGGGCCCACAGCCAGTAGGCCGTCGAGCCGAATCGACATCCGAGGACGTCCACAACCGCCCCCCTGGTCACGACACAACCGGCGCCGTCCCGCCCGCAACGGGATCCCCGAACGGGGATCGCGCGGTCTTAGTCGGGGCAGCGACGGAGGGTTGAAAGGTTCTACTGTCGACCGGGTTGGTCGTCCGCGTTGTGCCGGTATTTCACGAAGGCGGGCAGTGTGAGGGCTATCAGCGAGGCACCGGCGATCGCGGCCAGCCCGCCAAGGACAGCACTGATGTTGGGTGTGGTCGCGGTGGCGACCAGTCCGGCGCGGAAGTTGCCCACTTCCGGGAATGCTGCGCCGACGACGAACTCGGTGGAGCTGGTCCGGCCTCGCATGGCGTCCGGGGTGGCGAGCTGGACGATGGTGGTGCGGACCACGACGGCGAGCACATCGGCGGCGCCGGCGACGGCCAGTAGTGCCAGCGAGGCACCGAGGCCGCTGACCGCGCCGAACCCGGCCAGCGCAGCGCCCCAGATGGCGCCGGTGACCAGCATGGCTCGGCCGGGTTGGACCACACGCTGGACTGGACCGGACAGTGCCGCGCCGAGGAGTCCACCGACGGCGACGGCGGTGCTCAACATGCCCAGGGTGGTGGGGGATCCGCCGAAGCGATCGGCGTTGATCGCGGGGAACAGGGCGATCGGCATGGCCAGCACAGTTGCGCTCAAGTCGGCGAGCAGCGCGCCACGCAGCGCCCGGTTGTCGACGATGAACCGGAACCCTTCGATCAGCGCGGCGACGCTTCGCTGGGTGAGCTGGCCTTCTGGGCGCATGGGCGGCAACCGGAACACCCCGTAGAGCGCGGCGATGAAGGTGAGGGCGTCGATCAGGTAGCAGAGTTTCAGTCCGCCGGCCGCGGCGATCAGCCCGGCGAGCGCGGGACCGCCGATCATGGCCACATACATCGAGATCATGGTCAGGGCCGCACCGGCCGGGACGAGTTCGCGACGCAGCAGCCGGGGCATGAAGGTGCGGCGGGCGGGTGCGTTGATCGCGCCGACACCGCCCTGTACCGCGGTCAGGACGTAAAGCAACCACCACCGACGGGTCCCGGAGAACGCCTGCGCTGCGAACGCGAATGACACCAGCATCTCCACCGAACTGGTCACCAGCACCAGCCGCCGCCGATCGACCGAATCGATCAACACACCGCCGACCAGCCCGACCACGATCGCCGGAAGCGCAAACGCAAGACCGATCCCCCCGACCGCGGCGGAGGAATGCGTGATGGTGAAGACTTGCAGCGCGACGGCGAAGGTGGTCATCTGACCGCCGACCGCGGACACCGATGTCCCGATCCAGAGCCGGCGGTAGTCCGGCGATTCCCGCAGTGGACGTAGGTCCGCCAGAAGCCGGCGGTCAGCCACGATCGGGCTCTGGCCACTCGAGGTGGGCGACGCCACCGTCATTCAACGACCGGTTCCGCGCGGCCCCGGTGAGCTCCCGGGTCCGGGCGTCCAGCGGCGCACCCGACTCGATGCCAACTTCCCGTCCGGCGGCGGCGGTTGCCGCCCATTTCGCGTCGATCACCGGCAGCCAGTCGCGCACGTTGGCAGTCAGCTGGACCAACCGCTGCCGCGCGTCCGACCCGGTCCGCAGTTCGACCAGGCCCCGCCGGTCATCTCCGCCACGGTCTGACTGGCCCGCCCAGCGTGTGTGCTCATCCGCGAGATGACGTAACGCAGCACGGACGGCCCCTCCCGATCACCACCCGGATGACAGTGGACAACCGTGGCCGGCAGTCGGTGAGCCGACACAAGTAACGACGGGCCCGACATCGGTAGTCATCGCCTCCAACGACGCCCGCAAATGCGCGAAGAAGGCTTCATCAGCTCCGTTCATAGCCGGAACCATATCCTCCCCGAGTCAGCCCCGATCGTTGCAGTGGATCTTGATCGAGCTCTGCCTCGATGAAATCCGTTGCAGGTAACCTCACTTCGTGTCGTCGGCGGGATTGGTGCCCGACTGCAGAGTCGGGCGGGCGGGATCCACTGGCTGGGCCGGCCGGTCTTTCAGGTCGGGGCATGGTGGCGGGAACGAGGCCTCCCGCAACCGGGCGCACAGTCCACCAACCCCTCCCGGCTCGCCATCTCAGTCACTCCCCGAGCCAGGGGCACATCGCATTGGAAAGGCTGGCCTGCGTTGTCGGCCCCGTAGCGGGATCCTCCAACGACGATCTCCCGATGTTGGTCAGCGGCAGCGGAGAGGCCGGCCGGCATCACCGGGTGTCGTTCGCGGGCAAGGAGGCTTTTGGTGACAGTCCCGGGTCCGATGGATCTGCGGTCTCAGCCCGCGGTCGCGGCCGGCATAGCGTCCTGAATGAGTGGCAGCTGCTGTGTGGTGGTCAGTGTTTGTCCAACCATTCGATGCGGCCTCCGTGGGGGGCGGTGCGGGCGACCGGCTTTCCGTCCTGGGCCAGGACCAGTTGCGCGGACCCTGCACCCTGGTGTGGGAGCTGATCGCGGATCGTGGGAAAGACACCCAGCCCTTCCTGGGATATCCACCGAATCGGCAGCCCTCGCACCAGGTCGGTGAAGATGTTTCGTTGTTCGGCGTCGACGTAGACCAACACGGCGGTGTGGAAGAGGACGACAGTACTACCCGGTGCGGCTCGGCTGACTGCTCCGGGCAACTCAGCGACGAGGTCACCGGTGATCATTTCTGCTGGTGACCGGGCCGCCAAGGCAAGTGCTGCAGTCAGCCGGTCGCGGCGAGCGCCTTGACCTGGCCAGATCAGCGCTTGGAGCCACGCCCTGTCGTCCGAATCGCCCGGATCTAGCGGGTTGAGGTCGATGCCGATCCGCTTGACGATCTGCGGCATCTCAGTGGGCATCGGGAATGGGCCGGTGGTGGTGGTCTGCAGGTGGACTGTGCTCTCGGGGCCGAGCCGCCGGCCGTCGTAGTCGTAGCTGTATCGGTCCGGGAACAGGCACAGGCCGGCAGAGGCTCCCACTTCGATCAGGGTGATCGGACCCGGAATGGGCGTCAGCAGGGCCAGGATCGCTGCGCACCTGGCTGGTTCGTTGGTCTGCGTCGAACGAGCCATCATGATGGCCGCGAGCCGGGGCCAATCGTCGATGATCCAGCTGCGGAGCTGCGGGTAGGTCTTCGCCGCGCCCTGCAGATATTGCAGCGCGGCGAGCAACAGATTGGGTTGCTGTTTGGCGCGTGGCACGGTGGCCAGCAGCTGCAGGACCACAGGGTCATCGGCGATGGATCGAGCAAATTCCTCGTAGGTCGGCGATACCCCGGCTGCCTCCCTGCTGGCGAACATCTGGTACCGCGCTGCGATATCGGCGATGGCCTGCTCGTCGGTCATGACATCTCCTTGGAAATCCTTCGGATGTAGGTGCAGCGTGCAGCTGCTGCCCAGACACCCGCAACGTTGACCGGATCAACTCATCGGGCCAGGCACAATCGGCCAATGCCCTCACCTGCCGGCCGGCTGACCACAGATGCTGTCGCCTCGCGCCTGGGTGTCGACCGAAAGACCGTCTACGCATACGTTTCGCGCGGACTGCTCACCCCACACCGCGAAGGACGTCACAGCACCTTCGACTCCAGCCAGGTTGCCCGCCTGATGACCCGCGGCGCCCGGCACCGCCGGCCGCAGACCTCCACCGATGTGGTGCGCACCCAGATCACCCTCATCAGCCGCGGCGACCTGTGTTACCGAGGTGTGAGCGCGCCTGCTCTGGCTCGACGCGGAACCTTCCAGAGCACGGCGACCTGGCTGTGGGAAGCAGTGCTGGATCCCGACGAGAGTCTCCGCGGCGATATGGAATCTCTGGCCGCCGTCCAGCGGCTGACCCGGATGCTGCCCGCCAGAACTTCCACGCATCAGCGCGCCGCAATTGGCGTAGGGATCGCTTCCTCGATGCATCCAACCGCTGCTGGTGCACGGACCCGGGATGAGGTGCTCACCGTTGCCCCGACGATCGTGCGAGCCGCGGCGCTTGCTGCATCGGCGGCATCCAGCGTGCCGGCCATCGACGGTCTGGAGGACATGCCGTTAGCGCAGATGTTCGGTCGGACCCGCGCGGGATCGCCGGTGGTGCCTGATGATTGCCGGATCATCGATAGTGCGCTGACCCTGTTGGCTGATCATGATCTGGCCGCATCCACCCTGGCGGTGCGGATCGCGGCCTCGACGATGGCGCCCGTCGGCTCTGCGGTCATGGCCGGCCTGGCAGTGTTTGACGGTCCGCTGCACGGCACTGCCGGCCGCGCCACCCTGGCGCTGCTGGATGACGCCCGCAACGTCGGCGCCGATGCGGCCATCAGCGCCCGAATCGCAGCGGGCTCGATGGTGCCCGGCTTCGGCCACTTCCTGTACGACCGTGATCCTCGCGCCCATTTCCTGCTCACCCAACTTCAGACCCGAAACAACGACGAGAACAGTTCGTCCGAAGTCGTTGCAGCCCTGGTGCAGTCGGCAGCCCTCGCCGGCCTGCCGGCCCCGAACGTCGACCTGGCGTTGGCCGCGCTGACACGCCAGTTGGACCTACCGGACAACACACCTGAAATGCTGCACGCCGTTGCCCGGACAGCCGGTTGGATCGCCCACTACCTCGAAGAAGCACAGGAACGGGGCCTACGGTTTCGGCCCACATCGGTCTACGTAGGCCCCCCAGCAACCGACCCATGGCCAGACCAAACCACCCGGTCACCAGGCACATAGACCAAGACGTCTCCGCAGCCCAGGGCCTGACCAGACCAAAAGACCGGTCCTACGATCCGAAACGGATCGGTGTCCGGTCAGCCAGCCCTCTATGGCGATCTCGTGACCTCGGTCCTGGCAGTGATAACGGAGGGCTGGGCGTGGACGGAGGCGTTCGGTATCCGGCGTCAGGCCCGCCACCGAGGCTGCGGCGGTCAGCTCGGGTGCCCAGGAAGGGGCGGAAGGCCCGATGTTCGATCCTGATCTTTAAGTTGAGCGGCACGATGACCAACGAACCACAGCAACTCCCGAGCCATCAGCTCGGAACGCTGGATACGTTCGGCCGGCCCCAGAGCGTCCTGGGCGGTCACTTCGATCCGAACCACCGGGGGCTCACCGTCGATAGATGCTCGTTCCGTGTCATAGCCGCTCAGGAACCACCGTCCGCCGCCGGTGTCGTCCAGTTTCCAGACGGCCGGAAAGATTGCTGATGAACCACTGCTACCCACCATCTGAGGCCCCTGTTCCCCGTCGCCGATTGTCGGCATAGTCGCGCTCTAGGTGCTCACTAACCCGAGAGGTCCTTGGCAACTCAGGAACCGACGATGGGATGGCTCTCAGACCGCACGTCCCACGGCGACGGGATCCACGCCCCGAGGTAGCCACCCACCAAGATCACGAACGTGTCGATTGGGGATCGATGACCGGTTATGGATTGATCCTCAAACGACAGTTGATCAGTGGTCATGGGGGTGGCCGCAAGTTCAGTGGACTGATCAGGTCCGGTACGCCAGGCTAGCCATCTGGTGGTCTGTTGGAGGGAGGCGTGGTCCGTGGTGGAGAGTCTTGGACGGCATTTGCTGGGGAAATTGCGTACCGGGGCAAAGGCGGACCGTGCAGAACCCGACTCGGCTGGGGCTGTGACAGCTGGTCAGCCCTGGCCGCAGGATTCAATCGATGAGGGTGACTTGACGGCGGCGCTCGGGGCGGCAACGGCGGGCGGCGCGGCCGCTGTCGACGGGCTGTCGCTGCTTTTGATCGAGGTCGACCGCACCGACGATGTCGATTTGGGTACCTGGGCTGTTCGTCTACTCTCGGGCGCCTCCCCGTCGCTGTGGAGAAACCTGGATCTGGCGGCGCGGCGGACGTGGTGGGACATCCCGGATTGGGCCAGGACAGCCCGTGAGCGGATCGGCCTTGGAGATCCCAGCGTGCTGGCGCTTGTCGTCGCATCGTTTCACCCCACTGGGTACGTGCGGGAAGCGGCGGTGGCCCGGCTGGGCGAGGTCGACGACCCGGCTGCGGTGCAGGCGCTGGCGTTGCGGGCCGCCGATTGGGTTCCCCAGGTGCGGGAACGGGCCCGTGCAGCGCTGGTCCAGCGGGTGTCGTCATCGGTGGAATCGCTAATGAGCGTCGGTCCGCTGGCCGTCCTGTTCGCTGACCGGGAGCAGGGCACCTGGCTGTTCACCCGTCTTGAGGAATCCGCGGCACGCCTGGATGACTCGGATCTGCGGCGCCTCCTCACGGCCGGGGACTGGCGGTTGCGCCGGGTCGCTTACGTGATTGCGTTGCGGGACCAGCGACTGGCACGTGTCGATTTGATAGATGCCGCAGCCCACGATGGCGATCTGGTGATCAGGGTGCAGTGCGCCGACGAGGCGATCAGAGACGCTGTGGCCGCCGACCAGGTCAGTGAGGTTCGGTCGCTGGCCACGAGTGGGACGGCGGCCGTGCGTGCGGCGGCGGTATCCGCCCTGGCCCGCACCGGCCAGGTGGATGTGGCCTACAGAGCACTGGAGGACCGCAACCCGATGGTCCGCGAAATCGCCCAGGCTGCGGTGCGCCGTGCAGGTGCGGACCCGGCCGAGCGGTACCGAAACCTCGTCGGCGCTACTAACCCCTCAGACCCCGCCGCGGTAGCCGGCCTCGGTGAGACCGGCACAAATACCGATGCGGCCCTGATCGGACCGTCTTTGCAGCATCCCGTTCCACGTGGACGGGTCGAAGCGGTGCGTGCGCTTCGACGATTGAGCGCCGTGGACCTCCCGACGCTGGTCGGCATGATCGATGACCCGTCGCCGGCGGTCACCCGCCAGGTAGTCGCCACGCTCGCCCCGTACGCCGGTGACATCGACGCAGAGCGACTCGCCTTGCTACTGGCCGACAATCAGGACCCGCATGTTCGCACCGCCGCATACCGACTTCTCCGAGTTCAGGATCTCTGGACCCGACTGCTCACCGATCTGGACCTGTACGACGATCCCGACGACGACCTTCGAACCCGAGCACGGGGGGATCTGTTCGGATGGCTGGACCGCGAGGCAGCCACCGCCTACCTGACACCGACCGGAGCAACGGCCCAACGCTTCAACCTTGTCCTTCGACACGCCGCGACGTCGATCGGCCCCGCCCGAACTCGACTACTGCGCTTCCACCTCGCACTTCCCAACACCGCAAGCTGACCGGACGGCAAAAAAAAACAAACCCAGCCTTGAGAGATCAGCCGCTGCGGTTCACGACCGTCCCGATAGCCGAACGCTGACCGGGCTCGGATGCGGTGCTTGGTCAGCTTCTGAATATTCGATGGTGACGAGCAGTTCGGCAAGCACCGCAGACTTACCGGTACCGGACATGCCGGTCACGAAAACCACGACTCGATCTGTTCCCGTCGTAGGTGAGGAATAGCCCCACCTGGCAGATCGTTCTCAGTCTCGCTGAACGCCCCTTGCTGTCTACCGAAACCGTGGCCGTGCTGTCCGCATCGGCCTTGGAGGAGATCCGTGACCAAGCCGCCCCGCCCCTTCGTTCCCTCGACCCTGCTGCCTTCTAATGTTGTGCGAGATACTGGGACGGACAACGACGGTGCTGTCAACGCTGAGCAGGTTTATCTGGACATGCTGTTCGGTGTCCGGGATGCGGAACTGGCTGGGCTGCAATGCCAGTTGGACGAGGACTGCGGTCGGGCGCCTGCCGATCCACAGGAACGGGTGCAGCAGGCGGCCAGGACAGATCGTCGAAGACGGCGTCAGGCCGAGTTGTCCGCGGTGACCAGCGGTCTGTGCTTCGGTCGGATCGAGCATCCCGACGGCGCCCGCTACATCGGCCGTGTCGGTCTGCGCGCCGAGGCCGAGCCCGGTGATGATCCGCTGCTGGTGGACTGGCGCGCCCCGGTCGCGCGCAGCTTCTACACAGCCACCGCGGCCGCACCGCAGGGCCCACTCGGCCGGCGGCACATTCGCACCGAGGGCCGGACGGTCACCGGAGTGGACGACGAGGATTTCGGAGGCGGTCAGCAGCCCGTCGGCGCCGGGGCGGCGGGCCGGGTGGGAGAGGCGGCTCTGATCGCCGCTCTCGACCGGCGCCGCACCGGTCGGATGGGCGATATCGTGGCCACGCTGCAGGCCGAGCAGGATTCGATCGTCCGGGCTCCACACCACGGCTGCCTGGTGGTACAGGGCGGCCCGGGTACCGGCAAAACTGTGGTAGCCCTGCACCGGGCGGCCTATCTGCTATTCACCCATGCGCGGCTCGCCGAGCGGGGAGTGCTGGTGGTCGGTCCCAGCGCAGCCTTCCTCGACTACATCGACCAGGTCCTGCCATCGCTCGGGGAGACCCAGGCCCGTTCGGCCACCCTGCAGACGCTGGTACCGGGCGTGGTGGTGTCCCGGATCGATGAGCCGGCGGCCGCGTCCCTCAAGGGCTCGGCGCTCTGGGCCGATGTGCTCGCCCGGGCTGTCCAGGAACGAGAGCCGGCCGTCGCTGCGGTCGAGATCCACTGGAGCGATGAAGTTCTGGTGATCGAGGAGGACGAAGTTGCCGATCTGTTGACGCAGGCCCGACGGGAGGTCTCGGGACGACACCGCGCACGATCGGTGTTCCGATCGACGCTGCTGGACCTGCTCGCCGAGCGCGTGGTCGAGGCGGCCCAGCAGTTGATCGACGACGCCGAACGCGGATTCGAGGACATCCTGGCCGGTGTCGACAAGTCCTTGGCCCGCGAGGGACTCGCCGGCGAATCGGCGCCGAAGGTCGACCCCGTCGGGGTTCGGCGCGCGCTGGAATCCGATCCCGACGTCGCCCTGCTGATCCTCGCGATCTGGCCGCTTCTCGACCCAGCCGCCGTGCTCGAGGAACTGCTGGGTGATCCCACCGCGCTGCGCCGCGCTGCCCCCGAACTGACCGTCGACCAACTCAGGTCGGTGGAGCGGTCCGGCGCCGGATGGTCGGTCGAAGACGTCGCCCTGCTGGACGAGATTGCCGACCTGGTGGGCGCTCCGGATCCTGGGAACGACGATGTGAGTGCCAGGACCAGGACAGTGGGGCACGTCATCGTGGATGAGGCCCAGGAGCTCTCGCCGATGCAGTGGCGAATGCTGGTGCGGCGCTGTCCGACTCGGTCCTTCACCGTGGTCGGCGACGTCAACCAGGTGGCGGCCCCTGGCGGATCAATTTCCTGGACCGGCACGCTAGCACCGATCTTCGGACCGTCTCTGCGGCAAGTCGACCTGACCGTGTGTTACCGCACACCTCGGGAGGTGATGGAGCGGACGGCGCCCGTACTACGCGCAGCGGGGAGCTCGGTGCCGCCGCCAGAGGGTGCCCGCTCGACCGGCATCCGGCCGTGGCGCAAGGATCTCCACTTTGTTGACCTGCCGTCTGCCGTGTCGGAGGAGGTCGAGGGTCTCCTGGAGCGCCACCGCGGCGGAACGGTGGCGGTCATTGCTCCGGAGGCTCGACTGGCGTTGCTGCGCAAGAGCATCGGTGCTGGTGCCGTGTTGATCACGCCACAGGACTCCAAAGGCCTGGAGTTCGACGCGGCGCTGGTGATCGACCCGGCGGGCATCGTCGCCGACAGGCGCGGGTGGAACGCGTTGTACGTCGCGATGACCCGATGCACGCAGGAACTTGGGCTGCTGTGCCCCGACGGGGCGCCCACCGAGCTTGACGGATGGTGAGGTGAGCGAGGGCCCCCGTCCGCGGACCGCGGTCCGGAACAGCTCTCGGTGCTCCAAGCCGCGTCCCCGGCTACCAGCCTTGTCTGGCCCTGGTGAACGAGAGTACTGGGGCGGATGGTGCCTGAGTGAAGGTGTTGCGGAAACGTGTCCGCTTTACTTTGGAACGGATCCCATGATGAAGCGCGGACACGGCAAGCGTTACATCGGAACGGAAAGGATCGTCTACGAGACACTCGCTGTCAGCGTGAAGCGTCGTGAAGTTGTCACCGGCTTCGCTCGCGTAGTTGTCACCACCGCGGGACTGCAATGGCGGGGGCGATGTCGGCGTCCCGCAGGAGGATCCTCTACCGGTCATGAAGATCGTTTTCCCGTCGCTCGGTCGCGGTCGCTGATCGTCGCCGCAGGGGGTTCGGCTATCGGGCTGTCGCTGTCATCATTCGGTGTGATCTGATTCCTGGTCGCCGCTGCCGTTGAACAGTTCCGCGAGCGTATGCGGTGCGCCCTCGCCGAAGATGAGGTCGACCGTCTGGTGTGCTTCAACCGCCTCGGCTTCACTGCGTGGAAACATCGCCGCCTCGTACGTGGCGAGTGCCGTTTCGATGTCGTCGGGGTTCGCAGCGATCGCCTGGGCGAGTTCGGCGCCGTCGAGCATAGCGATGTTGGCGCCTTCACCGCCGGGGACGGTGACGTGTGCGGCGTCGCCGATGAGTGTCACGCCGGCAACCCGAGCCCACCGGTGCCGGTCCGGGAGCTGGTGGATGCTCCGCAGAATGGGTGCGGTGTCGCTGTCGGCGATGAGCGCGGTCAGTTCTGGTGCCCAGTTGCGAAACTCGGCTGCGATGAGGGCACGGGTGGCGTCTGCGTCGGCGAAATCGATGCGGTCGAACCATTCCAGGGGTCGGGACAGGATGACGTAGGTGTGGATGACGTTCCCGGCCTCGCGGTGGGCGAGAAAACCTTCGCCGGGCTCCAGTGCGTACAGCGCGCCGTTCCCGACGGCCGCGGCGGATGCGGGATGGCGGTTGTCCACGTCATGCAGGTACGTGTCGAGGTAGCTCATCCCCGCGTAGGTCGGCTGCTTGGCCGAGACCAGCGGACGGACCTTGGACCAGGTGCCGTCCGCGCCGACCAGCAGTTCGGTCCTGCGGGTCGAACCGTCGGCGAAGGTAAGTTCGTGCACCCCATTCTCGATCGCGGCCGCTGTGAGGAGTTTCTTCCCCCACTGCACCGTGCCCTGCGGCAGCGAGTCCAGCAGGATCCGGCGGATGTCACCGCGGAGCGCTTCGGGCTTGGTCATCGATCCGTCGTCGGGGACGTCGCCGAGGATGACCCCGTGCCGGTCGGACACCCGCTGCGCGGCCCCGCCCTCGTTCAGGATCGACCGGTATTCCTCGTCCAGGCCGGCGATGTGGAGGGCGAGTTGTCCGTTGTGCTCGTGCAGGTCGAGTTGGCCGCCCTGCGTTCGTGTCTGCGCGGATGCCTCCGCGTCGTAGACGGTGACGGGGATGTCGTGCAGGTGCAGCACGCGGGCCAGTGTCAGCCCGCCCAGGCCTGCGCCGACGATGGTGACGGGAGTGGTCATGGGATGCCTTCCGAATGATGTTGGACCGTTGGTCCACTATTGCCGGAATCTTGGACCATTGGTCCAAGCATGTCAAGATGACGCCATGGCCACCCCGACTGCACGCACGCCGAGACGGTCTGACGCCCTTTCGCGGGAACGGATCGTCCACGCTGCGATCGAGATTCTGGACGCGGACGGCGAGCACGCTCTCACCGTCCGGACCTTGACGAGCCATCTTTCGACCGGTCGCGGCGCCATCTATCACCACGTTTCGGGGATGGAGGACCTGCTCGCGGCGGCCGCTGACGATGTCGTCCGTGCAGTAACGGAGCATGCGGCCGACGACGCCGACCCGAGCTCGGCGCTCCGCGGTCTTTCGCTCGGGATCTTCGAGGCGGTCGACGCCCACCCGTGGGTCGGAGCTCAGCTGGCTCGTGAACCTTTTCAGCCGGCGGTGTTGCGGATCTGGAAGAGCATCGGCGTGCAGCTCCAGGGGCTCGGCGTCGCCGGATCAGCTCGATCGGACGCCGGAGCCGCGCTAGCGAACTACATCTTCGGCTCGGCTGCGCAATTCGCGGCCGGTGCGCGTCGAACACGCGATGGGACCGAGCGGCACAGGTACCTGGAAGCGCTGGCGGCCGCGTGGATCGAACAGGACGAAGACCAAGTCGTCCGCGAGGCAGCGGCTGAGCTGTCCGACCACGACGACCGGGAGCAGTTTCTCGCCGGGGTCGAAATCTTTCTCAGTGGGATCGCGACCAGGATTTCATGGCGCTGAAGTAGTTCCAGGTACCCGTCGACGCGGTCGAGCAGGTGGGTGGCTGTGTCTTTGAACCAGCAGGTGACGATGGGGTTCTTGGTTCGGTCGAACAGCGTCGGGTCGACGGTGGCCGGGTCGGGGTAGGCGGCATCGAGCCAGTCATTGTTGGACCGCCACCACGACCAGTCGGTCGGGCTGAGCCGACCGGATCGGGCGAGGCCGTTGGCCAGCCCGAAGATGCCGGTGTACGCGCCACGGCTATTGGGCGTCGGTGACTCGTAGCGGATGTAGATCACGGTAGACAGTATTCAGCTCCGACAAATTTTGCCTCCGCCGCGGCGGAGGATCAGCGACCGGTCAGCGATCCTGCTCCGGGCACCGATCCAAGTCGATCTCGTCGTTAGGTACTGGCCGCGAACCAGGTCCGAAATTGATCCGCGCGCACGGAGCAACCTGCAAGGTAGAGCTGTTCCTAGCACGACGAATGACAAGCAAACGATGGTTCGCGATGCAAGTGTCCGTAACCCGTGTCCGCATGCTCGGCGCAGTTATGAGACGTTGTAATGCGTACACGAGTTGCTTTACACCGGTCGCGAGCCCAGCCGGATGCACCGGAGGTGCTTTACACCGGTCGCGAGCCCAGCCGGATGCACCGGAGGTGCGACTGACCGCCGCTTGTGGTGTGCTCTATGGCGATTTGAGCCAACTAGCCCACGATACGAAGGTGCTCTGCCAGATGAAGCCTGTGTACCCGATGCCCCCGCCGTTGCAGGCAGGGCTGAGGGCCAACGGCAAGGGAAAGATGGTCGACGCCGGGTTCCAGGCCCTGGTCGCCTTCACCGTGGCCGCTGGCCAGGGCTTGCCGCCGATGCCCGACGACGTCCTGAGAATCTGGGCCCTCACGCTGGCGACCGGACGCATTATGGTCCTGCAGGGCTCGATGGCTTTCATCCGCCAGGCCCGCCGTGCCGGCAAGTCCGACGAGCAGATCCGCCGCGCGCTGCTGCTAGATGAGTAATTCCAAGGGCTGATCGGCGCGTTGAACCTCAAAGTCGGGGTGGAGAGTGTCCAGGCTGGCGTTGCTAACCCAACGTCGAGCAGGAGGCTCAAGTGGACGCTGACCTGGACACTC
>JAABVA010004258.1_pt1 | contig 13307 bp, 19 predicted proteins | sample 5560331 | NCBI WGS metagenome assembly JAABVA01 (sample SAMN12812661, study PRJNA571458) | rock metagenome | isolation source: Antarctica rocks | place: Antarctica: Victoria Land, Mt New Zealand sud | collected 2016-01-07
CGCTGGGCAAAGTGCTGTTCGCTGCGGCCGTGGAGCTGCACAGCCCCAGGGGTCTTGGTCGTGTTCGACTTGGTGTCGTCGAGGACGCACGCGCCGGCAGCCTGCAGAAGTTCCTGCTCGCCAACGCCGTGATCCGTCGGCGACGAGCAGGATGCGAAGTCGTCTTTTGTTGAAGTTGCGGAATCCGTGGGCGAGGCGTCGGGTCTTGTCGATGATCAAGTGATCGCTTCGGTGCCGCCGTTACTCATTCCGCTGGTGTCGAAGTAGGCCAGCACCTGCGTGTTGAGCTTGGCGACTTGCCGGTCGTTCAGGTGCTCGGCGCCGTGGCGCAGGCCGCGGAACATATAGAGCGGATCGTCTTCATGCCTCGGTGGCCAAGGGTGTCTTGTTGGACACGGTGGCGGACCTCGTCGAGCATCTGTGTGCCCAGGCGCACGACGTGGAACGCGCCGAGCACCGCGGCTGCGTCGGGGAGCTCGTCGCGGATCGCATCCAAACAGCCCGAAACGGGTCGAGGACGGCATACTCGACCGCGGCGATGAACTCTGCCGTCTGCTCGCCCCGCCAGCCGGCATAGACCGTCCCCGAGCGGCCCGGCCGCACTCGAGCAGCCGTGCGCGCAGCCGCCCGTCGGCGTCTCGGGTGAGGTCGACCATCGAATGACGGCCCGCTCGTTCGACCGGACCCGGCCGGGTCCGCCAGATGTGCTCGTCGACGCCGAGCGTGCGCACGCCCTCAAGCCGGCCGGGACGGCTCGTCCGAGCGGCGGCCTCGACCCGAATCGCCCCACCCGGGGTGCCAACCTACCCGAAGATGCCGGGCGAGCGCCGAGACCGTCGTGTCGTAGGGGCCAGCGCGTCGACCGCCCAGCGATCGCGCGGCTAGTGATCACCCTGCCCGCAGCGCGAGTAGCTCGTGCTCCTCGGACCAGGTCAGCTGCGGACAGTCGGCCTCGGCGCGCAGCGCCAGATCCGCTTGAGCCACACGAGCAGCACCGGGATCCCGAAGCGCGGCGCGTCCGTCGCCGTCTTCTTCTCCTTCAGCCACGACACGTGGATCGCCACCACGGCGAGCACGCCAGAATCCGGCCAGACGGTCGACTCCGGCGAGCCCGGAGGATCCGCTGCACGATTGGGGTCAGACGACCCGCCTCTGTCCAAAGTCGGCAACCGGCCCGTGCCGTCGACGAGCTACGGCCGCGCATATCAACCGAGGAGAGTCATGTGCAAGTCGCGATCGCCCGCGCATAGTCGGCGGTCCCGAGCGGCACGCTCGTCGAAGAAACGGGACCTCTGCGATCGAATGTCTATGCGGACTCGCGCAAGCGTGTGCAGTAACCCGATCGGACGCGTCTGCTCGGGCCCGATCTGCTGCGACGACCACGTGCCAGTGGACGCACACGCTGCCGTTGATGCGCTCGGAACTGTGACCTGAGCAGATGCGGTGCCCTTCTGAATCGAAGGGGGGCGCCGGCCATTGTTGGCTGGCCAGCGTTTCAGCTTCGTCTTGCGTGCGGTGCTGGGAGTGGTGTCACGTGACCGCGATGCGCTTGGTCGCGGATCGCGCCGTTCTCCAGAGAGAGTTCGTTGATGACGACCGCGTAGGTCTGGACGAGGTCTTCGAGCCTGGCACAGTGATCCTTCAGTTCCTGGTGTTCTCGTTGGAGCCGGGCGAAGAAGTCGTGGGTGCGGTCACGGACACCGCTGGCCGTCTGTCGGGTCTGCGCCCCAGTTGCTGGAAATGATCACGCAGGTCGGCGTGCTTCTGCGCAACGACCCACTATTTGATGTCGGCTTCGATCGCGAGCTGGACGACGGACAGGTTGCCTGTCGAGCGGTCGGGCGTGCCGGTGAGGAGCCGGTCGGCAGCGGCGAGGATCGCGACACGCTGAGGCTCGCTCTCGCGGTCGGGCCAGCTGCTGGTGGCGGGCTTCGCGGTCATCACTGGTTCTGCTCGTGGTTTCTGATCAGCTCGTGCAGCCGATCGCGTTCGGCCCGGATGCGCGCGTGTCTTGGTGAGGGCGCGAGGAAGTCGCCGAGCAGGTCCTGCAGGTGAGCGGCCCGTTGGCGCAGTTGGCGGATGTCGTGGTCGGTGTAGGCGATGTTCTGGCGCCCCCCCGCACGGCTACACCACCACCGACGGGGTCGCCGACCTCGCCTCTCTGATCCAGACGCTGGACCTGGACCGACCGGTCGTCGCCGGTCACGACTGGGGAGGCTGGCTCGCCCTGCACCTCGCGCTGCAGGAGCCGGAAGCAGTCGCCGGCGTGCTCATTGCCGGAACAGCAGGACCCTGGCTTCGAGCCCGACCGATGCTGCGGCACGCTTGGTGGTACACCACCACCGTCCCCTTCGAGACACCGCTTTTCGGCCGGTGGACCGCCCGGCACCTGCCCGCCCTGGTCCGGTTCGTGCTGCGCCGCAGCGCCGGCCCCGACCGAGACCAGGCGATCCCGCGGCCCGTCCTGAACACCTACACCGCCGTCCTCCAACAAGCTGACCGAGCCCTGGCCAGCGAACGGCTGCAGCACCACCGAGGCTACGGCGAGGTAGTGCCGACCCTGACCGGCCGCTACCGAGGCCTTCGCCTGTCAGTGCCTGCGGTGATGCTCGTCGGAGACCGCGACCCTGGGCTGTCCGCACCCGCATGCCGCACCGTTCTGCCGTACGCCGACGACCTGCAGATCCGTACGTTGACCGGCTGTGGGCATCTCGTCCCGGAAGAACGCCCCCAAGCCTTCGCGGAGGCCGCCGCCGAACTCTGCACGCGGGTGACCACCGCTGAGCTTCCATGCGCCAGCGACCCCTGACCAACAAGCTGCTGAGCACCGGGCAGCCGCCGCCGTCGCTCAGCCGACTCGCGGTGCTGCTCGCGGGACAACGCGCCGACAAGGGCTTGCTCGGCGGCACCGCGCAGCCCCATGCCTTCGCACCACCGCCGGCGGGCGAGTTCGGTGATGGTCAGGGACGACGCTGCGGCGGTCACTGGCGTCACTGGTGCGCTGGAGCAAGCGCTCGCCTCCAGGACGTCGACCCGCCCCGTCATACCCGACGCCGAGAGCTGCGGGGTGTCGTGCCAGTTCCCCCCGAGTCGCCCTGCCCGGGGTGGCCCGGACCATCAGCGCGTGGAGCGTGTCGTTCTCATACGCCTGCAAACCGACCTCGGGGATCGCCTGTGCAGTCGTTCGCTGCAGGTGACGGGAGACGTCTGAATGCGGGTGACGACTCCTTCGCTACCGAAGTACCTTCAGGGTCTGCGGAGCCTCTGTCGCGGTCCCCCCTCCTCTTCCTGCGGGCGCTTGTCCACCACGCTCCTGCGTCGGGGGCGCACCGCGTGCTGGGGACGCCGGCCGTCGGCGACCAGCAACGCGTGGCGTCGCGACGCCAGCCCGGCGGCCTCCTAACCGCGATTGACAACTGAAGTCGCTCATGCAACGGGGACTGGGCGCCGGGCACTCGACGGTCGCACGCTTCGGTCGGGCCCGGCGTCAACGCGGAAGCGCGGGACCGATGAGTAGCCGCTCCGCGCGACGTCCTCTTACTGACAACTGCTGATCTCGCTCGATTCAGGAGAAGCTCATGGCACAGACTCGTATTCAGGCGCTTCCGGACGGCCCCTATGAGGTGATGGCCCGCTGGAGTTAGCAGACGGCGAGGGCCGTCCGCTGCAGCCACTCGCCGAGAGCGTCTACCTCTGCCGGTGCGGACGCTCCGCCAGCAAGCCGTTCTGCGATGGGTCGCACGCCCGCACCCGATGGCGCGAGAACTCGTGAACAGCCGCACCGAGTTCGGCGTGGACATCCACCTCGGCGTCGGCGCCGGTGCCGTCGCCGACACCATCGACATCGAGTTCTTCAACGCAGGGACGGAGCAGGCGTGAGTGCGGACGCGGGGGCAGGCAAGCTCAGGCTGTACATGTCGATGTCGCTGGACGGGTTCGTCACCGGGCCGGAGCACGGCCTCGGCGTGGGCGGGGAGCGGCTGCACGCCTGGCTAGGCGACGGCGGCGTGGACCCCGGCTCGCACCGCCCGGGTGACGACGGGCCGGACGGCCAGGTCTTCGACGAGATGATGGCGACCGGCGCCGTGATCACCGGCCGGCGTACCTTTGACCTGGCGCGCGGGTGGGCCGGCGACCACCACGACGGCGTCCCGGTCTTCGTTCTCACGCGCGCTGTACCCGGCGAGCCCGCGCCGGGGCATACCGGGTACGTCACCGACGTCGAGTCCTGTGTCGCGCAGGCGAAGGGGGCGGCCGGAGGCCGCGACGTGATGATGCACGGCGCGCCGGCGGCGCAGGCGGTGCTGCGAGCCGGTCTGCTCGACGAGCTCGAGGTGCACCTGGTGCCGGTGCTGCTGGGCCGGGGCCGTCGCCTGTTCGACGACATGCCGCCCGACCACGTCGAGCTCGAACTGGTGCGGGCGCTCGAGGGACGCGACGTGCTGCACCTGCGTTACCGCATCCGGGCGGGTGGCTGAGCGATGAGCATCATCCGACTGGACATGACGATGTCCCTCGACGGTTACGTGACGGGACCGGATGACGGACCGGACGCCCCGATGGGCGTCGGCGGGTTCCGGCTGTTCAACTGGCTCGACCTGCGCAACGAGCCCGGGCCGTCCGGTGACGTGTACGCCGAGCAGCTGGCCACCCGTGCGGTGATCTCCGGGCGCCGCACCTACGAGCTCGCCGGCCACTGGGACGGCGACCACCACCACGGCGTGCCCATCTTCGTGCTGACCCGGCACGTCCCCGACGGGACGCCGCCGGGCTCGGTCCGCTTCGTCACCGACGTCGAGCAGTGCGCGGGGCTCGCCCGCACCGCGGCCGGCGACGGGGCGGCCATGGTGCACGGCGCCGGCGCGGCGCAGGCACTGCTACGGGCCGACGAGCTCGAGCTGCACGTCGTGCCCGTCCTGCTCGGCCGCGGCCGCCGGCTGTTCGACCACCTCGGCCCCGAGCACGTCGAGCTCATGCGGCAGCTGCGCACCCGCGACTCCACGACCCCGGCCAGCACGTCCTGCACCTGCGGTACCGCGTCAAGGAGGGCAGGACTGCCCTGATCAGGGTCGAAACCCGGGAGGCCCGTTCGACGTAACTGACGACAGGAAAGAGACGAAAGAGAGGAGAACGACATGCGCAACGTGGTGTTACAGATGGGCATCTCGATCGACGGTTATGTGTCCGGCGGTCCCGAGGAGGACATCGGCCGGGGCGAGCCGGAGCACCCAGACGTCGTCGCCAGGAAGATGGCATGGGTCACTCATGCGGGGCTGCACGCGATGGGCCGGGTCACCTACGAGGAGATGTCCGGCTTTTGGCCCACGTCCACCAGCGAGTACGCCAAGCCCATGAACGAGATCCCGAAGGTGGTGTTCTCCAAGACCCTCGCCCGGTCCGACTGGCCGACCACGACGATCGCCCGTGGCGACCTCAAGGAGGAGGTCGCGAAGCTCAAGGCCGAGCCCGGCGGCGAGATCATCGCCTATGGCGGTTACAGGTTTGCGCAGGCTCTTACGCGCGCGGACCTGGTGGACGAGTACCGCCTCGTCACGCGCCCCGTCGCGCTCGGCAGCGGCGAGCCGATGTTCACGGACCTTCCGGGGGGGCGCCGGCTCGAGCTGGCCGAGGTCACACCGTATCCGGACGGGACCGTCATCTCGATCTACCGCCGGCCGACCTGACCGCGCCTGCAAACGTTCGCGGCGCCGAGTGGTCGCGGCCCTTTCAGGAGTACCACGACGGCGGGAGAGCGCGTCGGCAAGATCTTCTGCTCGAGGTTGGGGCCGTTAGCGCTGTCCCAGATTTCCGACGCGCTCGTCCGCAAGCTGCTCGGGCACAGGTCGGCGTACCGGCGAGCACGGCTGAAGCGGACCACAGCAGTCGAGTGAATGCTCGTGCCCGTCCCGAATGCCGCACCGCTGCGGGCGGTCGTCGCCTTGTATCGCAGACGATCCGGTATTGGGACGACGGCACGTTGCCTGGATTGTGGCGCTTTCCGGCCCGCCCTTGTCGGAGTCGTGGTTCACGGTTCGGTCCTGCCGCGGTAGGCCCGGGTCTTGGCGATGTTGCCGCATCGGGCCATGGAACACCACTGGCGACGCCCCGGTCGGGACGTGTCGACGAACAGCAGTTGGCAGTCGTCGGCCGCGCACTCCCGGATCCGCCCGCGCAGCGGCCCGGTGAGCAGCGCGATGCCCTCCCGCGCGATGTGCGCCAGGGCCTCGTCGACGTTGACGACCGGCAGCACTGCCTTTCCGGTGCCATCCATAGCGATCGGCAACGCGGGCCCCCGAGCGAAGCGGTTGAGCACCTCGACGTCACAAGAGCGGAACGGCCTGCCAGCGACGTGGCTGCGCGCGCAGTGGAACAGCGCCTCCCGCAGCTCGCGGAAATTCCGCAGCCCCGGGCCGCCGACGACCGACCGCTCCAAGAGGACACCCAGCCACCAGGCCAGCGCCGGCTCGTCGACGACGAGGTCTGCCTCGACCCAGGCGCCTACTCCCCCGGTGTGAACCACGTCCAGAGCCGGGCTGCCCGACGCGAGGAGCCGGCGCTGCCAGGCGGGCAGACTTGCCCTATCCACCATCACGACACCAGTATGACCGGTGTTGTCGTCATCAAGGGAGGAGCGTCATGCCGGTGCACTACCTCAACCCGCCGGAACTGCTGCGCAGCCCGGCCTTCTCCCACGCCGTGGTCGTCGAGCAGCCCGCCCGCACCGTCTACGTCGGAGGCCAGAACGGTATCGACGCCTCCGGGGCGGTCGTCGGTGGTCTGGCCAAGCAGACCGCCCGAGCCGTCGACAACGTCCGGGTCGCGCTGGCAGCCGCCGGCGGGCAGCTGACCGACGTCATCAGCTGGACGGTGGCGGTCGTGGCCGGTCAGGACCTGCGAGCGGGGTACGGCGCCATGCGACCCGCCCTGTCCGGCCGAGGCGCCCCACCGATCGTCACGGTCACGATCGTGGCCGGGCTCGCGGTGCCCGGGGCACTGGTCGAGATCAGCGCCATCGCGGCCCTGCCGTGACCGGGCAGACCAAGGACGCCGGTTGGCAGGTTGGCGCGCGCCGCACGCTGCCGCGCGATCTCGACCAGGCGTGGGACCTGCTCACCACCCCACCCTGGTTGCACCGGTGGTCCGGGTTGACGGTGCTCGATGCGGGCGACCCGGCGGTGCGGAGCCTGACCGCGCGGTGCGTCGTGCGGGTCCGCACCCCGCAGTCACTCGTCCAGCTACGGCTCCTACCCGCAGCGTCCGGCACCACGGTGGCCTTCCACGAAGACCAGCTGCCCGACGAGCAGGCCCGCAGCCGTCGCAAGGACCACTGGATCCAGCTGCTCGACGACCTGGAAGTGGCGGCGCCTACACGTTGAGATCGCACGCGCGCCCCAAGAGCGCCCCTCTACAAGATCACGGCACCCAAGGACAGGCGCTGACCGCCCCGGTAGCGGATCAGCTTGCGGGACGTCCGTACGTGCGCAGGGCACACTGCTCCCATGCTGCTGCGCGTGGTGGTCGGCCGGTGTCTTCGAGACCTCCGGCTGCTGCAGGGACGCAGTCTCGGGGACGTAGCGACGGCGGCCGCCATCTCGATGGGCAACCTGTCGGAGGTCGAGCGGGGCGTGAAGGAGCCGTCGTCGGAGGTGCTGGCCGGGATCTGCCGAGCCCTCGATGTTGACCTCGAAGAGCTGCTCGAGGCGTTGCAGCTGCAGTTGCAGCACGCACGTGCCGAGGTCGCGGAGCGCCGGTACGACGGCTTCGCGCTGGCGGCCTGAACGAGCAGTGCGCTGACAGCGAAGGCCCTTCCCAGGACGCCGGCCGCCTCCTAGCGTCATGGCCATGGATCTTGTCGAGGTCGTGCCTGGTCTGCACCTTCTGCGGTTCACCAACACGAACACGCACCTGTTGAACGCCTACCTGTGGTGTGACGACGACGGCGTGACCGTGATCGACACCGGAGCGACAAGGAGCGGCCCGGTCCTGCGCGCTGCGCTTGGGCAGCTCGGGCGGCAACCGCAGGACGTCACCCGGGTCGTGCTGACGCACTTCCACGAGGACCACACCGGCTCGGCCGCGGCGGTCGCCGACTGGGGTGGCGCCGCCGTCATCGCGGGGTCCGCTGACGCACCGGTCATTCGCGGCGACGTCCCAGGCCCGGGACCGGTGTTCACCCAGGCCGAGCAGGCCCTGTTCGCTCAGGTGTCGGCCGGGCTGCCTGCGGCGCCGCCGTGCCGGGTCGACCAAGAGCTCCGCGACGGGGACCGGTTGGACTTCGCAGGCGGCGCGGAGGTGCTGTCCGTGCCCGGACACACCGCAGGCAGCGTGGCGTTGCACCTGCCCAGTCACGGCGTGCTGTTTACCGGCGACACCATCGCCGAAGGCGACGGGCAGGCGTTGCTCGGGCCGTTCAACGTGGACCGTGATCAGGCTTGGGAGTCCCTGCATCGACAGGCCGCCCTTGACGTGGAGGTGGCGTGCGTCGGCCACGGCAACCCGATCAGAGACGCCAGGCGAGCGCTTCGAGCCGCAGTCGACCCGTTCGCCTGACCGGGGCAGGCACCGCCGCCCCGCTCGACGATCGGCATCCGGGACAGAGTGGCGTCTCCGCGGAGGGCTCAGCGGGCAGCGCTTCGTCTGGGACCGAGTGTCCTACCGATCGGCCGCAGGAGAACCGGGCCGCATTACAAGCATGCGGCCACGCGCTGTCGCGCTTCCCGAGGGTCGACAGCGAGGTTCGCGAGTAGTACTGCGGCTGGGTCTGGTTCATGTCGATCGAGCAGCGCGAGCAGCATGTGCCGCGACGTGAGCCTTCGAGCCTTCTCGTCCGTCGCATTGGTGAGAGTCTGCTTGAGCGCCGCCTTTGCGCCAGGGGTCAGCGAGATGTGCCTGGAGACTGCGGTTCGGGCCGCCGGCTCGAACATGCCAAGTTCTAGGCCGACCGCGGCCAGCGCAGCGCGGTCGAGCTCGTCGGCGGCATAACGCGCGGTCGCAGCATCGACGCCGACGAGCCGCGCTAGTGCCTCGTCGTGCAGGAGCGCGATCAGGAGGTGCTCGGTGCCGATGCGCCGGTCGCCGCAACGTCCAGCCTCGAAGCTGGCGTCATCGACCGCAGCCCTGGCGCAGTGCGCGAACCTCTCAAACATCGTTTCCTCGCTTACCGTGCTTTGCGTGTACGGACTGGCGTGTGACGCCAAGTGCATCGCCGATCTGCTCCCACGACCAGCCAGCCCGCCGCGCCGCGACAACGTGCATCGCCTCGACGCGCTCGGCAAGTCGGCGCAGCGCGCGAACAGCCCGCAGTCCCGTCGCGGGGTCGGTGGCGTGCAAACGCTCGCGCAAGTCTGGCGTATCCACGCTGTCAGTTTGACTTGACGCGTCGGGCAGTGTCAAGCCAAACTGACAACATGAGTGTTCAAGACGATGCGGCCGGCGTGTGCGACGTCGCGATCTGCGGCGCCGGCCCGGTCGGCCTCTTACTCGCCGGCGAACTCGCCGGGCGCGGCATCAGCGTCGTCGTACTCGACCGCGCCGACAGGCCGTCGCCGATCCCGAAGGCGAACGGCATTGTCGGACACGCAGCTGTGGCGCTGGCCAAGCGCGGCGTCATCGCCGGCACCTCACTGCGCGTCGTCTCGCCACCGCGGTTCCAGTTCGGGCCGCTCGAACTCAAGCTCGGGCACGGACCCGGCAACCCGCTGCACGTCCTACCGATTCCGCAGCGTCGTCTCGAAGAACTGCTCGAGCATCGAGCGACGCAACACGGCGCCGCTGTGTGCCGCGGACACGAGGTCATCGGCTTCGGCCAGACCGATAGCCAAGTGACGGTACAGATCCAGGTCGGGCACGCTACTGCGACCCGGCAGGCGCGCTATCTCGTGGGCTGCGATGGCGCGCGCAGCTTCGTGCGTAAGCACGCGGGCATTGGCTTCCCAGGCTTCACCAGCGACGAGATCGCCTACATCGCCCGCGTCACGATTCCCGCGGATCAGATCACCGGCACGGGCGACGGCTTCCACATCGATGGTGTCGGCCACGTGGCAGCGATGCGACCCAACCAGATGCGCGACGGCGGCTTCTCGATCGCCCCGGCTGCCGCGCTCGACCCTAGCGCCTCAGACGATCTCTACCTGATCAGCACGCACGAACCTCGCGGCAAGGCTGAACCACGAGACGCCGCCTCCGTTCACGACCTGCGGTCCAGCCTAGGCCGCGTTCTCGGCACCGACCTGCCCTTCACCGACGCCACCGGGATCCGCAGCACCGTGGGCAACAGTCGCCAGGCAGACGCCTACCGGCTCGGTCGGGTGTTCCTCGCCGGCGACGCCGCGCATGTCTTCAACGCAGGCGGGGCCTCCCTGAATATCGGCCTGCAGGACGCGTTCGACCTCGCCGGCCGGCTCACCGCGGTACTCCACGACCAAGCGTCCGCCGACAAGCTCGACGGCTACGAGGTAGCCCGCCGCCCCGCTGGTGAGCGCGCCCTACGGCACACCAGGGCACAGGCCGCACTCGGCGGCACCGACGAGGGCAGCCGCGCTCTCCGCGAAACCGTCGGCGAACTCACCACTCGCCGGAGTGTCGCGCGGCGCCTCGCCCGACTCATCGAGGCCTCTTAAGCGCGGATCGGCCACGAGGCATGAGTCCAGCGGCCCCCAGCACGTGGTCGTAAGCCGCATGCGGCACATGCGGGGCGCGCCGATTCCAATGGCAGTGCCCGCGCCGCCCGGCGCGCGCAGGCTGGGCGCTCATGCGGAATTTGTTGGCTGCGGGCTGGCGTGGGCGAGTAGGCCGGGTAGGCGGGCGGCGGTGTCGGGGTCGGCGGGCACGAAGGCGAGCAGGTGCTGGTGGGGGTCTTCGAGTGCGGCGAGCTTGACGTAGTCCAGGGTGAGGGGGCCGAGGGTGGGGTGGTGGAAGTGTTTGCGGGCGGGGGCGAACCCGCGGATGGGGTGTTCAGCCCACATGCCCGCGAAGTCCGGGCTGGCCTGCTGGAGTCCGTCGATGAGTGCGCGGACCCGAGGGTGGTCGGTGCGGGCGCCGTTGGCGGCCCGGAACTGGCCGATCAGCTGCTGAGCCTCGCCGGTCCAGTCGGCGAGCAGGGTGCGCATGCCCGGGCGGGTGAACAGCAGCCAGATGCCGTTGCGTTCGGTCTCGTCGAGGTGGTCGAGTCCACCGACGAGCGTGTCGCAGGCCCGGTTGTAGGTCAGTAGGTCCCAGCACTGGTCCATGACGTAGGCCGGGTTCGGGTCCAGGGTGTTCACCAAGGCGTGCAGCACCGCTCCGACCACCGGCCGGCCGGGCGAGGACTCCGGCGGCAACGTCTGACCGGCCAGAGTGAACAGGTGTCGCCGCTCGGCGGCGGTCAGCAGCAGCGAGCGGGCCAGCGCGTCGATGACCTGGCGGCTGACGGTGATGTCGCGCTGCTGCTCCAGCCACGTGTACCAGGTCACGCTCACTCCGGACAGCGCGGCGAGTTCCTCGCGGCGTAGCCCGGGTGTGCGGCGCCGCGGCCCGGCGCTCAGCCCCACCTGCAGCGGGCTGACCGCCTCCCGCCGCGAGCGCAGGAAGACCGCGAGTTCCTGCCGGCGGGCCATATCTGCCATCGAACCCTCTCCCACGCCACCCCGTCGTGGGGCTACGTGGTGGTGTTCATACCAGCATAAGCACCCCTCTGTGCCAGGCAGCGTGCTGACCTCAGTGTGGACCTATGACCCAAGGCCACGCCGCAACAGAGGACGGATCCATGGCGCACGATCCCGAGCCCACTGCGCCCGGGATGTCCGCCACCGGTGGCTCGCTGCGGCCGGTCGCGGTGCTGGCGATGGGCAGCTTCGCGATGGGCACCGACAGCTTCGTGCTGGCCGGGATCCTGCCCAACATCGCCGGTGACCTGCACGTGAGCACCGCCGCCGCAGGCCAGACGACCACCGTGTTCGCCCACACCTACGCCCTGGCCGCGCCGCTGCTCGCCGGGCTCACCGGCGCGCTGCCACGCAAGCCGCTGATGCTCGCCGCGCTGGGCCTGTTCGTGCTGGCCAACCTCGCCTCGGCCGCCGCACCCACCCTCGCACTGCTGCTCGTAGCGCGGGTCGCGGCCGGCCTGGGCGCCGCCCTGTACACGCCGAACGCCTCCGCCGCCGCGACGGCGCTGGTCGAGCCGGCCCGCCGCGGCCGCGCCCTGGCGATGGTGCTCGGCGGGCTCACCGTCGGCACCGTGCTGGGCGTTCCAGTCGGCACCGCTATCGGCCAGCGGATCTCCTGGCAGGCCAGCCTGGTGTTCGTCGTCGTCGTCGGCCTGGTAGCGCTGCTCGGCATCCTCGCCACCTTGCCCTCGTTGGCGCTGCCGCCCGCGGTGCCGCTGCGGGCCCGGTTCGCGCTGCTGGGCAACCGCCGGGTGCTGGCCATCGTCACGGTGATGCTGCTGGCCAGCGCCGCGAGTATCAGCGTCTACACCTACATTGCCGTCGTCCTGGCCCACACCGCGCACATCACCGGCACCACCCTGGCCGCGGTCCTGCTCGTGTGGGGTGCCGGCGGAGCCGTCGGCGCCTTCGGCAGCGGCGCCCTCACCGACCGCTACGGACCCGGCACGGCCCTGGTGCTGGCAATCATCACGCTGACTGTCACCCTGGCCGCCCTGACCGTCACCACCTCCGTGCCCGTCGTGTTCGTCGTGATGGCCGTCAACGGGGCCGCTGCCTGGGCCGTCGCCACCCCGAACAACCACCGGCTCACCGCGCTGGCACCCGCCCTGCCCGGTGTCGTGATCTCCCTCAACTCCTCCGGCATCTACCTCGGCCAAGCACTCGGCGCCGGCGCCGGCGGCCTGCTGCTCGACCACAAGCTCACCCCCGATCTCCTGCCGCTGGTCGGTGCCGCGCTCGGCGTAGTGGCCCTCACCGCCCACCTCCTCACCCTGCGCAAGAAAGCATCGCCCGCGTGACCGAACGTCCTGTAGCGGGAGCCGATCCGAGTTCGTCGTAAGCGGATCGCCTTGCGGCACCGGCCCGGTCACCGGGCGCCTTACGGGACGACCTTGATCGTCGGACGATCCGCCGTGTCGCGCGGTCGAGGGCAAGTCCGTCGACGTTCCTCCTACGGGGCTGGGGACAGGCCCGTGGTTCGCTCATCGTGGGCGAGACCCATATACCCACTTAATGTATGCTAGGTGAGACGAACAATGAGTAGGAGTCACCGTGAGCGCACTTGCCGGCTTCGAGCCGGTCGCCGAAGTCGCAGCCGACGACCGGGCACGGATCGCGTTCGGGCGCGCTGGTGTACACCGCAACGACCGGTTCTTGGTCTCC
>JAABVA010004260.1_pt1 | contig 13303 bp, 8 predicted proteins | sample 5560331 | NCBI WGS metagenome assembly JAABVA01 (sample SAMN12812661, study PRJNA571458) | rock metagenome | isolation source: Antarctica rocks | place: Antarctica: Victoria Land, Mt New Zealand sud | collected 2016-01-07
AGGATGGGGCGATCCAGATGGACCTCCAGGTCTGCCGTACTTCCTCCTCCTGCCCGGTCTGCGGCACCTCGTCTGATCGCGTTCACAGTCGCTATTCGCGTCATCTGGGTGATTTGCCCTGGGAGCGTCTCCCGGTTCGCATTCTGCTCTCAACCCGGAAGTTCTTCTGCACAGGTCGTGGATGCCGGCGACGCATCTTCACCGAACCGCTACCAGGTGTCGCAACACGATATGCCCGGCGGACTCTTAGGGCAACTGAGGCTCTGAACTGGATCACTCTTGCTCTGGGCGGTCAGGCTGGCGCTCGTCTTGCACGTCGCCTGGGCTTGCTGGCCAGCGGATCGACGCTGCTGCGCCAGGTACGACGTAGACCTCAGCGAACGATGACCTCCGCTCCACGCGTTCTCGGTATTGATGACTGGGCATGGAGGAAGCGGCATCGCTATGGAACCATTCTTTGCGATCTGGAAGCGGGCAAGGTCATCGACCTGCTCCCTGACCGGGAGTCAGAGACCGTGGCTGCATGGCTGAGAGAGCATCCGGGAACGCAGATCGTCAGTCGCGATCGAGCCAGCACCTATGCCGAGGCCGCACGGAAGGCTGCTCCTGGAACCATCCAGATTGCCGATCGCTGGCATCTTTTGAGCAACCTGAGTGACGCCTTGAGAACCGCTCTCGAACCCCATCGTAGCGTCATGACGCAAGCGGCCAGGGCCTGCAGGGCTCTTGACTTGGAAGAGCGGCTCACAACGGCTCAGATAGCGGCGACTCCGAATCTGACGGCGAAGGAGAAGAACCGCGAGCGTAGACAGCGCCTCTATGAACAGGTGAAAACCCTTCTCGACAGTGGTGTGAGCCAATCCGACGTCGCTCGGCAGCTCGATATAAGTCTGCGCTCCATCCAGCGATGGATACAGGCTGGGGCGTTTCCGGAAAGAACGCCTCGTCGTTACCCTCACTCGGTCGACGCCTATGCTGGCTATCTTGATAAACGCCTGCTCCAGGGCTGCCACAACGTCAGCCAGCTCTGGCGAGAACTGAGACAGCAGGGTTATCGTGGGCAGCTCAGCAGTGTATGGAACTGGCTTCCGGAAGCATCGAGCAAATAGCAACCGGGATTCGGTTGAGAAGCTCATGAAGCCACGTGTGCCTTCGTCACCGCGCCATACGGCGTGGCAGATCCTGAAGGAAACACCCTCAGCAAAGCCGTATCTCGACGAACTCTATCGCGCTTGTCCCGAGATCGCCCAGCTCGCGCGCCTTGGAAAGGAGTTCTTCCGCATCGTTCGCCTTCGCGATCTTGTCACGTGGCCCGAGTGGCTGGAGGCTGCACGACACACCGCGCTAAGCCGCTTCGTCTCCGGTCTTATACGCGACCAGAACGCCGTCGAAGCAGCCTTGCATCTCCCATGGAGCAACGGTCCCGTCGAAGGACAGGTCCACCGACTCAAGCTAATCAAACGGCAGATGTATGGCCGCGCCGGCTTCGATCTCCTAAGGAATCTCTGCACAAGTTTCCATCCATAGGCTGATTCATTAAGTTTGAGTTAGAGGTGTGCGGTGATGAAGCAGCAGAGTCTTGCGGCGCAGGCTATGTTTGAGAAGTTTGGGCGGAAGAGCCGCCGTGAGCTGTTTCTGGACGAGATGGAGCGTGTGGTGCCGTGGCCAGCACTGGAAGCGCTGGTTGAGCCGCACTATCCGAAGGCGGGCAACGGGCGTCAGCCCGTGGGTTTGCGGATCATGTTGCGGACGTACTTCGTTCAGCAGTGGTTCAACCTGTCGGACCCGGGCGTGGAAGAAGCGCTGTATGAGTCTCCGGTGCTGCGACGGTTCGTGGGCGTCGATCTTGGTGTGGCACCGGCGCCGGATGAGACCACGGTGTGCCGTTTCCGCCATCTGCTGGAAAAGCACGATCTGGGCGGCCTGATGCTGGAAGCGGTCAACCTGCATCTGGAGGCGAAGGGCCTCCGCATCGCTACCGGCACGATCGTGGACGCGACCATCCTGCATGCGCCTTCGTCGACCAAGAACGCCAGCGGCCAGCGCGACCCTGAGATGCACCAGACGCGCAAGGGCAGCCAGTGGAACTTCGGGCTGAAGGCGCACATCGGCGTGGACTCCAAGCAGGGCACGGTGCACTCCGTGTGCACCACCGCGGCTTCGGTTGCCGACAAGCACATGCTGCCTCACCTGCTGCACGGTGAAGAGACCAAGGTGTGGGGCGATGGCGGCTATCAGGGGCAGACCGCAGCGATCCGGCAAGCCGCGCCTAAAGCGAAAGACATGACCTGCCGCAGAACCAGGTTCAAGCAGTACGTGGATGAGCTGCAACGCAAGAAGAACCGAACCAAGTCACGTGTGCGGGCCAGGGTCGAGCACCCGTTCCGCATCCTGAAGCGCGTCTTCGGCTTCGACAAGGTGAGATACCGCGGCCTGGCCAAGAACCATCACCGGCTGTGCGCCAACTTCGCGCTGATCAACCTGTATCTCCACCGCAAACGCCTGGCCATGATGACGGCGTAGTGTGTCTGGTGGGCTTGACCGTTCAAGCCCGCGACCCGAAACAGTCAAAAGGAAATCGGTCTGGCGCATCCTGCTCGCAAATCGACTCCCGCTTCACTGCAAATCGCAGATCAAGCTCCTGCGCAGAGGCTCCTTAGATAAGCGGGTCGGGTCAACAACTGGGAATCTCCAGTTATGAATGGATGAGAAAAAGGGGGCAGGTCATCGAGGCCGGAAAGCCATTCGCGCAGTTGCAGGAAGCCGGGATGAAGACCATCTCGCTCGATCAGATCGTGCGTCAGAAGGAGCCGGAGCTGCGGCAGGTGGTCGAGCAGCTTGCGCGTGGCGAGGTGGGAGCTGCGGTGAAGAACCTGGACAGTCAAGGCCGGGTGCATGAGTTCCGAGGCCGCGAGGAGCGGATCGACGCCATTGCTAAGGAGTATGCGAAGTCGCCGGAGAACACATTGGTCGTCTCGCCCGACAACCGCTCCCGCGCGGAGATCAATGAGCGCATCCATGCCGAGCTGCAACGGCATGGCATGGTGGGCAGGGAAGAGCATCGGGTCGAAACGCTGGTGCCGCGCCAGGACCTCACCGGAGCGGCTCGCACTTGGGCCGAGCGGTACGAAGTCGGCGAGGTACTGCGCTACAGCCGGGCATCGAAGGAGACCGGCATCGGCAAAGGCGAATATGCCCGCGTGGTTGGGATCGACGCTCCGCACAACCGGATCACGGTGGCGTTGAAGGATGGCACCGAGCGGACGTACGACCCGCATCGCCAGCAGGGAGTCTCGGTCTACCGCGAGGAGCCGCGCAGCTTTTCCCAGGGCGACCGCATCCAGTTCACCGCGCCCGCGAACGACCTGAAGGTTGCGAACCGCGAGTTGGGCACTGTCGAGAGCATCACCGAAGGCCGCATGTCGCTTCGCATGGAAGATGGCCGCTCCGTGCAGCTCGATCCAGCCAGGCATCCCACCTCGATCATGGCTATGCCGTGACCAGCCACTCCAGCCAGGGCCAAACCGCCGAGCGGGTATTGGTGCATGTGGATACGGAGCTGGGCGCAAAAGACCTGCTCAACAACCGCATGGCTTACGTCGCCGTCTCGCGCGGAGCGCACGACGCGCAGCTCTTTATCAACGACCGCGAGAAGTTGCCCGCCGCGCTGGGGCATGAGGTATCCCGCGAGAGCGCCCACACGCCGCAGCACCAGCAAGAGCCGTCCATCCAGCAGCCGCAGCAGGAGATCGCACCGAAACAGGAACACAGCTACGGATTGGGACTCGGCCTCTAATTACCCAAATCAGCCCTAGCTTTGTCTAGGGCATCTTTTAGCTGCAACGCGCTCTGTGCCCCGTCCACCTTCTCGCCGTTGACGAAGATGGTGGGTGTTGAGTTCACTCCAAGTTTCCTGCCAACCTCAATGTCCTGCTAGACGTCGGCTAGCGTGCTTGGGTCATCAATGCATAATTCGAGAGCCGCGCGATCAGATATCTTACTTGCGGCGAGAAAGCTAAGACTCTTGGGCCGGATATTGTCCACTGTTAAGGCTGTCTGGTTGCTGAAAAGATAATCGTGGTAGGGCCAGAAGTAAGCCGACTGAAGCTTCTCTACGCATCGGCCAACACGAGCTGCAGTACCCGCCCAACTGTGCATCGGCAACGGAAAGTTCTTATAGACAACCTTGATATCTTTAGAGGAATGATCCGCTAGGACGGCTGCAAGGGTCTCCGCCATCCGCTTACAGTAAGGACATTGGAAATCCGAGAACTCCACGATAGTGATGTGAGCTGTTTTATAACCCAACTCCGGCGATGAACCCTCTTCTAACTGTTTTGTAACCCTCTCACGTTCGGCCTTTTTCGGCCAGTAAGGGATTAATAGTCATGTCATATAAAGTTGGCGTGAGATAGCGGGCATCTGGCGACAAGTAAAGTGTTAGAGTTCTAGCGGGATTGCTTGCCTGCAGGTGGAGAGCCCAGAAGCAAGATTGCTCAACGTTCTCAATACGAATGATCGAGATCGCGGACACATTTACGTGGAAGCGCCTTCCTGCATACGTGATTACAGCATCCTTGGTCTGCTGCGATGGAGTGACACACTGAGCAGCTATGCGTAAATAACGAACTGCTGAATCTCAATGGCTTCCGTCTTGGTAGTCATACACTTAACATTCAGAAATTGACATAGATAGGATTTCCGAGAACAAGCAGATGGCCGTCCATGTCGCGGATGTTGACCCGAAACCAGTGCCGTCTGCCATCAGACCGGAACTCGAAGCCGGTCATGGATTCGTTGAACAGCATCATCTTCGGTTCGTCGTGAACGATCTCAGGATGCGCGCCCTGCAGGTTGAGCATGCGCAGGCTGAAGTGAACGTCCTCTCCCTCCGCAGCCTTCAGGTTGTCGCCCATCGCGGCGGTCGCTGCGCCGGCCTGCGCGGAGAACTCGATGCCGCGATCGGTCGTGCCCACGAGATCGACGAAGACATGGCCCGCTCGAACACCCTCGAGGACCGCCCGCTCGGAGAGTTCAGACGCATACACAACCGTGGTGGGGTGACCGACAGCGGACCGGATCGCGGACGGATACACGGCCTCATGGTTGTCGCTGCCCCCGATGCCCGTGAGGCGGAAGCCCTTGTTGAGCTTGTCCTCCCAGAAGGGGATCCCGCTGCCTGGTCCATCGAGGGAGCCGCCGTTGATGACTTCGACGCCGCCCACTCCTTTGTAGTCGACAACCGGTGCGGTCCAGCCGCAGCCCATGCAGGAAGCGCCTGTAGGTGCGCCGGGATGGTTGATCGAAAACAAGCCGTGGTAAGCGCCCACCTGCTTCGTGATCGTGTTCACGTCCGGCACGCTCGCGCTACCCAGCCGGAAGTCCACGAAGTCGGTGATACCGAAGATGTTCGCGTGACCGTGAAACGTCGTGATCTCGCGCGCGGGGATCAGCAGCAGCCGATCGAAGTAGGGCTGCAGCTCGCGGATGTCGTTGTACTGCGAGGTGGCGTTGTGGTCGCTGATGGCAATGAAGTCCAGTTTGCGCCCAGCGGCGACTTCGACCGTCTTATAGAGCGGGCACGGCACGTTGACGCCGCCCTGGCTGAGGCACGAGCCGTCGCTGTGTGCGTCGTGCATGTGGAGATCGCCGCGATACCAGTCAGGGCCTTTGCGCAGCGGCGCGCTGCTGAACGTCGAGATGGCCGGCGCATCACCCGCGTGCGTGAAATAGATCTTCGCCTCGTACTCGGAGCGAATGTCCTGCTCGATGTTCGGGATGCCGAGCAGCAGCTTCCACGTCCCTGGACGAATCGCTCCCGGCAAGTACGACGGCGTCGCGTCGGTCTCGGATAGGGTGAACGCGTTCTTGTTGCCGCCGCTCCATCCACGAAAGCGCTCGTTATCGAGTATGCCGAGATCGATGCTGGTCTTCTTGTCGCGCTCCGTGTACGCGAACTCGACGGTGATGCGCGTCACGCCGGCCGGCACGGTAAAGGGTAGCTCGCGATACGTCTGCGCATCGGATCCGGTCACCGTGCCATGCAACGTGAGGTTAGGCGCATGCGGAGCCTGTGCGCAAGCACTCTGCCGCGATGCAGCGATCAGAAGAAACACAGCGGCTGTTGTCCGCCGGAGTATGGTGTGCATGAGATGGCTCCGTCCGTGAGGAGTGCTGCTGCAAGAGCTGGGCTGACCCGCGCCAGAGTGCCAGGTCAGCCCAATTATTGGGCTCTCCTAATAGGAGAGGCGCAGAGCCAATTGCATCACGCGCGGATCGCCCGCAAGCGAGGTGATCTGCCCGGTCGAGCCGCTGCTGAAGTTATTGTTGGGCTGCCCCAACTCCGTCGTGTTGGTCACGTTGAAGACCTCCCAGCGAAACTCCAGGTTGGCGGTATCGTGCAGCGGAAACTCCCGCAGCAACGCAGCGTCGAAGACGTTCACACCCGGACCGCGCAGGGTGTTGCGGCCGCTGTTGCCGACCACACCCGGCACCGGTAGAGCGAACGCGTCCGAAAGGCCCGAGGACTTCGCCGCGCACTTCGAGTTCTTCGCCGCATAGAACCAGCAGTCAGGGCTGCCGACGATCACCGGCTTACCGATTAGGTTGACCGTGGCAATCGCCGCGCCGTACGGATCAAGAGCCGTGTTGAGGCCGCCGCCGTTGATCGTGAACGGCCGTCCGCTGTAATACGTGTAGACGCCCGAGGTGCGGAAGCCGCCGAGGATATAGCCGAGAGCGCCTGTATTCACATAGCTCTTGCCCCTGCCAAACGGAAGCTCGTAGACGTAGTTGAACGAGACGCGGTGCGGAATATCGAAGTCGCTGCGCCCATACCAACCCGCATAGTTGCGGCCATCGGGCGGCGCGCCGGAGTTGTTCTCCAGCTCCTGCGGCGCGTTGTCGAGGCTGTGCGAGTACGTATAGGCAGAGCGGAAGCTGAAGCCGTTATTGAAGCGTCGCGACACCGTCGCTTCCAGCCCGTTGTAGTTGCCGTAGCCGATCGAGTTCTGGTACTCGATGTAGCCGAAGTTCGGGAAGGGTGAGACGTTCGTGGAAACACCGTTGGCAAACAACGGCTGATTGAGATCGTTTAGCACGTCGAGATGCGTCGACTTCGTCCCGACATAGTTTACGTCGGCGGTGAAGTGCATCGGCAGCTCGCGCTGGAAGCCGAAGCTCCACTGCTGCACGTTCGGAGCAGGCTGACGCGGGTTCACGGCACGGATGTGGTACTGCTGCAGCTGCGAGAGATTCACCGTCGCCGGATCGACGAAGCCGGCCGGAAATCCGTTCTGCACCATCAGGATGGGTGTCTTCGAATTGGCCGCGACGGCCGGTGTCTTGTTGATCAGAAACGGTGGGTTCAGCCCGAGCTGGTTCTCCGATCCGAAGCGCTCGAACAGCGAATAGTAGTAGCCGTAACCAGCGCGGAGAATCGTCTTCTCGTCGATCGAGTAGCTCACGCCCAGACGTGGACCGAAGTTTTTGTAGTTTGGCTTGACGAGCGAGCGGCTCCGCAGCCCGCCGCTCCTTGCAAAGACCAGCCCGCCCGCGCCGGCGTTCGCATTCGGGTCGAAGTTCGCCATCTGATTCTTGCCCTCGAGCGCGGGCGTTGCGAACTCATACCGCAGGCCGAGGTTGAGCGTCAGCTTCGGCGTCGCCTTCCAATCATCCTGCGCGAAGCCGGAGATCATCCACAGCCGCTGGTCGAGAAAGTGCACGTTCGAGAGCTGCACCTGCTGCGCATATCCAAGCAGGCCATCGGCGTAGGAGATGCCTGTCGCGCGCTTGTTCGCGTCGTTGATGCAGCCTCCCGATGCCCCGCCGCGCAGGCAGGTAAAGATGCCGGAGAAGCCCAAATCGCCGCGCGTGCTCGGCTCGTCCTGGAAGATGTTACGCATCGGTGCGTACAGCGTCGCGCCCACCTTGAGCGAGTGCCTGCCCAGCGCGATCGAGAGCGCGTCGATGTACTGAAACTGCTGCGGCGCCTGCGATTTCGGCAGAAAGTCCGGTGAGCCGAGAAACGTGAAGTTCGCAAACTGCGTCTGCGGCACGCCCCCGGCGGTCGCCGGATTATTCGGGATGCCCGAGACGTACTGGTCCGCCGCATTCAGGCCGAACGGATCCTGCTGCGCGAGCGAGAGATTGCGGATGTAGCCGAAGTGAAAGTCATTCAGCAACGTCGGCGAGAAGACGTGCGTCCAGCCCAGCACGCCGCTGTACGCCTTGAGCTGCTGCCTGCCCTGCGACGACGAGCCCGTACCGTCGGCGATGCCACCGTAGTTGCCCGGAATGAAGCGCGACCGGTTAATGTAGGCGTAACGCACGAAGAGGTTGTCGGCCTTGCTTGCCGTCCAGTCGACGCGTCCGTCATAGGAGTCGTTGTTGTCCGTGATGAGAGGGCTGCGGATGAAGTTGTTCAGCTGCGTTCCGGCGATGTTGGGTTGCGGAAACAGCGCGATCAGCTGGCTCACCGACTTATCCAGCCGGCCGACCGGGATGCGATTGCCCTGGAACGGCAGCCCCGTGAGCGGGTCGTAGATGGTGCTGTAGCTTAGGTTCGGCACACCGGAGGCCGCCGCGGCCGCCGGGCTGAAGTCGCCGATGCGTTCGTTCGGCAGCGGCACCGTGGAGATGCGCGTGACGCCCTGCTTGATGCGCGTCCCCTCATAATCGAAAAAGAAGAACAGCCGGTCGTGCAAGATCGGCCCGCTCACGTTGCCGCCGAACTGGTGCTGGTTGTTCTCGAGCTTCTTCTTGCTCGTGCGATTCGTAAAGAAGTCGATCGCATCGAAGTACTGATTGCGCAGGTACTCAAACGCCAGCGCGTGGAAGCGGTTGGTCCCGCTGATGGTATTCACCGAGAGCGCAGCGCCGGGCGCGCGTCCATACTCAGACGAGTAAGGACTCGTCACAATGGTGAACTGCTGGATCGTATCGACCGACGGATGCGCGGCCTGCGTGCTCAGCTCCTGAACATTCTCGGAGATTGTGTTGTTGTCGATGCCGTCAAGGATAAAGTTGTTCTGCAGCGAGTGCACGCCGTGCACGTTGAACGCGCCGATTCGGCCGGAGCTTGTAGCGCCGCCCTGCTGCGTGAAACGTGCGATCTGCACACCCGCAACCGTGCGGAGCAGATCGTCCCAGTTGCGTTGATAGAGCGGAGTTTCCTGAATCGTCTCCGTGCCGATCACAGTGCTAATAGAGGCATCGTCGGGCGAGAGCGCGCTGTTGCTCGCGCTCACCGTCACGGTCTCCTGGGAGCCGCCGACGGTAAGGCTGAAGTCGCGCCGCGACTTTTCCGCGCCATTCAACTGCACATCCTGGTTAATGCTGGAAAAGCCGGTGCTCTCGACACTGACCGTATAGAGCCCGATCGGCAGCGACTGGAAGTTATAGTAGCCGCTGCCGTCCGTCTCTCCCCCGCGCGTGAAGCCGGTGCTCTTGTTCAAGACCGTGACGTGCGCATGGGCAACACTGGAGCCGGATGGGTCCGTGACCTGCCCGGTGAGACTGGATGTGTTGATCTGCGCAACGAGCGAAGCTGAGCTTCCGAATAGAAGGAGGAGCAAGGCTTTGCCGAGAGATAATTTGAGACGCAACATCGATGACCTCGCGAAGATAAAAGTGTGCTGGGAGGTCGTTCCACGCGGGAACGGGGATATCTGTAGAGCTGTCGTCCTATACCCCCAGCAGACGCGATCTGTGTACCGCCTTCGTCAACGAACCGTGAAAGGCGGTTGAATCGTGGCTGGCTCCTGTTGATCGCTGCACAGGCAGCGCGTTCGGCGCTAGTGAGTCACACTGGCCGGCGCGGCAACGGGCCGCAGCTCATGTGAGTTCTGCTGCAGGTACGCCGGCAGGCTCTCATACTGGTCGGTCGCGATGAAGTTCACGCCCGCTGCCGCCGCCGCCTGCCAGCGCAGCTTGACCGCCTCCATCGAGCCGAAGTTATAGCCCTGCCCCCAGCCCTGATCCTGTTCCGGCGAGAACCCATCGAGCGTGTAAAACCGTACCCAGAAGCCCATAGCGTGCGCGTGATCGACCAGCGCCCGCAGGCGATGACCGTCGGCGGCGGTCCAGTCTCCCGCCTGGTGCTGGCCGCCCTCTTCCACCGTGTACCAGGAGCTGTTCCACCAGCGCCGGTAGTTCGTCGGCCGCTCCTTCAGCAGCTCCTCCGGCGCGACGGTCACGGCCCAGTGCATCAGCTCCGGCATCGGCAGCTTCGGTGGCGTCACCGTGTGCGCCGAACCAAACAGCCGCAGCTTCGATCCCACCGCCACGTCGTCATAGAAGACCTTCTGCTGCTCGTCCGCGTCCTCTGTGACGACCAGAATCGGACGCCTCTGGATCGGTTGCAGCTCCGACGAATTCGCCCTCTTCACCGCCGTCGAGAGCCACGGCTCGTACTCTCCCAGCAGCTGCCACACCGCCTTCAACAACTCCGGCCGGTTGTCCTTGAAGTCAAAGTGAAGCACGATCACGGGCCACGTCTCCGGATGATTCTCCGCAAGGGCCTTCTCAACAACCGGCCGCACCTGCTCGAAAAAGTAAGCCTTCAGCGTAGGCTCGGCACCGGTGGCTTCGGGCTTGTGCGACACCACCACGCGGCCCTGGTTCGTCGCGGGATCCATGAACCACGCAAGATCCTGTTCGATCGACACCGGATAGCCGGAGCGCAGCGCGCGCATGACCCGGTCATTCCATCGTCCGTCGTATGGATAGCAGTTGTGCGCGTCGAGTAAAGGCCGGTTGCCGTTCAGTAAGTCCAGCTGGGCTGCTGCCGGAGAAAGCTGAGCAAACGCAGTCGCCACTAAGGAGAAAACGACCAAACACGCGAGAACCGCGTGTGATCGGAAAAGACGAAAAGTGTGAACTCTCCAAAACACAGGAAGGCCTCCGCTGCCCGAAAACGCCTCGTTCGGGAACTGTCGATACTATCGTTGCTCTTGCATGTGCGAACAAAGCCCCAAGCCTTTGTGAGGCTATAGACCGAAGGTCACGAGCATATGAAAGGTAAGAGCACTTCTGGCTCGGACCACGGATCGACTCGCTGGCAGGCTTTGAAATGGCGCTGGCGTCCGGCTTTCGCACCGACTTCCGCGAATCGCCCTATCGCATGGTCTTCGCCACAGGGGTTTTCGGCGTGATGGCCCTCTTCATCCTGTCTAATACGCTGGCGCTTGCGGCTCTGCTCATGCTTTTTCCGGCCCGAAAAGTGGCGGGGGTGGCCTCCTGTGGTCACTGCCGGAGCGAGACTTGGACTCGCGACTCTCATTTGGGGAAGCATGGAGGCGGTTACATGGTGACACGGAAGCAGCACCTTGTGGCGTCCCCTCAGAAAACGGACAATAGAGCACATCTAGACCAACCTCAGTAGGTGGACAAGACGACGTATTATCAAAAACTCAAGGGCTTGTCAGAATTCTGTAGGTCCTGAACTGAGAATGTTATGAGAACAATCTTGCCCCTTTTCGAATAACCTTATCGATTGGTGGAGTTCTCGTAAATGGTCATTTGCGAGAGAAGGACCCACCCTGAGGCTCCTGAGCGACTCCCTTGGAAGCTGCGGCGATGATTTACCCCCTCCTAGCACCGCCAGGGCTCAATCCCGAACGATATGAAAGGGCTTATCGTGCTTAAATGTTCGTTTTCTAAGGGGACCCATAAAGTCCTGTGCTTCGGGCGGTTTCATGACCGGCAGTGTTGCGCGATCTCCAGCCTCGGCGATATTTGATGAGCGGAGTTGCTACAGTGCTGATGTCTCTGGTAGCTTGCATTCCGTGTCGCTCGGCCGGATCGCGAGTTCGCCGCACTATCGTTTGTTTACCCGAGAGTAACAGTGTTCGTGTAGCGGTAGTCCATGTTAACAATGAACCGTCGCCAGCTGCTCGCACTCCTTGGATCAGCCGGGGCAGCCGCACATCTCGAAGTTCCGGGATACGCATCGGCGCAACCATCCGATGCACAGGAAGATTTCGATTTTATCTTCTTTACCGATACGCACCTCCAGCCGGAGTTAAATGCGAATGCGGGCTGTGCGATGGCGTTCAGTAGAATGCGCAGCCATAAGGTGGACTTCGCGATCCAGGGAGGAGACCACATCTTCGATGGGCTCGGGGTTCCGAAGCAACAGTCCCTCAGCCTGTTCGAGATGTATGACCGGACGCAGCAGGATTTGAGCCTGCAGGTTCATCACACAATCGGCAATCATGATTGCCTCGGTGTGTATCCGCAAAGCGGCATGCAACCGGGAGATTCGATCTACGGAAAACGCTACGACGAAGACCACGTCGGGAAGACGTACTACAGCTTCGATCACAAAGGCGTTCACTTCATCGTCCTGAACTCGATCGGATTGACCCCGGACCGGGCCTATGAAGGCCGAGTCGATGCTATCCAGGTGGCTTGGCTTGCAGCCGACCTGAACACGCAGCCAGCAGCAAAGCTCATCATCAGTGTGCATATACCGCTGGTCAGTGCGATCGACAACTACACGCCTGTGCCAGCAACGCCTCCGGCCCACCACGGAAACACTGTCGTGAACTCCTCGGAGGTTACCCAGCTCTTCATGGGGCACAACATGCTTGCGGTCGTCCAGGGGCACACGCACATCAACGAATGTGTGGACTGGCATGGGGTGCCGCGTCACCAGCGGTGCCGTCTCGGGGGAACTGGTGGCACGGCACCCGGCTGGGTACGCCGGAGGGTTTTACGGTAGTCTCCATCCGCGGTGGCAGGTTGTCGACGCACTACGAAACCTACGGCTTCCAGAGCGTAGATCCACAGAACATCTAGACCTGACGTGAGCGGCGGCAGGTGCCGGTGTCGACGCGACGATGCACTGAGAAACAGATCAAGAGACCTAAGTCGGATTTTCACTAGAACAGACGGGAACGCACATGCAATTTCTGGCGCTTGCTACCGACTACGACGGCACCCTTGCCTACAGCGGCAAGGTTCGGGATTCGACGATCGAGGCTCTCGACTCGCTGCGTGCCTCCGGGAGACATCTGATCCTGGTCACCGGCCGCCAGCTTGAGGAGCTGCTGGAGACCTTCTCGCGCCCAGATCTCTTCGAGTGGATCGTGGCGGAGAACGGTGCGCTTCTGTATTGCCCCAGAACGCGGGAGACGCGATTGCTCGCAGATGCCGTTCCCGCGGGATTTGCTGAAACTCTTCGTGAAAGAGGCATTCAAAACCTTGGAGTAGGGCGGTCCATTGTGGCGACCTGGCAACCGCACGAGTGCACCGTGCTCGGCGTGCTGCGTGACCTGGGGCTGGATCGACAGATCATCTT
>JAABVA010004261.1_pt1 | contig 13295 bp, 14 predicted proteins | sample 5560331 | NCBI WGS metagenome assembly JAABVA01 (sample SAMN12812661, study PRJNA571458) | rock metagenome | isolation source: Antarctica rocks | place: Antarctica: Victoria Land, Mt New Zealand sud | collected 2016-01-07
ACGCCGAATACCGTACGCACCTGGCCGGGGTGCTCACCCGGCGCGCGGTGTCGACAGCGGCGGGGGTGTCCTGATGGATATGGAGCACAGCTTCACGGTCGCGGCGCCGATCGGGGAGGTGTGGAGTGCCTTCCTGGAGCCTGCCCGGGTGGCGCCGTGCTTTCCCGGGGCGACGCTGACGGGCTCGGACGAGAAGTCCTTCACCGGTACCGTCAAGGTGAAACTCGGACCGATCGCCATGCTTTACAAGGGCACGGGCGAGTTCGTGGATACCGACGAGACCACCCACACCGCCACCATCGATGCCAAGGGCAAGGACTCCCGCGGCAACGGGCAGGCCAACGCGAAGGTCACGGCGACGCTCACGGAGGCCGATGCCGCCTCGACCAACGTGGTGGTCAGGACGGATCTGTCGATCACCGGGAAGCCGGCGCAGATGGGTCGCGGGCTCATCGTGGAGGTGGGCAACAAGATCATCGGTCAGTTCGCCGACTGCCTCAGCCAACGGCTCGGGATCGACGCCGAAGCGGCCCAGGAGTCGATGGTGCCGGAGTCAACGGTGCCGGCGTCGGCTGTGCCGGAGCCAGCGGTGCCGGCGTCAGGGGGTCAGGAGCCGGAGCCGGAGATGGCCGACCTGGTGGCCGCGGTGGCACCCCAGGCGGAGCCCGAACACGAACAGAAGACCGCGGCGGTGACCGAGCTCAACCCCCGGAGCAAGCCCGTGTATCCGGAGACCCCGGACGCCATCGACCTGCTCGACTCCGGGGGCAGCGCCGTACTCAAGCGCTTGGCGCCGGTGGCCGTCGGCGCCGTGCTGGGCGGGCTCATCGTCTGGCTCGCCAAACGCTGACCTCTCCTCATTGCATTCAGCGGGCTCAATGTAGATGTTCGTGGCAAGCGACGACATTGAGCCCGCTGAATGCGGCGGGCTTCAGCCCACCTCGGGGATGGGTGGGCCCAGCAGGTCGTCGGCGTCGGTGATCCGGTACGCGTAGCCCTGCTCGGCCAGGAAACGCTGCCGGTGCGCGGCGTAGTCCGCATCGAGGGTGTCGCGGGCCACCACCGAGTAGAAGTGCGCCTGTCCACCGTCGTGCTTGGGCCGCAACAGCCGTCCCAGCCGCTGGGCCTCCTCCTGCCGGGAGCCGAAGGTGCCGGAGACCTGCACCGCCACCGATGCCTCGGGCAGGTCGATGGAAAAGTTGGCGACCTTGCTCACCACCAGCGTGGGGATCTCGCCGCGGCGGAACTCGTCGAAGAGCTTCTCCCGCTCCTTGTTCCGCGTGGAACCCTGGATCACCGGGGCGTTCAAGGCCTCGCCCAACTCGTCCAGCTGGTCGAGGTAGGCGCCGATCACCAGCGTCGACGCACCGCGGTGGTGGTCCAAAATGGACTGAACGACGGCCATCTTGGTGTGCGCGGTGGAACACAGCCGATAGCGCTCCTCCGGTTCCGCGGTGGCGTAGGTCAGTCGTTCGGCGTCGGTGAGCGTCACCCGCACCTCGATGCACTCCGCCGGCGCAATCCAGCCCTGGGCTTCGATGTCCTTCCACGGCGCGTCGTAGCGTTTGGGTCCGATGAGGCTGAACACGTCGCCTTCGCGGCCGTCCTCACGGACCAGCGTGGCGGTCAGCCCCAAGCGCCTGCGGGACTGCAGGTCGGCGGTCATCCGGAACACCGGTGCGGGCAGCAGGTGCACCTCGTCGTAGATCACCAGGCCCCAGTCGCGGGAGTCGAACAGCTCCAGGTGCCGGTACTCGCCCTTGGTTTTGCGGGTGACCACCTGGTAGGTGGCGATGGTGACCGGCCGAATCTCCTTGCGCTCGCCGGAGTACTCGCCGATCTCCTCCTCGGTCAGCGAGGTGCGGGCGACGAGCTCGCGCTTCCACTGCCGCCCGGCCACGGTGTTGGTGACCAGGATCAGCGTGGTGGCCTTCGCCTTGGCCATCGCCGCCGCGCCGACCATGGTCTTGCCCGCCCCGCAGGGCAGCACCACCACGCCGGAACCACCGGCCCAGAAGGAGTCGGTGGCCATCTGCTGGTAGTCCCGCAGTTCCCAGGAGCCCGGACCCGTCTCCAGGGAGATCTCGTGCGCCTCGCCGTCGACGTAGCCGGCCAGGTCCTCGGCCGGCCACCCGATCTTGAGCAGCATCTGCTTGAGACGGCCGCGTTCGGACGGGTGCACCACGACGGTGTCATCGTCCACCCGCGCGCCGAGCATGGGAGAGATCTTCTTGTGCCGCAGTACTTCTTCCAACACGGCGCGATCCAAACTGATCAGGATCAGGCCGTGCACCGGGCTCTTCACCAGTTGCAGGCGGCCGTAGCGGCCCATGGTGTCCACGATGTCGACCAGCAGGGCCTGCGGTACGGCGTAGCGGGAGTAGCGGACCAGCGCGTCCACCACCTGCTCGGCGTCGTGGCCAGCGGCCCGGGCGTTCCACAACGCCAGCGGGGTGATGCGGTAGGTGTGCACGTGCTCGGGGGCGCGTTCCAACTCGGCGAACGGTGCGATCGCCTGCCGGGCGTCTCCGGCCAGCGCGTGCTCCACCTCGAGCAGCAGTGTCTTGTCGGACTGGACGATCAATGGTCCGTCGGTCACACGTCCTCCTGGGATGTCTTCGGCAACCGTTCATCATCCTCCCCGCAGGGCGATGCTGGCCACCTGCCGTGCCCCACACCACTGCCAAGTTGTGCAACTTGGCGCGCCTGGGGGCGCGCTACGCCGCCAAGTTGCACAACTTGGCGGCAGCGGCAGCGGCAGCGGCAGCGGCAGCGGCAGCGGCAGCGGCAGCGGCAGCGGCAGCGGCAGCGGCAGTACGAGGGCTCAGTGCTCGGCCAGTGCCACCGACGTGATGCGGTGCAGGGCGAAGCGGCGGATGCCGTCGGCCGCGGTGTCGAAGCCTTCCAGGACACCCGCGCCGACACTGATCGGCTCCACCACGCGCTGGCTGGCCACGCCCTGGGCGTCGACGTACCCGATCCACACGTTGCGCCTGGTCCTGGCGGCCTGCTGCAGCACGGCCATGGTGGCCATGCCGGCGGCGCGGCTGCCGTCGGAAACCAGCCGATTAGTCGGAGTCATCGCCGCCGCCCGGTCCCCGGCCCGCACCCCGCGCACCACCGCGGCGCGCTGTTCCGCACTGGGCGAGCCGACGGCCGGCGCCCGCCGACGGGGACGCCGCACCTCCACCCGCGCACCACGGGGCCGCAGATCCAACACGGTGCCGGATTGATCCTCCGCCGCTGGGGCGAACCCCGCAGCCCGCAGCGTGTCGAGCACCTCCGCCAGCGGCGCCGAGCTCACCGCCACCGTGGGGGCCAACCGGCGCAGTCCCAGCTCACTGGCCACCGCCGAGGCGAGTACCTCCCCGAGCAGGGCAGCATCGTCGCAACGCAGGAACGAGCCAGCGCCACCGGCCCGCAACTGTCCGTGCCGCCGCGCCACGTCATCGATGAGATAGGACAGCGCCTGCGGCACCGGCGTCCGAGAACGCCGGGCGAACAGCGCGTGCAGTTCCGCGGCACTGCGTCCGGCGTCCAGGGCGCGGCGCACGGTCTCCGGCCCCACCCGGTACACCGTGGCTGCACCCGCTGACTCGACGTCGGCGACCAGGGCGATCTCCCGCTCCAGGTCCGCCTCCAGCGGTCCGGGCGCGACGACCGTGAGGTCGGCCTGCACCAGCACATGGTCGACGGCGGGAGGCAACGTGAGCGCCATGGCCTGCGCGGCATCGTCCCCGCCGAGCAGCGCCCGTCCAGGGGTGCTCAGCGCCCCGCGGCCCAGCAGGCCCAGGGTGGTGGCCTCCGCCAGCGTCCAGCCGATCAGCTCGGTCCGCACGCGCCCACCCCAGCGCGGTCGGCGCCACCGCAGCACGGTGTCCAGCTGGCCCGCGTCCAGGCCAGCGCCGGGCGGCAGCTCCGCCAGCACTCGCAGCACCCGGCGGCGATCGCGCGGGGCGAGCGGGCGACGCAGTTCCTCGGACAGGGCGGCGACGGGCTTGTCCCGGTCGTCGCGGCGGCCGATCAGCCCGGGCAGGCGCGGCAGGTCCAGCCACGCGGCGGCCAGCTGCGCCCAGCGCTGACCCGGCTCCGCAGCGGCCCAGGTGTCGGCCGCCGTGGCCGGCGTCCATGCCGGGTCGGCCGCCTCGTCGGAGGCGATCAAGCCGGCGGCGACGAGTACTTCGGCCAACAGGGACAGCTGCGACTCCGCCAACCCGGTCTGCTTGCTCAGCTTGCGGACCTCACGTACGCCGAGGCCACCGGAACGCAGCACCGGGGCCGGGGCGGCACCCAGGGCAGCGATCAGCTGCGCGGTGTGCCGCAGCACCTCCAGTGCGGCTCCGGCAGCGGCAGCGTCCACATCGGACCGTGGCCTGCTGTGCGGCTCGGGCCGGGGTTCGGTGGCCTCCACCTGCCCCATCGGGGCGCCCTCGCGCAGCACCGCGCTGACCTGGCTTGGTAGCTCGACGGTGTCGGCGTCCACGGGCAGCAACAGTCCGGCGGCGAGCAGTCTCTGCACGGGTCGGTCGGTGGGGGTGCCCGGTGCGGCGTCGCGGGTGCGCCCGTAGGGGCTGCCCTTGGCCAGGGTGCTCAGCAGCTCCACCGAGGCCGGCTCCAGCTGGGCCAGCACCGCAGCCACGTCGGCGTCTATCAGGGCAGCCGATGGGCGCCCCGTCTGTCCGGCCCGCGGCAGGATTTCCCGCGCCGAGGACGCCACCCGCACCCCGGGGATCTCCTCGTCGGGCCCCCACGCCAGCGCGCGGTCCCGCAGCTCGTCCAGCGTCTCGGCAACACGGGCGCCGGGTACCTGTGCACCGAGCAACTCCTCGACGTCAATGGCGTCCACCGGCTCCTCGTCGGCGTGTGCGAGCGCCAGCGCCTCGAGGACCTTCAGCTCGAAGGCGTTGAGTTCGTCAGCCGCGCGGGCCACCGAGGCCCGCAGGGCCGCGCGAGTGGCCAGCACCCCCGAGTCGGCGGGCGGTGGCACGGCGAGGTCGGGACGCAGCTGCAGCAAGTTCGCCAGCTGCTCATCGGACCGACGGCTCAACCAGGCGGCAAGACTCGTGGGGGCGGACATCACCGTTCACGGTAGTGACCTGCCCGTTCGCCCCGTGGTCCGCACTGTCAGAATGGCTCCGTGGCGAAAGCAGAAGGCAAGAAGAGCAAGCACTGGGTGGACCCGTCGTGGCCGAAGCTGCCCGAGGGCGAGCACGCGGTCAGCGAGCTGGCCTCGACTGTCGCGGGCGGGCTCTCCCCGTTCGGCGACGTGGAGTTCCCGCTGCCAGCCGAGGAACTGCCCTACGTGCATCCGACCACCATCATCAACCGCTAGGCGCAGTGCCCCGTGCGCTCTAGGCTGGCGCCCATGCCAATTCCGGGTCCTGGGTACGCGATCACCATCCGGCTCGAGGCCCCTACCTCGGTCAGCTCGGCAGGAGACCTCGCCGGCGCGGTCGGTTCCTGCGGCGGAGTGGTGACGGCGTTCGACGTCGTCGAGTCGCATACCGACGCCATCGTCGTCGACATCTCCTGCAACGCCCGCTCCGAGGAGCACGCCGCGGAGATCACCACCCACCTGGACCAGCTCGACGGGGTCCGGGTGCGCAAGGTGTCCGACCGCACCTTCCTCATCCATCTCGGCGGCAAGATCGAGGTGTCGTCCAAGGTTTCGCTGCGCACCCGCGACGATCTCTCCCGTGCCTACACCCCGGGGGTCGCCCGGGTGTGCCAGGCGATCGCCGAGCACCCCGAGGACGCCCGGCGGCTGACGATCAAGCGCAACACCGTCGCCGTGGTCACCGACGGCTCGGCGGTGCTCGGGCTGGGCAACCTCGGTCCGGCCGCCGCGCTTCCGGTGATGGAGGGCAAGGCGGCGCTGTTCAAGAAGTTCGCCGGCGTCGACGCCTGGCCGGTCTGCCTGGACACCCAGGACACCGAGGAGATCATCCGCACGGTGCAGGTGCTGGCACCGGTCTACGGCGGCATCAACCTCGAGGACATCGCCGCGCCGAGGTGCTTCGAGATCGAGAACCGGTTGCGCGAGCTACTGGACATCCCGGTGTTCCACGACGACCAGCACGGCACCGCGGTGGTGGTGCTCGGTGCCCTGCGCAACGCGCTGCGGGTGGTGGGCAAGCACATGAACGACGTGCGCATCACCGTCTGTGGTGCGGGCGCGGCCGGTACCGCGATCATCCGGCTGCTCCTGCCGCTGAAACCGGCCGAGGTGATCGCGGTGGACGTCGACGGCATCGTGGAGCGCGGGCGCAGCGGGATGGGCCGGGACCTCGCATGGATCGCCGAGCACACCAACCCGGAGGGCAAGACCGGCAAGATCGCGGACGCGCTGCGCGGGGCCGACGTGTTCATCGGCGTCAGCGCCCCTGACTTGTTCGGCGCCGAGGAAGTCGCCGCGATGGCCGAGGACGCCATCGTGTTCGCCTTGGCCAACCCGGACCCGGAGGTCGACCCCGCCGCGGCCCAGGAGCACGCTGCCGTCGTCGCCACCGGCCGCAGTGACTACCCCAACCAGATCAACAACGTGCTGGCCTTCCCCGGTATCTTCCGTGGTCTGCTGGACGCGGGGGCCCGCGAGATCACCGACGGCATGCTGGTCGCCGCCGCGGCCGCCATTGCCGATGTGGTGGCCGAGCCGAACGCTTCGTTCATCGTGCCCAGCGTCTTCGACACCTCGGTGGCCCCAGCCGTCGCCGCCGCCGTTCGTTCCGCAGCCAAGCACGACCTTTCCCCGGCCGAGGCCGCCGCAGACGCAGACGCAGAGCAGGACGACGATGAATGATCCGCAGCTGTCCCACGTCGATGCCGCGGGTGCCGCCCGCATGGTCGACGTCACCGGCAAGGCCGCGAGTGCGCGCACTGCCGTCGCCACCGGGATCTTCCGCACCACGGCGCAGGTGATCGAGCTGTTGCGCCGCGACGGCCTGCCCAAAGGGGACGCGCTGGCCACCGCGAGGATCGCCGGAATCATGGCAGCCAAGCGGACGCCGGACCTGATACCGCTCTGCCACCCCATTGCGCTGTCCGGCGTGCAGGTGGACCTGCGGCTGGGCGCCGAGGAGGTCACGGTGACGGTAACGGTACGCACCACCGACCGCACCGGTGTAGAGATGGAAGCACTCACCGCGGTGGCCGTCGCCGGGCTCACCCTGCACGACATGGTGAAGGCGGTGGATCCGGCCGCGACGATGGACGGGGTACGCGTGGAGACGAAGGACGGCGGCAAGACCGGCCACTGGAGTCGGCCATGAGCGAGCGCAGCGACGTGGGGATACGGCCGTGAGCCGCGCGGTGGTGATCGTGGCCTCCACCCGGGCCGCGGGGGCGGTCTACCCGGACCGCACCGGCCCGATCATCGTGGACTGGCTGCGCGAGCACGGCCACGAGGTGGCCGAGCCGGTCGTCGTCGCCGACGGCGAACCGGTGGCGCGGGCCTTGCTCGCTGCGATCAAGTCCGCGGCGGATGTCGTGCTCACCACCGGTGGGACCGGGATCAGCCCGACGGATACCACGCCGCAGGTGACGCGGCCCCTGCTGGACTATGAGGTGCCCGGGCTGGCCGACGCGGTGCGGGCCGCGGGATCCGACGCCGTGCCCACCGCCATCCTCTCGCGCGGGGTGGCCGGGGTGGCCGGGCGGACGCTGGTGGTCAATCTGCCCGGCTCCACCGGCGGGGTGCGCGATGGACTGGCCGTGCTGGGCCCCGTGCTGAGCCACGCGTTGGACCAGCTGGCGGGTGGTGATCACCGATGAGCGAGCGAAGCGACGTGGGTAATGCAGCGATGAGCGAGCGAAGCGACGTGGGTAATGCAGCGATGAGCGAGCGAAGCGACGTGGGTAATGCAGCGATGAGTGCGCAGGTGCTGCTGGCCCAGGTCACCGAGGCGGTGCTCAGCGTCGCCGAGCACGAGGCGCTGGTCGCCGACGCGGCGGCAGGAGCCGTGGTGAGCTTCGCGGGGATTGTGCGCGACCACGACGACGGCCGAGGCGTGCGGGCACTGGAGTACTCGGCCCACCCAACGGCCACCGCGCTGGTGGCTGAGGTGGCCACTGACGTAGCAGCGCGCGCTTCCGGGGTCCGGGCCTTGGCGGTCAGCCACCGGGTGGGCCCGCTGGCTGTGGGCGACGTCGCGCTGGCCTGCGCGGTGTCCGCCGACCACCGCGCCCAGGCATTCCAGATCTGCGCCCTGCTTGTCGACGAGGTCAAGGCCCGCATTCCGGTGTGGAAGAGGCAGCTGTTCGACGACGGCACCGACGAGTGGGTCGGCAGCGCCTAACGCCTTCCCGGCCGGTGAGAACGCGCCAAGTTGCACAACTTGGGCCGCTCGTTCGGTGCGAACTCGCCAAGTTGTACAACTTGGCGCTGGGCGGTGGCGGCGGCGGCGCGCTACGGACAGCAAAGACCCCCGGCACCGTCCACGGTGCCGGGGGTCTTGTGCGTGGAACTAACTCAGGACAGACGCAGGTTCTGACCGGGGAAGATCAGGTTGACGTCCTGGATCTTGTCCTGGTTCAGCGCGAAGATGGCCTGGTAGCCGCCCGAGACGCCCTGGGCAGCGGCGATCTTGGACAGCGTGTCGCCGGACTGCACGACGTAGCTACCGGCAGCCGAGGAGCTGGACACCTGGGGCGCAGCGGCCGTGGGAGCCGACTTCGTGGTGGCCTTGGGCGCAGCAGCAGCCTTGGGGGCGGCTGCCTGAGGGGCAGCGGCCTTGGGGGCCGACTTGGTCTGCGCCTGCACCGGGCTCGGGCTAGCCGAGCCGAGGTTGCGGCCGCAGACCGGCCATGCACCCGGGCCCTGGCCGGCGAGCACGCGCTCGGCGACCTGGATCTGCTGCTCACGCGAGGCACCCTGCGCGGAACCCTGGCCACCGTAGGCGGCCCAGGTGCTCGGGGTGAACTGCAGGCCACCGGAGAAGCCATTGCCGGTGTTGATGGACCAGTTGCCACCGCTCTCGCACTGGGCGACGGCGTCCCAGTTGTTGCCGGCCGCCGAGGCGGGAGCGGCAAAGGCGGTGAGGGGGGCACCGACGACCATGCCGGTGACGGCCACCTTGGCCATGGTGCGGCCGGTGGTGGTGGGCTTGCGATGACGTCCGCGGTAACGGGTCATGTGGGTAGATCCTCTCCATACGCGCCGGCGAAGTCAGCTGTCGGGTTCGGGCTGAGAGGTCGCCCGGCCTTACCGCTCGTGGCTCGAGCGGTTCGGCTTCACCCCAAGGACAAAACCGCGGTGATGCGGCCTCGCCCGTCGTTCGGCTGCCCGAACGTGGGTCCTCCGTCCCTGCTCCTGGTTAGTTCTCGAGGTAAACCGGTTGCCCACGGAGCAGGGTTTGGCGCGGCGGACCGGTTTGGCCGGTCTCGCCCGGCCAGGAGAGACCGTACGTCCGGATGGAGGTCACGTCATCCCCGGCAACACGGTTGAAATATCAGCCGTAACGCCTCGCTAGCTACCAGCGACTGCTCTGTTTGCGCAGGTCAGAGCGTTGACGTAGATGTTCGTTGCAGAGTTGTTACCAAGGCGTAATGTGATCGAGATCACAGCGACCGACTTGGTCAGCCGCCTGCGAACGGTGGCAAAACGTCGACGGTGGACCCGTCGGGAAGCGCCCGCGCCCGCTCGCGCACGGCCACCTCGTCGACGAGGAACGAACAGCGGGAAAGCACTGGTGCCAGCGCTGGTCGGAGCTCGCCGAGAGTGCGGGTCAGCCCTTCAATCGTGCACGCCACGGGCACCGCAAGGGTCTCGTCTTCGACTCCGGCTGCCGCACGGGCTGCCGCGAAGTACCGGACTGTGATCTTGATCGCTTCCCCTGTGCTCACGGGTTGCTATCCACCGATGGCACTCATCGGACGGGACGGTTGCAGGAAGCTCGGGTCGTTGATTCCGTGCCCGGGCAGCTTGCCCCACATCGCGTCCTGCCAGCGGCGGGCGATGGCGTCGTCCTCAGCTCCGCTGCGCAGCAGGCCGCGCAGGTCGGTCTCCCCGGCGGCGAACAGGCAGTTGCGGATCTGCCCATCCGCGGTGAGCCGAGTGCGGTCACAGTTGCCACAGAACGGCCGCGTCACCGACGCGATCACCCCGACCGTGGCCGGGCCGCCGTCCACCAGCCAGCGCTCGGCCGGTGCGGCACCGCGGGGGGCCGTCTCGGGTTCCAGGGTGAAGCGGGTGCGCAGCGAGGCGAGGATCTCCTCTGCCGTTATCATTTGCTCCCGATGCCAGCCGTGCTGGGCGTCCAGGGGCATCTGTTCGATGATGCGTAGCTCGTAGCCGTGCTCCAGGCAGAACTCGAGCAGCCTGGGGGCCTCGCCGTCGTTGACGCCCCGCATCAGCACCGCATTCACCTTTACCGGGGCCAGCCCGGCGTCCGCGGCGGCGCGCATCCCGGCCAGCACGTCATCGAGCCGCTCGCGGCGGGTGATTTGGCTGAAGAGCACCGGGTCCACGGTGTCCAGGGACACGTTGACCCGGTCCAGGCCGGCATCTCGCAGGCTCCTGGCCTTGCGCGCGAGGCCCAGCCCGTTGGTGGTCAGCGACATCTCGGGGCGCGGTGTATGGGCGGCGGCCGCACGAACGATGGTGTGCAGGTCTTTGCGCAGCAGGGGCTCACCGCCGGTGAATCTGAGTTCCCTGACGCCGAGCGTGGTGACGGCGATGCGAATGAGGCGGCCGAGCTCGTCGGTGCTGAGCAGCTCCTCGTCCGGCAGCCAGTCCAGGCCTTCGGCGGGCATGCAGTAGGTGCAGCGCAGGTTGCAGCGGTCGGTCAGCGAGATCCGTAGATCGGTGGCCGTACGGCCGTGCGAGTCGATCAGCGCCGCCGACTCCGGGCGCGCGGGATCGCGCGGAGGTATTTTCTGGCCCCCGGCCCCGGGGATGCCCAACGCGACGCTCATGTAATCAGCCTATCGACTTGCGGCTGCCGCGGCGATGTGATTACGCAGCGTCACCTCACGCAGGCCTACGGGTGGCGGTCCAGTTCCTGGCGCGCCACGGTACGCAGGTGCACCTCGTCCGGGCCGTCGGCCAGCCGCAGCGTCCGCGCCGATGCGTAGAAGTAGGCCAAAGGGGTGTCGTCGCTGACGCCCGCGCCCCCGTGCAGCTGAATGGCCCGGTCGATGATGGTGCAGGCCATCCGCGGCACGATCACCTTGATGCCGGCGATCTCCGTGGCCGCGCCCCGGGACCCGTGGTTGTCGATCAGCCACGCGGTCTTCAGGACCAGCAGCCGGGCCTGCTCGATCTCCAGGCGGCTGTTGGCAATCTGTTCCCGCACCACGCCCTGCTCGGCGAGTGGGCGTCCGAAGGCAACCCGGTCCTTGGCCCGGCGCACCATGAGGTCGACGGCGCGCTCGGCCATCCCGATCAGGCGCATGCAGTGGTGGATGCGCCCGGGTCCGAGCCGCGCCTGGGCGATGGCGAAGCCGCCGCCCTCCTCGCCGAGCAGGTTGGTCACCGGCACCCGCACGTCGGTGAAGCTCAGCTCGGAGTGGCCGTGCTGGTCCTGGTAGCCGAAGACGGGCAGGTGCCGGGTGATGGTCAGGCCCGGGGTGTCCCTGGGCACAAGGACCATCGACTGCTGGGTGTGCCGGGGTCCGTCCGGGTCGGTCTTGCCCATGACGATGAAAACCCGGCAGCGCTCGTCGGCCGAGCCGGAGATCCACCACTTGCGGCCGTTGATGACGTACTCGTCGCCCTCGCGCCGGATGGAGGTCTCGATGTTGGTGGCATCGGAGGAGGCCACTGCCGGCTCGGTCATCGCGAATGCCGACCGGATCTCGCCCTCCAGCAGCGGAGCCAGCCACTGGTCCTTCTGCGCCTCGGTGCCGAACAGGTGCAGCGTCTCCATGTTGCCGGTGTCCGGGGCGCCGCAGTTGATCACCTCGGGCGCGAGCAGGGGCGACCATCCGGACACCTCGGCGATCTGCGCGTAGTCCACGTTGGACAGTCCGGACACCGCGGGCAGGAAGAGGTTCCACAGTCCCAGCGTCCGTGCCTTCACCTTCAGCTCCTCCACTTGGGGCGGAAGGTCGTGCTCGGCCGGGGTGCCGCGTCGCTCCGCGCGCCAGGCCTCGTACTGCGCTTCCGCGGGCAGGATGTCCGAACGCAGGAAACTGCGCATCTTCTCGGTGAGCTCGATGGCGGTCGGCGACGGGGCGAAGTCCATGATGGCGACCTTGCCAGCCCGGCAGGGACCCGCGCTACACCTACTGCGCCACGGCTTCGTTCAGCAGGCGCGGAAGCTCCCGTCCTACCCTCAGGACATGACAGACAAGACCACCATCGAGTACACCGTGCCGGGAATGTCGACCGCCGACGGCGGCACTGTCGCGTCGGTTCTGCAGGAGCGGCTGCACGCCTACAACGACTTGCACCTCACCCTGAAGCACGTCCATTGGAACGTCGTCGGTCCGAACTTCATCGCCGTCCACGAGATGCTGGATCCGCAGGTGGAGGCGGTGCGCGGGTTCGCCGACTCGGTGGCCGAGCGGATCGCGACCCTGGGCGGATCCCCACAGGGCACCCCCGGAGCCATCGTGGCGCAGCGCTCGTGGGAGGACTACTCCATCGGCCGGGCCACCGCGCACGAACACCTCGGCGCCCTGGACCTCGTGTACGGCGGGGTCATCTCCAGCCTCCGCAAGGCGATCGCGCAAGTTGGCGAACTCGACCCGATCACCGAAGACCTGCTCATCGGCCAGTCCGGCGAACTCGAGCAGTTCCACTGGTTCGTCCGAGCGCACCTGGAGAACTCGCAGGGCCAGTTGAGCACAGCGGATGCGGGCAGCGAGAGTGCGGCGGCCTCGGCAGCAGGTGCTTGAGCCCCGCAGCACGGCGCTGCGGAGGAGATCGGACGTGGCCGACGCGCCGGATGCCGAGCATCGTCGGCCCGAGGGCACCTCGGATGCGACGGTGTCCGCGCTGGGCAAGGTGTCGGAGGCATTGGAAACGCTCGAACGGGCCAGGGGCCACCTGTACTCGTTTCACCAGCTGATGGGCGGCGTCGACCTCACCCTGGGCGCAGCGGTCCAGGAACTGCGCGAGGCCGGGCATCACGAGCAGGCCGAGCGCCTCGCTACGGAGCTCGTCGGGCGCAACGTGCTACCCGGCCGGTGGACCTTCCAGGTGGTGGAGGAGTTCGACGACGGTTACTGGACGCCGTTTCGGGACCACAAGCGCCGGGTGCGCGACGAGCTCGCGTAGGGACGCCGGCACCTGTTCGAGGTAGAGATGAAAGAGGAGCGGCGTACCCCCGGCGAACCGGCGCACGAGGCCCGGC
>JAABVA010004265.1_pt1 | contig 13290 bp, 15 predicted proteins | sample 5560331 | NCBI WGS metagenome assembly JAABVA01 (sample SAMN12812661, study PRJNA571458) | rock metagenome | isolation source: Antarctica rocks | place: Antarctica: Victoria Land, Mt New Zealand sud | collected 2016-01-07
GGGAAGGGCGGCAGCGGTAACGAGAAGGGATGGAGGCTGTAATGCCGAAAGATGCACCGCCGAACGGCGGCGCCGTTCCCGGGCAGGCTCAGGTGGGCCCGTTCGGGAAGGTATCGGAGATGCAGGCCAAGCTTCACCGTTGGGCGGGGGCCGATCCCGGCCGCCGCTTCGATGACCTGTTCAACTTCGTGTGCGACCCGGCGACGCTGAACGTGGCGTTCACGCGGGTCGCTGGCAATCGGGGTGCACGCACGCCCGGCGTGGACAGTTCCCCGCCCTTGCTTACGCAGGCAGGTAGCTGTGTAGGTCAGCGCCGGGAGTCGAACAGCGCGTCTAGGTTGGGCAGGTGGACGTCGACGAGCTCGTCTGGTTGGACGCAACGTCGCTGGCCGGTTTGATCCGGGCCACGGCCGTCGAGGTCGTGCAGGCCCACCTGGACAGACTCGAGAGCGTGGGCGAGCGCGTCAACGCGTTCGTGACCGTGCTGGGCGAGCAGGCGTTGGACGCGGCGAGGCGGCCCGCGCCGGGGCCGCTGGCCGGGGTGCCCTTCACGGTCAAGGACTCGCTCGACACCGCCGGTGTGCGTACCACCCGCGGGTCGCTGCTGTTCGCCGACCACGTTCCGGCGAGGGACGCCACGGCGGTGGCGCGGCTGCGGGGTGCGGGCGCGGTTCTGCTGGGCAAGACGAGCCTGCCGGAGATGTCGTATTGGACCGAGACCGACAACCGCCTGATCGGCCGCACCTCGAACCCGTACGACCCGGAGCCTCTATCGTTAACCCTGGCCGCCGACGAACGGACGCCACAAAGTGGCCGTCCCGAACCACGACAAAGGGACATGCCGCGGTACCTGACTTCCTCATGTCCTCCGCGGCCCGACGAGCCGGGAGTTGGGGTGCCCGGCGGGAAAGGCAACCCCCACCCCGAGCCCACCGGGCGCCCCGTCCTGTCACCGGCCTCCGCGGCACCGGACGTCACGTCCCGACCATGCGGTGTCTCGCTCCGCGGCGTCAGCCCAGCTCGTGACGCCCAGTCGAGAGCGTCAGTCGGACGTCCAGGGTCCCTTCGTTGACCTGCCACGGTACGATCCGGAAACGACGCAACCCGCTAGCGTGCATCGGGTCGGCGGACATGAAATCGCTGGCTTCCTGGGCACTGGAGGCTCGGACAATGAGCATCCCAGTCCCCGAGTAAACGTGCTCATCGGTCAGGAACGGCCCCGCCATCACCAGGTGGCCGGCGCTTTCTTGCTCCACCACCCAAGCCTTGTGCTCAGGCAGGACAGCGCGGATCTCATCGACCGTCGCGCCATCGGGGTCGGTAAAGCAAACAAAATAGACCTTCTGCGCGCCAGCGTGCCGGGTGTCCGCCGCGGGTCCACCACTACTTGTCATTTTTCACATCTCCAAGAGTTCGCGTAGGTAACCTGTGACCTCATCCGGTCGTTCCATCGACCAGAAGTGGCCGGAGTCCACAAATCGGACTGCGACTTCCCTGGCGTTGGGAATGTAATCCCGGGAATGCTCATAGAACTCGCGGGGCTGCGTCTTGCTGTCGTGACCCTCGATGATCATCACCGGACAGGTCCATGCCGCGATCAACCGTTGCCTCCGCTCAATCCACTCCTGCCGAAACGTCGACGAGTTGAAGTACCGCGGCACCGCATGGTTGACGTCCGGGTAGGAAAACTCCTGGATGACTCGGCACATCTCCTGCTCCGGCAACTCATGCGTCGCGACCCAGGTGTAGACGAACGTCACAAACTCGGTCGGGTCGTTCATCAGGCCCGACCACGGTGCCTCGGCGAACTGCCGACCCTGCGGCGCCAGATCGGGGTGGAAGTGGTGCAAGTGCTGCTCGCCGCGCGCGTACCGCAAGACCCGCTCCGCGTGGTCGGCTGCGATGTAGTCACCCTGCACCGCGCCTCGATCGTGGGTGATCAAGTTGAACTGGTCTACCCCGATGAGGTCGAGCGCTCCGACCAGCTGCTCGGCCGCAGCTTGGTGCCGATAATCCCCCGGCGACTTCTCGGACTGCCCGTACCCCTTCAGGTCAAAAGCCAGGCAACGGTACTCACCCGCCAGGGCCGCCATCTGGTGGTGCCACTGGTACCACGAGTCTGGAATGCCGTGCAGGAAGACAATCGTCTCGCCGGTCGGAACTCCAGCCTCGACATAATGGAACAGTACCGTCTCGTGGTCACCCGGAGCACGCACGAAGTGGTGGACAAATTCTGCCCCGTCGAGCACTTCGACGGCACCTTCAGCATCGGGCTCACGGGGCTGCACGTCTCGGAATTGTTGGGCACGCGCCTCGATCACGGCCCGATCGGGCATAAAGGACTTCAGGTCCTCCTGCACCCGAGGTGGGAGTTCGGAATACTCTAGATTGGCCGTCGCGGTCATGTCGTTTCCCTTCTGTCTGAGCGAAACAGGATTGATCAACTCGAATTTTCGGCTTTTGCGCAGGCGATGGCGAACGAAACTTGTTCGTCCTGGTGCGCAATTCCAGCCCGATGAAAATCGATCACGTGACCCGAATGCTCAACGAGTCGCGCATCAACGCTCGATGCACTGGAAAATGCCTGTCGAACTTTGTCCAGCTCGTTGGCACCCTGCGCCCAAACTATGTCGTGGTCCCCTAGCCGATACAGGACCGGAACTCGAACCTGCGCGAAGACCCCTGCCGCTCGGGAAGTCCACCGCGTGTTGATCTCGGCAACTTCGCGATAGATCACTGCTTCATTCACCACGGACAACCGGGTTGGCGCATCGACGTCGTAGCTACCTGACCGCCCAAAAAACGCGGCACTTCGAACCTCGTCTGGCACATATACCAGGTCTGGTGCGGGGTCCACCTCTTTGTACGCGGGCCCGTCAGAAGGAAGAGCGAGCGCCAATCCCGACACGGCTAATCCCAGCAGTGGCCATTTCGTCCCGGCCGCGGCCAGCAACGTCGCAATGGCACCCCCGATCGAGTGGCCGACGAGAACGACTCCCCCACGGATCGGGCCCTGGCGCCGCCACAGCTCGGCGATGACCGCATCGAGTATTTCGGCGTTGTCGTCCAGCGGGCTCTCACCGAATTCGGGCAGGGTGCTCTCACGATATCCAGGTCGATCGAGAGCAATTGCCGACAAACCAGCATCCATCGCGCGGTCCAGCAACGAGTAACCTGGAACATCGAAATAGCCGGAGGAGTAGCCACCGCCATGGAGGGCAATAATGAGTGGCCCATCAGGCAGACGGCATGCAGGCGCCGGGTCAGCCCGTCTACCCGAGATCAAGCCGCTAGCGTTCTCCAAGACGAACTTCGTACTCATCCGATGCGCCTGTCCGCCCGCACCATGATAAGCACCAAGGGCCAAGACTCTCGAACGGGATGCCGGTCCCTGTTGTCGATCACCGGAGCGGGAAACTCTGTCATAGGGGTTCCTTTTTGACCTTCGCCGTGTGCGTATCGGATGTCGTGCAATTTGGCCCCATCGCCGCTTTTCGGGTCCGCGCGCCTCCGTTCGATGTCGTGGTATTGCCTTAACATGTAGTGTCAGCTCGCACTGTTCTGTTGTAGTCGCTAGAAATCGACCGGAACCCCGGCGGCAAGCACCTGAACCTTCGTGGATTCGGGAGCGAACTTCGCAAGCAGATTGCAGTGCAGATCCCGGTGGGCGGGCGCGAGTCCGCCCTGGTGAATCGGAATAGCGACCCTGGGCGCCACGGCGCGCAGAAAATCGATGGACTCGGACAGCTTCATCCAGGGTGCGCCGATCGGAAGCATGAGAATGTCGATCTGTTCAGTAGGTTCCATGAACGAATCGCCAGGGTGCCATACGCGACCATTGATGAAGTACGCGTTATTCATACTCGCCGGAAGCGCGTGATAAATCGTTGAATGTAGGCTGGTGTGGGTAACCACGTCCCACCCACTTATCATGGTTTTCGACACTTCCGCCAGACCTGCGAGTACAGTCACGATCTCCTGCTCCGTCGTGGGAAGCAGTTGCCGAGTACCCTCGTTCACGTACAAATCCAGGGTTGGGTTGGCCCGCCGGAGCTGTTGCAGCTTGTTCAGCTCTAGGTGGTCGGGATGTTCATGCGTGATCAGCACTGAGTCAATCGGACCCGCTCCGTCGATCTCCCCAGCAAGGTCCCCGGGGTCGATGAGGATTCGGCCGCGCGGTCCGACGGGATCCTCGATTACCACGCAAGCGTGGCCGTGGTGAGTTATGCGCACGATTCTCCTGGTTGTGATGGTTATGTGCGGCTGGGTGCAGTGAGGTCACCTTTGGGTGCCATTGCGTCCTTGCCCAGTATCGAAGCTAGTTCACGAGGTGGCCACCGTGCGTCGTCTCATCTGTCCACGACGCTCAGCTCGCGGCGACGAGAACCAAGACGTTGTGCGCCCGTCTCCGTCACCACGATGGTGTCTCCCCACGTCACGTCGTGGGTGCGGGCATAGGCGGCGGGCGCCTCTGGAACTGCGAGATACGGCTTGAGGATGAACGTCGTGTTGGCCAGGATCACATCGTCCTCGACGCCGGCCCTGGCGCTCGTGGCAGCGGTGGGAATCACAAGCGGCCCGTCGTTCCCGAGTCCCCGCCCGTGCAACAACACGAACGGTGTCCCGTCTGGACCTCCGGCTGCGGCGTCGACCGCAGCGAAGACGTCACCCCATGGCCGCCCCGGCCGCATGACGCTCAGTCCTGCGTCGAATGCAGCTGAGTTCCGCTCGAATATTTCGCGGGCCCGGGCGGAAGGCTCTCCGATCACCATGGGCTGGGCGACCTGAGCCTGGTAGCCGCGGATCTCCGGCATCAGCTCGGTCGACACGTACAGGCCCAGTGACAGCTCGCCCGGTGGCGTGCTGATGTAGCGGTGCCGCGGCGCACCCCAAGGACCGGGGCACCAGGCAACAAGCAGCTTGTCTGCGCCGGCCCGTACCTGAGCCAGCAACATCTGGCCAAAGACTTCCGACTGCGCGATGCCTTCGCCCGCCGCCGCGACCATGGCCTCCAGGGACGCCTCTCCGACCTTGACCGACGCGGCGAGTCGCTGGATTTCTTCTTCGCCCTTGACGTAGCGAGCGCGGCCGAGGATGTCGGTCCCGTCCACAACCAGCTCGGGGCCGACAGCCTCAGAGATGAGCTTGACGGTTGTATATCCTGCGTATCCCTCAGGCTGCCGCACGGAAGAGAGCCGTCCGCCCCGAAGGCCGGCGATCGCGGTCCGCCGTCCGACGAGTCCACGGCGGCGCAAGAGGTCCGCTGTGGCCCTGCCGAAGTCAGCTGCGGTGGAGCCAAATTCGGTCACGCTGAGACGGTCTGCGATCCACTGCGGGACCTTGACGGCAGCATCGCTCGATTCACCCCCGAGAATGAGAATCGGATCTCCGTCGATTGGAAAGATCGTGACGCCGGCGTTGTCGGCGATATACATGGAGTCGGAGTCGATCCAGGCCGGAAGCACGATGAGCAGCTCCACACGGTCAGCATCCATCAACTCCCGCAGTCGCTTCCACCGCCGGTCCCGTTCCGTGGTGCTGAAAGTGGGCTCGTTGATTGGCTCCGGGATCCCCAGGACACCTTGAACGCCGCGTACACCTTGCATGTGGTCTCAATCTCCTTCTCAGTCTCTTCTGTGGGGACCTGCATCTGCCGTCCCGGCATCGCCGCACTCGCGACCATTGGTGGCCACCCGCACCCCAGAGCTAGCTGCTCGGCACTGCGCCGAGGGCGACGGCGCCGTTCGGGAGACCGGCGAAACGAAGTGTGTCTCGCCTGCTCAGAGGTGTTGCTGGTCTTGTCATGCTTGCTCCCTAAATCGGTGGTCGCGGCGGGAACCTAGCGACCCGGGCACGGATCGACGCGGACGGCCGGTGGATGATCGGCTGATCTAGTCCGTGTACGAACTGTTGTGGTAAGTAGCGTAGGTCACGCGTCATCGCTCCGTCAATGGTGGAAAGTCGGTCGCCGGTTTGGGTGGGCAGGGATTACGCGCGCGCGAACATGTCAGTTCCTAGTACGTGTACGTCTTAAGAGGCCAGGGGGGTCGATGTCCTCACGGGCCGGAGATGTCGGCGCACCAGACCTCCCACGCGCGGCGTGCCTGGCCCCGCACGCTGGCCGCCGCGGTGTGGGCCTCACCCGGACTCAGGTACCGAGGCGCACCCAGGCCTACTGCGTTCAGCTGGATGCGCGCGTTGATCTCCGTGTATACGGCCCGGAACACCGCCTCGGGCAGATCCGAGCCGGTCGCGACCGACCCGTGGCCCCGCATCAGCGCCACCGAACGGTCACCCAGTGCGGCGGCGACCGATGCCCCCAGATCTGAGGAGCTCACGAGCAGATCGCTGGATGTGCCCGCGTGAGTACTGATCTCATAGACCGGCACCGGGTCGGCGCCCAGGAAGGCGGCCATGTGGAACACCGGTCGCATCGCCTCACTGGTGATCCCGAAGGGGATGACCGAGGGTGAATGACTGTGCACCACGGCCATGACATCTGGCCTCGATCGGTAGATCTCGGCGTGAATGAACCGCTCCAGGTAGGGCTTTCGATCATCGGCAACGCTGCCGTCGAGCCGGTGCACGAGCAGGTCGTCGCGGGTGACCGACCCTGGTGCGAGGTTGCGCGAGAGCCAGAAGGTGTCTGCCCCGGGCCCGGTGCGGGTGCTGACGTGCCCGAACGCGTCCAGTACGCCCTGGCCCACCAAGATGCGGTTGGCCAACACCAGGGAGGTGCGCAGATCTTCGACGCCGGCCGGATCGTTCAGGGCCATCAGGTCTCCTCTTCTGCACGTGCTGGCGCATCGCGGTGCGCCTTCGCGGCGATCCGACGCACCGGCGGTGCCCGTCTAGGGGGTGGTCATGGCGACGCACGTCCCCGCTGCCGGACCGGCGTCACCACGGCGGGAGGTCTCGGACCGCGCTCGGCGCCAGTGGTGGGGCAGGCAACCGCGTGCTCCGCGCTCACCGTCACCTCGAGGCGACCCACCCGACTGATCTCCACCGCGACGGTGTCGCCGTCATGCACCTGACCGACCCCGGCCGGCGTTCCAGTTGTCACGACGTCACCCGGCCGAAGCGTCATGACCGAGGACGCGTACGCCACGAGCGTCGGCACGTCCCAGATCAGGTCGACGACGTCGGCGTCCTGCCGCAGCTCGTCGTTGACCCAGGTCCGCAGTCGCAGCGCATGGAGGTCGCCCACTTCATCGGGAGTGACCAGGTGGGGGCCAAGTGGGGTAAAGGTGTCGAAGGACTTGCGGGTGGAGCGGTCCTCCCCGCCGCGCATCGTCATGTCCAGCAGGCAGGTGAACCCGGCGACGTGGTCGGGGACGTCATCCGGCGCCACGTTGCGCGCCTCTCGCCCGATGACGAGGGCCAGCTCGCCCTCCTGGTCGAAGCGGCGGTCGGTGTAGGGCAGCCGCACCGTGCCCGACGGGGCGAGCACTGAGGTCGGCGCCTTGAGGAACACACCCAGGGCGCCGACGTGGGCGTCCTGGTTCATCTCCACCTTGTGGTCGTGGTAGTTGACCGGCGCCGCCACGACCTTGCCGGGGTCAGGCACCACGGGCAGCAGCTCAACCTCGCCCAGGGACAGCTGCGGCGCGCCCGCCAGGGAATCGGCCGTGGTCGGCAGCGAGCCGCCGTGCGCAACGAGGAGGCGCCGTAGCGGACTCGTGCCGGCCCCGGCTGGAACAGTGCCGCCGAGGTCGAGCACGGTGTCGCCGACCAGTGCTCCGACGGACTCACGGCCGTCGCCTGCGCGAAAGCTGATGAACTTCATGAAACGTCCTTAGCTGTCAGATAGAGGGTGTCATGCGGTGCGCCGGCAGGGTCGCGAGCTGGTCGTCCATCAGCTGGCCTGCGCAACGCGCTCGGCGTAGAGCCAGTCCAGGTCTGAGTAGTCGTCGTCGCCACGGAGGCGGAACACACGGTCGCGCAGGGCCAGCGTGGTGGGGTCGTCGGTGTGCCATAGGTCGCCCCACGGTCGGGCGACCGTCTGACAGCGGGAGGCGACCTGCAACCGGACGCTCTCGTACTCCCTGAATGCGCTGCGACAGTCGTCAGGGTGACGTGCCAGAGCGCCGCCCAGCTCCAACGCGTCCTCGAGCGCCTGACAAGCACCTTGACCCAGGTACTGAAGCATGGCGTGTGCGGCGTCGCCGATGAGCACCGAGCGTCCTGTGGTCCACGTCGGGAGCGGGTCGCGGTCCGCGACCGGCCAGCTGCGCGTGGTGTCGATGAGCTCGACCGAGCGTCGGACCTCCTCGCACGTCTCGGCGAAGATGGAATTCAGCTCCTCGGACCCCGTCACCGATCGCGCGTGCGCGCGGGCGTCGCGGGTGTGCACTGCGACCTGGTTGTACATGGTCCCGCTGCGCACGGGGTACTGCATCAGATGCAGACCGGTACCGATCCAGAGCAGGATCTCGTCGGAGGACACCGGGTGGGGCGTGTCCTCCACCGCGATCGCGCCGCGATTCGCGACATGCCCGCTGAAGGTCGGATCGCTCGTGTCGAGCAGTCGCCGAACCCGGGAGTTGATGCCATCGGCACCGACCAGCACTCGGGCCCGATAGGTCTCGCCGTCGGCGAAGGTGACGGCCGCGGCCTCGGCGTCCTCGTGCACGCCCACCACCTGGCGACCGTTTTCCAGGTGGATTTTCGGCTGCGCATGACAGGCCGCCAGCAGCGCATCGAGAACGTCGCGACGATGGGCGACGATGTAGGGGTAGCCGTACCGTTCGACGAAGGAGGAGCCGAAGTCCAGCACCGTGAGCACGGACCCGTCCATCGCGTCGCGCACCACACTGCGGGAGGGAAAGACCGCGTTCTTGGCGACGGCGTCGTAGAGGCCAAGACGGTCAAAGGCCCGAACGGCGTTGGGTCCCAGCTGAAGGCCGGCCCCGATCTCGCCGAACTCGGCCGCCTGCTCGACCAGCCACACGTCACGCCCGGCCCGCGCAGCGGCGAGCGCGGTGGCCAGCCCGCCGATCCCCCCGCCGACCACGAGGACGTCGTGGGCGGGAGCCGGCTGCGCGTTCACGCGGTCACCGTGCGTCGGAACAGTCCCAGCGCTTCCAGTACCGGGGCGTCGCTCGTGGTGAAGATGTCCAGGGTGGTGTGGGCCTCGAGCTGGTGTTCGCACCAGGAGGGCACCACGAACACGTCGCCCGCCGCGACGGTGAACTCATTCCCGCCCAACCGCGCAACTCCGGCACCCCTGAAGACGGCGCACACCCTGCTGCCGGTCTGACGATCCGTCGCGCTGGTCACGCCCTGAACCACTCGGCGCATCTCGCAGCGCATGGTCGGCATCACGTCGCGGTCGCGGGTGGGATCCCGATACCGCAGCTCGGCCTCTCGGCCGTCGTGGAGCTCGAGCAACGCATCGAGCGCCGCGTCGCTCTCGGCCCACCGGTAGATCATGAGCGGGGAGTGGGGTCGGTCGTGGATGGGGGCGCTGACGCCGGTGGGCACGATCCCGGACCCCTGGCCGAAGGACCGTTCCGTCGTCGAGCGCGGGGCAATCGACCGGTCCGCCTCCTCCGAAGGGCCCTCCTCGAAGAAGACCGCGTCCAGTGCGGCTACGACGGGCAGGTCGAGCACGTCGAGCCACATCATGGGACGGTCGGTCGGGTTGTGGTGCTCGTGGTAGACCCACGATGGAGTGAGCACGAGGTCGCCTGTCCGCATCGACACGGGGTCGCCGTCGAGCAGGGTGTACACGCCCTCGCCATCAAGCACGAACCGCAGGGCTCCGGGCGTGTGCCGGTGGGCCGGCGCCACCTCGCCGGCCTGCAGGTACTGCACGGCCGCCCACAATGTGCCGGACACGAACGGTGCGCCGTCGAGACCGGGGTTGCTCATGGCCAGCACCCGGCGATCCCCGCCACCATCGATGGGGACCAGCTGGCCGGCGCGGGCCGCCATCTTGTGCAGCTCACCGGCGCTCCAGCGGTAGGGGACCGTCTTGACGGCCGGAGTGGGGGTGAGGAGTCCCGTCATCTCCCACAGGGGCTGCAGGTGGGCCTGCTCGATCTCGCCGTAGAAGGCGTCGAGGTCAGGCTCGTCTGAGTGGTAGCGCACAAGATCCCCTCGTTTCACTCATGGGTGACCCTCTCCGGGGGCCTGAGGGCAGGATAGTACGTATACGTAACATATGCAAGAACTCGTCGTCGACGTCGCACCCCCGGCGTGCGTAGTCCTCTGGTTGAGTGGCTACTGGAGAATCAGTGCCCGCTGAAGCGATCGCCCGCGGCCCGCACCGAACGGGTCACACCCCACACGAGCAGGTCACAGGCTGGCCAGCCGGCTGTGCCGAGGCCCGGGGTCTGCCGGTGCCGGCTCCACGCCCGCCACCAGGCGCATCCACCGGGTGAAGTGCTCCTGCTCGGGAGCCGTCAGCGGAGCAAGTACCCGCTGCTGCACCTCGGTCACCGGGGCCTTGAGCAACCGCATCGCCGTCATGGCTGGTGCGGTGACGCGGACCGGCCGACTGCGCCGGTCCCGTGAGTTGTCCACCTGCTCCAGCCAACCCCTCTCGATCAGCCGGGCTACGATGTCCCCGGTGCTGGAGGAGTCCAGCGAGGCCCCCGCCCCGATCTGGGCCTGCGTCGCCACGCCGGCGCCGATGGTTACCCCGATCACGGCGTACTGAGGCCCGGTGACGTCACGGACCACCTCACTCCAGCAGGCGGCGTGCCACTGCTGCGCGCGGCGGATCAGGTACCCCGGGGTACGCGCCATCACCAGTGCCGACGCTTTGGTGCGCTGTCGTTGCACCCCGGCGTCCTCAACCCGAGCCACCGAAGCCAGTGCATCGATGAAGACGTCATGCTCCGCGACGGGGAGCGGGCTCAGCAGCTGCTCTTGCACAACCCAAGCCGACTGCGTGACCGCCGCCAGCTCATTTCCTCCGCGCGTGCCGAGCTTCAGCAGGCGCCGTCGGCGATCCTTCGGGTCGGAGAGCCGGTCCACCCAGCCATACTCAACCAGTCGAGCGACGATGCCCGCGACCGTCGACTTGTCCAGCGACGCCAGCTGGCCGACGCGCTTCTGGTCTGCACCTGGCCACCCCTCGATCGCGACGAGAACCGCGTACTGCGGGCCGGTCACCTGCGCGACGGTGCGACTCCAGGCATCGGTGTGCACCTGTTGGGACCGACGAAGCAGGTAGCCCGCTGAATGCAGGCTGTCGACGACGTAGTCCAGAATGATCATCACCTCCGGCTTCTCCGGTCTGCAGGACACCGATAGTAGTGGGTTTCGACCGGGTGCCACGTCGTGCTCAGCCACCGGGCCGGGCCCGTGGTCAGCCTGGTGTGCGAAGTCCTGTCATAAGGATCCCGACGAGTCGGCGCGCGTTGTAGCGGTCATTGTTGGTAGGGCCCGCGCAGAGACCTCCGATGCCGCGCATGAGTTCCAACGCGTCCAAGTCCGAGCGCACATCACCAGAGCCGGCTGCGGCCGTGAGCAGGCGGGCACAGACCGGTACCAGCCGTTCGACGAAGTAGGCGTGGAGGGGGTCGAAGCAGGGGTCGTCGGATTGCAGCACGGCGGCGAGGCCGTGTTTCGTGACCAGGAAATCGATGAACAGGTCGATCCAATCCGTGAGTGCGCCGTACGGGTCGGCGCCAGCGCTCAGCAAGGTTGAACCGGCATCGGCGAGGCCCTCCACCTGGTGCCGGTAGACGGCGACGATGAGGTCCGCGCGCGTCGGGAAGTGACGGTAGATGGTGGCGGTCCCGACCCCGGCCTTCGTCGCGATGTCGCGGATCGGCGCCTCCACGCCCGACGTCACGAAGACGGCAGCGGCCGCGTCGAGCAGTGCCTCCTCGTTGCGCCGCGCATCTGCACGTCTGGGCCGAACGACGGGCCACAGGTCCCGATCGACGTCGCTCACACGCGTTCCTCCACAACGGTCCTTGCTAGACGGTACAACGTCCCGTATGTTAAACGAGACAGCGTCCCGCTGCCGGGACGACGCCAAGGATAACCCCATCCAGCACGCAGCACCCCGTGTGGACGGCTGCTGCAGCGAAAGGAAGCCACCCATGCCACGAGTCGTTGTTTTCGATCAGACGGGCGACCCGGAAGTTCTGCACGTCGTCGACGAGCCGCTCGAGGAGCCGGGCGCGGACGAGGTCCGCGTCAGGATCGAGGCCGTCGGCATCAACCGCCTCGACCAGATGATGCGCAGCGGCAGCTATCCCCGACCGTTCCGGTTGCCGCACGCCCGCCTGGGCTGCGAGGGCACCGGCGTCGTCGACGCCGTCGGGGCCGACGTCCACGAGGTCGGCCTCGGCGACGAGGTCATCATCACCGCCGTACCTGCGATGGATCTCAACGGCACCTACGCCGAATACACCACCGTGCCCGCCACGGCAGTCATTCCCCGACCTGCGGGGATGGACCCCACCAGCGCCGCAGCACTGTGGGTGTCCTACTCCACCGCGTACGGCGCTCTCCTCGAGAAAGCGGCGATGCGCCCCGGTGACCACGTTGTGATAACCGCCGCCTCCAGCGCCGTCGGACTTGCCGCGATCCAGATCGCCAACCAGATCGGCGCCATCCCGCTGGCCGTCACCCGCGGTACCTCGAAGAGGGACGCCCTCTACGCGGCCGGCGCCGCCGCCGTCATCTCCAGCGACCACGAGGACGTCGTCGAGGCCGTTCGGAAATTCACCCACGGGGCCGGAGCCGAGATCATCCTCGACTCGGTGATGGGTCCCGGCCTGACGAAACTCGCTACCGCGGCCAAGTCCAACGGCACCTTGTTGGCCATCGGATGGCTCGACCCGCGCCCCGCCCCGATGCCCATGAACGCACCACTGACGATCTACCGCTACATGAGCTTCGAACACACCCTCGACCCCGTGGTCGTACGTCGCATCGCTGCATTTCTGACCGCCGGAGTCCGGACCGGTGCCCTGCACGCAACCGTTGACAGCCAATTCAGCCTCGACGACGTTTCCGCTGCCCACCATCGCCTTGAGCAGGGTGAACAGTTCGGCAAGATCGTCGTCACCATCTGACTCGGCGAACGCGATCGAGCGGATCATCGCCTCGACGGGTGGGCTCGCCCGCCGTGACATCACATGCTCAACCGGTCCATCCGTCGGCACCTGCAGACTCATGATGGCGGGTACGCCACCGCCACGGACCTCGTCGACGAGCACACCGTCCGCCCCGGTCACTTGCCGCCGACGAACGGGACGCCCTGACCTCGCCGCCCCGATGCGCCGAAGGGGGGACGTACGGTGCCTGATTTCAGCGGGCAACTGC
>JAABVA010004266.1_pt1 | contig 13288 bp, 10 predicted proteins | sample 5560331 | NCBI WGS metagenome assembly JAABVA01 (sample SAMN12812661, study PRJNA571458) | rock metagenome | isolation source: Antarctica rocks | place: Antarctica: Victoria Land, Mt New Zealand sud | collected 2016-01-07
GACCGGCCGGAAGCCGCTCCAGCACCTCGGAAAACCGGTCCGTCAGAACAGATGCTGCATCTTGCATCTGCCTCCAAAACCAAGCCGCTCCGAGCGGGTCAAGCACAATTTTAGCGCCTATGCCCGCGTAAGAGGTCTGCCATCTACGGCTGTGGCGCTTATCTCCTATTTTGGGTTGGAACGGCGGCGGCAACGGAGAGTGCTCTTATACCACAGCTCCCTGACCAGAACCTGTGTTGGCCACGGCCCTCGCCAACGTCGGCTCAGCAACCGAAAAATCGGACAGCTTACGATCAACGAGACTTGGTATTAGTTCGGATACGGCAGTGATCCTGGGTGTGATCTACTTAGTGGCAGCACGTCACGGAGAAGAGAGATTCGGTCGCTCAGCCTTTGCACCGTGTAACGTTGCATGTGCAGCACGCACTGGTATGCTCTGTCCGCGGTTTAGAGCAGTCCCACATTGAACCTATCTTGAGAAGCATCCTCGTGTTATCCTTAACTCATTTCAGAACGGCAAACAGCTTACCATTCGGGCACTTTGATACGACTGCAAACGCGATCAAACGAATCATATTGAAAGATGACGTCGCGAAAGGATGTAAGGCGCACTATGGGCAGAATACAGTCTAAATTGCTAAATCGGCTTCCAAAAACTCTGCCCTATATTGTACGTTCTTTCTTGTTGGTGGGTTTGCCGCATCGTACCGCCGCGCGGATCAGGACCGAGCAAGTCAGTGTTCTCAACACCCTCGTCGGCGTCATGTCGGTGATGGGACAAGGAGCAAATCTGCTCGTTATCTACGAATTTTGGCATACTGATGCGAGATTACTGCTTGCGCCAGTGGAAGCCATAATCTCGCTCTCCTATGCCACGCTTGCCGGCATGAGCCTAAGTTGGAACAGGGTTTGGCCCGGCTCGGATGAATGGACTGCTGAGCAGGCGCGATTGTGGTATGTTAGGGTGATTCTCGTCCTCGGGGTGGCTTGGGGCGTTCTATTTATCGGCCTGATGCCGTTCGCGCATGAAAACCAACGTAGCTTGTTATTCGCGTTAATTGTCGGCCTGATCTCTGCAAGCTCGTTAAACGTTCCAGTATCCGCAGCGCTTGCCATCCTAATTCCAGTCGCGATTTCCGGTTTTGTTGCCACGACTATTGTAACGGATGCGCTTGACTTTGCGGGAGCTGTGCTTCTCGCTGGTTATAGTATATTAATACTATTCTGTATCCTTTACTCAAATCGCAACCTTATTTTGCGTGCCCTCGGCGAAATCGAACATCAGGAGGGACGTGAAACAATTGGTCTTCTTCTTCGAGACTTTGAGGAGTCTGCATGCGATTGGCTCTGGGAGACCGACGAGCGCGGGCGATTGACACATGCATCAAACCGGTTTGCCCAGGTCACTCGCACAAACGTGGAGGATCTCCTCGGTATGGAGCTCGCCTACATACTGGGCTTGCCAACGTCGACCCTTGTGACGGATCGAAGTCAATCCAAAACGGGTCTGTCAGCGCTCGCGGTCCTGATGGAACGGCATCTTCCATTCCGTGACTTCGAGATCTGTCTGCAGGTTGGGCCAGATGTTGTTTGGTGGTCGCTTGCCGGGAAACCAAAGTTTGCTGCACAGCAGGTCTTCGAGGGCTACCGGGGCGTTGGCTCAGACATCACCTATGCCAAACGAATGTATGATCGCGCCCGTTTCCTGGCGCAATACGACGAACTGACCGGTCTGGCCAATCGACGTCTTTTCCGTGAGACACTCGACGCGCAGTTTCAGACAGTCGAGTTTCCATCAATCGCTCTTCTCTGCCTCGATCTCGATCGATTCAAAATCATCAATGACACTCGCGGCCACCCGACCGGTGACGCACTCCTGGTTGCCGTCGCACGGCGCCTAGAACATCAGGTGCGCGCTAGCGATTTGTGTGCCCGGCTGGGCGGCGACGAGTTTGCGATCGTCCTGCGGGCTGCCGACCCCACTCTGGCAGGCATCATCGCCGAACGCCTCATAGCAGAAATCTCCCGGCCATACGTCATCGATGACAGTCTCATCGAGGTGGGCGTCAGCATTGGAATTGCCTTGGCAATGCCAGAGACTGCGTCTTGTGAGGCTTTGCTGCAAAACGCAGACGCTGCACTCTATCAAGCAAAGGCCAAGGGACGCGGTATTGCGTGTTTCTACAATCGTGAGCTGAAAGACCTAGATTTACGTCGCCGGGTGTTGCAAAGCGAACTGCCCGGCGCAATCAATCGTAACGAGCTTCGGCTCGAGTTTCAGCCTATATTCAATCTCAATACGAGACAAATTACTGCTGTCGAGTCTTTGGTGCGTTGGGATCATCCAATTCACGGGCCTATCGCGCCTCTGGACTTCGTCCCAATGGCGGAAAACAGCGGACTTATCGACAGCTTGGGCGAATGGGTTCTAACGCGTGCGTGCAATGAGGTACGAAATTTGCCCGACTTCATCAGGCTGGCAGTCAACGTGTCTCCATTGCAACTCCGTAGCGGCCAGTTTATCTCAAGGCTCCAAGGCGTGCTGGCGAGCACCGGATTTGATCCAGATCGGCTCGAGCTGGAGTTAACTGAAACCGCCCTCTTCGAGATGTCCTCGCCGATGCTCGATCTGCTGAACGAAGTGCAGCTTCTGGGCGTTCGAATAAATCTTGACGATTTTGGCGTAGGACACACCGCGCTCGGCCATCTTCGCCGATTTTCCTTCAGCAATCTCAAGATCGATCGAAGCTTCATTCAGGACTTGCCGCATAATCCTAGCGCGCGCGCTGTTGTTCGAGGATTGACGTTCATGGCGGCTGAACTGGGGATCGCGACAATCGCTGAGGGTATCGAGACGTTCGATCAGTTGAAACACGTTGAAAGTGTCGGCTGCGACGAGGCACAAGGTTTCCTATTGGCCCGACCCATGGCCCTGCAGAACGTCCTCGGACTGTTGGATGCAAGCCTAGGTGTTTGGTCAGAGAGTGAGGTGACATAGACGCCCCGCGGCTCCCCGATCGTCCATGGACCGGTAGCTGCTGATCACATTTCAAGTCCGGGGCTTCAGTTCGATATGATGCCGAGATCTATGCACGAGCAGCCGTCGGAGGCATAAGGCTTCAGCCCCGATACTGGTGAAATGCCGGGATTCCATCTCAGCAAGGCAAGCTCCCCGTCTCCCATGCTTTTGACGCTCACGCTGGACCCAGCCGCCCGCGACCGACCTCGGCTTTCTCCTGCACAAGCGCGGCGGACCTGCTCGCGAAGGCGGCGGCGCGGGGCGTCGAGGGAACGGGCGACCTGCTGACCCAGGCTGCGGCGCGGCTCGATGCGGCAAGCGGCTTTTATGCCGCGTGGCGCCGCTATGCCTGTCCGGTCGCCTCCGTCGACGACCTGCGCCTTGCCCCATTCCATCTGCTGGCGACCGAGGGCGCGGTCCATGACGGCCAGGACCACGCCTGGCACATGGCCAGGCTCGCCGAGGTCTGTGCCGGCTGATCCTGGCGTGCTCGTCGCCACGGCCTGGCGGGAGGTCGACCTTGTCGACGTGGACGCGTGCGCCGCCGCCGTGCGCTGGTGGGACGAGCTGACGGCGGCCGGCGGTGAGGGCATTGTCGTCAAGCCCTTGGCCTTTATAACCCGCGACGGCAAGGGCCCCCTCGCCCAGCCGGCGCTGAAGTGCCGCGGACGCGAGTACCTGCGACTGATCTATGGGCCGGAATATACGATTCCCGAGTACCTGGAACGGCTGCGCGAGCGCGGGCTCGGCCCCAAGCGCAACCTCGCAATACGGGAGTTCGCGCTGGGCCTGGAGGCGCTGCACCGTTTCGCCGACCGAGAGCCGCTGCGGCGCGTGCACGAGTGCGCCTTCGGCGTACTCGCACTTTAGAGCGAGCCCGTGGACCCCAGGCTCTGAACGGCTGCAGATCGCCCACCATGGCGATAATGCAGATTAGCCCGGAAGTGGACGGGAATGCCCGCACTCGAGGCGTTGCGGTGTCATAGGCGAAGTTGAACCCGCCAGGGTCAGCCCCGCCGCGCCAAGCGTCAGGCGCCGATCGGCGAAGCGCTGGGCGAGGTCGGGCTGATGCAGGCAGACCAGGATTGCCAGCCCGTCCCGACGCGCCAGGTCGCGCAGCAGATCGAGGATGGCCTCGGCATTCGCAGGGTCAAGGCTGGCAACTGGCTCATCGGCCAGCAGCACAGCCGCGCGCTGCGCCAGCGCGCGGGCGATGGCGACGCGCTGCCGTTGGCCGCCCGACAGGGTGTCGGCCCGCCGTTGCCCGAGGCCGGCGAGGCCGACCCGCGCAAGGCAATCCTCTGCCAGTGCCACCTCCCGCGCCGGCCAACGCCCCAGTGTTGCACGCCAAAAACCGACCCGGCCCAGCGCCCCGATCAGCACGTTGGTGCGCGCCGACAGCCGGGGTGCCAGGGCATGCTGCTGGAACACCACTGCCGGCCGTGTGCCCTCGATGCGTCCGGTCGAGTCGATCAGCCGGGCAATGGCGTGCACGAGGGTTGTCTTACCGGCGCCAGATATGCCCTCGACCGCCACGACCTCCCCGGGAGAGACCGTCAGCGAGACACCCGCCAGGACCGCCCGCCCGCCACGCGCGACGGCCAGGTTACGGACGATGAGGGCAGCCGAGGTCAGAGCAGGGCCGCCCGCAGCCGTGCCGAAATCCGGTCGGCGATCAGCACGAGGGTGACGATGACGAGCAGGATGGCCAGCACGCGCGCGAAATCCAGCAGATCGACTGCGTTCTTCAGCTCCTGCCCGACGCCGCCCGCACCGACCAGGCCCAGCACCGTCGAGGCCCGGATGTTGAACTCCCATATATACAGCACCGTGGAGGCCATCTGCGGCAGCGCGCCCGGCAGCAGCACGACGGTCGCCGCCTGGGCACGCGAGGCGCCGGCGGACAGGGCGGCCTGCACGGGCGCCAGGTCGGCCGCTTCCAGCGCCTCGGACCACAGCTTGGCGATCGACCCGGTGCTGTGCAGCGCCACGCCCAGCATGCCCGCGAACGGGCCGAGGCCGACCGCGGCCACGAAGATCAGGGCGAAGACGAACCCGTCGACGCCGCGCAGCAAATCCAGCACGCCGCGAACCGGATGATACAGCCACGCGGCCGGAGCTACGGGGCGAGCAGCGAACAGCACGAGCGGCAACGCCGCCACTGCTGCCAGCGTGGTGCCGAGGGTCGCGATCGCCACCGTTTCCGCGGCCCGGAGCGCAAGGTCGCCGGGGCCGGAGAAGTCAGGTGGAAACGCGGTGGAGAGCCATCGGATCAACCGTGGCAGCCCCGCCCACAGCCGTCGCAGGTCCGGCGAGACGACCCAGAGGCAGGCGGCATAGAGGACGGAGGCGGCAAGCAGCCACGCCGCCCATCGGGCGGCCAGCAGCCACGCCGCCCATCGGGCGGCCAGCAGCCCCGCCGCCTGAGGCATCAACTCCCCTGCAGCTTGTGCAGCGCGCGGCCGGCGGCCTCGATGGCGGCGTAGCTGTCCGGCCTGGCTGCGACCCAGCCCGTGTAGTGGGCGGGAAGGACCGTGGCAGCCCGAGCCGCGTCGATCTTCAGGGCTGCTTCGAGAATGGCCTGCTTGACCGCTGGGTCGAGGTCACGCCGGACCGCCAGGGCGTCGTTCGGCAGCGGGTCGGATGTCCAGACCACCTTGACCTGGTCCGCCTTGACCCGCCCGGCCTCGATCATCGCATTGAGGTTGCGGTCGTAGTCGGTGGCGAGATCGACCTGTCCGGTCGCGACCGCGATGTCGTTCGCCGGGTGCGAAGCGCCGTCGCGATACTTGAAGTAGGTCCTCACGTCGATGCCGTGGGTCAGGAACCACCAGTTCGGGATCAGCCAGCCGCTGGTCGATCCGGCATCGGCGAAGCTGATGGACATGCCGCGCGCGTCTTCAGGGAAGCGCTCGATCTTTAAATCGGGCTTGGCGATGATGATGGCGTTGTAGGTCGGCTTGCCGTTGTATTCGACCGTGGCCAGCGCCTCTGCTCCCGAACGGTCCTTCGCGAGGACATAGCCCCACGGCCCCATCCAGGCGCAATCCACCTGCCCGTTCGCGAGCGCCACCGCGATGCCGGCCCAGTCGGTCGTCACCATCAGCTCATAGGGACGGCCGAGCGCCTCGCCCAGATAGGCGAAGAACGGCTCGTAGGCGCGCTTGGTGTCGCCGGCCGTGGGCTGGAACGGGCCGACCGCGAACCGGATCGGCGCATCCGCCGCGCGTGCCGGCCCGGCAAGGCCGAGCAGCGGAGCGGCGGCGATCAGATGGCGGCGGGAGATCATGCAAGGTCCTCGACTGGTTGCAGGCGTGCATATAGTGGCCGTGCGGGATGCGACAGGCTAACTTATCGGCATGTCCCAGACCAAGATCGTAGCCGACGGCCCCGTGCTGGTGTTCGGCGGCTGCTACAGCAACCTTCAAGCGACCGAGGCGCTGCTGGCGCAGGCGGCGCGGCGCGGCATCCCGCCGGAGCGGATGGTGTGCACCGGCGACGTCGTGGCCTATGGCGCGGACCCAGCAGCGACCGTAGCACTGGTACGGCATTCAGGCGTGCATGTCGTGATGGGCAACTGCGAGGAGCAGCTGGCAGCGCGCGCCGCAGATTGCGGCTGTGGGTTCGCGCCGGGCTCGGCGTGCGACCGGCTGTCCGGGGCATGGTTCGCCCACGCCGCGGCGGCGCTGGATGCGGCGGCGCTGGACTGGATGGGTGCGTTGCCGCGCCAGATCGACCTGCAGCTCGGGCGCTGGCGGCTGGCTGTCTTGCACGGCAGCGCTGCCGCGATCAACGAGTTTGTCTTTGCCTCGACAGGCGCCGCCATCCCGCCCGGCTACGACGGCGTCGTCGCCGGGCATTGCGGGCTGCCGTTCACCCGAACTGTCGAGGGCCGGCTGTGGCACAACAGCGGCGCCGTTGGAATGCCCGCCAACGACGGCACGCAACGCGCCTGGTTCAGCGTGCTGTCCCCAGGGCCGGAAGGACTGGTCATCGAGCATGTCGCGTTCGACTACGATTACGGCACTGCAGCGCGGGCGATGCGGGCTGCGGGGCTGCCGGAGGGCTATGCCGGGGCGCTCGAGACGGGCGTGTGGCCCAGTTGCGACGTGCTGCCTGCGCCGGAACTGGCCATCCGCGGCGCACCGATCATCCCGGCCACGCTGGTGTGGACAGAAGCCAGCCTCACCAAGCCTGTCTTTGCCGCATTGCCCGACTTTGCTGCCTGAGCTAAACCAAAGCAGCAAGGCGATGCGAAGAGCGGGAGTGTTCAAATCTCCTGATCAGCCCTCATATCACATTCAAAGCTCACAATCGTCGTGCAGGCGCTGCGCAAAACGCTTGTTCACAGCGCCGGGACAGGCATTTCCGTCCACGACATAGCCGAGGACCCAATCATGTCTAACAGCCTGACCGAAGCAACGCCGTTGCTTATGAACCTGAGTGTCAATGGCCAACAGCATCCGCTGGCGCTCGACCCGCGCACCACCCTGCTGGACGCCCTGCGTGATCATCTTGGCCTGACTGGAACCAAGGTTGGCTGCAACCACGGCACTTGCGGCGCCTGCACCGTCCATATCGACGGCCGGCGGCAGTTGGCGTGCCTAGTGCTCGCCGCCGCAGCGGAGGGGCGGGATATACGGACGATTGAGGGCCTGGCCGGGGCGGATGGAGGACTACATCCGATGCAGGCTGCCTTCGTGGCGCACGACGCGCTGCAGTGCGGCTACTGCACGCCGGGCCAGATCATGTCCGCGGTCGCCTGCATCAGCGAGGGCCATGCGAAGAGCGACGCCGAAATCCGCGAGTACATGAGCGGCAACCTGTGCCGCTGCGGCGCCTATTCCAACATCGTCGCCGCCGTGCGCGATGTTGCCCAACAGCAGGCCGCCTGACATGCAGCCCTTCACCTATATCCGCCCCAGCTCGCTCGACGCGGCGTTCCACTTGGCGCAGCAGCCCGGCGCGGCGCTGCTCGCCGGCGGCACCACCATGGTCGACCTGATGCGCGGCGACCTCTCCGCCCCGTCCAGCATCGTCGACATCGGCCACCTGACGGAGTTTGCAGCCTTCGACACCTCTGGCACCGTGCTGCGCTTCGGGGCACTGGCCCGCATGGCCGACGTCGCCGAAGACGCGACCCTGCTGCGTGACTACCCCGCCTTAGCCGAGAGCTTGCAACTCGCCGCCTCGCAGCAACTGCGCAATGCCGCCACCGTTGGCGGCAACCTGTTGCAGCGCACACGGTGCGTCTATTTCCGCGACGGCGTGTCCGCCTGCAACAAGCGCGTGCCCGACAGTGGCTGTGCCGCGCTCGATGGCACCACCCGCGACATGGCGCTGTTCGGCGGCTCCGACCGCTGTATCGCCACTTACCCTGGCGATTGGGGCAACGCGCTGGCGGCGTTCGATACCTCCGTCGAGGTCCGCTCCGCCGCCGGCACCCGAACAATCCCTTTCGCCGAACTGCATGTCGCCTATGGCGAGGATCCGGCGGCCGAGACCACGCTGCGCCAGGGCGAGATCATCACCGCCATCTTGGTGCAGGCGACGCCGGCCGGACGCCGGTCGACCTACCTCAAGGTTCGCGACCGTCAGAGCTACGCCTACGCGGTGGTGTCTGCGACCGTGGCGCTGGAGATGGACGGCGACGTGGTACGGAACGCCCGCGTCTCGCTCGGCGGGGTGTCCACCAAGCCTTTGCGCTCGCGTGCGGCGGAGGCGGCGCTGCATGGCGTCACGTTGAACGAGCAGACTGCGCTCGCGGCCGGCCATGCCGGGTTCGCGGACGCGAAACCGTTGGCCGAGAACGGCTTCAAGATTGAATTGGGCGCCCGCGCCGTCGCACGCGCGGCGCTCGTCGCCAGCAGGAGGAACTGACCATGGACGGCAGCATCGGCACTCCCATCGCCCGCCGCGACGGCACCGCAAAGGCCACCGGCGCCGCCCGCTATGCGGCGGATTTCGGCCACATCGGCACGGCCTACGCGGCGCTGACCCTGAGCTCGGTCGCGCGCGGCCGCATCACCCGCATCGACAGCGCAGCCGCCGAGACGGTGCCCGGCGTGCAGATGGTGCTCACCCACCGCGACATGAACCAGGGGCTGGGCAGCGAGACCTTTATCATGAAAGGCGGGCACATGCAGTCCTCCTTCATGCCGCTCACCTCGGACGAGGTGCACTATTCCGGGCAGATCGTCGGCCTCGTGGTCGCCGACACGACGGAGGCGGCGGAGCAGGCCGCGCGCGCGCTCAACATCGAGTATGCGGTGCAGCACGCCGCCGCCGCCATGGACGACCCAGGCCGCACCGTCGAAACCGTGCCCAATCCGGAGATCTCCGTCGGCGACGCGGACGCGGCGATGGCCAAGGCGCCGGTGCGTGTCGACCAGGAGTACACGACCCCGGCGCAGCACCACAATCCGATGGAGCTGTATGCCACCACCGCGAGCTGGAACGACGGGAAGCTCACCGTAGAGTCGCCCAGCCAATGGGTGATGGGTCAGCGCGCCGCGCTCGCGACCATCTTCGGCCTGTCGCCCGAGGACGTGCACGTGATCTCGCCCTATATCGGCGGCGCGTTCGGCTGTAAGGCGACGTTGCTGCCGCATACCGTGCTCGTGGCGACCGCCGCGCGCCGGCTCGGCCGCCCGGTCAAGCTGGTGGTGCCGCGCGACGCGATGTTCACCGTCGGCTCATTCCGCCCGGCCGCCCGCAACCGCATCGCGCTCGGGGCCGAGCGCGACGGCACCATGGTGGCGATGGTGCACGAGGCCGTCGGGCAGACCGCGGCGATCGACCACATCGCCTTCCCCGGCACCAACGTCACCTCGCGGATGTATGACATCCCGAACATCAAAACGTCGGAGTCGACCGTCGCGACCGACGTGAACACCCCCGGCTTCCAGCGCGCGCCGGCCGAGGCGTCGTCGTTCTTCGCGTACGAGAGCGCCGTCGACGAGCTTGCCGTCGCGCTGGACATGGACCCGATCGAGCTGCGGCTGAAGAACGAGCCGAAGGTCGACCCGGTCAAGGGCCTGCCCTGGAGCAGCCGCTCGCTCGTGCAGTGCTACCGCCGCGGCGCCGAGCTGTTCGGCTGGGACAAGCGCACGCTGGGCGTCGGCTCGATGCGGACAGAGGACGGCGTGCTGATCGGCTACGGCTGCGCCACCGCGACCTATCCGTCGGCCATGGTGCCCGCGGCTGCCCATGTCGCACTGGCGGGCGATGGGACGCTGCGGGTGCGGACCTCCGCGCATGACGTCGGCACCGGCGCTTACACCGTGCTGGGCCAGGTCGCGGCCGACGTGCTGGGCGTGGCGGACGAGCATGTGCGGGTGGAGCTCGGCGACAGCGACCTGCCATCCGGCCCCATGTCCGGAGGCTCGGTCACGACCGGGTCGGCCGGCTCGGCGGTCCACATGGCGGCTATGGCGCTGCGCGACAAGCTGCTGTCGGCCGCGACCGCGGAGGGCGGCCCGTTCGCCGGGCGCGATCCGGCTACGCTGCAGTTCGCCGGCGGCCATGTCGTTGGCGCCGACGGTGCGGCGCACAGCCTGGCCGACATCCTGAAGGCAACGCCCGCCGGCTCGCTGGAGGCCGGCGCAGAGTGGAAGCCCGACCTGATGGACGCAGGCAAGATGCAATACGGCCTGCTCGGCGGCTTTGCGATCGAGGGCCCGGTCACCAAGACCCACGCGATCTACTCGTTCGGCGCGCAGTTCGCCGAGGTGCGGATCGACCCGATGCTGCGCACGATCCGCGTCGCCCGCATGGTCGGCGCCTTCGCCTGTGGCCGGATCATCAACCCGCGGACGGCGCGCAGCAACCTGGCCGGTGGCATGGTGTGGGGCGCCAGCTTCGCCCTATTGGAGGAAACCAAGGTGGACCGGCCCCGGGCGCGCTTCGCGAACCAGGACCTCGCCGGCTACCACATCTCGTCCTGCGCCGACATCGGCGAGGTCACGGCGGAGATCGTCGACGAGACCGACACGGTGGTGAATGCGATCGGCGCCAAGGCGGTGGGTGAGATCGGCATCGTCGGCATGCCTGCGGCAATCGCCAACGCCGTATATCACGCCACCGGCATCCGCGTGCGCAAGACGCCGATCCTAGTCGAGGACCTGCTGGGCTGACGCCGTAAGGGCTCTGGCGCCATCCAGACTCGCCCGGCGAGCCATCGTGCTCGCCGGGCAGGCCTCCGCATCTTTACTCCATGAGACGGGGTGCCGCTACGCGGGCTGTCGCGTCACTTGCCAGCCATGTAGCGCAATGCGAGCCGCATCTTCCGGCCGTATGGCGGCGCGAGGAAGGCAAAGCCGCTGAACCGGCCTGGCTTGAAGACACCGCGTGCGTGCGACAGCCGGGTGAAGCCGTCGCATCCGTGGTATGCGCCCATCCCCGACGGGCCGACGCCGCCGAATGGCAGGTCGTCCTGGATGCAGTGCAGCAGAGTGCCGTTGACCGTCACCCCGCCCGAAACCGTTTGCGCCAGCACCGCCTGCGTGCTCGCCGCGTCGTTCGTGAACACATACAGCGCCAGCGGCCGTGGCCGGTCGTTGATGAACCCGATAGCCTCCGCCAGGTCCTTGTAGCCGACCACCGGCAAGATCGGTCCGAAGATCTCGTCCTGCATCAGTGCTCCATCCAGCGGCGGGTCGAGCACGACTGTGGGTGCTAGCCGGCGTTCGGCCTCCGCGTCCTGCAGGCACACCACTCGGCCGCCGCCGGCCGCCGCTCCGGCCCGCAGGCCGTGCAGGCGGGCGTAGTGCCGCTCGGATACGATGGAGGTATAGTCCGCGTTTCCGGCGATCGTCGGATACATGCGGCGCGCCTCCGCCAGCACCGCTTCGGCGAACGGCTCCGCCAAGTCTGCCGGCACCAGCGCGTAGTCTGGCGCGATGCAGGTTTGTCCGGCGTTGAAAAACTTGCCGAGCGCGACCACCTTGGCCGCCGCCTGTAGGTCGAAATCACGGCATAGAACCACGGGCGACTTGCCGCCCAGTTCCAGCGTGACCGGCGTCAGGTTGGCCGCCGCCGCCTGCATGACCTGGCGGCCAACGCCCGTCGACCCCGTGAAGACCAGGTGGTCGAACGGCAACGCGCACATTGCCTGGGCAACGTCGGGGCCGCCGGTGATGACGGTCACCTGCGCCGGGTCGAACGTGTCGGCGACAACCCGGGCGAGCAGCGCGCTGAACCGGGGAGTGATCTCAGACGGCTTGACGATGACCCGGTTGCCCGCCGCCAACGCGTCCGTCAGCGGCGACAAGGTCAGCAGCAGTGGGTAGTTCCACGGCGACACGATGCCGACGCAGCCGAGCGGCTGATATTCTACCCAAGCCTTGCCCGGCTGGAAGTTCAGCCCGACCCGGCGCCGCTGCGGACGCATCCACCCGCCTAGGCGCCTGCGCGCAAAGCCAATCGCAGCCAGCACCGGCACGACCTCCGCCAGCAGCGTTTCCGGCGCCGCGCGGTTGCCGAAATCGGCCGAGACCGCCTGCGCGAACGCGTCCTTGTTCCGCCGCACCGCCGCCTCGAGCCGCTTCAGGCTATCGATCCGCTGGTCTCGCGTGGGAAAAGGCGCCTGGCGATAGGCAAGGCGCTGCATCTCGAGCGCGCGCGCCGGCGCATGGGCATCGCCCGGCAGGCTCTCCGGCGAAGTGATGGTGTTCATGGCGTACCCTCCCAGGGATGATTAGTCCAGCTTGCCCAAACCTGCATGGCCCAGACCTTCTTGACATAGATGCGCGACGTGGCTGCGGCAAACAGGGCGCGGCATATGCTACATGACCAAGCCTCCGCTTTCTTCCCGCATGGCGGCCTCCGTCGCCTGAGCCGCTCCTGAGCGCCTGCGCGATCTTTCGGATAAAGCGACACGTTCCGTGCCCTCCTTCCATGCCGCGCTCCCGAACCCAGGAAATCCGGTAGTGGGTCAGTTTGGGCGAGACCCTCGAAGCCGTCATTGCGAGCCGTCTTCGGCGCGGCAATCCAGGGCCACAGGGGCCAATATCTGGGTATGGCACCCTGGATTGCCACGTCGCAAGGGCTCCTCGCAATGACAAGGCTTCGTTGCAGATCTTGGTCAGGTGCAAACTGACCCACTACCGGAAATCCCGTTTTGTTCTCAAACACGGCGTGTCGTGCTACCATCCCGGCCGCATGCCGCCCGACCCTGACCAGGCTCCTGCCCAGCGCCGCATCATCCACGTCGACATGGACGCATTCTATGCCTCCGTGGAGCAGCGCGACGACCCGAGCCTGCGCGGC
>JAABVA010004267.1_pt1 | contig 13286 bp, 17 predicted proteins | sample 5560331 | NCBI WGS metagenome assembly JAABVA01 (sample SAMN12812661, study PRJNA571458) | rock metagenome | isolation source: Antarctica rocks | place: Antarctica: Victoria Land, Mt New Zealand sud | collected 2016-01-07
ATGGCTAGCCCCACCCGCGTGCGGGTACCCGCGCGGGTTGTAGGTAGGGTTGGTCCGTGCACGAACCCGACCCGACCCGACCCGGACCCTAGCGCGGGTTCGGGTCGGGTGCACTTTTTTCCAACCCGACCCAACCCTACACCCAGCCTACTTACAATATAAGCATGATCTTCAGCACACAGAAAGCAGTCTTCATCAACACAGTCAATCTTTAGAGTCTTGAAGACCTACAAGAGATGAACAACATACTGAAGATATTGATGTCAAATGCATTCAGTAATGAATGTAAAAAGTTGCAAAGCTTCTTGACAAAACTTAATCTATACATAGATTTCAATCAGAAGAAGTTCAACTTCAAAATGAACAAAGATCTATACACAGTAGTCTATCTTAAAGATGCAGCATTCAACTGAGTCAACCTCAAACTGCATGAGTTTCTAGACAAGTCATCAAAGAAATGAGATGTTGATGAAGAGTTAATCTTTAGCAACTTCAAGAAGTTTAAGAAAGAACTTTAAAAGACTTTTGAAGTGATTGATGAGAAAAGAACAGTGAAACAACAACTTTACATACTAAAGATGAATAAGTCAGCAATTAAGTACTCAGCAAAGTTTCAGCACATTGTGATCTTAACTGACTGAGATGATGATGTCTTAATATTGCAATACTATTGAGAATTAAGTAAAAATATTAAAGATAAAATAGCCTGAAGAGACTGCTCTGAAGAACTTTAAGAGATGATAAATATCTTCATTAACATTGACAGTTGACAGTGAGAATAACAGATAAAGAAGACAGAATCTTATACAGCTTTAAGAATGTAAGAATGACAATTCATCATTAGAACACAAGAAGACTCAATGAATCTCAACAATATTGAGAAGTGCAATCAGAAGTCACAAGCTAGGTCAGTGAAGCATGAATGCTACAATAGACAATTCACTAAGTCTTATACTCAATGAGCAGAGACTCATGAATGTTATAACTGTGATAAATTTAGACATCTTGTCAGGAATTGCAAGAAACCTCAATGACAGAGAAAAGAAGTTGCAACAGCAAACTCAGTGATAATGCATAATCAACTGAGCTGAACAGCCTGCTACAATGACAACTGCTTTATGCACATAAGCAGCAAAGACAGAGCTGAATGATGATCACAGAAGCTTAAGAAAAGACACAATACTGATTATGTCATGATGAGCAAATTGAAGAGATTAGTTATTCTAGAGAAAGTTGTCAGAGACAACTCAGACAAGATTGAAGAGATTGATATTCACAGAACTCAGAAGATAGGCACTGCAGAAGCTTAAAATTAAGAAGATCTTATTTGAATGTACCTGAATTTGAATGCAGACTCAGAGAATGTTGATAACTGAGAAGTTAACATGAAACTTAAGCAGAGCTATAAACATCTTAAGAACTGACATCTAAAATAATGTGAAAGTCTGCTAGAAGAACAGCAGCAAACACTTTAAGAAGAAGTCATCATTAGCAAATGACACAAAGTGAAAACAGCAGCTGTACAGCTAGAAGAGCTGATGATAATGATATGACTCACAATACAAGATTAAGAAATGTCAGAGCAATCAAGAAAAGATTATGAAATTAAGATATGTCTATTTACAGACTATGCAATGCTCACAGAAGAACATTGAATGCACACAGAAAAGTATATGTCATCTGAGTTTCTCAATAAAGTAAAAGCACTAGAGAATCTCATTCAATGTGAATACAATCAGTATGAGATGTATCAACATCTGAAACAAATTGTCAGAAAAGAAACTGATGACTACACAAAACTGATTACAATTGATAAAGAATCAGTATGATTCAAAGAACTATGAAGAAAGTTCATTAAATCATAAGATGAACTTTAAAGCACAGACAGGGCTTAAGAAACTTCAATAGAAGCAAAAAGCTTAAAGAAGTCAAAAAATCTTAAGCTTTCTCAGTGAAACTAGAGACAAAGAAGCTTTTAATGTCTTAATGAATTGACAACAATTAAAAGATATAAATTGATGTTAAGATACTGCTGAAGAAACAACTTCAAGCAATGATAGATTCAGAAGCAATCAATAACTTTATCTTACAAAAAGTAATTGAATGACTAGAACTAATGCTGCAGTGAGTGCCTAAGTTCATATAAGTGTATATGATCAATGAAGAATATGAATGAATTCACAAAGAAGTTCATATTGAAGTCATAATAAAGAATGATTCACAGAAGTTGAGACTAGATGTTCTCAAGTCAGTCAAGTATGATGCTATACTAGAAATGTTCTGATTACACAAAAAGAATTCACAGATTAACTGAATCAATAAAGAACTCTATGCAACAGAGAACACATATGATGTTTCTAAATAACTGAAAAAGAACTTATCAGAGCATAAGTCTTGAGATCATGAGATACTGCTACTAAAGAAAAGAAAATCAAAGTGAATGTTACTTTACTTTATAAGCAAGAATCAGCTGAAGAAAGTTCACAACTATCTTGCTGAGAATTTAAAGAGAGAATTCATCAAATCATTAAAGTCATCAGTAGAATATCTGATTCTGTTTATATCAAAGAAGAATGACATTAAGCAACTTTATATTGACTATAGACAACTCAATGAGATAATTTACTGAGATAGTTATTCTTTATCACTGATAGAAGAGTTACAAGACAGACTAGAAAAAGTTAAGTAATTCACAAGTCTAGATCTGAAGGAAGTGTACTACTGCATATGCATGAAGAAGAACAAAGAATGGAAAATGACATTTTAAACAAGATATAAACATTATGAGTACATTATTATGTCATTTAGACTCAAAAACACCTCAGTTATCTTTCAGAGACTCATCAACAACATGTTGAGAGAATATCTCAATGATTTTGTGATCACATATCTTGATGATATTCTGATCTATTCAGATAACCTTGAAATGCACCACAAATATGTGCACAAGATTCTAGCAAAGCTCAATAAATGAGTCATGTATGTAAAAAAGTTGAAAAGCAGATTCAAAATTAAGAAAATACAGTTTTTAAGATATGTTATTTGATCTAATCAAATCAAGAAAGATCTCAAAAAGACAGAGACAGTTCAGAATTAATCTACACTACAAAAGATCAAGAAAGTACAAGTCTTTCTAGAGCTAATGAACTACTATTGAAAGTTTGTATTTAACTATGCAAGAATTGCAAAATCTCTTATGTGTTTGATACACAAGAACAAAAGATGACATTGAGATAAGAAACAGAAGAATGCATTTTATGCATTAAAGAAAAGTCTTAGTGAAACTGCACATCTGCAAATACTCAATCAAGCATGCAAGAAGATACTGAAAATCAATGCATCAGATTTTGCAGTCAGAGCATGTCTATATTAGATTGAAGATGAATAGAAGAAGTCTATTACATATTGATTTAGAAAGTTGTCAGAACTCAAGAAAAGATATGAGATTCATGACAAGAAACTTCTTGCAATAGTAGAAGCACTGCAAGATTAAAGATCTTATCTTGCAGATATAAGCAAGTCTATTCAGATCTTTATGAATCATAAGAATCTGAGAAACTTTATAACAATTAAGTAACTGAACTGATGACAGGTTCACTGAGCAGAACAGTTAGCAGACTTTAAATTTCAGATTCATTATAAGAAGAATAATGAGAATGATGATGCAGACACTTTAAGTAGATGATCTGATCACAAAGAAGTGAAAATGATTTATGCTGAAATTCTGTGTAAAGATAAGAAGAAAACACTCATAAAAGACTTAGCAATGACATTTAAGATGAAGAATGCTTTCTTGATGAATGATAAACTCATTAAAGTATGTCACAACAGCAGAACTGATGAGCATCTAGAAGTTAAATGTACAGAAAATCTTGTACAAAGAAGATACAACATAGACAATCTTTGCAATCAAATTATAAAATACATTGCTAGATGCAATTCATGCTGATGCAATAAGATTCAGAGAGATAAGCATTATGATGAAGTAACATAACTAAACACATCAGATGCACTCTGAGAGTCTGTTATCATGAACTTTATCATTAAGCTATTAAAGTTCAAGAATCTGGCATGAGAAGTCAGATTTGACAGCATATTGATTATAGTGAATAGATTAATGAAGTACACAATGTTCATTTCATTCAGAGAGACTGTAACAGCATCAGTATTGATATACATCATACTGCAAGAATTGATTAGCAATCACAGACTATCAAAGAAGTTTATCATCAATAGAGATAAGCTATTCATGAGTAAGTTCTGAGAAATGCTCACAGCAGAACTCAGAATAAAATATAAGATGTTAATGACATATTATTTATAGATGAATGAACAGAACAAACAAATGAATTAGACAGTTAAGATATATTTGTGACACTATGTTAATGTTAAATAGAGCAATTGAATACAACTGCTGCTGATGACACAGTTTATGTACAACAATGCATGAAATGAAATCACAGAAAAGATGTCATTTAAAGCAAACTATGAATATCATTTAGAGATTTGAAGAGATTCACAAGCACACAGATCTTAGAGTTAGAAAGTAATGTTGAACATTGTAGAGCTTAAGAAACTGTATACTGATCTTATGAAGAGAATTGAAGAGCAGAAGAAATGAACAACAGAGATAAAATCATTTAAGGTTGACAAGAAGGTATATCTACAAATAGACAACATATGAACAAAGAAGAAGAGCAAGAAACTTATGAATAAGAGCATTGAGTCATTCATGATCAAGAGAAACATTAAGAAGCTAAGTTATAAGCTAGACTTACTTTAAGAAATGCAAATACACTCAGTATTTCATGCATTAATGCTTCAGCAATGCAATCAGTTCATATCATTTCAGATCAAATCAATGTCTGTTGAATCTGAAATCAAATATGAAGTTGAGAACATTCTAAAAAAGAGAATGATTAGCAGAGAAGCTCACTATCTCATTAAATGAAAAGGATATGATGCTTTGAAAAGCACATGAAAACTTAAGAATAACTTACTTAACTGCACAAGAATGCTTCAGCAGTTCAAGAAGAGAAGACTGTAGAGATAAGATCATCTCAGAAATTTAAGAATAAGAGATTTGAAGAATTAGAATTGTTCTCATCTTCAGAAACATCATCATTATTATCAGTAAGTTTGCAAGCAAGACAGAGTGTCTTCTCAGCAACTTTATCTTTCATATATTTTAATATCTTACAAAGATGAGCAACTCTAATAAGAGCTCATGTCAGTTCTTTCTCAGCAACAGATAAATTAAACTTAAGTTTATTGTGCATACAGTCAAGAAATTTTCACAACACATCAACACATAAGCAATCACAGTGAACACACTCAGCACACTTAGAATGATTCTTTATCTTTATGCAAAGAATTAAGAAATTGAAACAGTGAAGACAGACAGTCAACACTGAGTCATTGTCTTTATTAATGAATTGATAAAGACAAAGATAATTGCATGTTTTGAATGACTTCATCATGAAAAGTTTACAGATTATGAAGGCAGAAACTTTCATTAAATAAGCTCTAGAGAACTAGCATCTGAGAAGAGAAAATGATGTTATGATCATTGTTCTAATAGATTCATTGAATGTATAGGTTCAGTGAACTACATCTTGAAGATGTATAGCTCAGTGTAAGCTCATAATGCTCATAGATAAGCTGAGCAAGCTAACTTACAGTGCTCATAAGTAAGCAAGATGAGCAGTCTAATATATATACAGATTATCTCTCTTAAGAAGATGAATGTGTTCAATGCAATCATTACTTAGCATACTACTAACTACTGATTAACTCAACATGCCTGAAACTCTCTTATATCAAAAGCTCTAACCTCTAGCCCCTATACCAGAGAAATCTCTGGTCAGAATGTAACAGCATGTTGACAATAACATTCATGACAGAGTCTTCTTACACATTAAATGTTATTAATGTATTAAAAACAGACATTAAAATATATCTTATTATCATTGTTGTGATGCTTCTTTGAAGACAATGATGTTAATAAAGACATGACACAATGTTTTGAAGTTTCAGAAGACATTATGATACATATTATTTTTATTAGATAATTTCAATGTGCATATCAGTTAAAAAAGAAATATGAATGTTGAAACTTATATTCTTGATGACACTGATAAAGATGAGATGTTCAAAGTTAAATGATCATGTAAAGAAAGATAAGTTAAGCTTTTAAGTTTGTTTTGTTTACTCAGTGAATTTCTTAATAACATTACAGCAACAACATAGCTTCAGTAACACTACATTGATAATCTTAGATTGAAATAATACATTTTACATTAAAATAAAACACTTACATTTACTAAAAGTCTTCATCTTAGACATTACATTCATAGAGTCATCAGCAACATTAAATATGTCTAGTTCTTTATCTTTAATGCATCATTCTAACAGTTTAATTAAAACAGAAGCATCTTCATTATATCTTTATAATAAATCTTATTTTTATGAGATCACAATCATCATTAAATTATTTATTAAGTCAGAGTCATCTATCTCATTTTTAATAGATGATTTTAACAGTTCTAGATAATATAATCAGAACAAAGTGAATCTTAAAGACAGTGAAGTTAAGCAAAGTGATAAACTACAATAAAGTGAGAAATGCAGCTAAAAAAGAAGACTAAGTGACTGTAAAGTTAAAGAAGAAAATGACAGCTGAGATTACATTATAGTCATTAAAGAAGTAAAGATTTAAGACTAACAGTATGTATACACTCTGTCTATTTTTTAACAGTACTTTCTAACATATCTATAGTGATTGCACTCAGAAAGATCAGACACTATTAAAAAAGTATGAAGTCTCTAATTCTTAAACTATCATTTCAGTGACTGATTAGAGAGATTGTGCAGAATATCTTGTTTAAATCTTATCTTTACAAATTAAATATGTCTATTTACTGACAAAGCTCTGCTATTCAGACTGTACAAGAGACTATGAAGACATTCTTAATAGAATATCTTGAGAATAATACTTTATATATTGATGTTGAGATCAACTATTAATAGATATTTAAACATTAACTTGTGTATAATTTACATGAAATGCATAACTATTCAAATAAAGAACATAGAGTTAATCTGTTACTTTTATTACAAATTAACATTGTTTAAGTTCTTCTCAGATCTCTGAAGATAGTATTACAGTTGTAATCTGTAAACTACAATGTGTATAGCTTAACTCATTATGATAAAATCACACTTATTCTTGATCTGTTACAAATACACATTAAAAATATGACTGTAACATAATTGTGATGTTGTCTGAATTTATACAGTAAACTTATGCTACATATTAACTCAATAGAGCATAGAATTGAGATCAGTGTAATTCATTATGATTAGTCTTATTTGTGTATGAGTATTTATACAAATTGTAGATAAAGTTAATCTGTATATAAATTCAATCTGATCTGATCTGAACTCTAGTGCAGGTTCAGATCAGATGCACTTTTTTTTAATTTGACTCAACTTTACACTCAGTCTAAGCTAAAAAAGACACTAAGAAAGTTTATGCTTTATATTGTCACTACATTAATTTACATTTTAATAAAGAAAATCAGATCTGACTTTACAAAGAAGCTTTGCTGAAAGAGCTCACTGAAATGTTTGTAGCTTTGTTATAAGATGTAGATATAACTTTTATTAAAAGTTAACTTGAAATTCAGAGTGTCATATATTGTATTATTATGATGAAATGACTTAATTATTTACATAAATAACAATGCAGATGAAGCTGTCTGCAGATATGATATTAATAAACTTTGTTGAGACTGAGAAGTGTTGAATATTTACATAAATGATAGTGACATTGAGAATTAGATAAGTATGATGACAATGATACTGAAAAGAGATCTGAGATGTATGATATATATAAATATAAATGAGATATTTACAGTGTATATGATGAAGCTACAGAGTCTGATCATGATGATAAGCATAATAAATACAATGAAAATGATGAAACTGAAGCTCTGAGCAGTAAACATATACATAAATAATTAAGTAGTGATTTAATCAGTCATTAAACTGAGTATATAGTCAGATTAATACTTACTGCAGTGCATAATGAAAGAAGTAAATGATCTATGAAGTTAAAAGATTTAGATATGAATCTGATGAATATTGATGCACATAAAGATATCAGAAAATGAAGAAATGAATAAAGTGATTAAGACAGCAGCTTAGATCAGAGATTTATACATTGAGAAAGAATAAATTATAGAGATCTGACATTTAATTGTTATTTATAAGATAAGACTTTGTCAGTGAGTAATAAAAGAATGAGTTAATGACTAAAAGAATGAAACAGTGAGATAGATTACATTCAGCATAAAACAATAGTTAGACAGAAGAATGTTAAATAAATATACAGAACTTTGTTGACTCATAAGCTTTCTCATTATTCAGTTATGCATAAAGAAGATTGATATAACTTATTATTTTTATATTATAAATTAAGTAAACTCTTCATGATATTTATACAATCTGAGCATTCAAACTATTTATTATGTACTAATAAAATGTTTATGAATCTAAGATCTAAGAAAGAAATTACTGAAATAAGTTAATGATATAAAGAAGATTTTATGAGACTCAGCATTAATTAAAGTAATTATTATATTTATATTATAAAGCAATCTTCTAAGACAATTTTAAACTGTAAAAGAGACATTAAAAGATCTGACATTCTTAGATGCAGCTTAAAATAGAAAATTTAACAATTACACACTTCAGACTGCAGAAAAGACAATTAATTGTTTACAGCAATGTTTATTTTTTATTGATGACAGCTGAAGAGAGACATTAACATTAAATTATAAGAAAAGAAGATTAATAAGCATCAGAATTAAGAAAAACATGAGAGACTACAGAAAATAAAGTTAGAATTTGTATTAGTTAGTTCATGAGATGACAGTGATGATGACAGCAAGATGATAATGAGGGTGAGATCAGTATGTGCTAGCTGCTTGTAGTTATGTGGTGTATGGCAGTCTAGGCAGCCTCAGTCACCTATGACAATCAATCAACCCCATTGTGCACACGTGACTGAGCTGTCTAGCCTCTAAGGCTCTAACACCTCAGGTACCTAAGGTAAGGTGGTACCTTAGGTATCGACAAGCCTAACTCAGTCTGCCTTGCCCTAATTATAACTTGTCCTTAGGTGACAAAGGTGAAAGTAATTGATTATTTGATACCTACAGTACCTTACCTGTAACGGTGTCTTCCACAATTGACCAGGTGAAGCTACAGAGCAGCAGCATGCATCAAGAGACTTTACAACCGACAACCCACCCTGCGTTTACTCCTGCTCTATCATGGAGATTAATACGCTCTGGCGATCCAGTTATGATCCCGATCTTTCATTCACGCCGTCCCAACCCTCATCCTCATCCCTGTCCCCATCCCGTGGCCAAGGACGGGAGAGGCGTTTACGAACATCTGCACTACCCCGCAAACCTGCCTTCATGCACTCCACTTCAAGCTTCTCCGCCTTCCCTTAAGGTACTTTCACCTACCTGAACATTACGTGTACAAATCTCTGTCTGTACCTGATCCTCTTCGAACTTCCCTTTGCAGAGTCAGACACATGTGATCTGCTTCAACTGCCTTCGCTTCTTGTTTCCCTCGCAGGAGGATGACCCGATCAATGTAACCCCACATTCTGACGTTTGGTAACTGCTTTCCGGTCTATCAGCCTGTCCCTCCATATATCATGGCGGACCTCACAATATTCTCGCCGTCTTCTACTGGCACTTTCAACGCAGAGTTGGCGAGATCATGGGCGCCTTCTTGGTCATCTATGGCCTTGCCATATGTTGTCTGGCGCTTCAGGGCGCCGGGCTGACTATGGGAGGGAAGCCGAATCAGATCATAAAGCCCTACAAGCGTGCACCCTTACAGGACCTTGTCACTTGGGATGCGCATTCCATCTTCGTAAGGGGACAGCGGATTCTCCTGTACAGTGGCGAGTTTCATCCATTCCGGTACGGCTTCTTACGGCTTGTCTAGTCTCGGCGTGGCAGACGCTGACATATCGAAGGCTACCCGTTCCAAGTCTCTGGCTAGATATTTTCCAGAAGATCAAGGCGCTGGGCTTTAGTGGTGTCTCATTCTATGTAGACTGGGCACTTCTAGAGGGTAAGCAAGGGAACTTCACTGCTGAAGGCATCTTCGCGCTGGAGCCCTTCTTTGCTGCCGCGAGCGAAGCTGGCATTTACTTAGTTGCCGTAAGTCAACCCACTAGTCATATACATTGCGCAGGCTTAGCAAAGACGAATACAGCGTCCTGGTCCATACATAAACGCAGAGGTGTCTGGTGGCGGTTTTCCTGGCTGGCTTCAGAGGTATAAGGCGGTCCTTCGAACCCCTGATTACTTGCCGGAAACGGAGAAGTAAGCTTCAGTCTGTGTTGGAGAATTGTGGTCAATCATTGCAGCTTATTCGACCTACAGTTACGTCCGACATATTGGCCCGATCATTGCGAAAGCTCAGATCACGAACGGTGGGCCAATAATTCTGGTGCAGCCCGAGAATGAGTATACATTCGCTACCCCTGGGACCCTTTTTCCCAGCCCTGCGTATTTCCAGGCTGTCGAGGACCAATTAAGGGCCACCGGTATCGTTGTCCCGTTTGTTAGCAATGACGCTGCTCCGCTCGGGTTGTTTGCTCCAGGAAAAGGCGCCGGCGAAGTCCAGATATATGGACACGATTCATATCCTCTTGGGTTTGACTGCGCAAATCCGTACCGTTGGCCTGCCGGGGCTTTGCCAACTTATTACCACGCACTGCATCTTGCGCAGAGTCCTCACACTCCTTATACTATTTCGGAGATGCAAGGCGGCTCTTTTGATCCTTGGGGCGGTTCTTCGTTCACGAAATGCGCGATACTCCTCAATGAACAATTTGAACGAGTCTTCTATAAGAATGATTATAGTGTGGCCATTGCGATCCTCAATATCTACATGGTGTGTTAGTTGGCGCTTCCTGGCTAATATGAAGCTGATATTCCACAGATATATGGTGGGACCAACTGGGGTAACCTTGGTCACCCTGGAGGTTATACATCGTATGACTACGGCGCCGCCATCACCGAACAGAGACTGGTGACTCGTGAGAAATACAGCGAGCTTAAGCTCGAAGCTAACTTCTTAAGAGCTTCTGGATCAGCTTACTTGACATCAACTCCTGGCAACGTTAGTAACGGGTCTTATGTTGATAATGACACATTAGCAACCACTCCTCTGTTCGGCAACAAAACGAACTTTTACATCGTTCGCCACGCGGAATACAACTCACAAGCTTCGACGGACTACAGATTGACTGTGACAACTAGTGCTGGAACACGGAGTATCCCTCAGCTCAGTCCATCACTTACTCTCAATGGACGCGACTCGAAGATCCATGTGACTGACTATGATGTTGGGGGTTTCAATATGCTATATTCCTCAGCAGAGATATTCACATGGTTGGTCACGTCTCCTAGTTCCAAGAGTAGGAGCTGACACTATGAAGGAAACGATATGATTCTAGAACAGTCCTTGTCCTTTACGGCGGTCTTAATGAAACCCACGAGGTTGCCTTTTCTGGATGCAACCAGTTTACTGTCGTCGAAGGGGCTGGACTTATGGTGCAGGCCCAAAATGGAGAGCTTTTGATCAACTGGGCGGTCACACCAGACCGCAAGGTGATACGAATAAACCAGAATCTATTCATTTATCTTCTAGGTACTTAGTCCCTTGAGGCCCATCGGGGCATGTAACTGATGATGATACGCAGACCGCAATGACGCCTACAACTACTGGGTACTCGATCTTCCAGCGCAGAGCCCTGCTAAGAACTACACTGTTCCGTCGGCAGCCTCGGTCATTGCCAAGGCAGGTTACCTACTTCGTACCGTAGCAGTCAACGCTTCTGCGTTGTACATGACGGGTGATATCAACGCTACGACCTCCATCGAGATCATAGGTGGAGCTCCAAACGGTTGCTCAGAGGTCTTTTTCAATGCTGAGAAGGTCCAGTCAGCGCATGACGAATACGGCGTTGTGACTGGTAGCATTACTTATACATACCCAAGCTTCAAGATCCCATCCCTGACGGACCTTGACTGGAAGTACATCGATAGTCTACCTGAGATTCATATGAATTACGATGACTCTGCTTGGACGTCCGCGGACATAAGGAGGAGCAACAATACCGTTCAGGATCAGACCACTCCCACGAGTTTATTCGCCAGTGACTACGGCTTCAACACCGGGAATCTATTGTACAGAGGTCATTTTACTGCTACGGGCCGAGAAGCTACTCTATACCTCCAGACTCAAGGAGGTACGGCGTACGGCGCGTCAGTTTGGCTGAATAGTACGTTTCTTGGATCATGGGTTGGTATCGACAGGGTATCGAACTACAGTCAAACGCTTACATTACCGAACCTCAAACCCGGTGAGCCTGCGGTTTTCACTATACTGATAGACAACCTGGGCCTCGACGAGGACTTCAGGGTGGGTTCAGATCAGATGAAGAACCCCCGAGGGATCTTGCAATACGCTCTATCTAGCCGCGAGCAGTCGGCTATCAACTGGAAGCTCACTGGAAACCTCGGCGGCGAGGATTACGAAGATCGTAACCGTGGTCCGCTCAATGAAGGCGGCTTATATGCAGAACGGCAAGGGTTCCACCTGCCAGCGCCTCCAAGTGGGCACTGGGCCAGTGGTAAGCCGACCGATGGTATCTCACGTGCGGGTGTTGCATTCTATACCACATCCTTCAATCTGGACATGCCAACTGGTTACGACATTCCGCTGTCGTTCGACTTCACTAATGCTACAGCAAACGGGACGGAAGTCTCCAATTATCGGGCCCAGTTGTACGTCAATGGCTATCAGTTTGGCAAGTACGGTAAGCTTGAACAAGACCCACCTGAGCTCGTTGATGATCCCAGCTTCTGGGTTCTGATCAGTCACTGACTTTCAATCGTTATGACCAACAGTCCACAACATCGGCCCGCAGACCACTTTTCCGGTCCCGGAGGGTATTCTGAATTATCACGGCATCAACTACTTGGCGCTGTCCCTGTGGGCTCTTGATGCTGGAGGAGCTAAGGTTGAGAATCTACAGCTCATGTCTGATGCAGTGATACAGTCTGGCTATGGTACTGTGGAGCTGTCGCCCATGCCTGCTTACTCGCCACGGTCAGGAGCTTACTAGAAGCTCGTTGGTTAGAGGATCGCCCAGACAGAAGCTTCGCTGAAACCTTTCATGAACA
>JAABVA010004269.1_pt1 | contig 13282 bp, 18 predicted proteins | sample 5560331 | NCBI WGS metagenome assembly JAABVA01 (sample SAMN12812661, study PRJNA571458) | rock metagenome | isolation source: Antarctica rocks | place: Antarctica: Victoria Land, Mt New Zealand sud | collected 2016-01-07
CCCCCATTCCAAACCTCCCCCCACTCTACCTCCGCCAAACGGCCTCTATATCCTCGCCTCTGCCCTCGTCTCTACCCTCGCCTCTACCCTCCTCGCCTCTATCAGCTTAATAACCCAATTACCTAGATATGAATATCGATATAAGAGGGTAAAGTCAGGGTAGGCTGGAGGATTTGAGGGAAGAGGGAAGAGGGAAGAGGGAAGAGGGAAGAGGGAAGAGGGAAGAGGGAAGAGGGAAGAGGAGAAGAGGGAAGAGAGAAGGGGGTTTAAACAACTGGTTAAATCGACGCAAAGCATGCAAACACCCTCCCATCCCATCCCAGCCCAGCCCAGCCCAGCCCAGCCCAGCCTAAATCCAGATCCAGATCCAGAATCCCAAGTACATGAAGCACTGCACTACACTTCACTCCACTGCACTCCACTCCACTACACTGCACTACACTTCCCTCCACTCCACTATCCTATCCTACACTCCACTCCACTATCCTATCCTACACTCCACTCCACTACCCTAAGGTACTCTTCACTTCACTCCACTGCACTCCACTCCACTCCACTACACTTCACTTCACTACACTTCACTGCACTGCACTGCACTACACTGCACTCCACTACCCTACCCTACCCTACCCTACCCTCCACTCCACTGCACTGCACTACCCTACCCTACCCTACACATAAATAAATAAAAAAACGCACAGAAAGATACCATTCCCACCCTGCGAAAAAACTCACAAATGATGAACAAACAAACAGACATGAGAAATAAAGTTATTTATGACAGTCAGAACGTTGGAATCGGGTTTGTATTGTGTTGTATTGACCGATTTTCTTTCTTTGTGAGAAGGGGGGGGAGAGAGAGAGAGAGAGAGAATCATATCATACCTGCTGGGAACTTTTTTTTATGATGCGTGTCATCGCCTTTTGTCTGATCGAGATGAGAGATATATTCTTCTCATGCATGAGGGAAAAACAAGAGGGCACAAGACGTTCTGTTCTCACTACTCTCTAGTGACTACGGTGAGGGATTGATTGATACGAGTATAACAACAATAACAGAGCAAAAGGGGGTTAGTATTAAGCTAAAGCTAAGAAACTATCCCTCATCTACATCTTTTGGATAGCACGCAGAAAGCCCGAGGACAAAGGCATCAACGTGTTATTTTTTGCACAAAGCCCAGTGATTCAATCCAAGCAAAGACGAGAATGTAGGCAGTCAGGCCAGAGAGCCAACTTTGCGTACGAATGCCTACTAGCCAGCGCAAGAAGTCAAACCCGAAAATCTCTTTGCTTTTGGCTGTACTTGGTACGTACTTGATTGTGTACATCCACCAACTACTTTTCCCTCATCGTTTTCATCTTTTAGTACAACCCTTTCCTAGCATCGATCTTCTTCCACTCCTAAACGCCAAGTTCGTATTTGAGCAAAAATGGAGGGCCTATGTTGCTGATGGCCTATGTATATGCTTCAGAGACTTCTGAAGCAAGCGGATCTTGAGCATGTGCGCGTATCAGAGATTTTAGAGGTGGAGCAAGTGTTCATATGGACGAGATAAGTATTTATTGGGCTGCAAGGTTGGAAGCGGAGGCTTTGATGGTGTTCGGAGGTTTTGCGAGTTCAGGCCGCAGCAGGAGCAATGTACTTGAGAGTTGGCTTTTCGGGTTGGGGGGGGAGTTCATGACGGTGTGGCCTCACGCTTCGTCTTACGCTTCCTCTCCAGAAACTTCCTCTTGCCGACTCTGGATTCAAAGTGCGGCGCTACCGACGAGACATCTTGGCCGCCGGCCGTCATGGTGCTTCTCATCTTGTTTCTGTAAGCGTCTACTACTCCAACCATTAGTAACAAACCAGCATGACATGGTTGCTCGGGAAAACTTGCGCGCTCGTTGCAAAAACATGGTCCTTCCTGCAAACACCCGGCTTTGACTCCAGCTCATTCGGTATCCCAGATCGTTTAGCAAAATCTCCTTTCCTCTTTTCGACCTCCCAATCTTAGGCACCGCAACTTCTCCCTCGTTTCCGTCAAGCATCGGAACAGGGACTAACGTCCTTCCTCTCACAGCCAGACCGTCATCTTTACTTCCCCCTTCTAGGTCATCATCGTCGAAGAATCGATTCCCCCTAGCCTTGCCAGGCGGCGATTGCATCTGAATCGGAAAGTAGGAGCGTGGGTAAACAGAGTTAGCCTTGCGGTAAGCATCGGGTAGCTCGTTCATATCGACATGCTCGAGCATGACACGTACGCGGACACGAGAGTTGCGATCGGGATCGTCAACGAGGATGAACTTCCGCCGCTTGGCTTCGGGTAGGTCTCCGAAGAGAGCGGTGTTGCGTTCTTCGTCTTCGGTTTTTGGAACAGCGGCTGCAACAGCGGTCGGATTCGATACACCGTGACCAACCATAGCTCCTTCCATACCGTCATGGAGTGGTGGGGCTATTGCAGTACCTACGGCAGGGTTGCTGGGGAAGTTCGGGTACCCGTGAAAGACCTGGCTTTGCCGGACGTCGCCAGGTGGGTTGGTAGGATGAGCTTTGGCTATTTGTGGACGCTGAGCATCGTAATCACCATTCACTGCCAAGAAAGAACAAGCATGACAAGTTAGCCTTCTAATACACGGCCTGTATATGTGTGTTGCAGAGAACGTCTAGAACACGCCAAGTATGGTACATGAAAGTTTGTGGCACAGAGCAACGATCGTGTACGGGTTATTTGTGGAAAAAGCAAACGACAGCCAGGTCGAAGCAATATATTCGGGCACAATGCAGTTTACATTTCAGTGAAACATACCGCTAACATCCTCCGTACTGCCAGGTACACTTCCATCCGGATGAGCATGGTGGTGATGCAACTGGGGGCCTCCCATGCTGATGTTGCTTGGTTGGGGCCTTTGCGCGGGTGCAGCCATTGGGTTTGCACCAGGAGCCACCCCTGCAGCGCCACCAGGACCACCTGGACCTGCCAGGTGGGTGGGATGACTTGCTTGCACGTGTTTGCGATTGTTGATTTTGGCCATCCTCCGTACTCTTCGACTACGCAATCGTGGATCTTGGTTGCTATTTCTCCAGCTATCCACCGCTCTCTGGATCAACCCTCTCTTTCCTCGCAGGCACGGGTTTAGTTCCGCCAAAGCCCAGCCCACCGTATTGCACTCGGTTTCGTAAACAAGGCGATTGCCACGGTACTGATCCTTCTGGCAACATGCACGAGGGTACACGCAATTCTCCGTTTTAAAGTCTGCACTCAGACCGTCGACATTGACCGATTCCACATCACATCGGATGGTGTACTCCATCTTTACTCGATCTCGTGAATACTCAAAAGCAATCCACTGGACCCCGTTGTTGTCCTGACGTACGACAAGAGGAGTGGTTGCTGGTATCGGTCCCGGCGCTGCGTTCGGATTCACCCCTCCACCCCCAGGCGGACCCGGATGCAGTCCGCTCCCGTTGCTCGGTGGGCCTCCTGGTGGATTGTGATTTGGATTGTGATTCTGAACCAGGGGGCCCGAAGGAGCCCTCTGTAGTGCAGCTTGATCCATGGGTCTTTGTTGCGAAGGTTCTAGCTTGGGTCGCGGACTGTTGGCCATGCCTGGAGTTTGGGCTTGCGGCTGTTGATGCTGTAAAGTTGGTTGGCCTTGCTGATGTGACATGAGCAGGCCAGGTTGAGAGGTCATGTTGGGGTGTTGCGGCTGTTGCCCCGGATGCTGAGGATATGCGGAAGGGTGGATTTGATTTACTGGCGGCGGTGGATACTGAGCATAGTAGGGCATTTGTTGGGCTAGTTGCGGTGGTTGACCGTACATACGGGCATGTTGATCGTGGCTCTGTGAGGAAGCTACTGACGCAGGCGAATTGGATTGAGGGGTGTGGTATACTGGTGGGTATGGACGCTGCATATGCGCTGTTGCCATCAGGTCTGGCGGTTCTATGTCCGAGATCAGCATAACTTCTGCGTGGCGCACAGGCCCATCGCAAGACTCTAGAAAGTTCGATAATCCTGCGCTGGAAAAAATCTTACCTGACGAAGAGTACTGCCCTGATGCTGGCGTGCCGTAAGGGCTAGGATGGTAGTATGCGACTTCTGGAGGAGGTTGGCCGTTCGGTCCAGGGCCTGACTGGGTGTAAGGTGACTGATGTTGCTGGAGTGGTAATCCGTGAGATGAAGAGTGCGGAGAAGGAAATGCGCCTGGATGCTGGGGTTGCGCTGGCTGATGTGGAGAGTTCGGGTGCGGTTGTTGATGAACAATACTAGATGGACGAGGATGCTGCAATTGCTGAACAGGGCCCTGCTGGATATGATGGGGATGATGCTATTGCAACACGAGCTAGCATCAGTGACCTTTCCTTCTTCACGCACAACCGATTCAACAATCGAGGTAAACGAGTATTGACACAACAGGACAAGGATACAAATAGGGATGGCAGATCACCCTGAACCGGTGGAAAAGACGGGGGGGGATGCTTGGTACGTTGATTGAACAAGCGAGGCGAGGGTAGATAAGCCTTATTTGATGACATGGACTAGGAGAAGGGGCATTACAAGGTACTACACAAAGATAAACGACTTCATATGCGACGGTGCACAGTCCTCAGCGACGGTCTGAGAGATAGGTTTTCAACGACCACAGGCAACGATACAAGAGGGCAATAACGGAGGAGACGTTTGCAGTGACAACGGGAAGGTGAAGAACATGGAGGGGTATGGCCGTTGAGTATAAAGTTTGCAAAGAGAGGTTGCAGCTTAGAGCGCGAGACAGGGGGGGAGGTCCAAGCAGGTAAGGTAGTAAGGTAGAAGTGAAAAGCAGGCTGGGGTGTTTGGGCGACAAGGAAGATGGGCTGCGGTAGTGTCTCGGCAACTGTGGCATACCATGTAATTCGCATTGGGCACCCAACGGCCAATCTCATGTAAGCAGCAAAAGAAAACCCTCTACCACACGGGATGGTGTGGAGTGCAGTATCGTGATATCGAGCACGGACAAAGAGCTCAAGACGGCAACAGCAAAAAATACAACAACAATGATGATGATGATGATGGTAAGTACTGTAGGGTTTGAGGGAAGGAAATGATGAAGAAAAGGTAAGGATCTGGCGGTACTTACAGGATCGCCCGCTACAGGCGCCGGGTCTTCCTTATACACTCCCTGCTGGTGAGCCATGCTTTGCATCTGCTCAGTGGCAGTACCTTGGTGGAAGCGTCGTAGTGGTAGAACAACTCCAACGTTTGTTGACAATCGCGGTTCTGTCAACCGTCCGTGCGGGCGCAGTTGTGCAGGCTGCAGATGGGTCAACCCTGAGCCTTGCTTAAGCTGCTTCCTGCGACTCGAAACAACCTAACGAACCACGTAATCGCGATAATTCTGGCGGAGAACAGACTACTGCTGCAACCCAAAACTTCGAAGTTAGTCGACTTTATCCGATACTATCAAAATCACAGACGCAGTGGACAACCAATTCGTTCCTGATTACCACAGCAACACAGTACGCACGCCCAACAGAGTACATGGGCTGTTCCACACGAGCCTGCTATTGCGTCTAATGCATAAACGGAAACACGTTACCTTTTCTCTGTCCGTCGAACTCCGACCAGTTGTGGTTTTGGAACAATAATGATAAGTGAAACCCTTCAATGAGCGAACGAGCGAATGACCAAAGGCACACTCGGATTTTGATCTTCACCGTGGGCAGGCAGCCGCCTGCGATGAATTGTCCGTAGCAGAGCAGACACCACTAAGAAGGTGTTATCTGACACCAATAAGGCTGGCTACCTAAATAAGTATCAACGTGGCCTTGGGTGCAGATAACGGGTCGTGATTGTTGATTCGACAAGCGATTTTCCCGGTGTGAGACTTTTGTTATTACTGTTGATGTCCTGCAATTAAAGTCGCAGGAATAACAATAACAATAATCAGAATCACAATGGTAGCGTGTGGTCTGGCCCCCCAACCGCTGCAGGTAAAACCTGTTATCTGTTGTGGTACCTTAAGAGACCCAGTTAGCCACCACCCAAACACCCTTCATGTCGCTTCATAACGTCAGCTAGAGTAATCACCTCGAAATTAACTTGATATCAGAAGATGGTGGATGCTGTTTCGAATGTCTGTCGAGGCGCCACCAAATGTCGGTTGGGGGACTTTCGGGTGCGTGCGACGTGGACAGGCGTGGGTGTGATAGGTCGATCTGGAGTGGGCACTGCTGCAGTCGCACTCGATAGGAGACGGCCTGGGAACCAATCAGCAACGATTGCACCCGCTAAGACCTTTCCGGTTTGACGGAGTTCAAGAACACGCGCTTGGCATTTGCCACGGACGGAACACGTGATAACGGTACCGATGAAACGTGCAGTGCTACACCGAGTAGGTTGTGGGATCTCCATGCCCATGGCATTTCCGAACCAGTTGAGGAAAACATCACAAGAGTGAGAGTATAACACTCTCTGACTCGAAAACAAACAGCGAGTACGGGATGATGTACAGGAGTGAGGCATTTTTGTTTCGTCTGCAAGACCAGCCATCATCATCTGCCTGCAGCTGCCTGCCAGAAGAGAAGAAGAAGACGAACAGACAGAGTACACAGTATGATTGCGCACAGCTGCGATTCGCTGCCAATCCCGACCGTTGAATCGACTGGGATGATGCCTGCACGGTCGTGGTGGGAAATCAAACCTCGGCTGGTAAAATCCGGATCCCCGTCCAGTACCCACCCACACCCATGCGTCGCGCATGCGTGCAGGCATGCATGCATGGGCTGATCGAGTGCCGAGACACTCCCTTGCCAAGTGGCTAAAGCACTTGCTTATATTACAAATGCAAAAGCAAGAACGACAGCAAGAAGCGGGGGTGCAAACTTGCAGTAGTACAGGGTAATCCAGCAGTAGAGGTGGAGGTGTAGACTGGAGTGCAGCACAGACACCAAAAAGAGATGGACTGACCAGTAAGATGATGTTCGCTGAATCCCCGAGAAGAAATGATATCTCGATCTAGACAGCAGTCATGCAAACGCGGTCAGTAGAATATTATAAGGTAGGGTAGTTTTAGTACTACTGTAGTAAGCCTCCGAGCCTTTGGTGACATAACCACCACTGCCTCCCGCATGCGAACAAGAAGAAGAACATGGGCATGGGCATGGGCATGGGCATGAAGCCATGAAGTCCCAACGCTTGAAAGCCGTTTAAGCTTGCGCAAGCGTCGTCGACATGGTTCAGGGCCGGTGACTGACTCTACCTTGCCATACGAGTACGACTCTTTTGCGACTTCCCGGCCTTGGGGATTCTTTCTTACCTTTTACCAACGTCAACTCTCGTTGATGTTTTCCACGCCGGCTTGTTATGCACTACCTTGGATTCCACAGCAGTAGAAATTCGTGGACTGGGAACCCGATGCGCGAGTCGGTGTTGTGCAAATTTCGTGTGACGGGGTACTCTGGTCGAGTGTTGCGCCTTTGAGCGTGGGAGGGAACGACTCAATGAATCCGGAAATGGGTGGATTATGCTGTGAAACTCGAGACTGGGGAATCGGTTGCAAGAGAGACGCTGGATGACTCCTTTTGGCTTGTGGATGGATCCCAGATTTGGGGTGATGGTTGGAGGAAGGAAAGAGCTTCCCGGGAAAAAGTCGATATTCACTGCCCCTTCGCTCTTGGATATGTCAGAATTTGTAAGTAGCCTTCCCGGTGGTTGGACTAACATTTTTCCACTCTCTCACAGCCTGTCTATCGGAGATGAACCAAGCCTATGCTGTGCTTGTCCTCGAATTTGCTCTTGATAGAGTTGCGCAAACTCTCCGATTTACTTTGGTGTTCACCGAAAGAATAACGCGACTCGCGTATCTAGCGTCAATTTTATAACTGAATCAAATGCTTCGGAAACACCTAGTTCAGAATAAGCTCAACAGTGACCTCGACTGTCCTCGAGTACGGAATAGACCATCCGTAACCGGAAATGAGAAGGCGCCATCGTCATAATCGGGACAGTGGGAAGCTAGGTAGTAGGTACAGTACCACACGTCCTCTATTACTGACCAGGGTCATGTGACCAGGCATTCGGCATATGGGAGGACTTGTGGAGAAAAGAAATGCCTCAACAAGCATGTTCCAGACGTCAATGCCAATGCACAACTCGACCTTGGATTTTGATATCCAACGGCGGGGTCATAGGCACCGAAAGCGAAAAGCGAAAAGACTTACGGGTTCAAGGTTATCAGGAGGTTTGACAGCGGGGAATAGGCTACTTAGAATATCGCTAGGACAGGGGGTCTTGGAATGATCTGAGCACAAGGTTGAAGGGACAAGTATGTAATGTACGGAGTAAAGCAGGTCTTTAACGGATCCTTGAATGAGTTGAATCCACAGTTCACGTCTACCTATTCCGTACGCGTCTATCAGATAAATGATTATCCCTAATGTTTGATCCGTTGTCCAAAACAAACCAAGGCCGGTTCTCGCAAAAATCCACAAAAACAACAAGCGTGATTGAGATAAAGTGCTCGAGTCAGTCCTTCCATTTCGGCCTCGGCTTTATGGCCCCATTTTCTCCCAAAGTCCCTAAGTCTCAAAATCTTTTTCATTTCATTTCTGGGGGGGGATTCTAGCCCACTACTCTGGAAGCAGTTAGATTGATGATGACATGACTTGCCATTGGGCCATTTCGAAGTGGGCTTAGCTGTTGCCTCAGCTGCCTCAGCATTTCATCTAACCATCTCCATCGTTTCTTCTTCAGCCAGAAGCTGCAAGCGTATGGAAACTAATCCTTCTACGACGATACTAGTACTATGTACGGAATACAGTCAGTCTTTCCCGAGGATCAAGTCAGGTAAGGTATCAGAGTGGGTGATGGGCGGGACTTGCCCTCTGCGATCTGACAAATTACAATCTGGTCCCCAAAGGGCTATGGGGATCGCCTTTCCCGCTGCGCTGAGATGAAGCCGAGACCGCTCCCCCGCCCTGGTGGCGATCAACTTGCCTGAAATGAACCAATTGATGAAGAATAATACGTTCAAGTAGTATGTGTGAGATCATCGGAAGCTGGAGGAATCCCAATCATCAGAATGGGTTGAAAAGAGTCTTAACGGATTTACGCGTAAAAGTCCTCGTCAGTACGAGTACAGACAGAAAATACCATCAAGCTACAAGTACCAAGCTTTTCATCCTTCTTCCATTGCTTCCGAGCAGCCTTGTCGCGAACCAGCATCCAAGTCCCGGACCTCCCTGACACCGTCAAGGGACTACTGCTCTTGGCGGTGGTGTGGCATAAGGCTCAAACACGCACCCAAAAGACTTGGAAAGTATTGGCGCAGCTTTCCTGGCTCCGTCCAAAGCGTGTTCGCAAGTGAAATGATCTCTGACTGCGCCCTCCAGGTCCTGGACTCCTAAGTCCTAACTCCCTTGGACAGATCTCATTATCTCTTGTTAAGTTGTTATTGTTCTCGGCTGTCGTGGAAATACCTGGGAGAACACTGTACTGTAGATTGGTGGATAAGCCCCGAGTCCGACGCTTTGCAATTACGTACTTTACCTCGATCAGACCGTCTCCGCGAGCGCTTACCACGTACATATGTGTTGTGTTGTTCAATCTGCAGTCTGCACTCCTGAGCACATACTACCGTACCATCCTCTCCTCCAAATTGTGATTGCTGGGTATGGAGCTGTAGGTGACCCCCAGCTCGCAAACTCAACTCGAGAGGGTTGCAGAAACGGTTTCCCATGCATAAGCGCCAACCCTTGACGGCCGAAGTCGACGTCTGAACAAGGGATCTCTTTCCCGACGACCTGTTGGGACTTGGGAGGCGTGGAACAAGTGTGCGGCCACAAGAGCTGGCGCCATAACAAGGCACTGGAAGGGAAAGCAAGGAGGCCCTGCTTCCCGCTTTCCCTGTAGAATAGGCTGCCCGGCAATCCTTGGAGCGTTCGGCGAGACCCTTCACTCCTCCACTGCCGGACAGGAGGAACCTCCGTGACTAACCCCACCAACTGAACCAAACCCTCCCAATCGCCTACGCCCCTTTACACCTTCAGGCGTTCCATCAACTGCAGCTGGATCGAATTTCAGCCTCATCCACTATGGCGGCAACGACCAAGTGTTGCAGAGGTCCATTGATCATCCCACAGCCTACCAAGATCGGGTCAGACACGATAGACGCTTATCCTAACCAACATCGGTGGAAGATACCATGATGTCGCGTCTCTCCACTTCCCCGACAAAGGCCAAAGACGAGTATACAAATATCCCCCAGAGCTTGCACCCGGAGGTCGTGCCCGATGGTGGAGACTTAGAAGTTGCTCCACAAGATGGTCCAGAATCTTATGAGAAGGAATGGAACGACGGGAAGATCCAGTACGTGCCCGATACGCAGAATGCAAACTATCCTCGACGGCTATGCGGACTCGCCCCCATCGTCTTCTGGATCTTGATACTCCTGATGATCACTCTATTGGCAGCCGGACTTGGCGCTGGTCTGGGGGTAGGCCTGTCGGCAAAGTCTAGCAATAGCACTGCTAGGTATGGTAGTCATGTTCTTTCGGACCCCGTACGGGACTGATCATAGCACTTCTCAGTACACCTACTACAACCGAAACCTCTACCGTTTCCTCCTCCAGTATCAAAGAGAAGCCCACAAACGTTCCATCAACTTCCACTCCCCCTTCCCCATCCAATCCCAGCCTCGGCTGTCCGGCCAACGATACGCTCAACTACACCCCGGCATCAAACAGCGCTTCTTCGACCGCCTATACAGTCAACTCTACTACACTTACATACACCATCCATTGCGGCTTGACCTACAATGCGTCTTATAATCGCGATGGCACCGGCAATATCACAGACCTTCAATATATCCCAGCGACAAATCTCTCAACCTGTATCGATCTTTGCTCGATATACAATATACGAGTTCCGAATGGTGGGGCACAATATGGGTTCTACGATCTATGTAGCGGAGTGACCGTAACGAACAATGAAACGTGTCAGCTCAAGAGCGGGGTAGAGGCCGTAGCTAAGAATGCAGATCTCAAAGGGGACGGGCAGTCGGCGATGCTACTTTGGTGAAGAGAAATTGAAGATGGATAGGATTGCCTCCGATGTAACCGCAGTGGCTCTGAGGTGGGGATATATATCGATAGGAGGATATGGTTCTCGTGCCTGTGATCTATGCGAACTCGATTCTAGCCTGGAAGCCTAGGGTTCATCAATCAGGTCAGACATCTGCTACAAGCGTTCAACTTTCCATTGCGGGATTACGGTAGGCGGGGGATGATCACTTTCAGCAATACCATCAGAGAGCAATAGAGGAACTCTAGAGCCGTGCAGCCGAGATATACTGTAGGAGAGTTCACTATGTCAAATAATCCTTGTAAAGACTTCGAATAGAAAACATCCGATCTTCTCTTGGCGGAGGTCCTGTCTGCCCAGTTTCCTGGTGCTCGATTCTTCGCTGAGCCTCATCAGCAGTTGTTGCGGACATTCGCGATTCCAAGGTTCCTCTCCCTCGTTCCGAGACCTGTCTTCAAGGCCGACGTTAGTCAAGCCTTCGAAGCCTTCGATGAGATTTCCATAATCATGTCCTATTATCCACAATCTCCTTTACCCTCCGATACGGTACTGCATCTCAGGGCATTATCTCTGATTCCGGCACGAGCCAAGTTATTCACCGTTCGACTTCGACTTGACAAGGCCTTTGTTGTTTTGAACATTTCGAACAACGGCGTCTTTTTATTTCTTGTTGACAAGGGCTTTGTGCAATACTAATTGACGTAAAAGACGATTGGATTAGACAAAGAGGGATCGTCGGGGGTTGTTTTTAGGAGAGAAGTATTTAAGAAGATTCAAGTCAGGGTTTTTCCATTCTCCATCTTGCTACCAGAAAACAGACTTCGTCCAAAATAAACCAAAACGACTGCTTCGAGACGACTCAAAAGCTAAGCAGAATGCCTTTCCGCAACGATTCCCTAAAACCCTACAAGGGCGAGAATGCTCTAACCGCCCGAAAGCAAAGCAGGAGGCCTTCCTACAGCAGTCGCCCGGCGCTTTTCGAACGGGACGTCTATGCTGATATATCAGGGATAGATCCCGACTTCTTCGAAGCCGAGTTGCGTGAAGCCGACGAAAATTACAGAGCCAGCAGGAACTTGGATCCCAACCGACCCCGCAAGCGCGAAGAAGACATGACCGACCAAGACTATTCAGACATGAGTATCGATGAGTACCGAGCCGCCGTGGCTTCCGGACAGTACGATAGGCACCAAATTCGAACCGGAACCAAACCAGCCCGCGTGCCGGTCGAGAATATCAACATGGAGTTCGCAAAGCCTCTGCCCGGGAGTGACGAGGACTATGCGGAAAGATCCCGCGGAGGCGCCAGACGTGCGGTGCTTTCTGGACAGTATGGCAGGGACATGGATATGGATCGCAGACGCTCCACGGTGTCCAGACGATCGCGCATGCCGTCCGTGGCTAATGGCTCTGGGTCCACATCGGGCGGCAGTGCGAACCGCCTCGGGATCCGAGGGTCGATCAAACAAGCTATCGTTCGTAGGCTTGGGGATCCGAAGTAAAGAACACACACCAGGCGAGACCGGGAAGCTGGAAGCTATTCGCCGGAGCGCGGACAGGGCATCTCTTCCAGCACCCACCCCAGAGAGAAGAAGGTTGAGTCCTCCTGTTGTGCGACCGTTCCAGCGATCGCTCCTAAGGGAAGATGGAGACCAACCGACAAGACGATTCTTGGTTTAGATATGGTCATGCGTGCTTCGAGGTGAGCAGTAAGTGCTTCTGAACGTATCTCCCAAGGCCAACTCTCAATTTTCCTATAATCATCCATACTCCTAAGCTTTTTCTTCTCATCCTTGATTTTCTCCCCCCAACATCCAGTTCTCAGCGTCAATGAAACTATATTTTTACCTGACAAACAACAATAAAAGCCCCCGACCCTCAGCGTAGTCAAAAAGCTTCACAGTTTCTTTTTCCAATTCCGTCTTCCCCAAACAAACACCACCAGAACACCCACGCTCTCCTTGGCAACATTTCTCACCACCAAACCCCCACCCCATGTAAGAGCATCCATAATACTACACCACCGCCTCTTGCACCTATGTATCCTCACTATGTAAGGTATGTATACCCGATGATGCTCCGAGCCCAAAAATATATATATATATATATAATAATCGATTAGCGCAGACAAAGTCTCATTAATCAACCCCAAGACCGTATTTCTGATATTTACGAATCCCAAATCTACCCACTCGAGACAAACATCCCCCTTCCCCCCCAACAATCAACACCAACACCTC
>JAABVA010004271.1_pt1 | contig 13280 bp, 4 predicted proteins | sample 5560331 | NCBI WGS metagenome assembly JAABVA01 (sample SAMN12812661, study PRJNA571458) | rock metagenome | isolation source: Antarctica rocks | place: Antarctica: Victoria Land, Mt New Zealand sud | collected 2016-01-07
GCACGATCTCGATGGCGTCGAGGTAGGTCGCCGGCGGCCTGATCTCGCCGTCGATCACCTCCAGCGGCTCGGCCACCCGGCGCACGTTCTGCCCCCGCCCGTCGACGTAGGCCAGCACCAGGGCGTTGCCGGTCAGCCGGCCGGCCCGGCCGGCGCGCTGGACGTAGGACGCCACCGTGCGTGGCAGCGACCCGAGCATGACCGTCGACAGGTCGCCGATGTCGATACCCAGCTCCAGCGTCGGGGTGGCGGTCAGCACGTTCGGCACGGCCGGCCCGGTCCCGTTCCGGAACTGGGCCTCGACGGCGAGCCGGAGCTTGTCGGGCAGCAGCGAGGTGTGCTCGTGCGCGACGACCCGGCGCATGTCGGTGCTGGCGTAGAGCTCGCGGTAGTAGTCCTCGCCGCGAAACGCGCGGTGCAGCGTCCCGGGGCAGGCCTGGCGCAGGCAGACGGCACCGGCGAGCTCGTTGATGGTGCGCGGCGAGCCGGGGGTCAGGGTGCTGCAGACATCGCAGCGCAGGGCCAGCCGGCCCGCACCCAGGTCTGCGGCATCGGCCGCCCGAACGGTGATCTGTGCCGGCTCCAGCGCGAAGACGATGGCGCCCGCGTCGGTCCGGCGGGTGGTGACCCATCCTTGACCGGCGGCCTCCTCCAGCAGCGCCTGGGTGACCAGACCCCCGTCGCGGGCGGTGAGGTGCAGCTGGCGCTGCGCCCAGCGCGCGTACCAGGACGCGCGCCCCAGCAGGCTGTCGAGCGCGTCGCTCTTGGTCCCGGTGGTCGGGAACGCGGGCGTCGGCCGGCCCGGCGGGAACGCCGGCAAGCCCTGGCCCCGCGCCCGGCCGCGGCCACCGGTCAGCATCCAGCGGTTGCCGTCGTGCTGCAGGTAGGGCTCGAGCCAGGGATGGCGGATGCCGCCGCGGGTACGCATCCGCTCCAGCACGCCGCGCACCCAGGCGAGGACCTTCTCCTCATCGAGCCCGGCGCCGAGGGCGGCATCAGCCTCCGGCGAGAGACTGTGCTGCTCCCGGGCCCGCGCCAGCGCCCGGCGGGCCGTCCGCAGCATCGCCTCGCGCGAACCGGTGTCGACCTCGACGACGAGGGCGCCGGTGAGCTCGAGCGTGCGCCCGGTCCGCGAGTTGAGCCCGAGTTCGAGCGCCACGTCAAAGGCGAGCCGCTGCTCGACCAGCCGGCGGCTGGTCGCCTGCTCCGCCCGGCTGCCGCGCAGCTCCCAAAAGCGCCGGAAGCTCGACCAGGTAGCCAGCGCCGGCGGTACCAGCCGGTAGCGGCGCGCCGCGTCCTGGCCGGCCAGCTCGACGGCCGTTCGCGGCAGCTCGTCGACGCCGACCGACCCCAGCGCGGCGACGGTGTCGAGCAGCGCCGCCCGCAGGCTCAGCGCGTGCGAACGGGCCTGGACGAACCCGGCCGTGTAGGCCGCGTCCTGCACGCTGTCGGTAAACAGCAGCGTCTTCTTCTCCTCCGCGTCCAGCTGGGCCGAGCCGAACAACGCCGACAGGCTCACCGACGTCAGCGTCGAAATGCTGCTGCCAAGAAAGCGGATGCCGTCCTGCTGCCGGCACGAGGGGCAGGTGTCCGCCCGGGCCGCCCGGTCGTCGTCCCACAGGGCCAGCACAGGCAGGTGGGTGCTCTCCTCGGGCTCACCCTCACGGGCGGGTGTAGCGGACAGTTCGAGGCTGGCGGTGTCGAGCCACAGCAGCCCCTCCTGGGATGCGGCGTCCGCATCGCCTGAGGCCGCATCGCCTGACGCCGCCGCCACTGCAGCAGCGTTGGCCTCGCCGGGAGCGTGCAGCATTGCCCGGAAGCGGGAGTCACCGCCGACGGCAGCCCGGCGGATGGCCGGGTCTGAGGCGTCGACCGCGCGTCCGGTCACCGCCCGCAGCGCACCCCATCCCGACCGGCCGCAGTGCCGGCAGTACAACGCGGGCAGGTACTGCTCGGTGTCGGCGTGGGCCCCGTCGTCGGACCACCGGAAGGCGGCCGCGGGAGAAAGCCGTCGGTCGACCCGGGTCACCTGCCGGACCCACATCTGCACAGCGATGTCGGGCAGCTGCCGGCCGTCCACCTCGCCGTCCATTCGGCCGGCCTGCGCCCGCGCCTGGGACAGCAGGCCCAGCAGGCCCTCGACAACGGCGATGCCATCGGCCCGGCCCGGGCTGGAGTCCTCCGGCAGCACCTGGCCGGCGAGGTCGTGCAGCGAGCGCGGCCGGTCGGATGCCTCCAGCAACCGCTGAATGAGCCGGTGGCCGGCGAGCAGGGCGGGCAGCCGGCCGGCGCGTTGCAGCCGCCGGACATCGGCTTCCGATAGCGGCCGCCCCTCGTCGTCGGCGTCGAACAGCGCCGGCAGCAGCGCGTCGCAGACCGCATGCGGACCCCGGGAGGCGGCCTCGCGCACCACTTCGGCGAGCACCCCGGTGCCGGGCAGGGGACGCTGCACCGCCCCCGGGACGGGCCGGACCTGGGCGGTAACCCACTCAGCCGTCGTGAGCCGCTCTTCGCTCATGACGCTGTCGGGCTCGAACGGGCAGCCGAACACGGTCTGCGCGAAGTCCCGCATCGCCTCCAGCGCCTCGTCGCTCCCGCCGCCGAGCGTCGCGGAGGTCGCAACCGGGACGATGTCGCCGAGTGGCGCCTGCTCACGGTTGACGCCGAGCGCGGAGCCCAGCCGGCGCAGCAGCATCGCGACGTCGGTGCCCTGGGCGCCGTCGTAGGTGTGGAACTCATCGAGCACGACGTAGCTGAGCGACTCGGCGGCGTTCACCCACAGCCCCCGGTCGCTGCCACGCAGCAGCAGCTGGTCGAGCATCTTGTAGTTGGTCAGCAGGATGTCGGGCGGGTCCGAGCGCAGCACCTCCCGCGAGGTGATCAGCCCGGCCGGCGAGACAGTGGTGCGCTGACCCTGCTGCTCGCCCGTGTAGAGGCCGGCCGACAGACCGGCCAGGCGCGGGTCGCCGGTGAGCAGCCGGGTCAGCCGCCCCGCCTGGTCATTGGCCAGCGCGTTCATCGGGTACAGCACCAGCGCTTTGACACCACGCTGGCCGCTGCGCCGCATCCGCAGGGCATGGTCAACCACGGGGATAAGGAACGCCTCGGTCTTACCCGAGCCGGTACCGGTGGTCACCAGGGTCGGGCGCGGCCGGGCATGCTTGGACGACAGCCGCTCGAACGCCCGCGCCTGGTGCACGTAGGGAACGAAGCCGGCAGGCCACCAGTCGAGCGGGACCGCCCAGGTGCTGCCGGCCGGCCGGAACGGCAGCCGGACCCGGGCAAACGGGCCGCGGAAGATGCCACCAGCCGGGTCGGTGAGAAAGGTCGACAGCGCCGCGCGGACATCGTCGTCGGTCAGCGCGAACGTCGTCGCCAGGTAGTCGGTCAGCGCCCGCCGCAGGTCCGCGGCCTGCAGCGAGGGCAGCAGTGGGCGGCCGTCGCTCACCCGGCCGCCAGGGCAGTCGGGGCGGCGGGCCGGCCGGCGGCGAGGCGGCTGAAGTGGGCGTACGCCGTCCGCAGGTCGTTCTCGCGGTCGACGCCGGTAAACGGCCCGACGTACGTCCGCTCCCCGCCGGTCAGCGCGTGCGGGGCGCCGCCGTTGCCGTGCGCCTTGCGGTAGGCCTTGACCAGGTCGGCCGGGAGCTGGCGCCCGGTGCGGTCGTAGAGCGCGTCGCGCTCGTAGGCCTGCAGCACCGGGAACTGGGTGCGGTAGACAGTCGCCAGCTCGTCCGCGGACAGGCCGAGCATGACAGCGACGATGGCGTCGATCTCGACCAGCGCCTGCCGCCGGTCGGCGGCGCGGCGCAGCGGTGTGTCCCGGGTCCAGGTGGGCTCGACCGCGCCGAGCGGTGTGCGCGCAGGATAGTCGACGCCGATGTCCGGCACCCAGGTGTCGGACTGCCACGCCGGGTCGTACAGCTCCTCCCACAGCCGCGCGTAGGGCTGCACGAGGCAGTTCAGCCGCAGCGTGCGCAGCAGGAGATCTGGTTCGAGCGCATGGTGACGGATGTGGGGCAGCTTGTTGAGAACCCCAATCTTGATATTGGCGACACCGGTCACCTTGACCAGGAAGTCAGCCGCCAGGGATGAGCTGATGCCTGCCGCCACCACGAGATCAACCGGGTCGCGCAACGTGAGGGAAAAGATCCCCAGCACATGCGAAGGACCTGGAGGCAGCAGCGCGGCATGCAAACTGCGAACGGTTGCCGAATCAGCCATTGCACGCCATGCCAAGCGGAAGAACGTATTGCTGGGCTTGCCGTCCCACTGCGGATAGGCGGCCAGGTACTGCTCGACCGGCACCGCGCGCTGGTAGGTGGTCCGGGGGATGAAGTCCGCGGGTAGCCGGTCCAGGTCGAGTGCCTCGTAGTCTTGCTGGTGCTTCGCCGATTCACGCGGTTGCTGGAACAGGGGCGTCGCCACCGTCAGGTGTGGTCCTTGCAGGATCACATCGCCCCAGGCATCCGGCGTGCCCGGGGAGCGGGTGAAGTAGCCACGCTGGCGGTCGGCCGACTCGTGCCACCCGGCCGTCCAGTCGAGCGGGATCGCGCCGAGCCGTGGGGCGTCGGCCATCTTGTCGAGCACCCGTGCACTGGCCTGGTTGACTGGGAATAGCATCCGGGCCTCGCCGGGCGGTGTCCCCGGCTCGTCGAGCAAAGCCACCCATCGGTGAAGGACGTGCTCGTCCACTCGCACGATCCGTGCGGCATGTGAACTGGCGTCCCACTTACCAGCTGTCGTCTTAATGCCCGGTTCCAGCCCAGAGCCGTCGTGATGAAGCGAGTTCTCAACTGTTTCCGGTGTGTAGAGCCAACTTGCCTGTAGGAATCGCGGTACGGAGTGGATCCCGCCGTATATGTGTACACCGAAGGTTCTGGTGTCGTTAATCTCCGAGAACAACTTGTGTTCGTTGCGGTACTGCCAATGCCGCCGCAGCCGCCGGTAGGTCTCCCGCCGCAGCTGCCCGGCGCGCGCCTCGGTGAAGTGTGACTCGGGGTGGATCAGCCCCACGACGCCGGTCGGCGCCGTCGAACGCCAGGTGCGTTCCATGAAGCAGCGGTAGGAGTCGGGCTGCAGCCCGGCGAGCACCGGCCGGTCGACGGCGGAGTTGAGGTGCGCGCTCGCGCCGGCCTGGACCGACCGCTCCAGCAGGAACGCCTCGCGGGCGCCGGGCAGGGCCAGGGTGTGCTCCCGCCGGTCGCGCTTGGCCGACTCCGAGGGGTTGTCGGTGAGCTGCCACCACGGGTCCTGCTCGGCCAGCACCCCCGCCTCGTTCCACATCGGGCGGACCCACGGCGGGTTGCCGACCTGCAGGTCGAAGCCGCCGTGGGCGAAAACCCCGGCGAAGTCGAGCTCCCAGTGGAAGTAGGCCTCGCGGTCGGCGATCCTCTCGGCCACCGCCAGCCAGGGGTGCTCTGCGAGCGCCTCGTCGGCCGGCATCGCGTGGGCGAACTGGCGGTCGAGCACCTCGGCGTCCGCCAGCTCGCGCCAGGACAGGTCGGCGTCGAAGCGGTACTGCCCGGCCTTCTCCTGGGCGGTCTGCCGGGTGGCCCGGCCGAGCAGTGCCTCGAGAGCGTCGAGCCACTGCTGCCAGCCGGGCAGCGAGCCCGTCTCGGTCAGCGGCCAGGACCACATCGCGCACCAGGCGTCCATCACCCGGCGCAGCCGCCGGTAGGCGCCGTCGGGGTCGGCGAGCATCTGCTCGATGTCCTCGCGGCTGACCGCCTCGGCAGCTGGCGGCGGCGGAGCGCCCCATACCGGTAGCGACCGCTGCACACCGGCTTCCGCCATCTCCAGCCGGCGGCGGACCAGCCCCCACAGCACCTCGACACGGTCGGCGAGCCGGGCCAGCCGCTCCCGCTCGGCCTTGCCGGGGGCGGCGAGGATCCTCGCGCGCCACGCCCGCATCGCCGCGCGGCCATCGGGGTCGTAGGTCTTGGCCTCCGCGGTGTCCGCGACCGAGCCCCATCCCGCGGCCGGCACCAGGAAGTGGTGGATGCCGTTCTCGACCCCTGGCAGGCTGCCGGGGGCCGCCGGGTCGTGCAGCGGCACATCCCGCGGCGGTGTGCTCAGCCAGGCCTTGGTGGTCAGCAGCTTCGGGTCATACACGGCCCGGCGCGCGCCCACCAGGCTGTTGCCGCGCCGCAGGTGCAGCCCCAACCACGGTGCCGCCAGCCCGGCCTGCATCGTGTCGAGCCACAGCGAGACCTCGGCCAGCTCCACTGCCGTGGCGTTGAGGTCGACGCCGTAGACGCGGTGCAGCGCCAGGTAGGCCTTCACCCGCTGCAGCTCGCCCGGATAGTCCTCGGCCGGGATGCGCTCACCGCGCTCGGCCTGCGCCCGGCGCAGGTACTCGGCGGCGAGCTGGCGCACCGCCTCGATGGCGAACGCCCCCGACCCCAGCGCCGGCTCGCAGACCGTCAGCGCCAACACCTCGGCGGCTGTGGTCGTCCGGCCATCCTGGTCGAGCAACTCGGCCAGGGCATGGTGCACGACCGAGCGGGTCAGCACCTCCGGGGTGTAGTACGACGCGGACTGCTGGCGCTCCCGGCTCGCGAGGCGGTAGACGAACGACCCGCGGGGATGCAGCACCGGCCGCGGCTCGCCGGTCACCGGATCGTTCAGCCGGACGAACGCGTCCGCCGGGACGTCGCCCGCCTGCTCGGCCGGCAGCAGCCAAGTGCCGCGGGACGGGTCGCCGCCGGGCGCGACCTCGTAGGTGTCGGTCTCGGCGATCAGCCCCGACCATGACATCAGCCCCTCGTACACCGCCCCCAGCTGATTGATGCCGAGCTCGGCGTAGGAGATGTAGCCGCGGTCGGCGCCGCGCTTGCTGCGGGTCAGCAGCAGATGGCCGAGCACTCGCTGCAGCGCCTCGTTGCCGAGGCCGACCTCATCGATTCGGGCAGTCGCACGGGCGGCGAACAGGTCGGCCCGCAGCGCGTGAAAGACAAGCCCGGCACCGGCGGTGGCCTCGGCCTCCTCGGCCTCCCCGGTGCCGGTGCCGGTGCCGTGACCGGAGTCGACCAGCCGGAACAGCAGCGCCAAAGACTCGTGCAGGTGCGTCCCGCGGCGGGCCCGCTCGGAGGTCAACTCGACCAGAGTCAGTGCGCGCAGCCGGTCCAGGCCGTAGCCGGCCTGGTACTCGGGCGCCTGGGCAGGCAGCACCTGCAGCTGCGGCGACGCCTCGGCGTAGAGCAGGAACAGGATGCGGTACAGGTAGCGCAGCGCCTGGCGGGTCAGGTCGGCGGCCAGGCCAGGCTCGCCGAGGACCGGCAGCCCCTTTGCGGCGCGGCGGGCGACCACCTCGTTGGCGATGATCTCCACCGACAGGCGTACCCCGTCGCGCAGGTCGGACGAGACGCCGACGGTGGCCTGCACCGACTCGGCGAGCAGGTCGAGCCACCGGGCGGGGCTGCCGTCACCGGCTGGCAGCAGCAGGTCGCGGCCGAGCATCGCCGCGGCGTGCTCCAGCTCGCCGCCCCGCCTGACGTCACGCCGCTCGGTGACCAGGCCGAGATCGACGGCGAGCCAGCGCCCCTCCGGCCACCGGGTCCGCTCGGCCAGCAGCATCCACCGGCCGGCCTGCACCAGCACCAGCGGCGGCGGGTCGTCGGCGAGGAACACCGCCGAGACGGCGGCGGCGATGCCCGGCTGCGGCTTGCCGTCGATCCAGGCGGGGTCGAGCAGCCGGCCGGCATCCGGGTCGAGCAGCTCCTCGACCGCCGCCACCGGCGCCGCCTCGAGCACCAGCAGGCTGGTGCCGGTCGGCGTCGGATGCACCACCGCGCCCGGCAGCCGCACCTCGGCGCCGGAGCGGTCCGAGACCCACTCCCGCGGCTCGCGGCCCAGCTGCAGCGCTACCCGGACGACGCGGTGCACGTCCCGCACCTCGGCCTCCAGCGGGTCCTCACCGAAAGCACCGAAACGGCGAGCTAGCGGCGTGGCCGCCTCGCGCAGGCCCGACCGGGGCGTCGCGTGGCCGCCGGCCTCGGTCTCGTCCCACTCAGCCCGCAGCTTTTGCAGCTGGGCGAGGAAGGTCCCGCTCTTGGCGTCGGAGGTCAGGTAGTGCTCGGCGATCCAGCTCTCGCCGACCACGACCGAGTCGAAGACGGCCATCAGCTATTGCTCTCGTCCGCGCGGGTGGTGCCGCTGGGCATGACGAGCACCAACGGACGCAGCAGCCGCTGGCTCGCCCGCAGCGAGGCGGCGATCTCCTCCTCCACGCTGACCCGGCGGCCCAACCGGCGGACCTTGGCCAACGCAGAGCCGGCCAGGTCACCTTCGAGCTGCTGCGCCCTGGCTCGCCACCGGGTTCGCCGGGTTGACCAGGCCTGCAGTCGGGTGTCGAGGTCGCTCTGCTGGGTGTCCTCGGCCAGGTCCAGCGTGCTGCCGGCGGCATCCACGGCGGCCGGGACCAGCGCGCTCAGCTCGTCGGTCACCTCGGCCGGGCCGGGGTTGACTGCGGCCTCGAGCAGCCCGGTGCCGGTGAACACGTCTATCCCGGGGGCGACGCTGGCCAGCGGCAGGTCCGCGCGGCCGGTGGGGAACTCGACGGTGACCAGCTGGCGGGTGACCACCTGGCCGCGCCGGTTCATCAAGGTGGCGAGGACGAGCACCCGAGGGGCCTCTACCGGACCGTGCACCAGCGGCACCTCGCCCCGGCCCCCGGCGGCGAGCACCTTGTCGGCTGCCCAGTCCAGCACCGGGTGCAGCGGGGACAAGAAGTGCGCCTCGGGCCAGGTGGATCCGCCGGGCTTGCCTTCGCGGGCGGCTGTCAGCTGCGCCCGGGCGACGGCGGGCGAGGTCGCCAGCAGCATCCGCTCACGGACCTTGCGCTCGGCCAGGTACTCGTGCGGCAGCGCATCCAGCCGGGCCCGCAAGTCACGCGGCGGCCGCAGCGCGACCAGCCCCTGCCCCTGGTAGACGGTCCAGCCCACTCCCCCGCCCTGCCACCCGGTGCCGTTCCCGTCGTCCGGTGCGGAGGCCGGGTCGGCATAGGCCTCGGCGAGCGACTCGCTCAAAAAGGCAAGGTCGCTCGCAAACAGCGACTCGCGCCCCCGGCTCGGTGGTACCGGCGGCAGCTGCTCGCCGGTCGTCGCCAGCTGCCCGTCGAAGCTGTCCCACAGATCCAGGCCGTCGTCGCCCGGATCCGGCACGACGGTGTCGAGGTCACGGCGCTCGGCCAGCGCGCGGCGCACCGCCTTCTCCTCGTCGGTGGCCGAATGCAGCTGCATCAAACTGGCCGCGTCACCGAGGACCTCGTGCGCTCGGTGCTCCTTGGCCAACAGCCGGGCAAGGACACGGACGTCGCCGCCGAAGTCGGGGTCGGAGGGCATCAGGGCAAGTGCGGTGATCTGCGGCGGGTGCTGCTGGCCGTAGCGGTCGATCCGGCCGTTGCGCTGCTCGAGCCGGATGACCGACCACGGGATGTCGACGTGGATCAGGTGGTGGCACTGGGCGTGCAGGTTGACGCCCTCGCTGGCCACGTCGCCGGTGACGAGCAGCCGAACCGGGCTCGCCTTGGTCTTAAAGCCATCGACGATGCGCAGCTGCTCGGCGTCGGGCAGCCCGCCGTGCAGCACCGCGACCTGCCCCGGCTTCAGGCCCATCCGCCGGGGCAGCTGCTCGGCCAGCCACCGTAGGGTGGCGACCCGCTCGGCAAACAGCACAGCCCTGGTGTCGGTGCCGGCGCCGACCCCGATCTGCTGCAGGTAGGCGACGAGCGCGTCGAGCTTGGCACTGGGCTTGCCGAGAGCATCCGCAGCGAGCTCGTGCAGCCGTTCCAAGGCGAGGCGCTCGCGCTCCCCGTCAGCCGAGCTGTCGTCCGCGCGTCGCTTGAGCCGCGCCTCGACGGTGTCGACCAGCGCGGCCGGCGAGGACAAGAACGCCTTCGCGAGGGTCCAGGGAAAAAGCCTGTCGCCCTTGCCGACGACCGGCGAGGGGCCATCAGGATAGAGCCATACCTGCGACAGCTCGGTGGCGACAGCATCCTCGGCGGGGCTGGCCGGAACCGGAAGGACCTGCGGCTCCGGACGCAGCGCCCAATCGGCACCCACCTCGGCAGCGACCTCCGGCGAGTGCCGGTGCCGCCGGACGAACAGCCGCCCCACGTCGGCGACGTCGTACTCGCCGTCCGGCCCCACAGCTGTCGGGTCGAGCAGATGCATCAGCTCGGCGAAGGACTCCTTCTTGCCGTTGTGCGGGGTCGCCGACGCGAGCACCAGCGCCTCGGTGTTCGGAGCCAGCACCCGGGCCAGCTCGTTGTTGAGGGTGCCGCTGTTGGTCACGTTGTGGGACTCGTCGATGACGACGACATCCCAGCGGTGCTGCTCGAGGTAAGCGCGGTAGCGGGGCGACTTCAGGGTGTCGATGGAGACGATGATCCGGCGGTAATAGGTGAACGGGTTGCGGCTGGCGGGCAGGTGCTGGCGCACCCGCTGCACGCCGTCGCTGTCGAGGCGCACCAGCGGGATCGCGAAGCGGCACCACAGCTCGTGCTGCATCTGTTCCAGGACGTGGCGCGGAGTGACGACCAGCACCCGGTCGGCCCGACCCCGGCGGGCAAGCTCGGCGAGCAGCATTCCGATCTCGAGTGTCTTGCCGAGGCCGACCGCGTCGGCGATCAAGATGCGCGGGCGCAGGTTGTTCCGCGAGAGCGCGTGGCCGACGGCTCGGCGTTGGTAGTCGAGCCGGTCGACGAGCATCCCGTCGGCGACGGTCAGCCCCGGCTCCCCGACGGGCATCGGGGTACGGCGCAGCGTCGCCTCCAGCCACAGCCGGGTGCGGCGGTGCCGGGGGGAGGCATCAGGCACCAAGCGGGCCTGGCGCGGGTCGAGCAGCTCGACGGTGTCGAGGTCGCCGTCGCGGCCGGTGTAGAAGGTCGCGCTCGTCTCACGGACAAGTTCGCTCAGGCCGACGACGTCGAGGCGCCAGCCGTCAATGGTCTGCTCGGCCGCCGTGACCAGCCACTCCTCGTCGCGGACGACGACCACCGAGCCCGGCGCCAATGCCGCAAGCGGCACGAAACCCCCCCTACCGGAGACACGTTCAGGCTATGTCCGCAGGGCGCGCAACCTCGCCTGACGAGGGGTTGCCCGGCGGACAGTGCCGTATCGGCATGTTCGGCGAACACCGGACTGTGGTGGGTGCACCGGATCGGCCCCGGTCCCCCACACGTCGATGGCCAGCAGCCGGACGCGGACGAGAAGCTCACCGCGACCGCCAACCTGCTCGCTCTCGAGCCCTACGGCCACGGCCAGACGCGCGCCTCGTATGAGCAGTTCACCTACTGGGATTCGGCCGTCACCAACCTGCAGGTCGGGGTCTGAGCCTCAGTGGAACAGGATCCTCCGCTAAGGGATGGCTACCGCTGTTCGTCGAGGGCGCGGTAGAGGTTGATCGGCCTATGCCGAGGTGGGCGGCGATGGCGGTGACGGATTCGCCGCGTGCCCGGCGGGCGAGGGCGACGGCGAGTGTGTCGGGGTCCAGGGCTGGAGGGCGGCCGCCGCGGCGGCCTTGGGCGTGGGCGGCGGCGAGGCCGTCGAGGGTGCGTCCGCGGATGAGTTCGCGTTCCATCTCGGCGGCCATGGCGGTGACCATAAACAGCATCTTGTCGGGGCCGGTGGGGCGGTGCAGCCCGGCGCAGATGCCGGTGAGGATGTGCAGGTTGATCTCGCGGGCATGCAGCTGGTCCTCGAGCACCCGCGCCGAACGACCCAAGCTGCGTGCCACCCTGGGCACCCTCAAGCCCGTCGACACCCTCGTCATCTCAAGTCCGACCGCATCGCCCGCTCCATGAAAGAGCTCCTCGTCCTCGGTTGGGCAACAGCCGGCTGCGAGGCTCGCGTGCCGGTGGAGTTCCACCAGGGCGGCCGCCGGCCGACTATGGGGTGCTGAACCCGGTCGCGCCACCAGCTGTCCTACGAGCGGATCCGGGCGCACTGGCCGGACATGCTGCGGGTCGCGGGGTCGCTGCACACCGGCACCGTCGTCGGCTACGACCTGTCACAGCCGCAGGTGGCGGTGGGCGACTGTGTTGCCGCAGAAGGCGAAGGCGCCGGCTTGTCCGAGGCATTCCCACTACACAGGTGCTCAAAATGTCACTTCGATCGAGGCGGACCACGGGGGTGCCCCTCCCACACTGCCGAAGCCGGGAGGGCGGGATGTTGAGCCAGCCACCACAAGGCCATCGCGACGAGACAGCATGCGTCTGCCAGGTTGCCCACCCGTTCGGGCAGCTGCAGTTGGAGCTCTCGGGAATCCAGCCCGCCACCGTCGAGGAGCAGGCGGTCTCATGGATCGCGCAGCAGGAGGACCCCGACTTGCCTGAGGTCCATCAGACTTGGTTGCTCGTCAGCGACAGCCTCGGCCGCAAGGAGCGAGTCAAGCGGTCGGCGTGGGTGCGCTCTGCTCAAGCGCCCGCCCTACGATCGTCGAAGCGGCTGGCTGGTCCCTGGTGGGACCGAGGCGTTATGGCTGTACGACGAGGCGGTACGGACCTACACCGCCGGGCTCTACGTTGCTGGGCTGCTCTGCGCGCATGCGTGCTGCGAGCGAGTTCTGGCGGGCTGTCTGCTGTGCCACGAGAGCCGGCTCGACAAGAACTGGCGCCGATGGGGTTTAGGTCCGCTCGTGGCTGCCGCCTTCGACTTCCAGTTGGTCGACGTGCCCCTGCGCGACGCGCTGCTGGAGTTGTCCGAGCTGCGGAAGATGACGGCGCACTTCAAGACCCCGTTGATGCCGGGGCCCGTCTCGAGGCGCGCGACGCGGAGATGGCACTGGCGACGGCCACTCGCCTGTTGCGCAGTCCTGATCAAGGCTTCGGCGCCTTTGGCGCTCCTGGCGCCCCTCGGTTCTGCCATAGCCTCCCGGCGCGCGCCGTATTCGACCGTTTTCGATACAGCCGGGGGTGTAGCGAAACCTCCAGTCGGGACGGGCTGTGGGTGTAGCGCAACCAGTGCACGCAATCAGCGTGGCGCAACCAGTCCTGTCAGACGTTTCCGCTACGTTCCTGTGGTGACGGTGCTGCTGGGCTACGCCCGGGTGTCGACGGCGGAGCAGAACGCCGACCTGCAGACCGACGAGCTGACCTCAGCCGGGTGCTATGAGGTGTTCGTCGACCACGCATCCGGGGGTGCTGGACCGCCGACCGGAGCTGGACAAGGTCCTGGAGCGGCTGCGGCCGGGGGACACCCTGGTGGTGTGGCGCCTGGACCGCCTCGGCCGCTCCCTGCGGCACCTGATCGACACCGTGACTGCACTGGACGAGCGTGGCG
>JAABVA010004273.1_pt1 | contig 13279 bp, 15 predicted proteins | sample 5560331 | NCBI WGS metagenome assembly JAABVA01 (sample SAMN12812661, study PRJNA571458) | rock metagenome | isolation source: Antarctica rocks | place: Antarctica: Victoria Land, Mt New Zealand sud | collected 2016-01-07
CCCGAGATGCCCTTTCGCGTTGCCAAGATCGAACCCTAGACAAGTCCGATCGTCGCAGCGTGCGAGGGCATTTCGCGCTCAGACCCGCCGCTCACCACCCAAGATCATCAGTGGATCCAGGCTTAGCAGCGGCGGCAGCTTTTCACGAGCCGTGTCCGGGATCTACGTAACGCCAGGCACCGACGCGAGCTGTGCGGGGACGGGGATCGACCGCTAGAGAGTAGGCGGTCGGTGGGTCACCACCTGGAGCGGGGTCGCTGGCGAGCTGATCAGCACGGTCTGGCCGCGTCCGTCCGCGTGTTCGAGGTGGATGTTGAAGTGGACGACAAGCCAGTACCAACCGCGTGGCAGGAGGGGAGCGCTGTCTCCCTGGTACGGGCCGCGGGTTTCGACGTCGCCGGGAAGCTCCACGTGCTCGCCGGCGTCCAGGTCGAACTGCAGGCCGGTCAGTGTCTGCCATCCGGGCGGGTTGGCCGCAGGGCCGTGCGGTCCGTCCTGCAGGAGAAGGCCCGTGAATCGGCTGGCGCAGGTAGCCGACCAGCGCTCACCGGTCGTGTTGTGCAGGAGCGCGCTGAGGGGGTGACGGTGACCCGTCAGTAGCCGTTGCGGAGGGTCGAGCAGGCGAAGGGCCAGCATCGGTTTCTCAGGCATCAGCCGGCTCGTGCGATCGCGCGGTAGACGGTTGACCGGGCGACGCCGAACAGTTCGGCGAGCTCGAGGGTGGTGTGCTTGCCGGCGTTCCACAGGTCGACGAGGTGCGCTTCTTGCCTGGGCTTGAGCTTGGGCTGCTTGCCCCGCAGCCGTCCCTTGGCCTTGGCGACAGCCATGCCTTCCCGGGTGCGGGCGCGGGCGAGGTCGGCTTCGAACTCAGCAACCATGGCCAGCACGTTGAACAGCAGTCGTCCGACCGGATCGGCCGGGTCGTGGATCGAGCCGCCCAGGTTGAGTCGGATGCCGCGGGCGGTGAGCTCGTCGACAATGTCGCGGGCGTCGGGGACGGAGCGGGCAAGCCGGTCGAGCTTGCTGACGATGAGGGTGTCGCCGGTCCGACAGGCGGCGAGCGCCTCCCGGAGCCCCGGCCGGGCACGGTTGGTGCCGGTGAGGCCGTGGTCGACGTAGACCCGCTCCGCCTCTACGCCGAGTGCCGCCAGGGCGTTGCGTTGGGCGGTCAGGTCCTGAGCATCGGTGGAGACCCGGGCATAGCCGATCTTCAACTCGCTCATCGGGGCAGTGTCACCGGTTAGCCCCCAATCACCGGGCATTTCCGCGGGCGGGTCTTACGGGAACGGCTGACCTGCTGCTTCCTGCACGGCGGGGAGGGGTGGGCCGTTCCCGTGGAAGGGTCGGCTTGCGACACAAGACCCGAGCTGCGGCGTGCGCGGTCCGGCTACACATCGCTTCACACCGATGAAGATCACAGTAGGTAGGACGCAGACGGGTGCTGCCTCAATTGCTGCAGGCAGCGGCGGGCGTAGTTGAGCTCGGCGGCGGCGGCGGCGGCGGCGGTTCGGAATCGTGTCGAGAGAGGTTGGCCGCACCGGCGCTATCGTCCCGCTCGAGATGGCCCGGCGGGGCCTTGGCCGGTCGGTCGTCGCGTTCGACCCCGGGGGCTTCTGGAGCCCGATGCAGAAGAAGGTCTTCGGGGCAACCCTCGGCGGCTCCGTGTCCCTCGTCCGCGCCCTGCGTCCGGTGCTGCCGTCGCTGCTCGGCAACCCTGCCGGCCGCACCGCGCTGCTGGCCCAGCTCTCGGCCCGGCCCTGGGCCGTCCCGGCCGACTTCGCCCTGTCCGAGGTCCGCGGGCTGGCGGATGCGCCCGGCAGCAGCCCCGCCATCAAGGCGCTGGCAAGCAACCCCGACCAGCAGGGTGCACCGGCCGGCACCCTGCCCGGCCCGGTGCTGCTCGTCTGGGGCAAGCAGGACCGCGTCACCCCGGCGAGCCAGGCCCCGAGGGCGCAGCGGCTGTTCCCTGACGCCCACCTGGAGCTGTTCGACTCCTGCGGGCACTTCCCGCACTGGGACCAGCCGGCGCGCACCGTGCGCACCGTCCTCGCCGCCACCGCCTACTAGGGGGTCACGGCAAGGGGTCACGGCAAGGGGTCACGGGGTCGGGGAGTCGCGTAGCAGTTGGCGCCGGCTGTGCTCGTAGAGCCCGTCGAAGATCTGCATTCCGGCGCGTAGTGCTTCTTGGTCGTCGCAGACCAGTGACAGGCCCCGGGTGATGAGGTCCAGGCCGGGTGCGGCGGGGGCGAAGAAGCGGTCGTCGGCCAGGTCGGCCTCGTGTACCAGGGCGGCGACCTCGTCTAGCACCGGGTCGTGCAACCCGTAGCGCGCCAGGATCGTTTCGAAGGTGCAGTCCTCGCCGTGGTGGGACAGGTCAGCTCCCCGCATGTCGAACGGCGTCGCGCCAGGCGGGATCTGGTCGGGGTCGGCGACGAAGCTGAACTGTGCCTCGGGGTCTATGCAGCGCACGATCAGCCAGGCGCATGCCATCCGGTCGACGTGCGGGCCGCTGCGGGTCACCCACCTCACCGGGCCGGCTCCTTGGGTGCTTTGGTGGCTTTGGCCAGGGCCGCCAGTGCGAGGACGGCCCGCTCGGCGCCGGCGCGGCCCGGCGCGGCGAAGTAGTCCCGGGCCTGGATCTGTGCCAGTGCCCGGCCCAGGCGCGCAGCCACCCGAGGCAGTGCCAGGCTCTCCCGCTGCTGGCCGACGTCCTCGACGTCCTCGACGTCCTCGACGTCCTCGACGGTCTCGGTGCCCTCCGGCGTCGACAAGGCCAGCGGGACGTCGGTGCTGGTGCCGGCAGCGGCCGCGGTGGCCTGGCGGGTCAGGGCGGCGTACTCGACGGTGACCGCGGCGTTCATCGCCTGCACTGTCGCGTTCTCCTCCGCCGCGGAGGCGTGCACGGCGCTCCACTGCGTGGCGTGGCCGCCGGCGGCCAGGACGCGCTCGGCGACCCAGTCCAGCCCCTCGCGGGTGTGCGGCTCGTCGGGTAGCAGCACCAGTCCGTCTACTGGCTGCGCCACTCCCAGTTGGCGTAGTCGCCGCCACACCGCAATCCGGGGCGTGGACGGCTCGCGGGGCATCCGGTAGGCCAGCATCACCCAGCTGCGACGGCCGCCCACGAGTCCCTCCACGGCCTTGGATGCGGTCCGGCTGCCGGGCCCTGCGGGAAGACTACCTCGGGCAACCGCGGTTGCGTATCAGGGATGCAGCCGGTATAGATGGCGTCTTGGGCAACCGGGGTTGCCTGACGAAGGGTGAGTGTCGTGCTGTGGGTGACGGGCTGCCGGCCGACCAGCCACCGGCTGGGCTGCGTGTGGCTGATCGGCCGGTTCATCGACCCGATCGCTGAGTTCGCCTTCGTCGCCGGGGACGTGTTCGACTACGCCAGCCTGCACCGCGGGCGCTCCTTTGACGCCTGTCCGGCCTGGTATCGCCGCGAGGTCCGCGGTGGTGTGCCGCTGTGCACCTTCGAGGTGTTGCTCGCCGAGTTCGAGCTCGACCGGGACCCGGTCCTTCGCCGGCTGGGACGCATCCTGTACTCGGTCGACATCGTCAAAGAGCTGGCGGCTGACCCGTTGGCCGCCGGGCTGCTCGCGGTCACCGACGGCGCCCTGGCCGCGACCGGTGATGACCAGCGGCTCGCCGACCACGGCCGGCTGGTCTACGACGCGGTGTACGCCTGGTGCCAGCAGCAGCAGCAGCCCGCCCCGGCCGGCGCGCTCCGGTGAGCCGCCGCCGGGCGCGCGCCAGCAGAGCTACACCGACAGCACCGACACCACCGACAGCCGGGGGGCACTCGGCGGGTAAGGCCGGCTCCGGGGGTGGTCTGCGTCCGTTGCTGCGCTACTTCCTGGTGCTGGGTGCGACCGGCTTCGGCGGCCCGATCGCCACCGTCGGCTACATGCAGCGCGACCTGGTCGAACGCCGTGGCTGGCTCGACCGAGAGCAGTTCCTCAACGGGGTCGCCCTGGGCCAGACGATGCCCGGTCCGCTGGCCGCGCAGGTCACCATGTGGGTCGGCTTCCTGCAGCGCGGGCCGGTCGGTGCCCTGGCGGTGTCGGTCGCGTTCATCGCCCCGTCGTTCCTGTTCGTGCTGGCTGTCGCCGTCCTCTACATCCACTACTCCGGGCTGGCGGTGGTGCAGGCAGTGTTCTACGGGGTCGCGCCCGGCGTGATGGCGATCATCGCCATCGCCGCCTACAAGCTCGCCAAGCTCACCAACCGCACCGACCTGCGGCTGTGGGTCATCAGCGCCGTGCTCGCCGTCGTCACCGCCGTCACCGGCGCCGAGATCGCGCTGCTGTTCATCGGCGCCGGTCTGCTGATGGTCCTCATCGACGCGCCCCCGGCCTTTGTGCGCCGGCCCCGCACGGCGCCGGCGCTGATGCTGCCCGCCCTGCTGACGGCCAGCCGGCCCGTCACGGCGGCAACAGTCGCCGTGGCCGCCGTCGGCGGCGCGCTGGCCAGCACCGGGACGTTGGTCGCCCTCGGGCTGTTCTTCCTCAAGACCGGCGCCTTCACCTTCGGCTCCGGGCTGGCGATCGTGCCGTTCCTGCACGCCGGCGTCGTGACCCAGCACCACTGGCTCAACGACCGTCAGTTCCTCGACGCCGTCGCAATGGGCCTGATCACCCCCGGACCGGTCGTGATCACCGCGACGTTCATCGGCTACCTCACCGGCGGCATCACCGGAGCACTCGTCGCGACCGTCGCGATCTTCACCCCGATCTACCTCGGGGTCGTCCTCCCCGGACGCTGGTTCATCCGCCACAAGGACAACCCCCAGGTCAAGGCATTCGTCAAAGGCGCCACCGCCGCCGCCGCCGGAGCGCTGACCGGCGCCACCGTTGTCCTGACCCGCCAAGTCGTCGTCGACCTGCCCACCCTGGCGATCGGTGTCATCACCCTGGCCGTGCTGCTGCGCTACAAGGTCAAAGAGCCCTACGTCGTGCTGGCCTGCGCCGTCGCCGGAATCGCCCTGCACTGACAACCCCGGCAACCGCGACCCGGCCAGCCAGCGGAACCCGCAGGCCGCCAGCTGCACCGACTCACCTCAGCCATCCCCACAGCAACCCGATCAAGGAGCCCGATGAGCAGCAGCGCTACCGCCGCGAGCCTCGCCCTCACGCCCGGCGTGTTCAGCGCCCGACACATCCTGCTCACCGCCGCCCTCACCGCCGTCCTCACCCTGGTCGCCGCCGCCACCTTGCGGGTCCGTGGGGCCGACCTGGCGGTGACGACGGTCCTGGCCTTCGCCGCCACCTGGCTGCTGCGCCGGGCCGCGAACCTGCCGCAGCTCAACGACGACGGGCTGCCCGGATTCTCCGCCAACGACGTCCTGTCCCCGGTCGCGACCTGGGTAGCACTCGCGCTCTTCAGCGACATACAAGGACACTCTCCCGGCACACCGATCCGCCGGGCACGAGCAGCAGCAGCGCTGCTCGCCTTCGCCGTCAACGTCCTCACCATCTAAGGCGCGCCGAGGTCTTCCCGCACCGGCGGCGCACCCTCGGCCGCTGTCCAGGCCATCAAGGCCCAGCATCTGCATGATCGGCGACAGGAGACCTGCATGGACCAAGACTTGGCACTTGCGGTCGCGGCGGAGCTGCACCGCCGGGACGTGAGCTGCCGCCTCGAGCGGGACGCTGGGTCCGGCTACCGCGTGCGGGTCCAGCTGCTGGAGGACCGCGAAGCGCTGTGGGACGTGCACGGCGACCTGCTGGAGGGACGGGTGCTGCGCGACGGGGCCCTGCGCGGCTTCGTGTCGCTACCCGTCGTTCGCGGGGTGTCCAGCAGCGGCCTGGCCGAGCTGGTCGCCAACCAGCGCTACGACCAGCTGTCGGCGTCAGGCCGGTCAGGGTCGCTCGCCGACCCGGCGACGCGCGGCCGCCAGCGCCAGGACCAGACCACGGGACGACGGCGCCGGCCTGCGGCCCTGTTCTGGCTGCTGGTGGCCATGGTCGCCGTGATGCTGCTCCTGTACCTCCTCGACGGGAGAGGGTGACCATGACCGGTTCGCAAGGCACGTTCTGGCGGTGCGCGCCGGGCATTCGCTCCCCGGCCCGGCTTCCACTGCGAAACCCCAGTTGGCGCTAGTGCCCGGACGGATGCGGCGGCCGGGGGTGGTGATGACGGTGGGGCTCCTGCTGGTCCTGGCCGTCGCTGGGGTCGCGTACGGGGTGCACCGGGCCACTGCTCAGCCGAGGGTGATCGCGTTGCCGCTGCGGACGGTGGCGCGGGTGCCGCTGCCCGGCAGCACCAGCCGGTTCGACTACGCCAGCATCGACCCCGGTGCTCAGCGGCTGTTCCTGGCCCACCTCGGGGACAGCGAGCTGCTCACGGTCGACACCACTAACAACCGGGTGGTGCGCCGCACGCCAGGTCTGGCTGACGTACACGGGGTGCTGGTCGTCCCAGCCCTGCGCCGGGTGTACGCGACCGCGACCGGCACGAACGAGTTGGTCGCGCTGGACGAGACGACCGGCGCCGAGCTGTGGCGGGCCCCGACCGGCGCCTATCCCGACGGCATCGCCTACACGCCGACGACCGGGCAGCTGTGGGTGTCGAACGAGACCGGCGACAGCGAGACCGTGGTGGACGCCGGAACCGGCCGGGTCGTTGGGACTGTGCCGCTGGGCGGCGGGGCAGGCAACGTCGCCTTCGATCCCGCCGGCGGCGGGTCGGGGGCGGTGCTGGTCGATGTGCAGTCCAAGAACCAGCTCCTCACGATCGACCCGGCCAGCCGGACGGTGCTGCGGCGCACCGCGCTCCCCGGCTGCGACCACGACCACGGCCTGGCGGTGCTGCCGACCCGGCGCCTGGCGTTCGTGGCCTGCGACGGAAACGCTGCCCTGCTGGTGCTGGACCTGACCGATGACACGGTCACGCAGCACCTGCAGGTCGGGCGCGACCCGGACGTGCTCGCCGTGGACCCCGTCCGGGCGGTGCTGCTCGTCTCGGCCGAGAGCGGCTTCGTATCCGTGGTGGGCGCGGGCGGGCGGCGGGTGCGGCTGCTGGGCCGCGGGCCGCTGGCTGACGGCGCGCACGTCGTGGCTGTGGACCCCGGCACCGGCCAGGCGTACTGGCCGCTCGCCGACGTCGACGGCCACCCGGAACTGCTCGTGACCACCACGCGCGCGCAGTAGCCCTGCCTGGTGCGCACGCCCTGGCCGACACCCGGCCGCCGACGACCTGAGCGACGAGAGGCACACCTCGTGGGACACGCCGATACGTACAGCCAGCCGGACGCGCCCGACCCGGTCCTGCCCGAGGGCCTCGTGCTGGGCCTGGCGCGGGCGCACCTGTCCGCGCCCGACCGGGTGGGCGCGGTCCTGGCGGTGGACGAGTCCGGCGGAGAGGCGCGGGCGTACCTGCTCGACGGGGGTGTGGTCGTCAAGACCCAGCGGCCGCACCGGCTGCGACCACGGACCAGCCTGGCGAAGGAGGCTGCGCTGCTTGCCGCCCTGGAACCAACGCTGCCCGGGCGGGTCCCGACGCTGTTCGGCTACGACCAGGTGGACACCGGGGCCGGCCAGGTCGAGCTCCTGGTCATGAGCCGGGTCGCCGGAAACGCCGTGGTCACCCAACCGACCGGGCTCGCGGGGCGAGCGCGGGCGGAGGTGCTTCGCGAGGTCGCTGCGGTGCTGCGGGCCGTCCACGCCCTGGACCCAACCGGGCTGGTCTCCGCAGGTCTGCTCCCCGTCGACGGCGACGCCGCCGGGCTGCGCCGCCGCGTCGAACTGGGCCTGGCTGATCTCGTTGAGCACTTCGATTCCCACCCGGACAGCTGGCCGCTGACCGTCCCGCCGTCACAGGTCGCGGCCGCCGCACTCGACGCGCTGCCCAGCCGACTGGAGCAGCCGCCGGTCACGCTGCACTCCAACCCCGGCCCCACGCACGTGTTCGTCGACGACGGTCGGGTTTTCACCGGCCTGATCGACTTCGGCGACTCTTACGCCTCGCACCCGGCGCTGGACCTGCGGACCTGGCCGGACCCAGCCGACCGGATCAAGCTGCGCGAGTGCTACCTCGACGGCCGGCCGGCCGGCACCGAGTGGGATGCGGTGTGGACGGTAGCGATGCTGCAGGCCGACCTCGGGGTGATCGCCGGCCGGCGCCCCGAGCCCGTCGTCGCCGCCGCCGCAGACCTGACCGTCCGGCTCGCGGAGCTGTGACCAGCCCGCACCGGCGGGCGTCGTGACCCCCTCACTCCCGAACCCGAACCCGAACCCGAACCCGAACCCGAACCCCAGCCGGACCGGGAGTGGCGCCGCGCCTGCGCCGCCGGGGCAGCGGGGGCTGCTGACGGTGATGCGCCCCTACCTGCGTCAGGTCGCCGGGCTGCTGACCGTCGGTTCGGCGTGCGGGATCGTCATGAACACCGCCGTGGTGCTCCCGGCCGTGGCCCTCGGCCACGCTCTAAACGTCGTGCTGGCCGCCCGGCGGGGACAGGCCGGCAGCGCTGCGGTGACCTGGGCTGTGCTGCTGCTGCTGGCCGGAACGCTGGCGACCGAGCTGCCGCGGGTCGGGAAGCGCTGGTGGCTCGGGGTGTGCAAGAACAGGGTGCGGGCGAACGTGCGGGCGGACGCGCTCCGAGGGGTGCTGTCCTGGCCGCCGGACCGGCTGCACACCACCTCGATCGGGGATGTGATGGCCCGGGTAATCGGCGACGTCGAGGTCCTGGGCACCGGCGTCGGGGAGGTGATGGTCGAGACCTGGGACACCCTGTTGTTCTCTGCGTCGCTGGCAGTGGCGATGCTGCTGTACGACCCGGTCCTGGCGCTGCTCGCGCTGGCGCCGGTGCCCCTGGCGCTGCTGCTCGCCAAGGCCGTCGGCGCAGCTGTCACCGCACGCACGATGGCGGCGCGGCAGGCGAACTCGGCGTTGACGGCGTTCGTGCAGGAGGGCCTGTCCGGTCTGCGGGTGCTGCGGCTGTCCGGACGCGGCGCCGCCTACACCGGTCGGCTGTGTGCGCTGGCGGAGGCGCAGGCCCGCGCCGAGCTGTCGGCCACCCGGCTGGCCACGCTGCTGGCGCCGGTCTACACCTTGCTGACCACCGCCGGGGTGCTGGCCGTGATCGGGCTCGGCGGCCAGCGGGTCGCCGCCGGATCGCTCAGGGTCGGTGACGTGGTGGCGTTGCTGGCGCTGTTCAGCCGCTTCACCGCACGGGCCTTCCGGATCCCGCAGATGCTCAACCGAATACAGGCCGCCCGGGCGGCCTACCAGCGGCTGGCGCCGCTGCTCGCCCCGACACCACCGCTGTCCACCGAACCGCCCCGCGCCTCCTGGCGCGCTGGGCGCGTCGCCGGCGGCCCGCCCGTCAGCGCCGCGGCGACCGCACCCCGGCCAGCCGCCGCGGCCAAAGTAGTGCTGCGAGATGTCTCCTTCACCTACCCCGGAGCGAGCGCCCCGGCCTTACGCGGTGTGGACCTGGACCTGCCCGTGGGGGCGCTGGTCGCGGTCACCGGACCAGTCGGGGCTGGCGCCTCCGCGCTCGCCCGGCTGGTCCTGGGGCTGTTCGCACCCGACACCGGCACCGTCCTGGTCGACGGCGCCGAGCCGCACCGCTGGCAGCCGGCGGACCGCGACGACGTCGGCTACCTGCCACAGGGCCACCCGGTGTTCGCCGGCACCGTCTCCGACAACGTCCTGCTCGACGCAGCACCTGTCAGCAACCAACCCATCGCCGCCGCCGTGCCGCTGTCCGCCACGAGGCTCAGCGGTGCCCTGGCGGTGGCGGGGCTGACCGAGGACCTGCTCGCGATGCCGGCCGGCGCCGCGACCCCGATCGGTGAGCTCGGGGCGAAGGTGTCCGGCGGGCAGCGCCAGCGAATCGCGCTCGCCCGAGCTCTGGCCGGACCGCGGCAGGACCCACGGCTGGTAGTGCTGGACGACCCGTTCTCGGCCATCGACGTCGACACCGAAGCCGCGCTCATCAGCGCGCTGCGGGCGATGCTCGGACCGGCAGCGCCACCCGCACAGCAGGCCACCGTCCTGCTGTGCTCGGCGCGGCTCACCGCGTTCCCACAGGCCGACCTGGTCGTCGTCCTGCACGAGGGGCGGATCGCCGAGCAGGGCACGCACACGTCGCTCCTGGCAGCCGGCGGGCTCTACGCCCGCGCGTTTACCGCCCAACGCACAACGCGACGCCCGTGACCGCCAGCGCGCCGCCGCTGACCAGCGGCTCGACCCCGCTGCCGAACCCGCCGACCGGCAGGCCCACTCCCCACCAGCTGGCCCGGCACCTCCTCGCGCTGGTCAGGCCCTGGCGGGCCCGGCTGCTGATCGTCGCGGGCTGCGTGCTGGCCGCCGCCATCCTCGAACTGGTCCCGCCGCTGGTCGTGCGCCACGTCGTCGACAGCGACCTGACCCAAGGACGGACCCAGGGACTGGCCGGGGCCGCCGGGCTCTACCTGACCGCGACCACCGGGGTCGCGGTGCTCACCGCCGCCTACGCCTACCTCGCCTCGACCGTCGCCCAGGCGAGCCTGGCGAGCCTGCGCACAGCGCTGTTCGCGCATCTGCTCGCCCTGCCGACGAGCTACCACGACACGACCCCGCTGGGAGACTCCGTCTCCCGCGCGACCGCGGACGTGGAGACCATCGACGACCTGTTCTCCTCCTCGGTCGCGTCGCTGCTCGGCGAGCTGGTTCGCCTGGGCACCACCCTGGTCGCGATGCTCGTGCTCAGCCCGGCCCTGACGGCGGCTGCCGTCACCGTGGTGCCGCCGCTGGTCGCGGTCACCGCCGTCCTGCGCCGTCGGGTCCGGGACGCCGAGCGCAACACCCGGGTCGCGGTCGGGACGCTCAACAGCCAGCTCGCGGATGACCTCGCCGGCGTCGAGGTCATCCGCGCGTTCGGCCGGCAGGCCGCGTTCGCCGAGCGGTTCCGGTTCGCCCTGACCGGCTGGCTGCGGGCCGCGAACCGGTCGGTGCTCTACAACTCCTTCTACGCCCCCAGCCTGGCCGTGCTCGCCGCCGCGGCCACCGCCCTGCTGCTGTGGCTCGGAAGCGACGCTGGCACGACCAGCAACCTCGGCGCGAGTATCAGCGTCGGGACCGTCACTGCGTTCGTACTCCTGTTCGCTCGCTTCTTCACCCCGCTGATCAACCTTGGTGACGAGTGGCAGAGCGTGCAAGCGGCCCTGGCCGGCGCCGAGCGGGTCTTCGCCGTCCTCGACCTAGCCCCGGACCGTCCTAACAGCCAGCCCCACACGGCGGTGCAGCGGCAGCCAGCCACCCCGCCGGCCGCCCACGCCGCAGCCGTTCAGCTGCGCGACGTCACATTCGGCTACACCGCCGGTCAGCCGGTTCTACGCAAGGTCAACGTGAGCGTTCAGCCCGGCCAGCACGTCGCGCTGATCGGCCGGACCGGAGCCGGCAAGAGCAGCGTCGTGTCCCTTCTCGGCGGCCTGTACCCACCCTGGACAGGCCAAGTCCAGCTGACCGGACGCGACCCGCGCACCCTCGACGACGACCAGCGGCGTCGGCTTCTGGGCTTCGTCCCGCAGAACATCACGCTGTTCCCTGGGACCGTCACCGACAACATCACCCTCGGCGACGCAGCCCTCGGACCCGCACAGGTCCGGCGAGCTGCACAGATCGCCGGTGCCGACGTCTTCATCACCGCGCTGCCCAACGGGTACGCCACCAACCTGGCCGGCTCAGGCCGTGCCAGCGGCGTCCAACTATCCGCCGGCCAGCGACAGCTGCTCGCCCTCACCCGAGCACTCGTGACCCGCCCGGCGGTACTGCTCCTAGACGAAGCCACAGCACTGATCGACGGGACCAGCGACGCCGCGTTCCGCGACGCACTGCGCGAGCGAGTCCTGCCCACCGGTACCGCGGTGCTCACCGTTGCGCACCGGCTGGCAACCGCTGAGGAAGCCGACGTGGTCCTGGTGCTCGACGGCGGGCGCGTTGTTGAGCAAGGACCCCCCGCCCAGCTGCTTGCCGCCGGCGGCCGGTTCGCCGCCCTGGTCGACCTCGAACAGGAAGGCTGGGACTGGAGCCGACAAGACGTGGGCTGAGCGCGCCTCGCACAGGTCGGACCATGCCAACCACCTGCTCGGACTGCGCCTCAACGACTGGACCTCACTGCTGATCTTCCTCGCCGCCACCGGCTACCTGCTCGCCAGCCGCCGCCGCGGCGCACCGCCGGGCGCGCCCTGTTCGACCGAGACCGCACCCTCAGGACCCGGCGAAGCGGCCGAGGCACGGAGCCGGTACTAACAGCGACAGCCATGCGGTCGCCGCCCGGCGCCTACGCGGCTTGCTGCATCGGCGGCCACGCTCCCATTCTTTCGAGCACGTCGTGGCGAGCAGCACGAGCAGCAGCCGGCCCGGAGCCGGACCGAGCTCTGTAGCTGTCTTCACTCTCAGGTCGCTCTCATCTGGGACGCGTAGGAACAGGCCAGACGCAACCCGCAGGAGCAACCGATCGGCCCAGGAGGTGGTGATGCCCGGCTGGACGCTGCTCGACGGGCCAGTCCTGCCGAACCAGCCGAAGGCCCGCCTGCGGCGCCGTAGCGTAGCCGCGGGCCGTTTGCGCTGCCGCCGCCGCTCGGATCACGAGGGCGCGGCCGCTGCATCAGTGAGCCACAAGGCCGACGACGAGGCCGGCGACGACCGTTCCGCTGCCGCACGCCGCCCGGGTGGGCTGAGCCGGCTGCTGGCGGCAGGGGCCGTGAGCATGTTCGCGGTGCGGCGCCAGCCAGACAACGCCCGGGCCCGTTAGCTCGGCCCGACCTCCCTCGGCTCCGTCCCGGACAGCGAACGCCGTCATCGATCCTCTGCCGACCGGCTGGACACCGTTCAGCACTGCGCACGGTCGTGCGGCGGTGGCCACGCAGCACACCGTCAGCGACGGGGCCGCCGTCGAGCTGGTCCGCTTCGACGCCCCGTCGACCCGGCTCGTACTGCACCCCGGCTACCAGGATCCTGGTGGTTCCGGCTGGTCGACGCACTCCGCCGTCCGCGCCGACGAGCGGCCCAGCCTGCTGGCAGCGTTCAACGGTGGCTTCAAGCTCGACGCCGGGTGCTGGTGTGACCGGAAAGAGCGGAAGAGGAAGCGGGAGCAAGATGTGCTTTGGGCAGCCCAACTAGCCCCGCGGGGCTGTTGGGCGACCTGAGCTGGAGGTGCCGACCGGGCGCGGTCGGTGGGAGGAGCGGGGGAGCGGCAGGGTGGCCGAGGACCAGACGCGGGCCGGTGGGGGGGTGGCCGGGGTGCCGGACGAGCTCGAGGTCGGCTTGTCGGGCGGCGCCGCCGCCGGCGGTC
>JAABVA010004275.1_pt1 | contig 13276 bp, 20 predicted proteins | sample 5560331 | NCBI WGS metagenome assembly JAABVA01 (sample SAMN12812661, study PRJNA571458) | rock metagenome | isolation source: Antarctica rocks | place: Antarctica: Victoria Land, Mt New Zealand sud | collected 2016-01-07
TGGCGACCTGCGCAGCCGCGCTCCCGGTCGGCGCACGGGGCGGCGCGGAGCGCGGCCGGGCGGCGACGGCGGGCAGGCGCGCGCGCACCACCATCCTGGAGAAAGTCGGTCAACAGAGTGAACAGACATGCGTGTACTTGCGTAGAGCAGAATAGACATATGTGACACTTGTGTATAGCAGCATTGTTGAACAAAAGAAAAATGTGTGCGTGCGAGTGGGACGCCTGCGGGGCGTGCTCTGGCGCTCTGCCGCTGCTATTGCTACAGACATGCATGTTTGTATACAAACATTTTGATGCGGGCACGATGGAACATTACACTACGTTACACTGGTTCATCGATAAAGCCGGGAGCTTGACATTCAGGCACCAAGGGTAATACCAACATGCACCCACTCACAGCCCCGAAGGTGCTCGCGCGCCGAGCAACGGCATGCTGCAGTGCGTATGCAATCCGCCCGCCATGAGCCCGGCGCAGAGCCTGCACGGACGTCCGCCTCTGTTCGGCGCACTACTCTTGACTTGGGCAACAGCGCAGACCTGTCTGCGCGATGCACTGCATGCCTTCATCAGCTGCACCGGGCGCGCGCGCGCGCACCACACAGCAGACTGATGTGCGCGTACACACCCCAGCGCCGCCGTGTCGGGCGCTCCGCAAACATGCCCCATCGGCCTCTCACATGCAACCAAGGCTCTATCCGACCCAGGGTCGGGCCTGTTGCGCCATGCAACGGTTTGCGAGTGTGCATGCACCGCCGCAAGCCGCTTCGGCGTGCACTGCTGCGGACACCCGCGCCCGGCTAGGCCCTGCAGGGCGCCCCGCATGTATGGCGAGTTAAACATCCCGAAAGCACACCGGCCGCAGCACCCACCACTCGCCGCGCGCAGGCTGCCCACGCCCGCGCCCGCGCCCGCGCCCTCGATCAACCCTGGTGAGAGTTCTGACGCTGTTTGCCGCGGCTAGCAGAGCGGGCTGCCGGAACAGGCTCTGCAGTGCCAAGCGCTCGGCCGAGCATGGGGCGCCCGCCTGGGGCCTCGCATGTACTGGCTGCGGACGCACTGCGGCACGCTCACGCTCACCCTTGCGTCGCCGTCAATGCACTCCACAGCCAGGGCGGGACGGCTCGCGAGTCCCCGTAGCAGCGGCAGGTCGTGCGTGCGCAGGTCCATGCATGTCCGACGGCTCCACGCCGTCGACGCAGCGGCTTGCGGCCGCGACGGGCGCGCGTCCTGGCGCAGGGCCGGGTGTGCGCCCCACACACACGCAGGGCGGCAGGGCAGGCCGTCCAGCTCTGGCCTCCAGCAGCGCAAGCCAGGTAAAGCCCTGCGGCAAGCAGCCTGGCGCCAGCCAGATGCGCTGCGCCCAACCGCGGCGGAAGGCGCCCGTGGCGCAGACAGTCCGACCGCTGTCAGGGCGAGGCCGCGCAGAGGCCCGCGAAGGTAACAGCGCCGCCGCGCTCGCTGGCGGACCCAGAGATGAAGCCCTGGCGCAGTGCTGGCACCTGCCGCGCGTGCCAGCAAGGGCCGCGCTCAGCAACTCTGCGAGTCGTGCACATGGCTCAGGGCCAGAGCGCTACGCTCTGAAACGTGACTGAGCTGTTGCCGCCCGCCACGCACGGCTCGAGCGCGGCCTTGATGCGCCGCTGCAGGACCTCGTCCAGGCGCCCAAGACCGGCCAGCGCGTACGTTGTCAACGCCCAGCTCAAAGCATCCTGCTGAGTACGGGGCGCTCGGAAGTGCTCCAGCGGGCGCGGCAGCACAGCCTCAGCGGGCGGGCGCACAGCCTCGCCTATGGTACAGGGACCACATCTGCATGTTGCCCAAGTTTCGCAGGCAAGACGAGCCCGTCGCAGCGTGTTGGCAGGACGGCACATTGTCACGTCAGCCACTTTCTAACTTGTGAGCTTGAGAGCGCATCCAGCTCGTACTTCCAGGGAGTACTGTGTGATTTGACCAGGAAAACGGGCCCTCTCTAGCAGCGAGTCCAAGGCGAGATGAAAGTGCGTCAGAGCAGCCTCCATCCGACGCACCACCTTTACCGACAGCGCTGCGCCAAGCTACCCCAGACATACAGGCAGCGCACAGCTCTCTGTGCAACTGTTGCAGAAAAGGCAACTTGAAGCCCCTTCCAAACCACGGCGCTTGCGCTCGTCCTCAAGTGCACCGCCAGCATGACCTCCCGGGCACAGACAGTGCGGCTCGACGAGCTTCCTGCAGAGGTGTGTGTGCTGTAGTGTTTGCGCTGCCCAGGATGAAGCCGCCCTGTGCCTGCCGCGCTGCCGACAGGCCCTGCTCGGCCTGCGCAGGTTCTGCAGGTGTGTGCGGGCCACCTTATGAAAATGCACTCGACAAAGTGTTTCAGGCTGCAGACAGTCTGCAGGTGCGCGCTGCACGGCGTCCGAGCGTTCAAGAGCCTGCGACAGCACTGCATTGGGCCTGAGTCGTGCCCGCAGGCGGTTTCGGGACGCTCTCAATGAGCCGTTCTGCACCACGCTGAACTGCTACAGCACCATGAGTTTGTGGCGGGCGCTGGGACGGCTCAGTGCGCGGCCTCCTCCGGCAGTGCTCTTGTGGTGCAGTCTGGCAGTGGTAAAAGAGCCGCGCAGCTTTCCCTGAAGAACGCTGCTCGTGCTGCCACTTTGACTCCCAAGCGCATGGTCAGCACGTCAGGCACTAAGGCAGGCGCTGTGCTCGCAACTGCCGCAGGCACGCACTCGGGAGCGTGCGCCCTGCGCTGGCTCCGGGTGCAAGGCGCCGCCGTGAAGCACATGTCCGGCCTCGAGGCGGTCGACAGGGACGCTGAGCGGCTGTCGCTCCTGCTGAAGAGCCTACCTGCCCTTGAGTCGCTCGGCGTGGTCAAGATGTACGCTGATGCCTCGTGCACTTCTCCAGCAGACGCCTGCCTGGGACTTCCTGGCCGGGGCCGCGCGCGCCATAGGCCGCTGCATGTGCCTGCTGCACCTGACATTGTACATTAGGCTTGACAGCGGAACCAATCCGATGCCCGATTCATTTGGGGGAGACCTGGCAGGAGCCCGCACACTGGAGGGGCTCAAGCTGTGGATACGGTGTGGCGGGGTTGACAATCTCGACATGCCGCCCCCTGCGCGCGTTTCGCACCTGGTGGCCGGCCTGGCCGGCCTGTCGCGGCTGCGCGCGCTGACCCTACAGTTTGAGTACATCCGCATGGATGCCCCGCTGCCTGCCTGCCTGTCGCGCCTGGCGCAGCTGACCTCTTTGAAGCTGTCTGGCTTCCGAGGCCTGCGCTGCGAGACCGGCTGGGCGCGCCTGCCGGCGCTCAAGTGTCTCGAATTTGATGATTGCGTGTTTACGGTTGACGGCGAGGACGCGCTGCCGGGCATAGCCGCGCTGGGCGCTCTGACCGGCCTCAGCCTGGCGGACCACAACCCGCCGGTCTTTCCCCCAGGCATCCTGGCCATGAGCCGCTTGAAGCACCTCGACCTGTCCCATGGCGGCTTTGAGCACCTGCCCGAGGGCGTGAGCGTGCTCACCGCCCTTGAGGAGCTGCGTCTTGGGCGGTATGCCGATCGCTGGAATGCAGTCATAGCTATGCCTGGGGCGCCCCTCGACGCCCGCGCCTTGGGCAGCCTGGCTGGCTTCCCACGCCTGCGCCGCCTGAGCTTTAGAAACTGCTGCATTTTGTTCTGCCCAAGCATCGAGGCTGCGGCCATGCACCCCTGCCTTGAGCAGCTGCGGCTGTGCTCCTCGTATCCCGCTGGTGGCCCATCGTGGCCGGCCTTCCTCAGCTGTGTGGGTAGCCTGCTGCAGCAGGGGCGCCTGGACGTCCTTGACGTGGTCCCCTGCCACAACCAGGCGGAGCAAGACCGCCTCGCCTTCTGCGCCGCCCTGCAGGCTGTGGGTGTACCAAAGGAGAAGTTGGCTCTATGAGCACTGCTACGACAGCGAGTAGGCTGCATGCGCTGGGTGAAGGGTGTGCTGGGTCTGGGCGCTTGCAGTGTGTGTAAAGGGCCCGCGCTTGCTGCGCTGCCAATGCCTCGTGCCTGGCCACGCCTCTCTCAGGAGTCGAGCATTCCGTGCATGCACCGAAATCCACGCACACTTCACGTGCATAAGATCTGTTGTCCCTGTTGCCAATCAACAGCCGTGCCGAGCAAGAGGTTCTGCTGTTAGCGGCTCGCGGAGGCTGTATGCGTGCGCGGCCGCTGCGCCACAAAGAGGAGCGGTCTCTCAGGAGCTTGTGTGGCGCATGGCATGACAAGCAACGATTGAGTCAGGCCTCAGGTAAGCCTGGCATGGTCTCCGACATGAGCGGCGGGTGCCCACTCGCCGGCTCAAGAGGCCCAGACGAGCTGCTCAAGCCGACCAGGCAGGCATGCACCAACATGCACCCTGTTCACAGCCTTAAAGGTGCTCGCGCGCCGAGAATGGCACTCTGCAGTGCACCTGCGGTGTGCCCGCCATGAGCCCCTGGTCATGGCGCAGAGCCTGCACGGGCGCGCCTCTCTTCGGCGCACCACACTGACTCCGGCAACAGCGCAGACCTGTCTGCGCGGCGCGCTGTCGTTATCAGCTGCACCGAGCGCGTGCGCGGAGCCCGCAGCAGACTGCTGTGCGCGTGCCCACCCCAGCGCCGATGTCTCGGGCGGCCTGCAAACAAGGCATGCAAGCCGCGCCCTTTGCCCAGCGCAGCGGCTCGACGCGGTTGTTCAGCATGTGGGGGTGCCGTCTGGCCAGCTTGTTCGCTGGCGCCGGGCCCCTGCCGGTGGCAAGCGCCACGCTCACATGTGGCACTCCAGCAAGCCCTTGCATGTGTCAGCCTCTCACGCATACACCGCAGGCTCTGTAATGACCCAGGGTCGAGCTCATGGGTCCATGCGCCGGCCTTCGCAGACGCGCGCACAGCCGCTCGCTGCCCCGGCGTGCCCTGCTGGGACTGCCCGGCCAGGGCCGATTTACAACGAGCGTGGCGGGCTGCCCGCACAAGCTCTGCACCGGTGAGCGCTCGGGCGAGCAGAGGGCGCCCGCATGGGAGCCTCGCATGCTCAGGCTGCAGACGCGCTGCGGCACGCTCACGCTCACCCATGCCTCGCCGTCGACGCCGCCGTCGACGCTGTCCAATGCCAGCAAGAACGCTCGCGAGCCCCCGCAGCAGCAGCAGGTCACTCATGTGCAGGTCCGTGCACATCCCATGGCTGCACCCCGTCACCGCAGCGGCTTGCGGCCGCGGCGGGCGCGCGTCCTGGCGCAGGGCCGGGTGCGCGCCCCGCTCAATACAGTGCGGCAGGGCGGGCCGTGCAGGTTTGAACCTCCATCAGCGCGAGCTAGATGAAGACCTGCGGCAGTCGAGCGTCGGCCAGGTGCGCAGCGCCCGAGCGCTGCGTAAGGCCCTCAAGGTGCAGACAGTCCCGACCGCGGTCAGCGCGAGGCCGCTCAGGCGCGCGGAAAAGTTGCCTGCGGCAGCCCGAGCAGTTTTCTACAGACCCATCAGGGCGGCGGCCCCGCGGCGCTCGCTGGCGGGCCCAGAGAGCTCGGCCTCGGTGCAGCGCTGGCACCTGCCGCGCATGCGGGATAAGCGGTGCGTTCAGCGACTCTGCGTGCCGTGCAGTTGGCTCAGGGCGCACTCTGGCACCCTCCTTTCGCAGGCATGCAGCGTCTCAGGCTACGCTCCGCAGCCTGGCTGAGCTGTTGCAGCCTGACACGCGCGCCTCGAGCGGCCTCAGCAGGCCCTCAATCAGGCGCCCGAGTTCGGCAAGCGCGTACGCTGTTGCCGCCCAGCTCAAAGCATCCTGCTCGGTGCGGGCGCTCCAAGCAGGCGCGGCAGCACAGCCTCAGTGGGCGGCCGCACGGCCTCGCCTTCGGTACTGGGACCACACCTGCACGGCCCAGGTTGCGCGTGCAAGACAGGCTCACAACAGGGAACTGGCTGATGGGCAGTTTGTCACTGCCAGCACTCAAGAGCTTGAGCTTCAGAGCACAGCCAGCTCGCCCTTCAGATATGAATTCATAAGGGTGCACGTGCGCACAGCCTTCGTGGGCCTTAGCACCTAAAACCCATCGACACTGTATCCTTCGCCAGAGCCGATGCACTACCATCAGCAACAGAGCTGTGCCATGCTACCTCCAGACGTACAGGCAGCGTGTAGCTTTCCGTGCAACTGATGCAGCACAGAGAGGCCACTTGAAGCCCTTGTAAACAACGCAGCGCTTGCGCTCGCGCTCAACTGCACCGCCAGCATGACCTCCCGATCACCGGCAGTGCGGCTCGACGAGCTTCCAGCAGAGGTGTGTGCTGAAGTTCTTTGCGCTGGCCACGATCAAGCCGCCCTGCGCTTGCCGCGCTGCTGACGTGCCCTGCTCGGCCTGCGCAGGCCCTGCAGGCGTGCGCGGGCCATATTACCAAGATGCATCCCACACAGTGCTTCACGCTGCAGACAGTCTGCAGGTGCGCGCTGCGTGGTGTCCGAGGAGTCAACAACCTGCGAGAGCCGTGCATCAGGCCTGAACTGTGCCAGCAGGCGGTTTCGGGATACGCTCAAGGAGCCGTTCTGCACCGCGCTGACCCAGTACATCGCTGCAAGCCTGTGGCGTGCGCTGGGACGGCTCAGTGCGCGGCCTCCTCCGATTGTGCTGTTGACAGGCCTCAGTGTGGTAGTGGTGCAGTTTGGCAGTGATGCAAAGGCTGCGTCGCTTTCCTTCAGAACGCTGCTCGTGCTGCTACTTTGACTCCCAAGCGCATGTTCAGCACGTCAGGCGCTGAGGCGCTGTGCTCGCGGCCTTGGCTGCGGCAGGCACGCACTCGGGAGCGTGCGCCTGGCGCTGGCTCCGGGTGCAAGGCGCCGCCGTGAAGCACTTGTCCGGCCTGGAGGCGGTCGACAGGGACGCTGAGCGGCTGTCGATCCTGCTGATGAGCCTGCCTGCACTGGAGTCTCTCAGCGTGGCAAAACTGGAGCGTGCTCCCCGGTGCACTTCTCCAGCGGACACCGCGTATTTACTAGCCGGGTCCGCTCGCGCCATTGGCCGTTGCCCGTGTCTGCTGCGTCTGAAGCTGGACATCATGCTCGACAGCCGAAAGGACCTGCTGCCCGATACATTTGGGCGAGACCTGGCTGGAGCGCGCACACTGGAGGGGCTTGAAGTGGCGGTACGGTGTGGGGGTGTCGACAATCTTGACATATCCCCCCCTGCGCGCATATCGCGCCTGGTGGCGGGCCTGGCCGGCCTCTCGCGGCTGCGTGCGCTGACCCTCGAGCTGCAGCTTATCCGCATGGACGCCCCGCTGCCTGCCTGCCTGTCGCGCCTGGCGCAGCTGACCTCTTTAAGGCTGTCTGGCTTTCATGGCCTGCGCTGCGCGCCCGGCTGGGCGCGCCTGCCGTCACTTAGAAGCTTGAGGGTTGACAAGTGCTCATTTGCGGCCAATGGCGAGGTTGCGCTGCCGGGCATGGACGCGCTGACAGCCCTGACTGGCCTGGAGCTGGTGAGGTCCCCCGGCCTGCTGGTCTTCCCGGCAGGCATCGTGGTCATGAGGCGCCTTAAGCACCTCGACCTGTCCTATGGCGGCTTTGAGCACCTGCCCGAGGACGTGAGCGTGCTCACCGCCCTTGAGGAGCTGCGCCTTGGGTGGTATCCGGGTTCCTTTGAGGAGCTGCGCCATGGGTTGTATGATGGGCATTCCTACAACGGACTGCCATGTATTGGTGGCTCGCTTGACGCCCGGGCCCTGGGCAGCCTGGCTTGCTTCCCACGCCTGCGCCGCCTGAGCTTCTACAACTGCTGCGTTTTGTTCTGCCCGAGCATCCAGGCTGCGGCCGTGCACCCCTGCCTGGAGCGGCTGCGGCTGCACTCCTCGTATCCTGCCTGTGGCCCGTCATGGCTGGCCTTCCTCAATTTTGTGGGTAGCCTGCTGCAGCAGGGGCGCCCGGACGCACTTGACCTGCGCGAGTGCAACATCCGTGGCACGGGGGAGCAAGACTGCAGCAGCTTCTGCGCCGCCCTGCAGGCTATGGGTGTACCAAGGGACAAAGTATATGCGCATGGCTACTTGTGTGACGATGACTAGGCTGCATGCGCTGGGTGAAGCTTTCTTGGGGTTTGTGCTTGTGCAGTGTTTGCAACAGGCCAGCGGTGGCGAGTCGCCGCACTGTCAACGCCTCGCGCAAAACGGCCACGCCTCGCACTGCTTTCCGATTGGTCCATGCATGCACCAACACTCCTGCATACCGCACATGCGTTGCAGCTGCTCTGTTGCCAGACGACAGCCGCGCAGAGGCAGAACTTTTGGCGTCAGCGCCCAGAAGGTCTGTGTGTGTGCGCGGCCGCTGCGCCAGAAAGAGCAGCGCTCTCATAGAAGCTTGCATCACGCATGACATTACAGGTAATCAGTAAAACAGGCATCAGATGAGCGGCAAGCGCGCATACTTGCCGCTCAAAGAGGCCCAAAATAAAGCCTGCCAGGCAGGCATACACCAATATGCACCCTGTTATAGCCTCAAAGGTGCTCACCCGTCGAGCAATGGCAGTCTGCAGTACGGCTGCCGCCATGAGCCCGGCACAAAGCCTGCACCGGCGCGCCTCTGATCGGCGCACCACGCCGACTCGGGTCACAGCGCAGACCTGTCTGCGCGATGCGCTGCGTGTCGTCAGCAGCCGCACCGGGCGTGGGTGCGCAGCCCGCAGCAGACTGCTGTGCGCGTGCCCGCCCCGGCGACCATGTCCCTCGGGCGCCCCGCGAACAAGGCATGCAAAACCCCCTCAGTCTCTCACATGCATCCCGGGCTCTGTTGCACCAAGCTTCCATGCGCCGGCCTTCGCATGCGCGCGCGCCGCCGCCCGCCGCCCCGGTGCCCTGCTGGGGCTACCCGGCCAGGGCCGATTGCCACAACGAGCGTGGCGGGCTGCCCGCACAAGCTCTGCACCGGCGAGCGCGGTCTGGCGAGCAGAGAGCGCCCAGACGGGTGCCTCGCATGCACAGGCTGCGGGCGAGGTGCGGCACGCTCACGGTCATCCACGCTTTGCCGTTGCCGCTGTCCATCGCCAGGACCGGACTGCACTCGAGCCCCCGCAGCAGCAGCAGGTCACGCATGTGCAGGCCCGTGCGCATGGCTGCACCTGTCACCGCAGCGGCTCGCGGCTGCGGCGGGCGCGCGTCCTGGCGCAGGGTCGGGTGCGCGCCCCGCTCGATGAAGGGTGGCAGGGCGGGCCGTCCAGCTCTGACCTCCATCAGCGCAAGCCGGCCCTGCGACAAGCAGCCCCGGCGCCAGCCAGATGCGCTGCGTCTGACCGCTGTGTAAAGCCCCCAAGGCGCACACAGGCCCGACCGCGGTCAGCATGAGGCCGCTCAGGCGCACGCATGGCTGCTGCAGGCAGCGTCGACAGGCCCGTCAGGGCGGCAGCGCCGCAGCGCTCGCTGGCGGGCCCAGTGGTCGCCACCCGGCGCAGCGCTGGCACCTGCCGCGCGTGCCAGGACGAGCGCTGCGCTCTGCGACGCAGTGCTCTGGCTGCGCTCCGCAGCCTGCCCAAGCTGTCACCGCCCGACACGCGCGCCTCGAGCACGGCGCTATTGCGCCGCAGCAGGCCCTCACCCAGGCGCCTGAGTTTAGCAAGCGCGTACAATGTCCTGGCCTGGCCCGAAGCGTGGCGCTCGAAAGTGCTCCGGCAGGCGCGGCAGCACAGCCTCAGCGGGCGGGCGCACGGCCTCGCCTTCGGTACTGGAAGTACGCCTGCATGGCCCAGGTTGCGTATGCAAGACAGGCTCACCACAGGGAGCTGGCTGAATGGCTGTCTGTCACCGCCGGCACTCCAGAGCTTGTGCTTCAGAGCAGACTTCCAGCTGTATTTCATATTATGAATTCATAAGGACGCACGTGCACACATCCCAGGGCCTGATCTCTGCCGGTACCAGTTTACACCGGTATAAAATACAGGCCTGAAGGGTGCAGAGAGTTCTCTGTCCAACACACCACATAAGCAATGGAGCTTTGCTACGCTAGCTCCAGACGTACAAGCGGCTTGTGGCTCTGCAGAATAAATAGGCCACTTGAAGCCCTTCAATAACCACCGCACTTGACCTGCGCTGAAGCGCCGCCAGCGTGACCGCCCGGTCACCGGCAGTGCGGCTCGACGAGCTTCCTACAGAGGTGTGTGTGCTGCAGTATCCGCGCTGCCCAGGATCAGGCCGCCCTGTGCCGACTGCTCTGCGGACGTGCCCTGCTCGGCCTGTGCGGGTCCTGCAGGCGTGCGCGGGCCACCTCACCGAACTGCACCCAACAACATGCTTCAGGCTGCAGACAGTCTGCAGGTGCGCACTGCATGGTGTCCGAGCACTCACGTGTCTGCGACTGCGCACCGGGCCTGAACACTTTTAGCAGGCGGTTCCGCTGACCCACCACAGCGCTATGAGTTTGTGGCGGGCGCTGGGATGCCTCAGTGCGCGCCCTCCTCCGTCTGTGCTCTTGCTATGAAGTCTGGCAGTGGTGTATTGCACCGCGCGTTCCTTGAGAATGCTGCTCACGCCGCCACTCTGGACTCCCAAGCGCATGGTCAGCACGTCAGGCACTGAGGCGGGCGCTGCGCTCGCGGCCTTGGCTGCCGCAGGCACGCACTCGGGAGCGTGCGCGTGGCGCTGGCTCCGCGTGCAAGGCGCCGCCGTGAAGCACGTGTCCGGCCTCGAGGTGGTCGACAGGGACGCTGAGCGGCTGTCATTTCCGCTGAAAAGCCTGCCTGTGCTGGAGTCTCTGAGCGTGGCGGAACTGCGTCGTGACTGGTCGTACACTTCGCCATCAGATGCCTGGCGTTTCCTGGTTGGGGCCGCGCGCGCCATTGTCCGCTGCCAGTGCCTGCTGCACCTGAAGCTGAACATCCTGCTCAACACTTGGGATGACCAGCTGCCTGAGACGATGGTGCAAGACCTGGCCAGAGCGCGCACACTGGAGCGGCTCGAGCTGGCTGTACGGTGCCGGGGGGTGGAGAACTTGTATATGCCCCCCACTGCGCAAGTAGCGCACCTGGTGGCGGGCCTGGCTGGCCTATCGCGGCTGCGCGCGCTAACCCTGGGGTCGGAGCGCATCCGCACGGCAGCCCCGCTGCCTGCCTGCCTGTCGCGCCTGGCGCAGCTGACCTCTTTAATGCTGTCTGGCCTTACTGGCTTGCGCTGCGCGCCCGGCTGGGCGCGCCTGCCATTGCTTGCGAGCTTGAAGTTTGACAGGTGCACGTTTGCGATCGATGGCGAGGATGCGCTGCCGGGCATGGGCTCGCTGGTGGCCCTGACCAGCTTTGATTTATGCGGGTGCCCCAGCCTGCGGGTGCTTCCCGCGTCCCTGTGGCAGCTCACGCAGCTACGGGCATTCGCGCGCACGGGGAACGGGAACATGTTCATGCAGTCGCCGCTCGCGGGCCTGCCCGCGCTTGGCGCGCCCTGCTTTGCCTCTCTGACCAGTCTCAGCCTGGCGGGGCACAACCTGCCGGTCTTCCCCGCAGGCGTCCTGGCCATGAGCCGCCTGGAGCACCTGGACCTGTCCCAGAGCGGCTTTGAGTGTGTGCCCAAGCACGTGAGCGTGCTCACCGCCCTCGAGGAGCTGCGCCTCGGGCGGTATGCGCATGTTCATGATGGAGTACGACCTATGTCTGGGGGCTCCCTCGACGCCCGCGCCTTGGGCAGCCTGGCTGGCTTCCCACGCCTGCGCCGCCTGAGCTTAAACAAATGCTGCGTGCTCTTCTGCCCGAGCATCCAGGCCGTGGCCGTGCACCCCCGCCTGGAGCGGCTGCGGCTGCGCGCCTCGTATCCCGCCAGCGGCCCGGCGTGGCTGGCCTTCCTTATATTCGTGGGTAGCCTGCTGCAGCAGGGGCGCGTGGATGTGCTTGACACGGTCGACTGCAATACCGCAGGGGAGCAGGACCCTCACCTTCTGCGCCGCCCTGGAGGCTGTGGGTGTACCAAAGGACAGCGTGGGTAAGCACCGCTGCGACAGCGAGTAGGCTGCATGCGCTGGGTGAATATTGCTCGCTCTGTGCTCTTGCACTGTGTAAAAGGGGCGGGCGGTTGCTGCGCTGCCAATGCCTCGCGCAACCTGGCACGCCTCACACAGGCTCCGCGCTTCCATGCATGCATCGACACTCATGCACACTGCACCTGCGTTGCTGCTGTTGACCTACTGCCAAACAACAGCCGTGCAGAGCATAAGCTTTCGCGGTTGGTTGCTTGCGGAGGTCTTTCTGAGTGCGGGCCGCTGCGCAAGCAAGAGCAGCAATGTCTCAGGAGCTTGTGTCACGCATGGCATTACAGCCAATCATTGTGTCAGGCCTCAGGAAGCCTTGCACTGCACTCCAGTATGAGCGACGAGCGCACATTCGACGCCTCAAGGTGCCCAGACGAGCTGCTCAAGCGAACCAGGCAGGCAAGCATCAGTGGCACGCTGCGCGCGTCAGGCTCGCATCCCGAGAGCCGCAGCTCACGCCGCGAGCCCAGCGCTCACGCGTCCTTGTAGGACGCCAGGTTGTTGAGCGCGACCTGGAGCGCCTCGTCGTTGCCGGCAAAGCGCGCGTCCTGCGGCCCCGCGCGCGGCGCGTGGCGGCCCCTGCGCCGGACAGGCTGCAGCGCACGGGGCAGGGGCGGCTGCGGCGCACGTCCAGGCTGGGGACCAGGAACTTGGCCTCCTCGGCCGTCTCGGGCATCAGGTTGGCCACGCAGCCGACCTCGAACTCTGCCAGCTGCGCATCCACCAGCGCCCTGCGCGGCGGCGCGTCAGCCCGGCGCCGCGTGCGCGGTGGGGCGCGCGGGCGGGCTGCCGGGCCGCGCACTGCCGCATGGATATCGCCGCCGCGTTGGTGCGCGCCGCGCCAAAGCGCTCTGCGCGCGCGCGCGCCCCGCTCGCCGCCCGCCGCCGACACAGCTGCGCGGAGCAGCGGGCCCGCCGCGGCAACCCACCCGCATACTCCAGCGTCTTCTGCAGGACGGGGTTGGCCGTGTAGGCGGGGTCCGCCTGCTTCCTCTCCCCGAGCACGATCTTCATCACCGCGGCCGCCTCCGAGTTGGACAGCGCGGTCGCGTCGTTGAACACTGCGCGCGGCGCGGCTCAGCGCGCCGCGGGCGGCCGGCGGGCGGCGCCGGGGCGGGGCGCGCACCGCTGCCGAGCTTGAGCTCGGCGGCGTTCTCCTCCTCATCGGGCTGCTGCTCGGCCATGCGGCCGTCAAGCGCCGGCCAGGCTGGCGGTCAGGCGCTGCGCGAGTGCGAGCAGCGCCTGGCACTGCCGCGTCAGGCTCTGCTGCACCTCCACCAGCTGCAGGCACTGCAGCGTCAGGCT
>JAABVA010004276.1_pt1 | contig 13271 bp, 11 predicted proteins | sample 5560331 | NCBI WGS metagenome assembly JAABVA01 (sample SAMN12812661, study PRJNA571458) | rock metagenome | isolation source: Antarctica rocks | place: Antarctica: Victoria Land, Mt New Zealand sud | collected 2016-01-07
AGACCGTGAACGGCTGGTACTGCAGGATGCTAGCGATCGTGAACTCCCCGAACCCCAGGGCGAACGCGAGGAAGCCGGCGTTGAGCAACGAACTGCGCAGGGTGGGCAGCAGCACCCGCCCGAGCACCGTCGGCCAGGAGGCACCAAGGTTGCGGGCAGCCTCGACCAGGGTGGCAACGCCGGCCGCACGCAGGCCCGCGTCCAGGGCGCGATGGGTGAACGGCAGCGCGAGCACGACGTACTCCAGGGCCAGGATCAGCGGCGGGTGGCTGTTCAGGAGCTGGTTGAACACCTGGCCCTTGAGCCCGGTCTGGTCGCCGCTGCTGCCCCACGAGACCACCTTGCCGACGCCGACGACGAGCACGACCGGCGGGATCACCAGCGGGAACAGCGAGAGCACCTCGACGGTCCCGCGCAGCCGACGGAACCGGAGCTCGACCAGCAGCAGCGTGGGCAGCATCAACGCCAGGGTCACCGCGACGGAGACGGCCGCCAGCTCGAAGGACAGGGCCAGCGCGCTGGTGAACCCCGGTGCCGACAGCATCTGGGTGTAGGCGTGCGCGTTGACACCGCTGCCGTCGTGCACCGAGAACCAGAAGGCCGCGGCGAGCGGGCCGAGGAAGTAGACCGCGGCCAAGAGCAGGACGAGCGTCCGTCCCGGGCGGGCGGTGCGGGCCGCGCGAGCTCGAGCCGGACGGCTGCGCCGTTCCAGCGCGGCCGGCGGGAGGTCTACTGCAACCATCGGGTCGTCCGCCGCTGCATCGCCAGGTACAGCAGGGTCAGCGGCACCACCACGACGATCATGTTCAGCGCCAGCGCCGCACCGACGTTCTCCTGCCCGGTGATGACGTTGCCGGACAGCACCGCGCCGATCTGCAGGGACGTCAGCGACAGCGTCCCGTTGGTCAACGCGGCCGCGGTGGCGTAGGCCGAGAACGAGCTGCAGAACAGCAGCGCGGTCGCGCCGACGACGCTGGGCGCCAGAACCGGAGCGGCCACCCAACGCCAGTACTGCCAACGTGAGGCACCAAGGTTCTGCGCCGCCTCCTGCCACTGAGGCCGCATGCCCTCCAGGGCCGGCGCGATGACCAGGACCATCAGCGGGATGAGGAAGTACAGGTAGACGATCTCGACCCCGACGACGCTGTACAGGTCGAAGTGCAGGTCACCGGACAGCGACACGCCGAGCTGCCGCTGGAGGGCAGCAGTGAGGACCCCGGCATTGCCGATGGACGCCACGAACAAAAAGGCCAAGGGAAGGCCGCCGAAGTTCGCGAGCACCGCGCTGGCACTCGTCACCAGCCGCCGGAAGCCGCTGCGGCGGCTGGTGACGATCGCCTGCGTAAGGACCAACCCCAGCGTCGACGCCAGCAGGGCGTCGACCGCCGAGATGACGACGCTGTGCTTCAGGCCGTTGCCGTACGCCCCCTGCACCGAGGCATACAGGTTGCCGGTGGTGTAGCCGCCCGTCGTACCGGACTGGAACGCCGTCCACAGCAGCACACCGGTGGGCAGCAGAAAGAACACCCCGACGTAGCCGAAGAACGGCAGCAGCCCCAGCCAGGCCAGGGAAGGCCGCCGTCCCACGTCTGCGGCTACTTGACGGCGCTGGACCACTGCTGGGTCACGACGGCCTTGGCGGCGGAGGTCTGGTCGGCCGTCGGGAAGACCGGCGTCCCCTCAACGGTCGGGAGCTTGGCGGCGTACACGGCGTCGACAGTCTTGGCCGACACCAGCGCGGGAAGCTCGACCGGTCGGCCATAGCCCTTCAGCCAGCCGTTCTGGCCCCTGACGCTGTAGAGGTACTCCTCCCACAGCCGGGCCGCGGCCGGGTGCGGTGCGTACTTGCTGATCGCCTGCGCGTAGTACGCCGAGAAGTGGCCGTCTGAGGGCACCGCGACGGAGAACGTCCGCCCCTTGGCCTTGAGGCCGTCGGCCTTGGTGGCGTTCAGGTAGTCCCAGTCCAAAACGATCGGCGTCTCGCCGCTGGCGACAGTGGCCGCGGAGGCCTGCACCGGCACATAGACACCCGCCTGCTTGAGCTTGGCGAAGAACGCGATGCCGGGGTGGATGTCGCCAAGGGACCCGCCGTTGGCGAGCGCCGCCGCCCAAACCGCGCTGAACGCCGCGTTCGCCTTCGTCGGGTCGCCGTTCAGCGCCACCTTCCCCTTGTACGCAGGGTCATCGAGCGCGGCGAGCGTCGTCGGGCACTTCGCCACCTTCGAGGCGTCGCAGCCGATCGAGATGTAACCGCCATAGTCGTTCGCCCACAGGCCGTTGAAGTCCTTCAGACCTGCCGGGATGGAGGCCCACGTCGCCACCTGGTACGGCGCGTACAGCCCCATCTTGGCGCCACTCAGCGCGAAGGACTGACCGACGTCGACCACGTCCGGGGCGCGCACCTGGCTCTTGAGCGAGGTGATCGCGGTCATCTCGTCGGCACTGGAGCCGTCCGGGTTCGCGCTGTTGATCTTAATGCCGTACTTGGTCGCGAAGCCGTCGAGCAGCGCCCCGTAGTTGGTCCAGTCGCGGGGCAGCGCAATGACGTTCAGCGCCCCCTCCTTCTTCGCGGCGGCGATCAGGGCATCCATGCCGCCGACCGCAGCAGCCGAGGTAGCCGTCGCGACGTTGGCGGTGCCGCTGGCTCCGCTGACTGCACCGCTCTTGTTGGCAGGGCTGCTCGCGCACGAGGTCAGGGTCAGGGCCACCGCAGCTGCGGCGACCGGGACAGACATCCACTGCTTGGACACGCCGAAGGCTCCCAACTCACGCGGGCCCTAGCGGCCCGACTCCCGCACGCTAGGAGCGCGAGTTCGACGTCAGCCGACCGTGAGGCGACCGGCAGATGAACACCGGACTGCCTCACCGGTCCCTGGCTCGCGCCCCGATGACGTCGGTGATCGTTACCCTCAGAAGCGTGGGTCTGTACGAACCATCAAGCGGACCGGACCCCCGGAGATCCTGAGCACACGATGAGCCGAAAGGGTGCGCTGACCGGTATCTCCGCCGATCACCGCACCCTTCGTGCGTCAGTTGACGTCGACGCGCCGCCCAGTGGCGAGCAGGTCCTTCCAGAACTCGCGCTGGAAACTCAGGGCCGAGATGACGCCGTTGAATGTGGCGTCGATCAGTAGTCCGGGCTGGGTGAGCGCCGGCGGGAGCAGAGTTGCGGCCGAACTTGCCGCGCCACGCGCGACACTGCGAGTCCCAGCCTCGATCTGCCGCGCTCCCTGCTGGGCCTGCCGTCCGATCGTGGCCGCCCCGCCGCCGAGCTGGAACAGACCCTGCGCCACGTCGCTGAGGACACCACCCGCCTGGTGCGCCTGGCCGACCAGCTGCTCGAGCTCGAACGAGCCACCCACGATCAGCCAAGCGCCGCCGCAGCCGGCGCCGATCTCGCCGCGGCGGTGCAGCGGGCCGCCCGACGGGCCACACGCGCTCACCGGAACCGGCCGCCAGGTCCATCTCGGCCCCGGCACGCAGGTTCAGGTCAGCGCGAGCCCTGAGCAGCTCGACCTGGTCCTGGCAACCTGGTCGACAACGCCATCATTCACGGCGCTGGAACAGTCCAGATCGCCGCGTCGCTGAGCGGCTCCGCAGTCCGCGTCATGGTGCAGGACGACGGGGCAGGGCTGGACGCCGTCTTCGTGCCGCACGCCACCGAGCGCTTCCGGCGCGCCGACGCCGCACGCACCACGCCGGGCAACGGTCTCGGCCTCGCCGTAGTCCACACCGTCCTCGCCGGCGTCGGCGGCGACCTATGGCTGTGCAGCGGCAGCACCCACTACCGCTACCCACCCGCCCAGCACGCACAGGTCAACTGCGGGCACGGCCCCAGCCAACCCAGCGGCACAGTCCTGACCGCGGTCCTTCCGTTCACTAGCCCGAAAACCCCGTGCGTGGCGTCGACCTCCCCTGCTCTGCAACAGAACCGTCGATAACTCCGCCCTAGGCTGGAAGGACGGAGGGTGGAGGCGGCTTAGGCGGGGGTGGCTGCACGTGTGGCTGCGGCCTGCAGGAGTGTGGCGAGCTCGGCCCGTTCCGGTCCGGTCAGGGCGCGTTCGAACACCGGGGCGCATTGCGCGTCGGTGAGTTCCTCGGCGCGGGCGCTGAGCTCTTGGTGGCCCCCGCCGTCGCCCCATGGCTGCGGCCAGGCGTAGAACTCGGCGTAGGCGGCCGCCGTTGAGCATGACGGCGTCGAGCGGGTCCAGTCCCAGGGCGGCGACGGCAGCGACGTGGGCGCTGCCTCGCCACTCACGCAGGACATGCACGGCGTGCGCGGCTCTGCCGGCCGGGTCGGTCGGCCGGTCCTGGGCCCGCCAGCCCGCGAACAGCGGGAGCCCGGCTGGGCTGACCGCGTCGGTGACGCGCTCGGCCAGCTCGACCAGGCGGGCGGCGCCTTCCAGCGCTCTGCGACCGCCGACACGGACCTGCTCGGCGAGGGCCTGGGCGTAGAGCTTGGCGCCGTCCCGGGCCGGGTGAACCTGCAGGGCCCGGTCCCAGACCGGTCGCAGCGCGGCGGGGTTGAAGAACCCCAAGGCCGCCGCGACGACGTCGGAGTCGACGTCGCCGAGCACACCGCAGCGGCCGGCCAGGTAGAACGCGAGCAGGTCGGCGTAGCCGTGGGAGGCCCCGAGCTCGGTGGTAGCGGGGGCGAGCATGAAGGCGGCGCCGGTGTCATAGACCAGGGCTTTGGTCGTGGCGCAGGTCTGCTGGCAGGTGAGCTCGGAAGGGGTGGTGTCAGTCACGGTCGGTTGCCGTCTCGGTGTCGGTGAAGTGGCTGGTGGGGACCAGGGCGACGGGCCGGACCCAACCGGCACTGCCGCCCCGCAGCTTCATCGGGGTGGCGACGAAGAAGAACCCCGTCGGGCGCGGGATCGCACCCAGGTTCGTGAGCTTCTCCAGGTGCATGTGCTCGCGGGCCCGGCCCACGAAGTGCAGCGGGAAGAAGTCCGGGTCGCCGGCGTCCTTGGCCGCTTCCATGGTGTCGAAGCTGACGTCCATGGCGTAGGCGTCAATCCCGATAAGCTTGATGCCCTGGTCGAGCAGGTAGTTCAGCCCCTCGACCGACAGGCCGCCCTGCAGCTGCCAGTACTTCTCGGGGTCATCGATGTGCTCGTCCGCTCCGGTCCACAGCAGCACGATCGTGCCGGGGCCCAGGGTGGCGCCGACCCGGGTGATCTCGGCTTCCAGGTCCGCCACGGTGATGTCGCGGCCTGAGTGCCCGCGGAAGTCCAGCCGGATGCCGGGGCCCATCGTCCACTCCAGCGGCACCTGGTCGATGGTTTTGGCGGGCTCACCGGCGACCATCGGGCCGAAGTGGTAGGGCGCGTCGATGTGGTTGCCGGCGTGGTCGGACATCTTGACGTCCATCCAGGCCAGGCCCAGTGCCTCCGGGAAGTCGCGCCGGTCGATGCGCTCGTCGTCCTGGTCGGTCATCCGGACGTTGAGGAAGTTCGCCATCGCCGCGGCGCCGCGCTCGTGCGGGACCAGGGTGGAGGTGAACCCCCACGGCGGGTAGTTGGCCTGGTCCAGGAACACACCGCAGTCGATGGGGGTGAACGGCTCGTCGAACATGAGGTCTCCGATCGGGGTCGTGGGCTCAGGAGCGGGTGACGGTGGCCAGCGGGGTCTCGGGGCCCTCGCCGGCGTCGCCCGCGGTGGCGAGCTGTCCGGTGAACAGCGGTGAGGCCTTGACCCGACGGTGAAAGCCTGGGATGAGCAGCGGGATCGCGAAGCCCAGCAGCACCAGCGCCCCGGCGATGATCTGGAGCCGGTTGAACGGGTACTCCGCAATCGGGTACACGGTGTAGCGGATCACCAGGGCCAGCACGGCGATCCCGACGACCGACACCACCGCCAGCAGGGGTTTGCGCCGGCGTACCGCCAGGGCCACCCCCGCGACGCACACGATGAGGTAGACGCACAGGATCATGTCGGCGCCGACCGTCGCCTGGTCGAAGAAGATGTCCAGCGGCTGCTTGTCGATCAGGCCGACGACGCCCAGGGCGGACAGCACCGCGACGGCGCCGACGGCGATGTGCGGGCTGCGCTGCACCGGGTGGGTGCGGGCCAGCTTGTCGCTGATGAAGCCGTCCCGCCCCAGAGCGAACAGCAGCCGGGCGGCGGCGTTGTGGCAGGCCAGGATCGCCCCGAAGGCACTGACGACGCTCGCCACCAGGATCAGCGTCCCGACCCAGGGAGCGACAAAGGCGGCGCTCACCACCTGCAGCGGCGCCTCGGACTTGCCCAAGGCCGCCGCGTTGGGGAAGCCAATCGTCTCGATGAACGAGCCGAACGTGTAGAAGCCGCCCCCGATCAGCAGCGAGGCGAAGATCGCCGCGGGGATGTTGCGGCGCGGCAGCTTGGTCTCCTCGCCGGTCGAGGCGGCGCCCTCAAAGCCGGAGAAGCCGGTGTAGGCGAAGACCAGACCCAGCATCGCGGTCTGGAACGGCAGGCCGTGACGGGTGAGCGGCTGCAGGTGCAGCCCGTGCCCGTGGTAACCGCCCTTGGCGATGACCACGATCCCCACAACGAGCACGATCAGCAGCGAGATCCCCTCCAGGGCGAGGATGAGCAGCGCGCTGAAGTGGATGGTCCGGTAGGCCAGGTACCAGGACAGGCCGCAGAACACCAAGGCGACCAGCGGCCAAGGGACGTGCGGCAGGCCCTGGTCGTGCAGCAACGCCTCGAAGATGTTGGTCGTGCTCGTGTAGTTCGCGCTGGTGTAGGTGATGTAGACGATCAGCAGTGAGAAGCAGGCCGCGAACCCCACCAGCGGCTTGAGCGCCGACCCGGCGAAGGCGTACGCCGACCCAGCCGAGGCGTACTCCCGGCTGAACGCGCCGAACACATACGCGATCGGCAGCATCGCCAGCATCGCGATGAAGAACGCGAACGGGCCCTGGCTCCCCACGATGCCAGCCATCAGCGCCGGGATGAACAAGATGCCGCCCGTCGGCCCCTGGATCCCGACACTGATCGCCACGCCGCCCAAAAACCTCAGGCTGTTGGAAGCCAGACGGCGGTCCTGCGCCGCGTACCCCTCCCTAGACGGGCTGGCTCCGGGCTCCACGATGGCTGTGCTCACGGACGTCCTCACGCTGACGGGACCAGGGCGGCCTGCGGTCGATGCACGGCGGTTGATGGCAGTGCCGCCAGTGAACCGGGTCGGCCACGGCAGCGCAAGGGGATCAGGATGCGACACACAGATGACGAGATCGAGCAGGCAGGCCTTCGGTTCGAGCTGTTGGCCGAGGGACTCGACCCAGCGACTGTCAAGGTCGAACTCACCGAGGACCTTCGACAGATCGCTGCCAGCTCCAGGGTGCGCGGAGCAGCAACCCGCCGAGAGGCAGTAGCAGCAACGCGAACCCGAGCAGCGCCGGTAGCCCCAGCAGCAACGGCAGCCGGCTGAACCTTCGCGGGGTCCCCGTCCGGGCCGGCGGCCGCAGCGCTGCCCGGCCACTCACGGGCGGGCGAAACCTGCCTGAGTCAGCACCTGCTGGCCGTCGCTGGACAGGACGAAGTCCTGGAAGGCCTGCGCCAGGGCAGTGTTCTTGCCGGCCGTGACGGTGGCGATCGGATAGGCGGTGCTGGCGTTGTCGGCCTGCGAGATCATCACTCCGGCAACCTTGCCTTTCGCGGCCCGGACATCGGTGACGTAGACGATGCCGGCATCGACCTCACCGCTGCTGACGGTCGCCAGCACCGCCTTGACGTCCAGGGCGCGGGTCACCGGCTTGACGGTGACCTTCGCCTTGTCCAGCACCTTCTGCGCCAGGACGCCGCACGGCACCTGCTGCTGGCACAGTGCGACCTTCACCCCGGGCCCAGCCAGGTCCGACAGTGCGTGGACCTTGCTGGTGCTTTCCCGAGCGACCGCGATCTCGGCGATGTTCTTTACGAACACCTTAGGGTCCTTGGCATCTCCGGCTGCGACAACCGTCTGCATGTTCTTGCTGCTGGCGGAGGCGAACACGTCGGCTGGCGCCCTGCTGGTGATCTGCTGGGCGAGTGTGGAGCTGGGCCCGAAGTCGAACGTGACCGTCGTGCCGGGGTGCGCAGCCTCGAACTGCTTACCCAGCGTGGTGAACGTCCCGGTCAGCGAGGCGGCCGCGAACACCGTGATCGATCCGGACAATTGTGACGGACCGGCCGATCTCGAGGGCGAGGAGGCGCCGGGCGCTGTCGTGGCCCCCCCGGCCGATGGGGAGCTGCCGGCAGCCTTGGACGGCGAACTGCTCCCGCACCCTGCCAGCAGCAGGGGGGTGAGGGTGGCCACGATCAGAGCGCAGTGGTGACGTGTCATGTGAACTCTCCTGCAGCTGAAGGGTCAGGGGTGTTGGGCGAGTTCGATGACCACGTTGGTGGACTTCACGGACGCCACAGCCAGTACGCCGGGTTCGAGCTCGAGCTGGTCGGCGGCCTCGCGGCTCATCAGCGAGACGACCCGGAACGGGCCGGCCTGCATCTCGACCTGCGCCATCACGGTGTCCCGGGTCACCTTGGTCACCAGACCGGTCAGCCGGTTTCGGGCTGATTCGGCAGTGATGGGTCCGGACGGCATCGGTTCCGCCCGCTGCGCTCGCTCAGTGGCGAACCGGGCGAGCTCGCCGCCCTCCACCACCATCCGACCGGAGCCGTCCGAGGCCGTGACCGTGCCGATCCGACCCCCGTCAGCCCAACGACGCACCGTGTCGTCGCTGACGGACAACAGCCGTGCGGCATCTCGCAGGCGATACTCGGGCACGGCCAAAAACCTAGCAGTGCTCCGCAGATGCGGTGCAGTCACCTCCGATCCGCCGCCTGTGAAGTTGTGGACAGCACCCTATGCAGGACCGACCCTGCCTTCGCCGTTCTCCCGCCGGCCCCAGGCCGGGTTGCTCAAGCCCCTCCCTCAGCGCAAAAACGACGCGCCGATAATAGTACTTATGTCATAATCCGCCCAAGGAGCCGTACCTGCGGTTAGTTCTGGCACTTCGGGCCGCGCCTGCGCCTGTGGCCACTGCTCGAACTGACCGATCGGCACGTGCGCGAGGCGTTGGACATCGACGAGCAGGACCTGGTGGGTGACGGCTACCAGCGCTATCGGCACAACAGCGTCCTTGGCTCGGCCTCAGCGAAAGCCTTCCAGCGCCCGGGCCAGCAGGCCGCGTCGCATCGGCTTGGCTGGTCCAAGCGGCAGGGCGCGTTCGCGGGGCTGCCCGTGCGGTGCGTCGTAGTCGGTGCGGGCGATGACCTCGACGGTTGCCTGGTCGTTGAGCCCGGCGCTGCCAGCCACGATCGGCACGTAGCCGACCAGGACGCCGTCGCGGATCACGGTTGCGCTGAGCACGTCGCTGCCGTCGGCGTCCCAGACAGCTCGGCGGCCGTCGGGCAGCTGCACGCCGACCCCGAACTCGTACACCGACACCCGCTCCAGGTGGGCGTCGGCCCCGACGGCCCGCAACCCCACGACGACCCGCTGAGCCCGCTGTTCCTGCATGTCGTGCTCAACGCCGTCGACGGCGCGAACATCCCGGGCCTGGGCTGCTGTGCCGCACGCCACCAGCCCCGGCCAGTGTCGGCCTGGCTCTGCCGTAGGGCCCCGGCCAGTCAGTCAGCCCAGCCGCCAGCCGCATTCCGGGCCGGCCCGGCCCCGCTGTGGGCCGGCTGAGCACACCCGGCCCACAGCGGGGGTCAGGGCTGGCGGCTAGTGCGCGGTCGCAGGCTCTGCCGAGTACGACCGCACCTCTTCCGCGACACCCTCCGCCGCCCCGGGTCAATCACTCCAAGGCCGCCCCTGCCCCGGGCTGTTCAGGGGGTGAGGTAGCCCATGACGTCCAGGACGACGTCGGTCCGTCCGTTGCTGGCGCTGAGGCTGATCGCGCCACCGGTACCGACCGGCATCATGACCAGGTCCGCCACCGACATCGCGTCCTGTTGGTTGAGCACCGAGGTGCGCGGCGAAGGCTTGGAACCGGTCGGGTAGACCTCCAGGTTCAGCGGCTGGCTGGCGTTGACGCCGGTGGTGTTGACCACGACGCCGGTCGCTGAGGTGGGCACCCCGTTCAGCCCCGCGATCGGCACACTGCGGTCGCTGCTGCTAGCGACCGGCGCGTGTGCCGACCGGGTGTCCAGGACCCGGCGAGGCGCCAGCGGGACGTAGCGGCTGCCCGCGGAGCTGTAGTAGCCCAGCACGTCCGCGACGAGGTCCGCGCTGCCCTTGTTCACCACCAGCTGCACGCTGCCGTTGGAGCCCAAAGGGCTGGTCACCAGCGCCGCTACGACCTGACCGGGCACGACGTCGGTGTTGCTCGTGGGCCGGCTCGGTCGCGCGCCGGTCGGGTAAACCTCGACGTACGCCGGCGCGGTGGCGTTGACCGCCGTCAGCGTCATCACCACCGAGCTCACCCCAGCTGCCGGGACCCCGCCGTGGCCGGCGACGACCAGGGTGCGCTCCTTCGAGCCGGTGACCGGACCGCCGCCACCGGAGGTGCGGGTGTCCAGGATCCGGGCCGGGATCGACGGGTGGTAGTAGTCGCCGGCGGGGTCGGTCGCGTCGCCGTACCAGCCCACCACGTCCAAGGCCACGTCGGCCTTCCCAACGGCGACCATCAGGCCGATCTTGCCGCCGGTGCCGACCGCGACGGTCACCGCGTTCGCCTGGTTGCGCCCCGGCCGCCAGTTGACGTTGCTGGTGGCCACGGCCGGCTTGGCGCCCAGCGGGTAGACCTGCAGGTAGCCCGCGAGCGCAGGCGCCGGCACGGTGGCGTTGAGCACCACAGCGGACACCCCCGAGGAGGGCACCCCACCGACGCCGGTCACGGCGACCTGCCGGTCAGCGCCGGCGGTGACCGGGGAGGCCGTGGTGCGGGTGTCCAGGATCCGCGCGGGGGTAAGCGGGTGGAAACGCCCGGACGCAGCCGGCGGGACGAACAGCAGCGGGCCGGTGATCTGCCGGGCGATGACACCGGCAGAGGTCTGCTTGTTGTCCGCGACCTTGGTGCTGGTCACGCAGGCGGCGGTGCAGCCGTCGGCGTAGGCGATGACGGCGTGACCGGTCTTGTCCACGGTGATGTCGTTGAAGTCCAGCAGGTTACGTCCGGCGCTGCACGTCGTGCCGTTGGTGCAGATCTGACCGCGCTGCACCGGGTCGGTGGGGGTGATGTCCTGGGTGTGCCAACTCGCCCCACCGTCCACCGTCGTGGAGGTGTACATGTCGAAGGTGCCACCGGTGTAGGTACTGCCATCAGCGGACTTGCCGTACGGGGCGAGGTTGCGGTCCCCGGGAGTGGTCGAGCCGACGAAGGCGACCGTGGCCCGGCCGGCGTCCCCGGCAATGACCTCCGGGTACACCGACTTGGCGATACCCGCGCTGTCACCGATGTTGATCGGCATCTTCCAGGTGTTGCCCTTGTCGCCGGAGACCGAGACCTGCGGCTTGCCGGCGGAGCTGACCGAGGCGAAGTACAGGTTCCCGGCCCGGTCCGCAGCCACCGACGGGTCGCTGCCGTCACTCTTGGTCGTGCCGGTCACCGGCTTGAGCGTCCAGGACTGGGCGGCGTTGGTCGACACCGCCAGCGCCTGGGTGGCGCCGCATCTCTTGTTCGGCAGGTAGACATTGCCCTCCGGCCCGACCCGGACGTGGCCGTGCAGACCGCCACAGCCATCGGCGGTGGTGTACGGGGGGGCGCCAGTCACAAAACTCGTGCCGCCGTTGTCGCTGCGGGAGCAGAACGCGGCCACGATGGCCTGCGAGCAGTAGTAGAACGCGTGCTTGTAGGCGCCGGTCGGGCCGACCCCGACCGGAAGCACCTTCGGGTACACCCCGCCGCCGAGGGTCTGGTGATCCGGGCCGCTGAGCTCACCGCCGCCCTGGCTGGGCATGCAGGCCGTCTGCGGGCCGGCTGGGGCCGTCGCGGTGGTGTCAAAGAACTGCGTGATGCTGTTCGCCCCCAGCGGGTTGAACAACAGCTGGCTGACCCCGGTCCGCCCGGTCTGGGAGTCGGTGAACATGATCGGGTCCAGCGTCGTCTGCGCCGTCGCGGCGCAGCTGACGTCGGTCAGCGTCGGGTTCGCCCCGTAAAACGGGAACTGCGCCTTGATCGTGTTCAGGTTGGCCTGGAAGTACACGTTGCCGGTCCCCCAGTCCACCCCGATCGAAGGCTCCCCGGAGCTTTCCGACCCCGGGATCGCCGCCAGCGGGTAGTTCCCGTACGCCGACGGTCCGGCCGTGGTGGAGGTCCCCCCAACCGATCCGGTGGTCGTCGTGGCCGGTGAGGGCCGCGATGGTGTGAGCACCCCGGAGGCCGCCGGCGTGCTGGCCAGGGCAGGCACCAACCCGACCGCGGTCACCGCAGCGACCGACAACACAAACAGAGGACGGTGCAGACGCATGAGCAACTCATCTCGCAGCAGCAAGCCAGAACGGCACGGACACCACCCACCAGGTCCGACATCGCCGCCCAAGGGTAGACGACCAAGATAAGGCCTTTGTGCGGTTTACGCAGTGAAACATCACAAAGGATCTCTGATGGCGCGGCGAGCCGCTGTCCCTCCCCCAGCCTTTAAACAACGCGCCGTCCAGCTGACGGGACTGTCCCGGGCAGGTCGAGGTGCTCGTAGTGTCGCTAGCCAGCTTGATGGGACCACCGTCTTGCCACGGCCTAGGGACCACCTCGGCGTGGTGGTGATGCTCATGTCTGCTCCCTCGTTGGTCAACTAGGACGCGCTGCTGCTGGCGTGCTGTGGGCGTTGCTGGCGGCGGTAGGACTGGCCCTCGACGACGAGTTCGTCGCTGCTGGCGACGAGTCGGTCGATCGCTGACTGCGCCAGGAGCGGGTCACTCATCACGCCGATCCACTCCGATGGGTCGCGGTTGCTGGTGATGACGGTCGAGCCTTTCTGGTGGCGTTCGACGACGAGCTCGTAGAAGTCCGCGGTCTGCATCGGGTCCATGCTCTGGAGGGCGAAGTCGTCCAGGATGAGCAGGTCGATGCGGGCGAGCTTGCGCATCTCGGCCTCGCTGCTGTTGTCGAGCCGGGCGGCTTTGAGGCGTCGGAAGAGTTGGTCGGCGCGGCTGAACAGGACGGTTTTGCGCCGGCGGATCGCGATGTGGCCGAGGGCGGTCGCGAGGTGGGTCTTCCCGACCCCGACGGGTCCGAGGATCAGGGCGCCTCGGGTGTCGTTGAGGAACCGCAGCGAGCACAGCTCGTTCCAGAGCTCCCGGTCGAACCGGGCTGTTCCCTGGCTGGTGAACGTCTCCAGCCGCATGCTCAGGTCGAGCT
>JAABVA010004277.1_pt1 | contig 13271 bp, 9 predicted proteins | sample 5560331 | NCBI WGS metagenome assembly JAABVA01 (sample SAMN12812661, study PRJNA571458) | rock metagenome | isolation source: Antarctica rocks | place: Antarctica: Victoria Land, Mt New Zealand sud | collected 2016-01-07
GTCAGTATCGACCCCGGCGGTACCCCACTGCCCGCAGCCCCGCCCACGAGCGGCCCGGAAAGAGGGACCGCCACCACGGGGTCGCCCGAGGCGGCATCAGCACCCGAGGTGGCCGCGCAGCCACATGTACCGACCACGCCGACGCAGGTCGCGGTCGATTACCAGCCGGGCATCACGATCCACCCCCCGTCGGGGATCAAGGCCCGCGCCCGGGCGAACCTGGACGCGATCCACCTGCTGCAACGCCTCGATACCGAGGACCGACCACCCACCGCGGCGGAGCAGGACGCCCTCGCGCGGTGGTCGGGCTGGGGGGCGGTCCCGCAGATATTCGAACCGCACCGCGAGGACTGGGTGGGGGACAACGCCGAGCTGCGGGGCCTGCTGAGCGAGGCCGAGTATCGCAGTGCTTCGGCGAACACCCTGAACGCCCACTACACCGACCCGGCGATCGTCGCCGCCCTGTGGGACAGCGTGGAGCAGGCCGGTTTCACTGGGGGGCGGGTGCTGGAGCCCGGCTCCGGGGTCGGCTCCTTCATCGGGCTGGCCCCGACCTCGGCCACCATGGTCGGGGTGGAGCTGGACCCGATCACCGCGCAGATCAGCGCCCACCTGTACCCGTCGGCGCAGATTCGTCAGGAAGGCTTCGAGAAGACCCGGGTGCCGGAGAACAGTTTCACCGCCACGGTGGGCAACGTCCCGTTCGGGGCGTTCGCCCTGCACGACCCGGCGCACAACCCGGCCAACCACAACATTCACAATCATTTCCTGCTGAAGTCGGTGGCGTTGACCGCTCCCGGTGGGTACGTCGCCGCGATCAGCTCGCACTTCACGCTGGATGCGGCGAACCCGAAGGCCCGCAGGGACCTCGCGGAAGTGGCAGACCTGGTGGGCGCGATCCGGTTGCCGACGAAGGCATTCGACCGGGTGTCGGGGACCATGGTGGTCACCGACCTGCTCATCCTGCGCAAACGCGAGGAAGGCCGAGAGCCCGCCGCGGGGCAGGACTGGATCGACACCACCACGGTGGATGCCCTGGACACCGACGGGCAGTACGCGCAGACCTCGGTGAACACCTACTTCGCCACGCACCCGGAGAACGTGCTGGGCGGGCTGCATCTGGGCCATGGCATGTACAACGCCGCCACCTTGGAAGTCCGCGGCGACACCGGAACCGAGTTGGCGGCGCAGGTGGCCGGGCGGCTCGCTGCTATCACCACCGACGCCCGGGGCCGGGGTTTGGGGTTGAGCGCCACCGCGGAGACCACGACGACCATCGACGCGGCGCTGTTCAACCCGGGCCTGGTCATGCCGGTGAACCTGGCGCCCGGCCGCCCGTTGGACACCTTGGCCTACGACGAGGCGAGCAACGCACTGCGCCGCTGGGACGGCCAGACGTGGGTGGCGCACCCGGCTCGCCCGGCGAAGGTCGCCGAAACCCGGAAACTGCTGGAGCTGCGCGACATTGCCACTACGTTGATCCGCGCGCAGCGCGACGGGCTGCCCGCGGGGGAGCGGGATCAGCTGCGCGGGGAGTTGAACCGGGTCTATGACCACTACGTGGCGGTGCACGGTCCGGTCAACCGGTTCACCTGGACCAATCCCAAGCCGGTCACTGCGGACAAGCACGACGAGCGGATGGTCAAGTTCGAGGACCAGTGGCGGAAGAGAGAAGGCCTCGACGACCTCCCCTACACGGGGCCGGTGCCGGAGGAGACCCGGGCAGTGTGGGACGAGCGGGCGGGGGAGGCCGCGAGCCCGTCGAAGCGGTTCGCGCACCTGGACGGGGGCATCCGCAACGATCCCGGCTTCGCCACCGTGGCCGCGTTGGAGTTCTTCGACGAGGACACCCAGACCGCGGCCAAGGCCCCGATCTTCGCCGCTGACGTGCTCAGCCGGCGCCCGGAGCGCACCACCGCCGCCACCGTGGAGGAAGCCCTGGCGATCAGCCTGGATGAGTCGCGGGTGGTGGACGTGGCCCGGATCGCCACCCTGCTCGGCGCCGGCGAGGACGACACCCGCGCCGCCTTGGTCGGCAAGGTGTACCCGGACACCACCGACCCGACCCGGCTGATCCCCGCCGTCACCTACCTCTCGGGCAACGTGCGCCGCACACTCGCCGACGCCGAGACCGCCGCAGCGCAGGACCCCACCTACGCGGGGAACGTGGAGGCGCTGCGGGCGGTGCTGCCCCGCACCATCGAGGCCAGCGAAATCGGGCTGCGCCCCGGGGTGCCATGGATACCGACGAGCGACTATGAAGCGTTCGTCACCGAGGTGCTGGCTGCCCGGGACGTGTCGGTGGACTACACCCTGGGCACCTGGACCATCGAGGTCCCCAAGTGGCAGTGCGGGTCACCGTTGATGACCGACGTGTATGGCACCGCCGGTGTGGATGCGGTGTCGCTGTTGGAGTCGGTGTGCAACTCCAAGCCCATCCAGGTCCGCCGGTCCAAGGCGGAACTCGAGCGGACCGGGGGCGATGCGGTGGACATGCCGGCCACGTTCGCCGCCCAGGCCCAGGCCCGCAAGCTGACCGAGAAGTTCACCGAATGGGTGTGGAGCGACCCGGACCGCACGGCTCGGCTGGTCACCTCCTACAACGAGAAGTTCAACTCGCTGCGCCCCGCGCGTTACGACGGGGCGCACCTGAACCTGCCGGGGTTGGGGGATCACTTCACCCCGCACGCCTACCAGCGCGACGCGGTGGCCCGGATCATCGCCGAGCCCACGGTGTTGCTGGATCACGTGGTAGGGGCCGGGAAGTCGGGGTCGATGTTCATGGGGGTGATGGAACTCAAACGCCTCGGGCTGGCGTCGCAGCCGTGGATCGTGGTCCCCAATCACATCATCGAGCAGGTCGCCCGGGAAGCCAAGCAGTGGTACCCGGCGGCGAACGTGCTCGTCGGGGCCGGCGCCACGAACGCCGAGGGGCGGCGCCGGTTCGCGGCGCAGACCGCGACCGGGGACTGGGACATGGTGATCGTCCCGAAGTCGGTGTTCACCGCGATCAAGGTGTCCCCGCAGCGCCAACGCGCGCACCTGGAAACCGCCCGGAAGGCTTTGGAGGCGGCGAAGACGCAGGCCGGCGAGACCGGCACCAAACAGATCGAGTTGGCCATCAAGGCCCAGGAAAAGCGGCTCGCCGCGCTGACCGAGCAAGCCGGGAAGGACACCGGGTTGGTGTTCGAGGACACGGGGGCTGACTACCTGCTGATCGACGAGGCGCACTACTGGAAGAACCGGGGGAGGGCATCCGCGGTGCGGGAGTTGGCGTGCACACCCGGTTCCCAGCAGGCCGAGGACCTGGTGATGAAACTCGACGTGCTGCGCGAGAAGCGCCGCGACGAGGCGGCCGCGGCGGGCCGGGAACCCACCCCGGCCGACGAGCGGGTGGCGACGTTCTCCACCGGCACCCCGGTGGCGAACTCGTTGGGGGAGATGTGGGTGATGCAGTCCTACCTGCGCCCGGACCTGCTGGCTGATGCCGGGGTGGCGGACGTGGATGCGTGGGGGGCGGTGTTCACCGGCACCACGGCCAGTGTGGAGATGAACGCCTCCGGGTCGCGGCTGGCGCCGGTGACCCGGGTGGGGCGGTTCGTGAACGTGCCCGAGCTGGTCACGATGAGCTCGGTGTACACCGATGTCGTCACCCGCGAGGACATCACCGTGGCCCTGCCGCAGCTGGTGGGCGGGGCGCGGCAGGTGATCAGCAAACCCGCCTCCCAGGAGGTGCGGGACTTCATCAGCGACCTCGCCTACCGCAGCGAACACTTCGACCCGCGCCGCCCGGACATCGACAACTCGCTGAAAGTCGCCAACGACGGGCGCAACGTGTCCCTGGACGAGCGGATGGCGAACCTGGAGGAGCCCCTGGATGGGGGTCGGATCGGCATGGTCGCCGGTGAGATCATGCGCATCCACACCGACACCGCGGACACCACCTACCGCGACCAGGCCGGCACCATGTCGGCGGTGCCGGGTGGACTGCAGATCGTGTTCTGCGACCGCTCCACCCCGCATCAGAAGGACGGGAAGTTCTCCCTGTACGAGGGGCTGCGCGACGAACTGGTGGAGCGCGGGATGGCGGAGCAGGCGATCCGGTTCATCCACGACTACCCGAAGCCGGGGGAGAAGGCGCAGCTGTTCGACGACAGCCGGGCCGGTCGGGTGTCGGTGTTGGTGGGGTCCACGGAGAAGATGGGCACTGGCACCAACATCCAGGACCGGGCGGTGGCGTTGCATCACGTGGACGTGCCGTGGCGCCCGGCGGACCTGGAGCAGCGGGAGGGCCGCATCCTGCGCCAGGGCAACCAGAACCCGAGAGTGGAGATCCTGAACTACGTCACCGAGGAAACGTGGGACACCGTGATGTGGCAGACGGTGGAACGCAAAGCCCGCTTCATTGGCCAGATCAAGACCGGGGACCTGGACGCCCGCACCGCCGAAGACCTGGGCAGCGACGAGCTGGGGAACTCCGCCGCGGCGACGAAAGCGGTGGCGACCGGGGACCCCCGGTACCTGCAGCAGGTGCAACTCGATGACGACGTGAAACGCCTGGATGCGTTGAAACGGGCGCACGGGGACGCGAAGGGACGTAACGCCGCCGAGCGGCGCGCGTGTGCGCGGGAGATCACCGCGACCACCGAACAACTCAGCCGCCTCGACGAGGCTCTGCCGCGGATCGCGGCGAGCGCGGACGCGCCCTTCGCCATGACCATCGGGGGGCGGACCTACCGCGAGCGGGGGCCGGTCCTTCTGGCCTCCAAGACGCCTCGGCACTCACTCCTGCGAAGAGTTATGCGGGCCGGACGAGGTCTGCGACCCGCTCGACGTCGCGGCGCAGGGCCGCGACCGCGGTGCTCAGGTCGCTGGTGCCGGTTTCCTCCACGCGCTCACTGACCCACTGGCGGATGAGCGCAGACGGGGTCAGATGGGCCCGGGTAGCAGCCGTCCGGACCGCGTCGTAGGTGGCGGGGGGAAGACGGACGGAGAACACCGCCGAGGCGGCAGCCTCGGCCGCTTCCTCCTCGGCGGCCGCTTGCTCTTCCTCGACGTATTCGGCGGCGGTCGCGGCCAGCCGCTGGTCGATCTCGGCCTCAGTGCGCGTCGTCATCGTCTGCCTCCTGGTAGCTGCGTCGCTCCGCACCTGTTGTCTTCCACGCTGTGACGCCCCACAGCTCGCCCTCGACGCGGTTTGCGATCACGGTGAGCACAGATCCGGCGGCCGGTGAGTAGCCGACGACCCGTATCGCCCCGGTGCGCGAACGTGGGTCCGGGTCGCTGATCATCGCGTGGGGGTCAACCGCTGCCTCCTTGGTCCACGCCACGGCGATGTCCACCGCGTCGGGGTAACGCTCCGAGCGGGTAGCGATGTGCTCGGCCCGACTCCGAGTCCACCGCACCCTCACTCGCCAAGTGTAGTCAGGACAACTACATGAGGCCAGGGGTGTCGAAGGCGCGCCGGAGCGATATCCGCACTGGACTGGCTTACGTGACTGTGCAGGGAGACCGGCGGTAGGCAGTAGGCAGCTACTTGAGGTGCTGGCGACGGGCTGCCCAGCCGGTGAGGAAGACACCCAAGATAATCAGGAGCGTTCCCAGCGAGAACAGGATGTCGTAGTCGTTCCGGGGACCGGGGGTCACGGCGCGCAGGACGATGGTGACGGCGACGAACGCGACGCCGACAACGCTGAAGACGAGCCACCGCCGCACACCGCGAAACCATCCGCGTCCTTCCGATGGTCGCTTCGGCAACCGGCACCCGGTCGGGAACCGCAGGGGCAGACCCGACCCCCGGCGGCGGCGCAGACCCAGCCCTACGAACGTGCCCGGGCCTCGGACATGGCCGGTGCCGATCCGGAGCACGTCCGAACCCGGCTGACCGTGGCGAATGCGTTCGTGCACCCGATCCGCAGCTACACCACCGGCCGCGGCAACACCGCGTCCGGTGACGCCGCCGCCCCGTCGCGGCGCCAGCAACTCAAACGGGGCAAGTGGGACCGCGGCCTTGTCCATGGTGGTGGTGAAGCGCACCGGTCCGGGGGGTGACGTGGTGCCGATCAGATGCTGTTTAAAAACCGGTCCAGTGTCGCCTCGCGCGCATAGGCCGCGTGCTCGATCGCGGCCTTCGCCGCCGCCTCACCATCGCCCGCGAGGACGGCTTCGGTGATAGCGGCGTGCTCGAGGACGATGTGCGCCATCCGTTCACCGCTGTAGCTTCGAGTCCCGAACCGTCGGATCGCCGTCTCGACCGTGCCGAGTAGGCGAGAGAGGTAGGCATTGCCGGCCATGGCCGTGAGGGCCCCGTGGAACTCTATGTTTAGTCGAGAGAACTGGTGTGGCTCGCCCTGCTCGGCGGCGGCGGCGATACCGTCGTGCAGTGCGGAGAGCACGGCCTTTGCGGCGGGGGTGCCGTGGTCGGCCGCCATTCGCGCGGTGAGGCCCTCGAGGCTGCCACGTACCTGGTAGACCACGGACATGTCTTCAATGGTGAGGGTCGTGACGCGCGCGCCCTGGCCGGGAGTGCGGTGAATGAGGCCCTCCTCCTCGAGCCGGTTGAGGGCCTCCCGCACTGGGGTGCGCGAGACGCCGAGCAGCTCTTTGAGCGACTCCTCGCGAAGCCATTCGTTCGGTGCCAGCACGCCGTCAAGGATCGCCTCGCGTAGAGCACGCGTTGTGGCGGCGACGGCGTTGCCGCGGCCGCCACGGTCAGCCCGGTAAGCCGCGAGATCGGACGGCGGATCGAACCCTGCGTCGTCGTTCGCTGCCATCGCGCCCGTCTCTATTCGTGCACCTCGCGTATGTCCTGGACGAAGGAGGTGCGGCCCCAGTTCTCCCACAGTTTAGTCAGCGCTGCGTAGTCCTCGCGTCCCCAACCCTCGGTCACCGCCATCTCGTAGACGGCGTGTGCCGCGGGAATCGTGAAGATTGGAATGCCCTCGTCCTGAGCCAGCTGCTGAGCAAGCACCGAATCCTTGCGGGCGGCCCCAAGTGACATCCCTCCCTCGTACTGCCCTCGGAACACGCGCTCGCCGATGCGGTGAGTGAGCGGCCGCATCAGTCCGCCTTCGGGGGCGGCCAGGATGTCGACGATCGATTGTGGGTCGAGGCCGGTGGCGTTGGCCATGGCGACCGCCTCGCTCAGCAGCACCATTACCACGTGGGCGACGGCGTTGTTGATCACCTTCGCGGCCATGGCGGTTCCCGAGTCTCCGAGCACGGTCTGATTGGGGGTTAGGGTGTCGAACAGCGTCTGCAGGGCCTGAATTTCGTCTGGCTCGCCAGCGATCACGAGGCCCGCCGCCCCCGACCGCATCTGCGCAACGCCAGCGAGGATAGCGGCGTCGACGAGCTGAACTCCTGCACCGGCGAGGATGGCTTTGGTGTTCAGGATGTCGCGGGGCGTGACGGTGCTCGTCTCCACCACCCGTGTCACAGCGCCGGGGGTCGAGCCAATCGCCGACGCGACGGCCAGCGACGCCTTCGGGTGCGGCAGCGAGAGCACAACGGTAGCGCACCGCGCGGTCAGCTCGGCTGAGTCGACAACCTTGATGCCGGCCGCTCTGGCTTCGGCCTGGCGCTCCGGGGAGAGGTCGCTGCCGAGCACCGAGAAGCGTGCACTCAGACGTTCGGCGATCGCGAGACCCATGTTGCCGAGGCCGATGACGCCGAGAGGCGACTCGCCTGCTGATGACCGTGCCGTGTTAAGTGCGTCAGACATAAATCTCTTCCTCGAATTCACCGGGGCCGCTGGTTGCGTACAGCTTGCGTTCATCGTACAGTGCCGTTGCATGCAGCTTGCACACAACGGCGTGACCGGTTCAGACGTGACACTCCCGAGCGGAGACGTCGTGATCCCGCGCGGCGCCATGATTGGCGGCGAGTGGCTCGCGACCTCCGGACCCGACCGTGAGATCTGCGACCCGGCGAACGGAGACATGCTGGCGACGGTGTCGGATGCTGACGGTCGCACCGTCGATCTGGCCGTGGTAGCCGCGCGTTCCGCGTTTCCAGCCTGGGCCGCGCGCAGCGTGGCGAGCCGCTCCGCCCTGTTGGAGGATGCTGCCAATGCCATTGCGGCGAACGCGGCCGCCCTGGCCGAGATCGAGACGCTCGACACCGGAAAGTCGCTGAACCAGTCGGTGAGCGATGTGCGCATAGCGGAGCGCTACTTCCGCTACTACGCCCACGCGGCTGAGCACTTCTTCGGCGACAACGTGCCGTCGTCGGAGGGCATGCTCGTCGTCACCCAGCGGGAGCCCTACGGGGTCGTTGCCCACATCACCCCGTGGAACGCCCCGATCAGCCAGCTTGCCCGGGGCGTCGCCCCGTCAATCGCTGTCGGGAACACGGTCGTGGTGAAGCCCTCCGAGCATGCGCCGCTGTCATCGCTGCAGCTCGGTGAAATTCTCCGCGAGGTGCTTCCGGCGGGCGTGTTCAACGTGATTCCCGGCGACGGGGTGACCGCCGGTGCGGCGCTGGCCGCGCATCCGCAGATCGACCACCTGACCTTCACAGGCTCGGTGACAACCGGAATCGCGGTCGCGAAGGCGGCTGCGGGCAACGTTGTGGCCACGAATCTGGAACTCGGCGGAAAATCCGCCGCGATCGTCTTCGCCGACGCCGACCTCGCGGCGGCGGTGAAGTCAGCGACGGGGGCGCTCATCCGGAACTCCGGGCAGTCATGCTCGGCGCTCACCCGCTTCATCGTTCACCGAGACATCATTGAGGAATTCTCCGACCGCCTCGTCGCGAGCGTCGAAGCACTCACTGTCGGTGCCGGCATCGACGACCCAGATGTTGGTCCCCTGATCTCCGAGCGGCAGCGTCAGCGGGTGTTCGGGCTGGTGGAAGAAGCGACCTCCCAGGGCGCTCAGGTGCTCACGGGGGGCCCGACGGCGCCGGACACGCCCGCGCTCAGCAAGGGATGGTTCGCCACTCCCACCGTGCTCGGCGGGGTCACCGCCGAGATGACGATCGCGTCGACCGAGGTCTTCGGTCCTGTTCAGAGCATCCTCGTCTTTGATGACGAGAAGGATGCCGTCGAGATCGCGAATTCAACGGAGTACGGCCTCGCTGCCGCAGTCTTCACTTCGGACATCACCGTCGCTACCCGCGTCGCCCAAGCGCTCGAAGCGGGTCAAGTGCAGATCAATGGTTTCATCGGAGCGGGAGCAGAGATTCCTTTCGGCGGCGTCAAGCACTCCGGTCACGGCCGTGAGAAGGGTTTCGAGGCCCTGCACGGCTACACACAGGTGAAAACGATCGTGACGCACTACTCGAAGCGCTGAACCGATGTCCGACACCATCCCACCCGTCTACCGTAGCGCCATCGACCGGGAGTGGCGGCCCAACGCGGTATACGCGATCCGCTATGCGACGAGGCCGACAGCCCTCCGCAAGGAGCACTTCTACGGCCACGACGAGTGCGGCGACGACTCGATGCCGATCGACTACTACGTCTGGCTCGTCACGGGGCCGGGTGCCGCCATCCTGGTCGACGCGGGATTCACACCGGAAACGGCGGCGGGGCGCCCTGGCCGTAACCACCTTGGGTCACCTCTGGACGTTGCCGAGAAGCTCGGCTATCCACTCGAGGCGATCCCGAGCGTCGTGGTCTCGCACGCCCATTATGATCACACCGGTTATCTCAAGATAATGCCGAATGCGCGCATCCATCTGCAGCAAAGAGAGCTTGCCTTCTGGGTCGGGCCGCACGCTCACCGTGAGATGTACCGTGAGATCGTCGACCGCGACGACATCGTGGGCATCGTGCGCGCGAACTTCAGCGGCGCGATTGACCTCTACGACGGCGATGCCTGGATCGCACCCGGTGTCAGCGCCCACCTCGTGGGCGGCCACACCGCGGGAACCCAAGTAGTGCGTGTGGTGCTCACCTCGGGTGAGGTCATAGTGCTCGCCTCCGACGCGAGTCACTTCTACGAGAACATCTGCACCGAGAGACCTTTCTCAATCGCGCACGAGGTTCCCACCATGTTTGATGCGTTCGATACAGTCCGCCGCCTCGCCCTTCGCGACGACGGATCAGCGGGGACCGTGATCCCCGGTCACGATCCCGCCGTGAAAGACCGCTACCCCGCCGCGCTGACCCATGACGACGCCGTAACCGGTCGTGTCTGGCAGATCGTCTGACAAAACGTCGGCTATCGCCGGCCGCCTCACGGAAGGAAAACTGATGTCAACGAAGACCGCTCAGAAACTCGACAGGAATGTAACTGTATCAAGCATGGTGGGGACCGCCATCGAGTGGTACGACTTCTACGTTTACGGAACCGCTTCGGCGCTCGTCTTCGGCGCCCTCTTCTTCACGACTCTCGACCCTCTCGCCGGCACGATCGCCGCATTCGGCACCTTCGCTGTCGGGTTCCTCGCACGGCCCATCGGAGCCGCCGTATTCGGCCATTTTGGTGATCGGCTTGGCCGAAAGAGGATGCTCGTGTTCAGCCTTCTCGGTATGAGTAGCGCTACCATCCTGGTGGGATTGCTGCCCACCTACGCTCAGATCGGGATCTGGGCGCCGATCCTGCTGACACTGTTCCGGCTCGTGCAGGGCTTCTGCGTGGGCGGCGAGTGGGGAGGTGCCACCCTCCTCTCCGTGGAGCACGCCCCAGCCGGCAGGAAGAACTTGGCAGGCGCGCTCGTTCAGGTCGGTTCGCCCATGGGTCTCGTGATCTCAACCATCGTCGTCGCGATCTTCAGCGGCCTGCCGGGACACGCATTCCTCGCCTGGGGGTGGCGTATTCCGTTCCTGTTCAGCGCCGTGCTCGTCGTCATCGGACTGTTCATCCGCCTTCGCGTGACGGAGAGCCCGGAGTTCGAGAAGCTCAAGAAGGGGGGTGCGACCACCAAGATGCCCCTGCTCCGGGCCTTCCACACCTCGCCCGTGCAGATCTTGGGTGGCATCCTGCTCACCTGCGGGCCCTTCGTCTACTTCTACTTCTTCACCACGTTCCTCCTAACTTTTGGGTTGAACAAACTGCATTTCGATCGCCAGTTCCTCCTTATCGTGGTGGCGGTCTCGTCAGCGATCGAAATCTTCACCTTGCCTCTGGCCGGGACCCTCGCCGACCGCGTGGGCCGCAATAAGGTTTTCCTCATCGGCGCGATCGGACTGATCGTCTTCGCCTTCCCGATGGTGGGCCTGCTGGTCGCCTTCCCAGGCAACGTGGCGGTCATACTCGCGGTGATCATCGTTGGGATCACGATCATCCACCCGCTCACCTACGCGTTGCTGTCCGCGATGTTCGTCGATCTCTTCAGCCCGGAGATCCGCTACACCGGCATCTCGCTCGCGTTCCAGCTGGGCGGAGTGGTGGGAGGGTTCTCCCCGCTTATCTTCACCGCGATGCTCACGACACACGCCTGGGAAGTTCTCATCCCGGGCTATATGGCGCTCCTGTCGGCGCTGACGATCCTCGCCGCGATCGTGCTGATACGCGCCAAGCGCCGGCGCGAGCGAGGACAGAGCGTCCGACTGTCAGCGCTGGGCGGCGTCGCGAGTGCGGCACGCTGACTGCCCGTGAAACGGGCGAACCATCATCGCCGCGGCCTTTCACTCGCATCAATCATCCGGTAGGCGATAGAAGCACGTTGCCCCCGCATGCGACCTGACAGGACGCGGGGAGGGGTACGTCGGCCCTGCGGCGAACTAACCTGCTCGTCGCCGCAGGCAGACTGTGGACCCTCAACTGTTGTGTAGCCACGCGAGCAGCGGCATGGCCCGACGCAGCCGCGAGCGCGGTTTGCTTTGGGTGCGGCTGGGAGAACCTGCGGACTAGCCCGAAGCGGCCTAAACCGACACGCACTACTCTTGGCTACACGCAGTGACCCAAAAACACCCACAACCGCACGTCGCAGGGAAAAACATCATCCAGGCAGACGTAACTTCGGTCTAGCGGGGGCGGGTAACACAGGTTCGGTGGTGGGCGGCACCTCGATGCGCCGACGCTCGGGTCCGATATCACCCATCGCTCTCTCCTCGCTCTGTTGTCCTGGTCTGCTTATCAGCGGGTACCGACACGGACCGGTGGCGGTCCGCCGCTCTCCGTAGGACGCGGTCATAGCGGTCATCACTTGCCGCGCTTGAGTTGCTGGCGCCGCGACGGGGCGGCGCCGCCGTCGCTGCCGGTTTTGCTGCGACCGGTGGTGTAGGTGCGGATCGGGTGGATGAACGACTGCGCCACGGCCAGCCGGGTCGCCACGTGCTCCGGGTCGGCACCGTCCATGTCCGAGGCCCGGGAGCGTTCGTAGGCCGGTGTCTCCTGCGCCGCCTGCGGCGGGGTGGTCTCATGGTCGGCGGGTGCCGCTTGACGCTCGTCCACCACTTGGTGTCCAGCGGTCGGTGCTTCGACCGTGCTGGTCTGGGCGCTGGGCTCCTGGACGCTTGTGCGGTCCGCGGACCCGTTCAGGCGGTCCAGCAGCTCCTGCCGGTCGATTGCCGGTCGATCCGCCCCGTCGCGCCCCACCGTCGCGCCGTCCTCGCCGAGCTCCTGCTCACCTGGGCCACGCCCCGCGTCGAGGTCGACTCCGCGGCGTTCGGCTTCGCTGCGCAGGTTGGTCAGGGTGGCGTGGGCGTAGGGGCTGACGTCGGCGTACCGCTCGGCGAGGTCCACCGTGGCCGCGATGTCGGCGGAACTGGAGGTGTCCCACCACTTGTCGTCGGTGACGTTGCCCAGCTGACCGCGCAGCATGGCGTCCTGGGCCTGCTGGTAGGCCTCGAACTGGCGGCGGTCAGCGGCGGCGGCCACCCGCGTCTGGTCGGCTTTGACCTGATCGGAGCGGGCTTTGCGTTCCCGCAGGCTGCCCAGCCCCTGCAACGCCACCCGCAGCGCTTGGTCCAGTCCCTCGTGCATTTCCTCGATCTCGCGTTGCTCCATGACTTCCTGTCTCCTTATCGTCATCGGTGTGTGCGCTGGTGGTGTCGGTCGTGGTCGGGGTGGTGGGTCCGCCGTGGGCGGGGCCGTCGGCGACGTAGGTGCCCGCCGGGGCGGGGTCCACGGGCTGCGGGGTTTGCGGGGTGTGGGTGCCGGCGCGGGCGTCGCATCCCCGGAACGGTCCGTCGGCGGGGGAGTACAGCAGCGGCAGGTGGTGGTCGGCTTCCGTCCGCCACCACGCGGCGAACCGCCGCCGTCCTTCGACGCCACTGCCCCTTCGTAGGCTTCCCACAGCGCCTCGAGCCGTAACGCGGCCTCCGGGTGTGCCCACCACTGCCGGCACCACACGGCGTTCGCGGTGTCCCGCACGTAGAA
>JAABVA010004278.1_pt1 | contig 13270 bp, 13 predicted proteins | sample 5560331 | NCBI WGS metagenome assembly JAABVA01 (sample SAMN12812661, study PRJNA571458) | rock metagenome | isolation source: Antarctica rocks | place: Antarctica: Victoria Land, Mt New Zealand sud | collected 2016-01-07
GAGGTTTGGACTCCTTGGTCTTGAGCGTTCGGTCCTTTGCCTTGTCGCTTGAGGCTGTGATTGTGTCGTTGTTGGTGTTGGTCTCGGCGCTGCTTTGATCGCTGGTGGGAGCAGAGGTGGAGGATGGTTTGGAGGAGGAGGATGTTGCCGATGGAGCAGCAAGGTCGGAAAGATCCTCGAGGGGGGAGGTGAGGAGTGGCCAGTATATCATGTTGCGCACCTCGCCCGGCAGGTCCGAGAAGCCGAGCGCTCGCTTTTCGACAACTGAAGACGCCATCTTCTTCGACTCTGCCATTTCTCTTTTGATTTCCCTTGATAATGGCTCGCAACAGACGGCTCAAAAGCAGCAATGCTCAACACTTCTTCTCTGTCCTAGCAGGTACAGTCCAGTCCGAAAAAAAAGTAATGCAATGCACTACAATGTAAATGCCAGCCAAATTCGTCTATGTTCGATGCTTCAAATATGGTATGATACAGAACCAGATATCACAAAAGAAAAACGCTGTCCATGGGACGGATCCATTATATAGACCCCAACCCTTTCCCAAACGAAACAATCCAGTTGATTCACCGTTCAAGACAAATGCTGCTAGTATGATGCCGTCTGATTGAATCTGTCCATCATTGGCTTAGGAGGAGTGAAGGAAAGCATTTCTTATATGGGACATTCCCAGTCAGGTTTGGTCCAGTTCGTTAGTGTTTTGTGAATAATTATCACTCGACGGGGATTGGTTAGCTTTTGGGATGAGACGTTGAGGGTGATGTTGGGGATGACATTGTATATTGTGAATAGATAGCACTGTTCGTGCTGCAGAGTTATGTGAATATATATACTACTATTATATACCATCTGAACTATTGTTGTAGGCCTGGTCCGGAGTTTGCTACCTCATGCTGACTGCGTTGCGCACATGGGTATACTGGATTGGGACTAGCCTCGGTAGGAAGTTTCTCCTTACACCGGCATCAGATAAGGGTTATCACGCTGTCAGCACACTCAGCACTTTTCCTGTACTGTACTCTCCTCTAAGCCCGCACTCCAGATTCATTCTTGACTGGCCCCCATACTCTCTCCACCCTTGCCACTTCCTCTCACCTAGCCTTGAGCCGCAGTCACAGCTTCTTTGACCACCGCAAACAACACTGGTGGTTGATCTCAATGTCAATTCATTCAACTTTTGTAACTGGATCAATGCATGATGCGCATAGTACTACCAGGTACCTAAAGGGTGCATGAGGGTATTAAATATAGGGTAAAATTTTGAGCCTTGGATTACTATAACCATACGATGTCTTTTCTCGACAATCAAATGAGTACCTTGGCTTGGGTACCCAACATATAGCAGACTAGCTCATCAGCGAACCAGACACACCAGTCTCGCGAATGAATGATGGCAGAGTTCACCGAAGAAGAAGAAGCTCAACACCTCATCTCTCAGTCTCACCAAATCCCCTCACCCCCGAAGCTTCCGCGCGAAGTCCGCGACCTGATTTACTACCACGCCCTCCTCCGACCTCGAAACAGTCCCAGCGTTACCGCTACTCATATCTGCTATTTCCACACCAAAGTGCCGGCCGACGACGACTCGGCGTCAGCTTCGAAATAATACTGGACACCCTACTGGAGGACAAGGGAACCCATTCGCCTCTTCCTCGTCAACCGCCAAACATCGACCGAAGCTCTCGAGCTTCTCTATTCGACCTACCGCTTCCACTTCTCGCAGTCGGTCGATATCGCCCTCGTCGACGCGACGCGACGCTTCGAGAGACTTTGTCGCCATGGGCGAGGAGCTCGATTGCGCGGGTCGGCTTCATGTTCGATTTGCTCTGTACCCCTGGTCCCTCCACCCTCCGTGACGAGGAGGAGCAAGACAGGCGATCGACGCCGTGGACCTGTTGCCGAATGCGAAGCAAGTCGTGTTGATGTTGACGTTTGCGGGGCATGACGTGCCCGAAACCGAGTCAACGGAATCGTGGGCCGCGCCTTGAGGATGGCGAGTCCGCTTCGAGGCTTCGCTGCTTTGTAGGGAGCTGATGATGAGAATGCTCAGCGAACTCGTATCATGAGGGATGTGCGCGAAGCTCTTAACTGTCGCTGAGCGGGACGAGCATAGGTCATGCAAATTGTTGCACTGAGACCAGCAGCTTATGATCCTGGTGGTGATGTCGCCCTACACGCGATAAAGAGGCACACCGTTATTGGTTGCAAGGCTTACGGAACCGCTCGTTTGGCAGGATTGCCTAATGCTAAGCAGGTGTAGAGCGGTCTGATCAGCTTTTCGCGCCATGCTACTGCCATCTCATGTCCGCACCAGTTTCAACGCCAAAATGCTCTGCATCTAACTGTTGTAGCCACCACAACATCTCGCAAGCCTTACCAACTCTACCCTGAGAAGCTTTCTGAGCCCCTCATTTTACCGGGTGGCTTGGTTGGGTAGGTTTACTCGTGGTTGATAACGATCGCAGTAGGCGTCGGACCAAGAGTACAAATGCATTCATGCCCCGAAACTGGTCCCCTGGCGGCAGCTACAACTCGAAGTGAGCACGACTGTGTCGGCCCCAGGAGCTGGCGCTGGGTTATTGGATGAGCTGGTGCCTGGGATGGCGCCTGGGATGTCGGCTGGGCTGTCGCCTCGGTTGGGACGCCAGAGGGAAGCCCGCCCGTTTCACACCATGAGTATGTAGTCCTGCTGACTGTTCCGCTAACGACTTCGGCAATCCATCCTTCCGTGCAGGAACAATAGGGGGAAGGAAGTTTTGATTACCATGCTGGGATTTGCAGACTCCCTGGAGATGAAGATTGTTGGTGTGGCTCATCAATTCAAAATTGTGCGTTTTGTAACGTAGGATAAAAGGGGTACAGCTTACGTCGTAATGTAACAATGTGGAATTGCTACGACGGTATTCCCTGGGTGTGTGCTCGTGTCGGCGCCAGGCACCTCATCGCCATCCTGAAAGCCGGGAGGTGGTGTACCCCGTGGGCACGTTCGGAGCATCATTTTCCTGGCCATCGTCCGGACTTGCACCTGTGTCTTGGAGGTATCTTTTGTTCCTAGCAACGTATCTGAAAACCTCATATATGATTGTTAGCTATATCATATTAGCCTTCAGGATGAGGAAGTTTACATCGGTATTGCCCATTCCGGCGCCAGTGTCGATAATGTATACGGTTTAGCCAGCTCCAGCTGTGTTGTCGTATACAGAGTCTTTTCCAAGTCGTGATTAAGAGGTTGCGAGATGAATGCCACTTCGTGGTCTACGTTGTGCGCATAAACAGTCTGTCCATCTCACTTTACGAGGCGGGACCCTTCTGTGTCGTTGGTACTATCACCTAAACGTCTGTTGGATCGGGGCAATTCACTCTGCATTCTTGAACGACTGCGGCGATCTGAATTCATCAGTCACGGGCAGTATTGGATAGAGAATGGCTCCCCATCCTTACGTATGGATTGCGCTTTACTATCTCAGCGTTGGCAGAAGTCAAGGGGACACCCCAGAACCAATGCTGGGTTCCATTGTCGGTGGTGGCGCTGAATATTCGTGATGGATCTCGGACCACGCCTTTCAAAAGGGTATAGATTGCTGTCGCTTGGTCCTCATTTTGCGGGTCTTTGGCGTATACGCAATAGTTGGCGGTGTCGTCACGTCCGAAGAGAGCAGGGGCGTCCATTACTGACCCTTGGTGAGATATACCGTGTAATGATCTGGAATACAATGGTTTTAACCACAGGCAGGTCAGCACAAGTCTAGGAGGTCCAGAAGAGCGTAACCAGCAGATGATATTTCTGGTAAGGTAATCATCTGTTGCGGGGGTGGAGCTTTGATAAGTAAGGTACCGGGGTACATGGGGCAGTCACTTTTCCTGCTCTATACCTATTAGTGTTAGTGAATCCTGGCGAACTACGAAGTTTCCACCAGTACACTGTGATGCAAGAAAAGCTGGATATTACACGACTTTAGGATCGGTGACTGCCGTTTTCGTTCCCGGGGGGAGCCGGGTGGGAGCATGACCGCCTCAACTAAGGGGAGTAATGAGGAGCAGGAGGGAGTAGGGCAGAGCACTGGGGGAGTGCGGAGAGACAGGGAGGGGCGCAGCAGTATAGAGGAGCCTGTATTGGCTGCCCGGTACCCGGCTGCAGCTGCTACAAGTTGCTTATACCAGCATTGGTAGACCCTATTGCTTGGCTCCACTGTACGCTTTGCTGCCTAGACTACCAGGTAGCTAACGCCTGCGGCTTTGCCTGCTACGCTGGTGTAGATTAAGTAAGGTAGTGTCTCCGTGTCGAAGTGCCTAACGAAGGCTTTCGTGGAGGGATAGACCCGTCCTGGTCTGGTGGATTGGGGCTTAGTATCTAGAAAGGCCATAGAAGAGATCAAAACCTACTCCTAACGTAATCAAGATTCGTCCGTAGAGGGACCACTTCGATCGTCACACTGAGTGAGTAAGAAGTGATGCGGTACCCCCTTGTTGGACACCGGATAGCTAGGTGTATAAACGGAATTGGGTAATGGTCATGTTCTCGACCTCTGATGTGATGTCCCGCCCATCCTAGCCTAATTCCGACGACTCCCACGCCTGGTGAGATCTTTCCAAGTCTTTGATACCTTCCCGAGCACCCATTGAACTCTGGGAATTGTGATTGTAAAGATACGTAGTACTTTTGTGGAGATACGTAGAGCAACGTTGGTGGCGAGATCCCATAGCCATTGTACCAAAAGGCGGCCATCGTAGAAAGGAATCGCCAATACCACGAAGATGAAGGCAAAGACCCCGATCCAAATCGAACCCGTAACATTGACATTCTGCCATCCCTGGCTCATGAACAGGAAAGTATCATCGCAGACCGCCGGGTCCACGTCGAGTTTCTGTAGCCCAGGGTAAGAAGCCGCAGTGCCTTGGGCAATGTTACGAGCATCGATTTGGATACGCGCAAGTGATGTCTCGAACAGTTGCTTGGCTTCCACTTTCCACTGCTCTTTGGCGAGGGGTAGAGATTCCCATCCTCGAACCAGCTTTTGTGCGGCGAGTCCGCTCCCAAGACGGTAGTTGATGGTATTGAAGATATTGGACCACAGCAAAGTGAACACCATGAGCAGGAAGCCACCTCGAGTGTGGGCGTCTTTGATGACGAAATTAGGTTCGAGTAGATATGGCTTCCAGTCTATAGAGCCACTCGGTTCTCGCCAGACGGTCGTGTCCAAGCAAGCGAGAACAGAGGCGTGTGGTCCGGTGTACCGCCAACGGGGTTCGCCGCTGGGGTTGATGTAAGACTTGGTGTTTGCGGGGAAGATCGGATCGTCACTTGGCGCGAGGTAAGAGATCTTCTGTGGATGGATGAATATCAATGTGAGAGATGAACCCTTTGGAGGTGTGAGGCTCGATATAGGATCGTACTCAAGTCCTGAAATGACGGTGCTATGGGGTGAAATGCATCAGCTCTAGGTCCACATCCAGGGGTATGGGGACATAATACTCGACGAGGTAGTGTGGTTGCCACTCAAGGTTGCTGTCCCGGGTCTTCATTTGCCATGTGAACGGAAAGCCATTCCTAGAGCCATAATTATAGGTATGTGTGTAGAATCCGTCTTTTTCACTCGTGGAAATGTAGGTTTCGTTTCCATTCAGCGGCACGCAGGTCGTGTTCCTCTGGAACTGGAAAGTTTGAGGTGCATTGATACCCACCATTGCGGCGTCAGTAGGACCGGTAGAGAAGTACGAGGCGGACGACATGTTCTCATGGCACAGTCCATCAACGAATGGACAGGGGCCATCCGAGGACGTGTAAGGAATTGATTGCTGAACGAAGAAGTTGCAACCATCTGCTCCACTGGTTGTACGGTAGCAACTCTCCACCAGCTGGGCGCTGTCTAACTGTGCTTGAAACGCAAAGGGACCGAGCGAGTGTTGAGATTGTGACGAATTAGAGGCCGGGACGTAGAGCCCACATCCCGAGTTAGTCGAGAGGGCTTTGCTGTCCGTCGCCAGGTAAGCCGTGACAACACCGAGAGCAAGAAAGCCAGCATATGTCACCACAAGGAAGATAATCTTCACGATAGTACGCGAAAGTGGCTCCGCCGCACATTCGGTGCCATGTTGTCGTCGTCGTCATCGAGTCGAATACTGCCTTCTCTTCTATCTTTAATGATACCCAAGACTCTTTGAGTCGCTATGCCTTCAGGAGTCGTCGGGGCTCTTTCCACACCATTCGCCCCATCATGCACAGCACTCCACTCGCGAGCTTTGAGAACCAAGCGAAAGACGCGTGTGAGAGCGATTGTCACCACGATACCCAGAAAGTTTGTCCAGAGGGTGGCGTTGAACTTGCTACACAGCCACTGGGTCTCTGCGAATGGGCGTCAGCTTAATGTTATGATCCGGTACCGTCGCCTTACGCCATCCCCAGGTCCGATCGTAATCGATGTACCATCCATCATGGACGTCTTGCGAAGGCGTTGTCGACATGGGGGATGACGGTGGAAAGTGTAGTAAAGTGCAAAGGGTTTTGGTTCCTCCAGTAGGATGGCTATGTCGGCTTAGCCAGCCTGATAGTCAGAGGCTCAACTAGCAAAAAGGGTAGTGTCAATCGAATGGTCCTAGCCAAGCTATATAACATGGTTACTTGGGATCTGTAGAAGCAGCCTTAAAGTGTTTGTGGAGCCAGACGCGTCATATCCTCAACTCACAGCCCACCGCTGACGTAGCCTCAGCCAAAGCCTGCGGCTCGCGGTCCCATATTCAGCTATGTACGAAGTACGCAGGCTCTGACCGCATTCCTGGCCTTTATTAAACTCGCATCGGTGCGGTGGCGTCCCCAAATGTCTCTTCAAGATTGTGAAGTCAGGAGATACCCTAAAGGTAGTCTTGGCCGGTAAAGAGGACAGAACTCTGCGCCCAGCTCCGTCGACGCTCTCCCGAGGCTGCCGCTTTTAGGGTGACCGGGGTGATCCAGCACCCCACCCCAGGCGATGTAGCACCCCCGTCCGGGTGACGAGTGCTCCAACGCTCACCCTTCTATCGAGCCCTCCCTCGTACAGCCTCAGACGACTCTGAAAATGGCTTCGAGACAGGGGTACAAAGGGGGAGAGTATGCCTCCAATTCTGGCTCCATCCAAAATCCGGCCGATCGCCGCCCTCGAGTCCAAGCCTGCTCCAGATAGGTATTGCCTGCACGCTCAGAGCGCTTTATGACAGTGTATTGCGTGCAGGTGATTGCCTAGCAGTGATGAGGCTTAAAAATAGCTACAGTTCCAGGTTGTAGATGCATGTCAGCCGCTTAGCCAAGATACCGAAAGCTGAAAACTTATGTGTGATTCTTTTGGACCCCATATTATATTTCAACTTTGTGGGACAAGCGGAGTTTCCGGACAAGCCGGGCTTACGATGGTATTAAGGCAAACAAGGAATTAGAGACACTCGCCTTTGAACTGCTCAACACACTTTTGCCTGCTGCAGTGAGGCATTATTGATGCTTGGTCCAGTCTTCTCTACAGTTCTGCTTTCCGTCTAAACAGTCTGGTACCTTTGCTTCTCTTCATGATGTTTCTTCTTCTGCCCATACTACTATCAACAGGCTTCCTTCCTGCCTCACACACCAAGGCGACGTGCTACTTTCCTGACGGCGCAACGATCGATTCAGACGGTTTCCCCTGCAACACCAGCAGCAGCGCCTCCGCAAGCCAGTGCTGCCGGACCTTTGAGGCATGTCTCGCCGGCGGTGCCTGCTACACACAGTGGGATTCGGTGGTATACCGGCGGAGCTGCACGGACCGAACGTTCTCGGACCCGGCATGTCCCCGTGCGTGCCTCACAGGTTGTACGACTCCCCTTCCACTGCGCCGTGAGCCCTCTGGGACTCATGAAGCCCGAACAGCGGCCTTCCTCACCTCTTTGCCAGCCATTCTAATTGAGCGGGGATAACAGTTGGTCTCAATAACGCGGTCAGTCTCCTTCGCTGCCAGGGCAACACCGACCCAACCTATTGTTGTGACGAGGACCCAATCAATTCTTGCTGCAGCAATAGCAGCTCGACCTTTCACTACATTCCCGGCGCCTTTCAGGGCATCCTTGACGCAGCAGGCAGCCTTGGTACGATTGCTGCGGGACCCTCGACCATCTACACGTCGACCACTAGTTCCGCCACGGCCATGAGCTCTGCGAGCCCAATCACCACGCCTTCGACCTCTTCTCCCCCTTTGACCGCAACGCCCGTGTCCTCACAAGCAGACCCCCACCCAGCTGCGTCGTCCCCTTCTGCTATGGTGATCGGCCTTTCTGTTGGTATATCTCTGGCCGTCGTCGCCGCCATTGCCGCGTTTGGCGCGTTGTTGTTCCGGTGGCGGCCGTGGCAGAAGCCCCAACCACAGCAGGAGCTATATTCCGAGATGCTGGATCATCCTGGCCTCGTCAATGGTGCGCCCAACGAGCTACCGGGTGGGATGAGAGTGAGCGAACTTACGGCGGATAAAACCGGTAATGGGGCCCATGAACTAGATACGAAAAGGGCACATTGAATAGACATCGAAGATAAATCTATTATTTCCTCGCTTTGTGACAGTTACGAATATTGTACTTACTCTAGATAACTTACTGATCAGGCATATAATCATGCTCGTTCGTTATGAATTGCAGCACCATGCATCAGTCCCGACCACTTTTCACTGAAACCTTTTCAGCAGGAAGACTAGGGTTTCTCGCAGCTAATTGATTTTGCCTCAGCTAGTTCAAAAGGAAGCTCTTGAGATATCTCCTCCAGCCTCTAATCAAGTAATCCATATCGAAATTGCAGACTTTCATCCTAGTGACGCAGTTTCGAATAAGCAGGGAATAATCAGGCAGCAGCTCGCTCACCCCCGAAGGGCAGCAATTAAGGTACACCCGCGTCGCGCGACAGTAGGGCGGCGCTGACCCTGCGCCCGATGCGGGGTGAGTCCGGCGCAGATTTCTGTCTTCTTGACATCTTGTCATACAGTTGTGGCAGAGCCAGATCCCTCCGGGACAGCAGGTTTCGGACAGCAGTTTTTGATCGATTCGACTGACATAAGTTAATGATTTTGTTAGTCGTGGGGTCAGCGGCGTGGCTGCATAGGAGGCGTTGGCTAAGCTAACTTAGTACCTAAGGGCGACCCCCACTGGCTGCAGATTAGGGAGATTGAGGTCCATCTTATCGTTGACAATGAGGATGATGATGTTGTTGCTGTTGAAGGCAGTCACCTCAGGCAGCTCCAAGATCTCCAGTCCACATCTGTTGCTCTTGGCACCGCAATTAAATCTGAGGGGCGCCTTTTTCTTCGCGTTGCACATCTCACACATACACTTACCTATCTCTCTCAATTGACTTTTCGTCAACAGCTCTGAGCGTACTTGGTGACAAAAATCTTCAGATGACCTCTCGTAAGGTTGCACGGAAACCTCTGCCGTTGCAGAAGGTCCTGAGTTCGAAGCCTCCGCCCGCTCCGCCTCGACGGTCCTCTCAGCGCGGTAAGGTAGCTCGAGCATCACTTGCTCTGGTTGATGTGCAGCCTCGGCAGCCTTCTAGATCTCATTCATGCTCTGTGAGGTTGGCCCCGAGAGCTCTTAAGCGAGACGAACGTTCACCGTCGGCCACTGCCTTTGCAAGCAAGCGGGGAGTCAATCGGCATGAAGAGGACGAGTGGGAGGATGTAGAGGCGGCGAGGCCGAGCAGATCGGAGAGGGGGACACACTATTTGAAGCTGGGCTGGGCTCGTTAGCTTCAGGGCTCCGCCAAAGAGTAGAGACCTAATCCGAAGCGACTTCATCCGCACAGACTCGACACGAAGCTACTCACAGACCTAGCCGTAGCCTTGACGGCTCTGACGTTGAATCCGATGCGTTCTCCGACCAGTCGCTGCCTGAACACCTTGAACGCGAAGCTAGAGGCCTGTGTCAAGGAATCGCTTTTAACAGGACCTCAGCTCGAGAGGAACAAGTATTTTGCCTGTCAGATGCTTCTCCTTTGGTGATTCAGGATTACTGGTATGGGCTTTTGCCGCCAATCACACGAGAAGTATCTCCCATATCTAATGCAACCCTTTGCAAGCTCTGCAATGGCATAACCATAGAGGCACTGGAAAGTCTTCAAGGCTATGCACACCACAAAAGCGGCCTGGAACTTCTAAGATCACAAAGTCAAATGGCCTGTTGTCCGTTCTGTGCTCTGGTACTCCAAGCTGTGAGGAAAGCTTTTCTGTCTCCTGAATGGCATGATGAACAGAAAGGCTTGGAGTTCGTCCGGCGAATGGAGCAAGACAATCAACAGATCACCCTCTTTGCAAACTTCCGTCACAAAATTGAAATTAGGCACGATTCTAGTCTATCTTGGTCAAAGCGTTACGGTAGTCTAGAGCCTGAAGCACGTTTGTTGTACTTATTCACGAGACATGGTGAGTATTGTGACAAGGCAATGTGTTACCAGATATCGTGCACTGACACAGAATAGATAATAAGCCTAATTGTGGTCTGACTGACTACCACCTTCCGTGTAAAAATCTCTCAGATACTGGACGACTCTTGATGGGATGGATGAAGGATTGCTTACTCAGTCATAGCGAGTGTCGAAGATCCGTTAATAATCTGCTGCCAAGTCACCTAGTTGATGTTGGTTCTTCAAAAAAGCGCGGCTTTAAGCCTTTTCTTTGGGTAAACCCTCAACTGAACGGCAGTGTGGACGGTGGGTCGTCAGCGGTAGGAACAGAACGAGGAGCGTACACGGCTTTGAGCTACTGCTGGGGTAAGGAACCGTTCTTGACAACGACGCCGTTGACCATGGAAGAGAGAAAGCGAGCAATCCCTATGTGCTTGCTACCAGCAACGATTCGAGATGCAATCACTGTCACGAGAATTCTTGGTATTCGTTTCCTTTGGGTCGATGCATTGTGTATATTGCAGGGGCCCAGTGAAGAGGCGCAGCGAGACTGGGCAGCAGAGTCAGCAAGAATGGAAGGCATATATAGTCAAGCCTTCTTGACAATTGGTGCTGCGTACGGTCATGAAGCTCAATCAGGATTGTTCATGAGGCCTCGAAGCCCCAGACTACCATACTGTCATCTGCCGAGTCGATGGGCCGGAGTGAACAACCCCGATCCTATATATGCTGGCCCCGTGGTGGGTGCAGAATCTGGCTGGCCTTTTTGGTTGATGAAGGACGGGGAACTGAAAATCAACAATCGGGCTTGGACACTCCAAGAAAAAGTCCTATCATCGCGCATGGTACACTTCCGTGGTGATCAGATATCCTGGGAGTGCAAACATGGGCAAGCATACGAACGAGGAGACCCATATGGGGGCCCACAAGAAAGTCTGCAAGTCAAAAAGTCGTACAAAAGCTGGCATGATCTGGTCAAAAACTATTCCTCCCGCAAGCTTACTTTCAGTACAGACAAACTTTCGGCCCTTGCCGGACTCGCAAAGGCTTTCTGGTTGAAAACCGAAGAACGAGACCAGTATTTGGGAGGTATCTGGAGAGGTTCACTTCCTAATAATCTACTGTGGTATGTCAGTCCTTCCACCGTGGCTGCAAGGGTGCCAGATCCGGACCAGCCACTTCCTTGCGCCCACAACATGCTCCTGGGCCTCAGTCAACAAGAGGGTGGCTTTCAATGGAGAAGGCAACGTTGACATTGAAGTACTGGAATGCCAGACGCTTTCGGAAGATCCCTTCAGCCCGACTGTAAAAGGCAAGCTGGTGGTCTGCGGCCCAGTAAAGAAGGCCAAGATCATTCTGCCATTCTGCCACCTGACAGGGGAGATCCGCATTACTACGAGCTTTTCGACGAGAACTTCTTCGGCGGTGGGCGAAAAAAATGCATCGGCGCTGTTTTCAGTGACCATTCTGCTCCACAGATGGAGATCGCAGAAGCTCAAAGGGCAGGGCTCCAACACGGATGGCCTGGATCGCTGGAAGTACACTGTCTGCGGGTGCGAAAAGGCAAAGGCCTTTTGATAAGACTTAGTGGGCATGAAGATGACGAACACATACGAGTGGGCTACTTCTACCTATTCCATCACAGCTTACTGCCTGACAATATCACGGATGATCAACGGCAGGACTCTTGGTTCGATTACCCGGCAACGAAGATTACTATTGTCTAGCGCGTGCATGGACAGTAGGTTGCATAAGATAGGTTTGAGAGCTAGTTTTTGGTTGAGGAGCACCGGTGAACAAATTTACTGGCAACTGAGGAGTATGATGCTTTCTTGTGAGAAGAGAAGTATTTCTATGGTGACTGATGATGATTGAAGTAAAAATCAGAGCGGAGCCAGTACGGACTCTGCTGAGGGGGGAACTATAAACAGACCCGGCGACAAAGACGCCAAACCCAGCGCATAAGCACCCAGCTACGTCTAGTACACCCGTCCAGCACCTATACACTTGTTCCTGAACCCGCCCTCCCCTCTGGACACCTTGCAACTTTCTCCATTTGCAAGCCAAGGACAGCGACCGACAAGTGGATTTTGTCATACTAATGTCACGACAGCACTTCTCCTCCGTAAAGACTCCTGTAATTAAAAGCCATGTTGACTGTGTAGACTGTTGTCATATGTATGGGCTCATATGACAGAAGAGCAGTCAGAAATTCCATCATAGATCTCACGACATGTTTGTCGTTCAGGTCTCGCAGTAAGTACTTAAAGAGTGAAAGGCTTAGAGTAGAACAACCCCATCGACAATGGGACTCTCAACAACCGAAATCAAGTGTGCCCATCGAAAGAACCGGTGTCCCAGCTGCATCTCGCCACACTGCGAACGCCTGAGAGAAGGAAAGAGTATCAGAATGCTCTGCAACTTAGGTTCGAGGCCGTAGCCACCTTTTGCCAAGCGCTGGAAGACCTCCATATTTATTCCGTGCTCCTTGTTCGGTCAGTGGGAAATGATGCTCCAGCTCAAGCATCCTCTTCCTTGTCTCCATCGCTTGCACGTCCAGGCATCTATATCATCTGTGACACCAGTAGAGAACGTTGGTGCAGGCCTGGCGCAGACCGGCAGGAAGAGCTCAAACATTGCCTCAAAACGGTGTCTCGCAGGCCAGTTGGGACACAATTGTGTAGTCTTTCAGGCAGATGTCATCCATCTCTTCCGACATCTGAAGATGAAGCTGGAGTCGAATATCTTTCACCGCTGAGAGTAAGCAATACTCGTAATGATAAGAGTAATGTTCCACCGTCAATCTCCGCGAACACTCACACCGACTTCATTGTAGTATGAACTTCTTGCGAATTCTCGGCATTTGATCTATCAAGTCCGCAGGGAAC
>JAABVA010004281.1_pt1 | contig 13267 bp, 16 predicted proteins | sample 5560331 | NCBI WGS metagenome assembly JAABVA01 (sample SAMN12812661, study PRJNA571458) | rock metagenome | isolation source: Antarctica rocks | place: Antarctica: Victoria Land, Mt New Zealand sud | collected 2016-01-07
CTGCCCCCGGCGCGCCGCGCGTCCCTGCGGAGCGCAGCCGCGCGGGCAGCGCCTCTTGCGGCGCTCGGCCCAGGCCGCCGGCGCGCGCCCGCCTGCCGCTGACGGGCGGGCAGCGTGGCGCGCAGGCGCGGGCAAGACGCACACAATGCTGGGCACGGCGGAGGACCCTGGTATCAACTTCCGGACCATGCGCGAGCTCTTCCGGTGCGCGCAACCCTACCCTGCCCCGCCCCGCCCCCTGTGCCCGGCCGGCACCGCGGCGCGCGGCGCGCCCGCTGCACGGGCTGCGGCCTTCCGCATGTGGGATGCACGCGGGCGGTGTCCTGCCAGCCCTGCCTTGTTTGAGCATGGGTTTGCGCGACCATGGAATTTAAGGGCTGCAGCCCTGAGGGCCACCCAGGCAATGAGGCAGTGTGCATGCGTGCCGCACGCTTCAACACAAGCCTTGCATGCCTGCTTGCGCGAAATGGTTCCGTTCGGTGCTCAGGAGAGTCTTGCGCGTGGTGCCTGCGTCACCACTGTGACAAGCCTGAGCACGTGCATGCGCGCGACCGCGCCCAGGTCGATCAAGGAGGACCGGCCGGCGGAGATGCGCTACGAGATCTCGGCCGCGATCCTGGAGATCTACAACGAGGCCGTCGTCGACCTGCTGGCCCCGGGCGGCAAGGCAGAGCTGGAGCTGGCGCGCTCGGGCGGCGGCTTCGACCTGCCCGACCTCACCTGCGTCGGTGCCCTACCCTACCCTAGCGCTGCCTGCCAGCCGCGCAGCTCCTCATGTCTTGGATCGGGCTGGCCATGCCCACGCTGGCGCGCTTAGGCGGCCGCTTCACCCTGCCCGGTCTGACGCCGCTTGTGCGCAGCATGGCCGCCATGGTGCAATGCGTGCGGGGCGGTGTGACGGCGACTGCATGTGAGGTGCAGGCGCGGGGCTGTCGGAGCAGATCCAGGGAAGGGGTAGGTTAGGGTTCTGGCTGGCGCACGTTCACGTCAGCTCGGAGCTGGCCGGCGCGCGCGCGCAGGCGTGGAGTCGGCGGAACAGATCCAGGGCATCATGGCGCGCGGCTTCGAGCAGCGCGCGGTCGGCTGCCACGACGTCAACGCGCACTCCAGCCGCTCGCACTGCCTGCTCGTCGTGCGCGTGGCCGCCACCGACCCCGCCACCGGCGCGCCGCCCGCGCGCGCTCCTGAAGCAGGCCTGCAAGTTTCCACCCCAAGTGTGCGACCGACCTGGGAAGAGAAGCACATTTCCAAGCAGGCCAGCTCGCCGCGCTGCAGTGTGCGTCCCGGGCCAGCAAGCGCTTGTGCGCCACCGCACAGCAGCCTGGCCGGCGCCTCCAGCGACCCAGAGGCGCGCACCGGGCCGGTTAGTGGCTCTGGCGCGCTGGCGCGCTGGTGGCTGAGCCGCGGCGCCTGTGTGCTGCCCGCAGGCGTGCGCGCGGTGGGCAAGCTCACGCTCTGCGACCTGGCCGGGTCCGAGCGCATCACCAAGACGGGCGCGACAGGCGCGCACCGGGCTGCCCTCGCCGGCCGCAAACCGGCGCCACTCGCGTGGCTCCCATAGAGCACCGCGCACGTTGTGCATGCGGCCGGCGCCCATGCGCGCATCGCGCCTGTGTGCACGCCGCACCTGCTTTGTTGTCGTCCGTCCGTCGTCCGCTCGAGCCAGCAGGATCACAGGGCTGTGTGCAGCCTCCAGGTGCCTGCAAGGTCTCAATGGCAGGGTTTTCAAAACGCGTGGCAGGGCGCGGGCTGGACCCGGAAGCGCATGTCAGGGTGGGGCGGCTGGCGCGCCGCGCAGGCCTGACGCTGACGGAGGCGCAGAACATCAACCGCTCGCTGCTGGAGCTGGGCAACGTCATCCCCGCGCTCATGCAGAACGCGTCGCACGTGCCGTACAGGCGCGCGCCCGCCTCGGCGCCCGTCCATGCACGCGCGCGGCGGGGGCGCATCGCCCCGCGCTCGCGCGCCTGCTGCGGCGCTGCAGGCCGCGCATGCTGGCCGACACCTGTGCGCACATTCATGCCCGGCCGCCCAGCTGCACGCACTCGGGCAGTCGGCGCCTGGCTGAGGTCTGAGGTCGGCTCGGATGCCCGCAGGTTGCCTGAGGGCGGGGCGGGCGGCCGCGCGCGCAGGAACTCCAAGCTCACGATGCTGCTGCAGGACAGCCTGGGCGGCGAGGCCAAGGCGCTGATGGTCGCATGCGTGTCGCCCGCGGCCCTGCACGCCGCCGAGTCATTGTCCACGCTCGCCTTCGCTTCCAAGGTGGCTGCGCGCGCGCTGCCCTGCAGCCCACCCTGCAGCCCACCACGCCCAGTGCCGCGCGGCAGGAGAGTCCAAACACCTGCCAGTCTACGAGTACCATGTGCAAGCTGTCTGCATTTACTCTCTCTGCCTCCCCCTCCAAAAAAACCAAGCACATGCCCCGACCCCATGCGCAGTGGTCACCAGGCTATTTGCGTGGTTGGGGACGACAAAGCTCAGTACCTTGCGTGCTGGCAGCTTGGGGCCTGTGAAGGCCCACTCTCTGCTCACGCCGCCGCCGCCTGGGGCAGACAGCGCGCGGCGGCCGTCCTTAGGCGCCCTCCCGCGCCCGCAGGTGGCCAACGTGGTGCTCAAGACGCCGCAGCGCAAGCTGGAGGACGCGCCCGCGTCCAACGGCTCGGCAGTTGCTGGGTCGGATGCCACGCAGCGCCGCGCTGGCGGCGCGGCAGGTGCTGGGGGCACAGGCCGACCAGCCGGAGCGGCGACCGGAACGCGTACGGCCGCGGCCGCGCGCGCAGGCAGCGCTGCCGCGCGCAGCGCCGCGCGGCCCCCGCAGCCCTTCGCCTGACAGGGCGCGCGGCGGCACTGAGAAGCCACTGGCCAGGGGCGCGAGCAGCGCGCCGGCGTGGGGCAACGGGCAGCCCAAGGGCACCGAGGCGGGGAGCGCGGGCAGCGCCGCGCGGCCGCAGGCATGCGCCTGAACGGGACCTTAATGCGGGGCCTGCCGCGCGGGTCCGAATATGGCACAGGATAGTAATTGCGAGCATGACAGGCATGCGACATGGCATGACGATGCCATGAGGAAACTGATGCGGTTTACCGCCAGGCATTCTGGCGGCGAGGGCAGGGAGTACGCACAGGTGCTGCCTGCCTTAGTATTGTACTGAACCCACACAGCTTTTTGCTTTTTTGGTCCAGCACCAATGGCTGTGGGAGCAGGGACATTCAGCGCATCAACAAAAGGGTGCGGGTGCTAGCTGGAAGAGAACTCGGGGGCGGGGACAATGGATGATCTCACTTGCTGGCGGTGTCCCCAGAGGACTGCGGTGTCCCCCGGCTCATGCAAGGCGCACAAAGCTGCTGCCCAACATGCGAGGGTCCAGCATGGATGCTGCCAACATACGAGGGCATCTGGCGGTAGTGCGCCTGCCAGCTAGCGTGTCCTGTCACAGGTATCACTGACAGAATTCCATGCAGTGCCCGCCTGTCAGCTGACGGCCGCTGACGATTGCCAGCCTACAGCCATGCGTGCAAGCAGGCAGAGGGGGCACAGATAAGCCCATATCATAGAGCCTCGCGCATGCTGCTCGTGCAATGCCTGCACTTGCTTTTTTACTTGCGCTGTCCATGGGTCAGTCACCTCCTCGCGGCCTGCACAGCTTATGCATGTTTTTAGCGCAAGCTCTGCACGCCAGCGCTTTGCCCAGTGTGCTACTGGACCTTGTCCATAGTTTGTTTCATGCCTGTAGCTTGTTTCATGGCCCTCCTCCATTTGCCAGCGTGAGACAACCCGCTGCAACACCTGGTTTCGAGCCTCGTCCGCTACGCAATAACAGCCATCCTAAGCCCACCCTGACACAGAAACACTGGCCACTTAACCTGGCACCTGGCCACTACCACGAAGCATGCCTTGGTGTCATAAAAGAACAGGCGCGCCACAGCGCAAACACCTTAATCACGTGTTCACACTCATGCTACCCAGCATGCAGGCCGCGATCCGCCCTCTGAAACTGGCCTCCCCTCTTGAAGTGGCCTTGCCAGACACACTGACTCCCGTTCACACAAGCGCAGCGGCCTGCGGCTCCATGCGTTTGCCGGACAAATGCATTGCGCCCGCGAAAAACACCATGCACCTCTGGCTCAGGCCAGCCTCCTGCCGTCTCAGGCAAACTGCTGGCCCACCAGCTCACCGTGGTTGTCGACGGCGTTGTATGCCTCCCAGTCTGCACACCCGCGCGCAGGAGGTCAGTTTCACACGTCAACACAAGTCACGCATGTAACAAATACCGTTCAAAGCGGGTCCCCAGCATGTGTGTCATGCGCCTTTAGGTGGAGGCCATAACGCACAGCGGTTATTCGCAAGGGTCAGCCAGAGCGGTCACGAACATGCAACTCACACAAACATGGTGACAGCTACTTGCTGCTCTACACGGCACGTCATGGACGGGCGCGCACTGGTGGCGATGGGCGCAGCAACCAGGTGGTCCGGGATGCCAAAAGCGTCCACCAGCCGCTGGCTGCACGGCGCCAGCTCTGTGCACAGCGCCCTGGGCGGGGGCGGCCCCGCAGCGGGCGTCAGGATCCGCAAGCCAGAAGTTGAAGACGCAGACTGGACGCGCGGCTAAAGCTTGCATGTCTGCTCTGAGCGCCTTCACTGCATCCTCTGCTACGCCGATTGTCGCGCCGCGCCACAGCAGCGCACAGCAGAGACCGGCTGCAATGGACAAAGCCTATGGGCAGCACCAGCTGCCCTTCGAAGTGACGTCCAACGGACGCACCATGCGCGGCGCGCGCTGGTTCCAGTCTCTATTAGTCCACGCCACATGCACACGCTGTCGCCAGACATCCTCGCGAACATACAGCCGCCGCCAGCGCGCGCACCGTATCTCGCCCGGGATCGCGCGCCCCGCGGGCAGCGCCAGCAGCCCCTCGCCCATCAGGTACCCCGCATCCAGCTCCAGGCGGCGCAGCGCGAAAAGCGCGACCAGCGGCCGCAGCACGCCTGCCACGGCCACCGGCGCGGCGGCCACCGCGCGCGCGCACGCCTCCATGACCTCGCGCTCCGCGTACGCCTGCGCGGTCGCCTGCCGCGCCGCGCAAGCCGCAGCTCAGTGTAAACGGTTAGAGTCAGGACCTCACCCACACCCGCTGCAGCGCGCTTCCTGCATGGCCTGCGCTGAGACGGGGCGCTTGGGTAATGGCCCGCTCGCGTCCGGCGCGCGCGCGCTGTACCCCTGGCCGCGCGGGGGCACGCAACTCCGCGCAGCCCTCCAGGCACTGGGCCCCGCATGCACGCGCAGTGCTGGCCGCTGCGCCGCCGGGGCCCGCTGATCAGAGAGCGCCGCGCGGGCGTGCGCGGGTCCCGCGCCTGCACCAGGTCGGACTCGCGCTTCATCCAGACTTCAAACACGGCCGGCCCGCCGCTGACGCGCGACATCTGCGCGGCCAGCGCGCCCAGCAGGCGGCCCTCGCGCGCCACGAACACCGCCGCCAGCGCGTCCAGGTCCCGCAGCTTATCCGCTGCGCCCGTGCCCGCCGGCTCAGCACCCGGCCGGCCCGCCTCTCGGCTTGACAGGGATGGTGGTAGGTCACAAAAACGGTTACAGAAATGATCCTGATCCTGCATTACATGACTTGCTGTGCTGACACTTTCAAGCATGACAGAGGTCTCTGCACGGCGTCACAGCACGGCCTGCTCACACGGCACGCAGCACAAGTTCTCGCATCTGTGGCTTGCTTGACCTGCGCGGCACGCTCAGCGCATGCGCCCAAGCCGTCAGCAGATGCGCACCGCTGAGCGGCGCGGGGCCCCGCGCGGCGCCGGCCTGCAGGCGCGCGCGCACCGCAGGCTCGCCCAGCCGCGAGAGGTACTCCTTGGCGACCTGCGCGCGCGCGGGGGAGAGCCTTCAGCCGGTGCTGCGCAGCGCGGCGCTGCCAGCGCGGGCACGAGCGCGGGCCCGCCAGAGCCAGCTCGCTGCAGAGAAGCAAGTGCTGCCCGAGGGTGAGCAGACAGCCCAGGGCACCATCAGGCAAGGGCTGCAGCAAGCACATCAGTCCACACACTGAGGAGCGCCCGTGTCGGGGGCAGTTGGGATGAGCGGGGCTGCAGTGGCCATGCCAGCGTTCACGAGCCCCGGCAAAGGCTCTGAGCAGTGTGGGGCTGCGGCCGGCAACCATCTGAGCTCCAGCTACATGCCAGTCGCCAATGCCCAGCTGGCCAGGGCGATCCCATGCTGGACCTCGACATGGGACAGGGCGGGCCTTTTGCATGAGCACGCGGTTGTCGCCCTCCGCGGTCATCCCAGCGTGCGCAAAGCCGATGATGTGCCCGAAGCGGTTCACCGACAGGTAGCCCTGCCCGCCGCAGCGCTCCCGGCACGTCGTCCCGGTCTCCTGCGCTCATGCGCGCACGCATCCTCGTCACCCTGCGGACGAGCGGGGCCGCACGTGCGCCCACGCCACTGCACAGCGCAGGGGCGACCCACTGCGCGCACCCGCCAGGAAGAAGCAGGCGCGCGCGCCGGCCAGGGTACAGGGCACGGGCTCTGGTCTGCTTTCCCGTCTGACTGACACGGGCACAGGCTGCGCCGCCACGGCGCGGCAGCTTTTCACTCGTCCTCGGCAGCACCGCGGCCTGTGCATGACGGCGGCAGCGCGAACGGAGCAGGCGCCGCCCCGCGACGCGCCTGGTCGTTTCAGGCGCACAGCGGGCTTGATGGCGCAGCGCAGCAGCGCATGGGGCAGGCGCCGCCCGGGCGCGCGCCTGGCCGTTCCAGGCGCACAGCGGCTTGATGGCGCAGCACAGCATCACGACCTCGCGCGCTATGGCCGGGTCCACGACCGCCTGGTCGAAGCCGCTCGCCGCCGCCCAGCGATCCTGGCGCGGGCGAGCGGGTGCGGTCGGCGGCGTGCACCGAGACGCGCTGTGTCATGCACAGGACTGCCCGCGTGCCGGCACCTTGATCGGGCAGACGTTCTTGCCAAAGCAGACACGTTTGGACGCCCACTGCACTAGCACACGCTGCAGAGGCTCCAGCACTCCTGATGGGAGGACGGTAGGAGGCGCGCGCCTTGACATGGGACAGCCCGAGGTTGAGGCACACGGTCTGCGCCAGCAGCGGCAGCAGCGCGCGCTGCTGCAGCTGGTAGTCCAGGATCGGCGTGTCGCTCGGGCCCCTGCCGCGCAGCGGACGCACTGGGCTGGGCGCTGCGGAGCGAGTCTGCATGGCGAGAGTACTGCATATGCGAGTAAGCATTTAGCCTGTCGACCACAGTTGCCGAACAGGCGAGTCAGATGTCCCGCAATACCTGCGCTCAAGCTGGCTAAGCTTAGCATGCTGGCTAAGGTTAGCCAGCTGGACACGCGCCTGAACCAGCTACGCGCTCATGCAAACAGCGAGCGGGGCCGCTGCAAGCAGAGCAGCCGCTCTTGCACCGGCCGCAAGCTCCGCAAGGAGGCTGCGGGGACGGCACGCCATGCTGCGCGCACGCTCAGCGGTGCACACGCCCCGAGTTGCACAGGTGTTCTAGGGCTCCAGGCCGCGCGCAGCAGCCCTGACAGGTGCAGCGGCGCCAACAGGGTTAGGGTTGGGTTGTGTAGGGCCTCACCGGGGCCCGACGGCCAGGCGCGAGGCCGCGTAGCGGAACGCGATCACCAGCGCCAGCTTCGACGCCGACTGCATCATGCTCGCAATGCACAGCCGCCCGGACAGCAGCTGCGCGCGACACGCGCACGCGTGGGCCCTGGCGCGGCAGCAGGCTGCGGCCGGCTCACGTGCGGCGCGCCGCTGGCGAGGGCCGCGCGCATGTCCTCGCACAGGCGGCCGCACACGCTGACAGCTCTGACTCGAGGCATGCGGGAACAGGCAGACGCGTGAGACAGGCAGGTAGCAAGGACGCATGCCATGCGCACGGCCTTGTAGCGGACGGCTGGCGCCCGGCCGGCGAGGCCAGGGATAGGACATGCACGTATGCACTGGCGGCGAGGCCGCGCACGCGGCAGCGAGGCCGGGGGCGGGCACCTGGTCGGCGACGCGCAGGAAGCGGTCGCGCGGCCGCGCGATCCGGGACGTGAATGCGCCGTCGCGCGCGACGCTGGAGAACGCGTCCAGCAGCGCCCAGCGGCCGACGCGCACGTCTGCGCAGCGCCCACGTCTCGGCTCACTGCGCTGCAAGGCTCACATGCTCACATGCTACGACTCACATGCTGGCGCGCCGCCGATCCTCAGCCCCTTCAAGGGCACGTGCATACCCCTGCAAGCGCTGCTCATGCACGCTCACAGAGGGTGCAAACAGTGCCTATCCTGCGGGGCACCGCGGTCGCTCATGCAGGTCGTACACTTGCCGCCCACAGTGCCCCTTCAACGTGGCTGGGCGAGCTCGCAGGAGGAAGCGGGTGAGCAGAAGCAGGGCGTCTGAGGCAAGGGCGCACTGTCAAAGGAAAGCTTGGCGTTGTCCACGCCTGCGCGCCCCAGAGCTTGCGCGGTCAGCTTGCAGCCGCAGCACATGTCGAGCATGCTACAGCACCCACCACACACATGGACTGGGATTCAGCAGGGTGGCTGAGCAGCTGAACAGAGGACGGTCAGGTGGAAGTGCACTTGGTGCTAAAAAACATGATGACAACTGCACAAGCACGGGTCGTACCATTCAGTCCCATCTTGTGCCCCATGTCCTCTATTGTGACGCCCGTGACCGGCGTCATGTCCTGCACAACCCATGCACTGCGTCAAACGGCGTGTATGGTGAAGTGCAAAGCACACACATACATATGCAGTGCAACATTGGCGAATCCGTGAAAAGAGCAAGTGTGCCGGCGCAGACTCGTCAGCGCCCTGCCTGGCAGGCCAGGGGGGCCATGAGTGGACGCGCATGATCAGGGCATGCAAAATTCTATCGCGCCCTGTTCCGCTGGGCGGGACCGGTCAGGCGCGCCTCCTCGCGGATGCGCACGAGCAGGCCGTGCACGCCGTGGTTGGCGCCGCCGATGAGCAGCTGGCAGAAGACGACGGCCCACTTGGCGTGGATGGCGCCGTTGGTGATCCAGTACTTCTGCGACAGCACGGTCGGCGAGTGCACGACGAACTCGTCGCTCGCCGCGTCGAACGTTGCCGTCGTCTGCATCTCCACCGCGTTGTTGCCTGCGCGCCGGCGGACCGCGGCTCGGCGCGGCGCGCGCCACGCGCCGGGCGGGGAGCGCGGGGCGACAGCCGCGAGGCTGGAAACGCCAGCTGTGCACAAGTTTGATCAACTTGCGGAGCGCGTTGGGGAAGCGGTGCTGAAATCACAAAAGGTAGCGAGGGGATTCCCAGAAAGCGGCAGATCGATTGTCATCAATTTACCCGCCCGCACGCAAAATTACTGGCGAGGTACAGCGCTGCCCGAGCCCTCTGCCTTGCATCTCTCGGCTGGCGGTCGGTGGGCGGCGCACCAAAGCCCAGCTCCGTGAGCGCGAAGCACCCTGTGCTGTCCAGGCTGTCTGCGACCGCACGGGCCACACGCTCAGCGCCCAAAGCTGACCTCGCGCATCCAGGCAACAGTGCGGTGCATGCAGGAGGCCGCGGGGCATACCAATCTTTGTCAGTAACGCATCGTGGTGCTTCTTCGTTCCCAGCTTGAGCACGGTGCCTGCGCAGGGTCACAAGGAAATGTAGGGGATTGGGACGCCCGTGTGCTGATGACTGACAAACCGGGCTGCGTGCCTGGCCAGACAAAGCGCCAAGGCTGGGGAGCGCACCCCCGAACAGGTTGTAGTGTACAGTCATCTTTGTCGTCCCTACAAGGAAAGGTACGCGCTCACGGCTAAGTGCAAACAACGTGCAGCGCTGTGAACTGGATATAATTGCTGCTGCCCAGGACAGAGACCGGCAAAGGAGCTAGGCTGGCACACTTCAGGCGCGCACTGCTGCACGCCTGTCCAAACACCATGCGTAACAACTGGCCAGCCCCTCGCTGGAGGTGACAGGTCAGGCGGGCGGCATCGCTCAGTGGCAGCGCTGCGCCACAGGACGAGGGGGCCGTGAGCACCTGCGCCGTCAATGAATCCAAACACCTCGTGCGCAGCGAAGATGTTGAGCGGGTTGTGCCTGCACGCGTGAGCCACAGTCAAGGCGCTGGGGGTCGCGAGGGGCACAAGCTCGGCCGGCTGCAGCAGCAGGCGCACCGGAAGTCCGTGATTGACAGCAGCCCGCTCTGGCAGATGCGCTTGAGGCGCTCGTACGCCAGGTTGCGCTCCTCTCGCAGGCTGATGTCGTAACGCCTATTGCAACCAAGGCGCACGCGTGAGCACGCGCTGCACAGGCCTTGCAGAGGCGCGACCCCAGTCGCAACCCAGACCGAGCGCGGAGTCGGGCGCCCAGCAGACAGCGCGGTGTGCGCACGGCACATAGAGCTCGTCCTTCATGAGCTCCTTCATCTTCCGCCGTGTGTCGTGGTTGTCGTGCTCCAGCAGGTGCTGCAGCGCGTCCGCGTCAAAGGAGAGGCCGTCTGCGCCGGCGTACTGGCGCGGCAGGCGGTGCGTGACGTCAAAGTGCGCGCTCAGACGGCCCACACGGCGCTGCGCTGCTTCGTCCATGTCACGCAGTCACGCAGGAGGTTGGAGGTAACTTAACCTTGTCTCTGATTACAGAAAAGGCGTAACTGAGGGGAGTGATACTTGCTAGTGTGCACAACCACCGCTCCAGACAAGGTGGGCGTGGTATGTGCCAGGTCAGCACTTCAGATACAGCGCTTGGGCCTCATTGGGGCACTTGCTCAAATGTGTAGAGCAAAGTTTTAGAGATGAGGCATTGGTGTGCATGTTAGAATCAGCGCTCAATGTGCATCATCTGGGATCTGCATTGCAGAGATGCAGTCCATGTGACAACAGAATTACACACAGCCCTTCACTGCAGTCCACAAGCGCCCGAACCGACACTGGTGATGAAAGGCAAGCAGAGCAGGGCAAATACTTCCGCAAAGTTCACTGGACAAGCAGAACTGCTGAGACCAGCACAGACGAACAATCAGGCTGACACCGTGCAGTCTTCTCCACAATGCATCTGAGGCGCCTGGCAAGCAAAGCAGCACACAAACAGACAAACAGCTGGGCAACGCGCATCGCAGGGCGGGACCAAAAAGCAGCATGCAGCCACCATGCTGATGTCTGTAGTTACATGTTGAACATCACCTTGATAGCCTTGGTCTCAGCAGCGCGCATCGCTGTGTCAAACCCCTGCCGGATGCCCTCAGCGGAGAACCCGAACCGGTGCGTGATCAGCGGTTGCACGTCCACGCGCTGCGTGGCCATCAGCTGCAGGCAGAGAGGGTACTGCGCAGGGCCACATGCTTATGGGCCTCACTGCCAGGTCAGATGTAGGGGAGAGCGTGGCGACAGGCTTGGGTGTGGCTGAATGATTAGCAGGCCTGATCCTTGGCACACAACAAGCTTTCCTCGCTGCTGGCAAGCTCGCTGGCCGGGTCCCAAGGCAGCTGTTCGGCGGCCAAGCTGGTATCGGGTACGTAAAAATGCAGCGTCCGTCTGTAAGCAACGCAGGGATTCACTGCTCGCAGCACCTGCTCCTGGCCGGCAGTCTGCTCTTTTGGCAAACAAACACCATCTCTGAGGCAGACGCTCTGCCATATGGCGGAAGTCAAGCAGGCAGAGGGCGCGCGTGGCGGAAGACAGAGCATGAGCTGCACTCTGCCTCTTCTCGATGGGCACGCAGGCAGGCAGCGCATCAGGCGTGTGGCAGGCCCGCACGGTGTTGGCGTAGCGGAAGCTGCCCGCGAGCGTGACCTCGCGGAAGGTCATGTCGGACACGGGCAGGCGCGCATGGTCGCAGCCCATGCCCACCGTGACAAGGCGCCCGCCCGCCCGGATGGCTGCCACCGCCGTCTGTGGCCCCACACACAGCAGTGCCCACTCATGCGAAGCGCCGACTGCTGGCGCCTGCCCTGGCAGCACATGCTGCCAGGGCTAAGGATGCAGTCCATGACCGCTGTCACTGCATGGCTGGCCACCTTGCTTGCTGGTACCAAAGCTCATGCATGAAACTCACGTCCCACATGTCTGCTCATGCAATGTGTCAGTGGCAGCTAACGCAGGCAAGGCGCACAGACCTGATGCTAGCCAGGGACGCGCGGCGCACAGACGTAAATATATATATATACAGCAGGCCTCATTATATGATTGTCGTGCAAAGCGGGCACAACAGCTAGTGTGGCACACAGGCCGCACCTGCAGGGTCGACTCGAAGCCAGCGCAGTCGATGACGATGTCGGGGCTGCCGCCCAGGGCTGCGCGCAGCTGGCTGGCGACCTGCGCCCACTCACACGCTTCATTTCAGCTGCGCTTCCTGACAGCGTACCAACCTGGATCAGCATATTGCGCACGACATGCAGGCGCCGCGACGGCGCCAAACACTCGACGGGCAGGCGCTGTGACCATAGATGCTGAAGCAGCTCCTCACAACCTGCTGCTGAACCCTCTGCGCGAGAAGCGAGAGGCCGGACAGGCACGCATGCCCGCCGCAGGGGTGGCGTGTGCGCCACGAGCCAACGGCGCATTCCGGAGCAGCACACCGGTACCTGCACAGGCACCTGGCAGCTGCACGGGCGGGCTGTGTATTTGAAGACCGATGTGCGCAGGGGCCCGTGCGCAATAGTGACGGGCCTGCCGCAGAGCCGCGCCAGCGCCAGAGGCGGCGCGGCGCGCCCGGTGCTGCCCCCAGGGCCCAGGAGCAAGGGCGCAGGCCTGCCGCAGTGCGGCATCAGGCCTGCGGCGGCGCACCTCGCCAGGGTTCCCTGGAGGCTCCAGCAGCACCGTGGCATCCGCGCCCAGGCGCGCCGCGAGGTCCAGGTTGTCCGGCTTGATGTCGGTGACCGCCACCGCATCCGCGCTGAACGCCTTGGCGCACATCAGGCCCACCAGGCCTGCGGGCATGCGGCCCCGTCAGGCAAGGACCCTGCATGAGTCGGTCCTAACAGACAGGGTCCCTCGCCCCGCCTGACATGCGCTCGTCAGTCGGCACGCCCCGGAAGCAGAGCAGGATGAGCGGGGCGCGCGCACCAATGGGCCCCGCGCCGAGCACGGCGACGGTCTTGCCGGGCGCGACCTGCCCGCGCCGGCACGCGTGCACGCCTGCGCCGGCAGCCGCGGCCTGGAGGGCTTGTCGCGCTGAAGCTAGGGCATTACAAGCTCAGACACGTCCTGCCTGGCAAATCCTGGCCTGATATCACCTGGCCAACCAGCCATCATGCAGCACTGCTAGGCGGTGTGGCGCCATCAGAGCTGCTGCTATGCTCT
>JAABVA010004282.1_pt1 | contig 13267 bp, 10 predicted proteins | sample 5560331 | NCBI WGS metagenome assembly JAABVA01 (sample SAMN12812661, study PRJNA571458) | rock metagenome | isolation source: Antarctica rocks | place: Antarctica: Victoria Land, Mt New Zealand sud | collected 2016-01-07
ACGGCGGGAGTGGACCCGACGGTTGCCGACTCGCCGATTCCTTTGACGCCCAGGGGGTTGACCGGTGTCAGGGTCTCGGTGTTGGAGACGGTGAAGCTCGGCATCTCGGCGGCCGACGGGATGCCGTAGTCGGCGAACGTCGCGGTGACCGGGTTGCCGTCGTCGTCGTAGCGGAAGTGCTCCCAGAGCGCCTGCGACATGCCCTGGGCGATGCCGCCGTGCTGCTGGCCATGCACGATGAGCGGGTTGACGATGCGGCCGGCGTCGTCCACGGCGATGTGGTCCAACGGCGTGACGAGGCCGGTCTCGGTGTCGACCTCGACCACCGAGACGTGGGCCCCGAACGGGAAGGTCGCGTGACCCGGCGCGAAGTCGTGCTCCGCCCGGAGAGGCTCGCCGTCCGCCTCGGCTCGCGTCGCGACCTCGGCCCACCCGACCGACCGGTCGGGCACCCCGACCACGGCGAACCGGCCGGTCGTGAGCTCGATGTCGGCGGCATCGGCCTCGAGCAGGGCGCCTGCGAGCCGGCGGGCCCGGTCGAGGACGATGCCGGCCGCCCCCACGACGGCGGAGCCGCCGAGCTGGAGGGACCGCGACCCTCCGGTGCCGGAGCCCCGGGGCACGATCGCGGTGTCGGACTGCTCGAACCGGATCTGGTCCATGGGGATCTCGAACCGGTCGGCGACGAGCATGGCGAACGACGTCGCGTGGCCTTGGCCGTGGCTCGACGTGCCGGCCCGCACCGTGACCGTGCCATCGTCGGCGACCTCGACCACGCCCAGCTCCCCGGCGCCACCACCGGTCGTCTCCGCATACACCGCGATGCCGATGCCTAGCTGGCGCACGTCGCCCCGCACGCGGCGGGCGGCCTGCTCGGCCCGTAGGGCGCCATAGTCCGAGATCCTCAGCGCCTCGCGCAGCGGCAGGTCGTAGTCGCCCGAGTCGTAGCGCATCCCGGTGCGCGTCGTGTAGGGAAACACGTCGGGCGGGATGAGGTTGCGCCGGCGGATCTCGACGGGGTCGAGGTCGAGCTCGTCAGCGGCGAGGTCGACCAGTCGCTCGAGCATCGCGGCCGCCTCAGGCCGCCCCGCACCGCGGAAGGCCCCAACCGGCGCTGTGTTGGTGAGAGCGGCGAGCCCGGCGTAGTCCAGCCGGGGGATCTCGTAGACGCCCTGCGCCATGATGTAGGTCGTCGAGTACGCGAAGCTGCCACCGAAGCCGGCATACGCCCCGCAGTCGCCGATGATCCGGCAGCGCAGCCCGGTGAAGCGCCCCTCCCGGGTGAGCCCGAGCTCGACGTAGTCGACCTGGCTGCGGCCCTGCATCGAGAGCATCGCCTCGGACCGCGTCTCGACGAACTTGACCGGTCGCCCCAGCCGGCGGGCGACCGCGACGGCGACCTGCTGCTCGGCCGGCACACCGGCCTTGCCGCCGAACGCCCCACCGACGTGTGGTGCGATCACCCGCACCCGGTCGGTGTCGAGCCCGAAGGAGCGGGCGATGCTCGCCCGGGCGCCGTGCGGCATCTGGGTGGCGATATAGGCGGTGAGGTCGAAGCGGTCGTCCGACCCGGCGACCTCGGCGCCGTCCGTGGGGAGGACGAGGATCGCGTTGCCCTCCATGGGCGCGACGGCGAGCCTGGGGTTCTCCATGCGCAGCCGCACCACGACCTCGGCGTCGTCCAGGACGTCACCGGCGCCCTCCGGTTCACGTTCGCCACCCGCGACGTTGCCCGCCACCTTCTCGAACTGCTGCGGCGCACCCGGCTGCAGCGCTGCCTCCATGTCGACGACGACGGGGAGCGGGGCGTAGGTGACGTCGACGAGCTCGACGGCGTCGACGGCCTGGGCTCGCGACTCGGCCACGACGACGGCGACGGCCTCACCCACGAACCGGACCCGGTCGACGGCGAGCGGCGGCCGACGGCAGAGGGGGTTGATGTCCATGAGCAGGAAGCCCGCCTTGAGGCCGAGGTCGGACGCGGTGAAGACGCCCGCGACGCCCGGCGCGGCGCGTGCGGTCTCGATGTCGTCGACGGTGAACGTCGCGTGCGCGAACGGGCTCCGCACGAACGCGGCATGGAGCACACCCTCCACGGCGATGTCGTCGACGTAGTCGCCTCGACCCCGGACGAGGTCCGGATCCTCGACGCGCGGAACCTCGTTGCCCAGCAGTGATCCGGCCACCCTCGCGACGATATGCCCGGAGGCACCGGGTCGGCGTCCGCAAACACCGCGGATCAGCGTGGGGTCTGCTCCCCGTCTTCTGCGGCGGCGGCCGCTGCGCGCTCGGCCTTCCGGGCGGCGCTCGCCGTGCGGATCGCGTCGCGGCGCTCCTGGTCGTCCATCTCGTCGGCCGCCTCGAGGGTCGGCGCCGTGCCGCCCAGCCGGGCCGGCTGGAACGCGAGCTCCGCGCCGGTCATCGGCTCGTAAGACTCCTGCAGGGTGTGCAGCATCGTCCTCATCACCTCGTGGATCTTGGCGGTCGCGTCGTCGACGCTCTCGCCGGGCGCCACCGGCATGAGCTCTCCCACGGCCATGCTGATGGGCACGTTGGTGCGCCCGAGCCGCTTGGGGTGGCCTTTGGTCCACACGCGCTGCGACCCCCAGATGACCACCGGAAGCATGGGGACGCCCGCCTCCTGGGCCATCCGGGCGGCGCCGTTCTTGAACGCCTTGAGCTCGAACGAGCGCGAGATGGTGGCCTCTGGGAACACCCCGACGATCTCGCCGTCGCGAAGGTATCGGACGGCCTGCCCGTAGGACGCCGCCCCCGCGGAACGGTCGACGGGGATGTGCTTCATGGCCCGCATGAGGGGTCCGCTCACCCTGTGGGTGAAGACGCTCTCCTTGGCCATGAACCGGACGAATCGCCGGGCCGGCCACGCGGCATACCCGGCGTAGGTGAAGTCCATGTAGCCGGTGTGGTTGACGACCATGACCGCGCCGCCGGAGCGTGGCACGTGCTCCGCGCCGGCGACGGTGAACCGCAGGCCCTGTGCGGCGAAGACTCCGCGGGCGGTCGCGATGACGCCCGAGTAGACCGGCTCCATGACGACAACCTACGGGACGACAACCCTGGCGACCACCGGCGATGGACCGTCACTCGCGGGGCGGCTCGTCGGCGGCGATCCCGCCCAGGATGCGGCGCAGGTGGGCGCGGTCGCGGACGGAGAGCGACCCGAAGGTCTCGTCCGCCGCCTCGGCCTGCGACCGGTGGATGTCGGCGACGGTGCCGTGGCCGGCCGCGGTCAGCTCGACGAGCACCGCCCGACGGTCGCTGGGGTCGGGAGCGCGAGTCACCAGGCCCCGCTCGACGAGTCCGTCGACCACCTCGGTCGCCGACCGCGGGGCGATCCGCAGCCGCTCGGCGAGGTCGGAAAGGCGGAGCCCGGGCCTCAGGGCGACGACCAGCAGAGCCCTCCCCTGGTGCGGGGAGAGGTCCCAGGGCGCCAGCCCGTCGCGCCAGACGCGCCGCAGCCGGCGGGCCGTCGCGGTGACGAGGTCGGCGAGGGAGGGGTCATCGTCGCCGGGGGTCCGGGAATGCACACCGACAGCCTAGCGTTAGCGATGTAGCCTCATAGTGAGGTAACCTCTTCAAATCCACCAAACCCCCCCGGAAGCAGCGATGCCCATACCAGGCACCTCCACACCCTTCACCGACCACCAACCGCCACGTGGCGGCTACCCCGGACGCGGCTCGCGCACCGTCGACCCCGGCGATCGGGCCCAGCTGGCCGAGTCGCCCGTGAGCTGGCGCCGCGTCGGCGCCCTCTTCGCCCCCTTCCGCGGACGGGTCTCCGTCGTCATGGCGCTGATCGTGGCCTCGTCCGTCGTCGCCCTCGCGACTCCGTTCCTCCTGCGGCTCGTCATCGACGACGCCCTCCCCCACGCCGACGTCCGGCTGTTGCTCCTCGCCGTCGGCGGGATGCTCGGGGTCACCGTCGTCACCGCCGTGCTGGGCGTCGCCCAGACCTGGCTCTCGACCACCGTCGGCCAGGCGGTCTTGCACCGCCTGCGCACCGACGTCTTCGCCCACCTCCAGCGCCAGTCGCTAGCCTTCTTCACCCGTACGCGTGGGGGCGAGATCCAGTCGCGCCTCACGAACGACGTGGCCGGGATGCAGTCGGTCGTCACGACGACCGCGACCTCCGTCGCGTCCAACGTCACCACCGCGGTCGGCACGGCGCTGGCCATGGTCGCGCTGTCGTGGCGGCTGTCGCTGCTCTCCCTCTTGGTCATCCCGCCGGCGATCTGGCTGACCCGCCGGGTCGCCCTGATGCGCCGCGAGGTCACCGCCCGGCAGCAGCGCCGGATGGCCGACATGCTCATCCAGGTCGACGAGGGCCTGTCGGTGAGCGGCGTCCAGCTGACCAAGACCCTCGGCGCGAGTGACGCAGCGGCAGCCCGGTTCGCAGAGACCTCGCGCGAGCTCGTCGACCTCGAGGTGCAGTCGCAGCTCGCCGGTCGCTGGCGGATGGCGACGATGAGCATTGTCTTCGCGGCCATCCCCGCGCTGATCTACCTCGCCGCCGGGTTCCCCGCGACGTCCGGTGGTATGACCATCGGGACCCTCGTCGCCTTCACGGCACTGCAGTCCGGCATCTTCCGGCCGCTGATGGGTCTGCTCGACGTCGGGATCTCCCTCGTCGGCTCGATGGCCCTCTTCAGCCGGATCTTCGGCTACCTCGACCTCGAGATCGAGGTGCGGGCGCCCGAACACCCGGTGCCGGTCGACCACGATGCGGTGCGCGGCGAGATCCGGCTGGAGGTCGTGAGCTACCGCTACCCCGACACCGACCGCAACGCCCTCACCGACGTCGACCTCGTCGTGCCGGCCGGGACCTCGCTCGCCCTCGTCGGCCAGACCGGTTCAGGCAAGTCCACCCTGGCGGGTCTTGTTGCGCGACTCCGTGACCCGAGCATCGGGCGCGTCACGGTCGACGGCATGGACCTACGCGACCTGTCCTTCGCCGACCTCTCCCGGATCGTCGGCGTCGTCTCCCAGGAGACCTACCTTCTGCACGCGTCCATTCGCGACAACCTCCTCCACGCGAAGGCCGATGCGACTGACGACGAGCTGTGGCTCGTGCTCGAGTCCGCCCAGATCGCCGACCTCGTCGCCACCCTCCCGGACGGGCTCGACACCGTCGTCGGCGCCCGGGGGCTGCGGTTCTCCGGCGGCGAGAAGCAGCGGTTCGCGATCGCGCGCACGCTGCTGCGCGACCCCCGCGTCCTCATCCTCGACGAGGCGACCAGCGCCCTGGACAACGAGACCGAGCACGAGCTCCAGGCGGCGCTCGCCGTGGTGACCCGCGGGCGTACGACGGTCACCATCGCCCACCGCCTCAGCACCATCGAGTCGTCCGACCAGATCGCCGTGCTCTTCGGCGGGCAGGTGGTCGAGACGGGCACGCATACCGAGCTGGTCGCCGCGGGAGGCCGGTATGCCCGGCTCGCCGGGAGCGGCCGTCCGGTCGCGACCGGTCGCTCGGTGGGCGCCTGAATCTCCCTAATAGGAGTGCTGCGGCCACCCGTCGCCGGGGGGCGGACCCGAACGGGTTGGAGAGCACCCCCGCCGGGTCTGGGAGAATCGACGGATGACCACCTCCACACCCGCCCGTGCCGCCGCCTCGTCCGCGGCACCCCAGATCCCCGAGAGGCCGTCGGTCGACGGTCTGGAGGAGAAATGGGCGCAGGTATGGAAGCGGCAGGGCACTTACACCTTCGACCGCACTGCCGCGCTCGCCCACGGCCGTGAGGGTGTGTGGGCCATGGACACCCCGCCGCCGACCGCGAGCGGGTCGCTGCACATCGGCCACGTCTTCGGCTTCACCGAGGCTGACTGCATCGCGCGCTACAAGCGGATGGCCGGGTTCGAGGTCTTCTACCCGATCGGCTGGGACGACAACGGCCTGCCCACCGAGAAGCGGGTGCAGAACTTCTACGGGGTGCGCGGCGACGAGACGCTGCCCTACGACCCCGACTTCGTGCCGCCGCAGCAGGGCGGCGAGGGCACGTCGATCAAGGCCGGTGACCAGACGCCGATCAGCCGGCGCAACTTCATCGAGCTGTGCGACATCCTCACCGTCAAGGACGAGGAGGCCTTCGAGGAGACGTTCCGCCGGCTGGGCCTCGCCTGCGACTGGGACGTGTCCTACCGCACCATCGACGACCGCTCCCGCGCGGTGTCGCAGGCGTTCTTCCTGCGCAACCTCGCCCGCGGGGAGGCCTACCAGGCCGAGGCGCCCGGTCTCTGGGACGTCACGTTCCAGACCGCCGTCGCCCAGGCCGAGCTCGAGGCGCGCGACTACCCCGGGGCATACCACCGCGTCGCCTTCCACCGGCCCGACGGTGAGCCGGTGTACATCGAGACCACGCGGCCCGAGCTGCTCCCGGCCTGCGTCGCCCTCATCGCCCACCCCGACGACGAGCGGTATGCCGCCCTGTTCGGGACGACGGTCACCTCACCGCTGTTCGGGGTCGAGGTGCCGGTGGTCGCGCACCCGCTGGCCGAGATGGACAAGGGCGCGGGCATCGCCATGTGCTGCACCTTCGGCGACCTCACCGACGTGACGTGGTGGCGTGAGCTGCAGCTGCCGACCCGCTCGATCATCACCCGTGACGGTCGCATCCAGGCCGAGACGCCCACGTGGGTCGAGTCCGACCTCGGCACCGAGGTGTTCGGCGCGATGGCCACGAAGACCACTTTTGCGGCGCGCACCGCGGTCGTCGACGCGCTGCGGGAGTCGGGCGACCTCGACGGCGAGCCGACGCCGACCCAGCGCAAGGCCAACTTCTACGAGCGCGGCGAGCGCCCGCTCGAGATCGTCACGACGAGGCAGTGGTACATCCGCAACGGCGGCCGCGACGAGGAGATCCGGGCCCAGATGGTCGAGCGGGGCCGGGAGCTCGACTTCCACCCGGCGTTCATGCGCTCGCGCTACGAGAACTGGGTGGGCGGCCTCAACGGCGACTGGCTCGTCAGCCGCCAGCGGTTCTTTGGCGTACCCATTCCGGTGTGGTACTCCGTGACGCCGTCCGGCGAGGTCGACCACGCCCACCCGATCATCCCCGACGAGTCGCTCCTGCCGGTCGACCCGGCAGCCGAGGCACCCGAGGGGTTCGAGGAGGCGCAGCGCGACCAGCCGGGCGGCTTCACCGGTGACCCCGACGTCATGGACACCTGGGCCACGTCTTCGCTGACCCCGCAGATCGCGGGCGGCTGGGGGCAGGACCCCGAGCTGTTCTCTGTCGTCTTTCCCTTCGACCAGCGCCCCCAGGGCCACGACATCATCCGCACGTGGCTCTTCTCGACCGTCGTGCGCGCGCACTACGAGCACGGCTCGCTGCCGTGGCGGCACGCCACGCTCAACGGCTGGATCCTCGACCCCGACCGCAAGAAGCTGAGCAAGTCAAAGGGCAACGCGACGACCCCGCTCGACATGCTCGTCGAGCATGGCACCGACGCGGTGCGCTACTGGGCGGCCTCCGCCCGCCTCGGCATCGACGCCGCGCTGGACACGGCCCAGATGAAGGTCGGCCGGCGACTGGCGATCAAGGTGCTCAATGCTAGCCGGTTCGCCCTGTCGTTCGGTGACGTGGGCGCGTCGACCTCCACCGACCTGGCCGCTCTGGTCACCGAGCCGCTCGACCGGGCCATGCTCGCCACCCTCTCCGACGTCGTCGCCTTGGCGACCAGCGCCAACGACGCGATGGACTACACCCGCGCGCTCGAGGTCACCGAGTCCTTCTTCTGGTCGTTCTGCGACGACTACCTCGAGCTGGTCAAGGACCGCGCCTACGGCACGGGCGAGGGTGACGAGCCCGGCCCAGGGGCGGTGTCCGCCCGGGCGGCCCTGCGGCTCGCCCTCGATATCCAGCTGCGGCTGCTGGCTCCGGTCGTCGTCTTCGCGACCGAGGAGGTCTGGTCCTGGTTCCACGACCCGGCCGAGGGCTCGATCCACCGGGCGGCATGGCCGACGACCGCCGAGCTGGGCGATGCCCGGTCGGTCGACAGCGGCGTCCTGTCGGCGGTCGGTGAGGCGCTGGCCGGCGTGCGGAAGGCCAAGTCGGAGGCCAAGGTTGGCATGCGCGCCGAGATCACGGGAATGACCTTGGTCGGGAGCGCGACCCAGCTCGACCGGGTGCGCACCGCCGAGGGCGACCTGCGGGCGGCGGGCCGGGTCACCGGCCTGTCGTATGCCGTGGAGGAGCCGTCGGCGACCCTGGCCGTCAAGGACGCGGTCATCGTGCCGCCACCCCCGCGCGACCGGAGCTGAACCTGCTCGCGTCGCGGCCGGGTCGCCGGGCGACGCGGGCGACGCGGGCGACGCGGGCGACGCCGAGCGGAGTGGGCGACGCCGAGCAACGCGGCCCGGCGTCAGAGCCGGGCGGTAGCGTGCGAGCCATGACGGACGGTCCGGCCCACCCGGTGCGGGAGGTCCAGCTGCCTCGGCCGCCCGGCGGTCCGACGCCGTGGGCGGTCGCGGCCGGTGTCGTCGCGCTGGGCCTGGTCGCCGTCGTTACCGCCTCCGGCCCTGTCGACGTCGTCACCCAGCCGCCGCGGGGCGCTGCGCCGTCCGTCCTGCTGACCGGCACGACGCCGCCCACGACGATGACGCCCGCGCCGTCGGCGGGCGGCGTTCTGCCCCCGCTCGACAGCCTGCCGTCCCTGCCGCCGGTGCTCATCGCCGTCATCCAGCTGGTCGTCGCGGTCCTCGTCGGATGGGTCCTGGCCCTCCTGGCCCGCTACGCCTGGCGTTCCTTCCCGCGGATGTCCACCCGAGCCGTCGTCCGCCGCCCTCTGACGGCCCTACCGGCGGTGCCCGACGAGCTCGTCGACTCGGCCGGCGAACGGTTGGCGCTCCTGCAGGAGGGCAGTCCGCGCAACGCGATCGTCGCGTGCTGGGTCGACCTCGAGGAGGCCGCCGCAGCCGCCGGGCTACCGCGCCGGCCCCACGAGACGTCCGCGGAGTACACCGTCCGAGTCCTGCGCACCTGGGACATCGCCCCCGACGCGATGGGCGCTCTGGCCGAGCTCTACCGGGAGGCGCGTTATTCACATCACCCGATGACCGAGGCCCACCGGCAGAAGGCGATCGACCGGCTCACCGCCGTGCACGACGACCTGCGCCGCGTCGCCGGGCAGCGGGCCCTGGTGGGGGCGCCGGTTGATGCGGCCGACCCGTCCCGGTCCCCCTCCGTCGAGGAGCCCCCATGAGCCGCTGGCGCCTGCGCGACCAGCCGGTCTGGCGGGCCCGCGTCATCCGGGCCGTGGTGGCCTACGCCGTTCTCATGCTGTTCCTCGTCGTGCTGGGTGTCCAGCCGTCCCCGGTCCTCATCGCCTCCCTGTTCGTCGCGGCCACTCTCGTCCTCGCTTACGTCTCCGACCGGTTTGTCGACAGCCACGGAGAGGCCTGGGTGACCCCGGGCCAGTCGACGATGGGTCTCGGACGCGGGGGTGACCACCGCACCGTGGCCCTGTCACGGCGGCTCGCCGACCCTGGTCACCAGCCCGACCAGCGCCGGCACCTGGCCGCCGACCTCCAGCAGCAGCTGGCCGCCGTGCTCGTCGACCGGGTCGTGCGTGAGCGCGGCATCGACCTGACCGCGCGTCCCGACCTCGCCCACGATGTCCTCCCGCCCGACCTGGCCGCCCTCGTCACCGAGCCGCCCGATGTGCGCCTGGTCGACCCGGCATACCTCTCCTTCGTGCTCGACAGAATCGAGTCGTCGTGACGTCCACTCCCGCGCTCCCCCTGAGCGCCGTCTCGGAGCTGGCGGGTCGGATCCTCGACGAGGTCGAGCGCGCCGTGGTCGGGAAGCGCCGACCCCTCACGCTCGTCCTGAGCGCCGTCCTCGCCGGGGGCCACGTGCTGCTCGAGGACTTTCCCGGCCTGGGCAAGACGCTGGCCGCGCGCTCGTTCGCGCAGACCCTCGGTCTGGAGTTCACCCGGGCCCAGTTCACCCCCGACCTGCTACCGGGTGACCTCACCGGCTCGTTCGTCTACGACCAGCGCGACCAGGAGTTCGTCTTCCGCCGAGGGCCGTTGTTCACGGGCCTGCTGCTCGCCGACGAGATCAACCGCACGCCACCCAAGACGCAGTCGGCGCTGCTGGAGGCCATGCAGGAGCGGCAGGTCACCGTCGAGGGCCAGACTTTCCCGCTCGCGGCCCCGTTCCACGTCCTCGCCACGGCCAACCCCGTGGAGTACGAGGGTACCTACCCCCTGCCCGAGGCTCAGCTCGACCGGTTCCTCCTACGCGTGTCGTTCGGCTACCCCACCGAAGGCGAGGAGCTGACCGTGCTGCGCAACCGGATGGCCCGCCGGCGCGAGGAGGTGACGCTCCACGCGGTGACCGACGGCGCCGGGCTGCTGGCCATGCAGGAGGCGGTCGAGACGGTCACGGTCGACGACAGCATCGCCACCTACTGCGTCGAGCTGGCCACCGCGAGCCGCCTGCACCAGCACGTCCTCCTCGGCGCCTCCCCGCGGGGATCGCTCGCGCTCCTGCTCGTCGGCCGGGCGTACGCCGTGGTGCAGGGCCGCGACTACGTCACCCCGGAGGACATCAAGGCGGTCGCGCCGAGCGTGCTCGCCCACCGGATCACGGTCAAGCCGGAGCTGTGGATGAGCAACGTCTCCGGGCGCAGCGTCGTCGACAGCATCCTCGCGACGGTGGCGACCCCCTCGCCGCGTGAACGGCAGCACGGACCGTGAGCCCGTCGGGTCCGAACGGGCTGCCGGTGGAGCTGCCGCCGTGGCGCCCGACGGCGGCGCACTTCCGGGCCACGGGTGTGGGCATGGTCGGGACGCTCGTCGCGCTGATGCTGCACCGCAGCGACCTGCTCGTCATCGTCACCCCACTGCTCGTCATCGTCTCCTGGTCGTGGTGGCGACGCCCGCGCGAGCCGGTGACCGCCGCGGCCCGACTGGGCCACCAGACTCTGCGGGAGGGCGAGGCGACGATGGTGCGAGCGCGGATGACGGTGCCGCCGGGCGTCGACGACGTGCTGTTCACCGTGCCGTCGGGGCTGTTCCTCGAGCAGGACCCGCCCCTGGGCATCCAGGTCGTCGGGGCCGAGGAGGTCGACCCCGTCACACGGCGGGCCACCGGGTCGGTGCTGCTGCGGTCGACCCGCTGGGGCGTGCGGCCGGTCGGCCCGATGGTCTGGGCGGCGTGGGGCGTCTGGGGCGCCTATCGCAGCGGGCCGCACGACGGCATCACCTCGACGCTGACCACCCTGCCCTTGCCGGCGGTCTTCACGCCCACCGCCCCCATGCCCCACCCTGAGGGACTCGTCGGGCCCAGCCGGTCGGCGCGGCCCGGGGGCGGCAGCGAGTTCGACCGGCTGCGCCCGTTCCACCCCGGCGACCGGCTACGCCGCATTCACTGGCCGGTGTCCCTTCGCACCGGCACCCTGCACGTCACCTCGACCTACGGCGACGAGGACTCCCTCGTCGTGCTCGTCGTCGACGCCCTCAGCGACCTCGGCCCGCGTGAGGGGATCGACGGACGTCCGACCAGCCTCGACCTGACCGTGCGCGCGGCCGGCGCGATGGCCGTGCACCACCTGGCCGTCGGTGACCGGGTGGGCCTGCGGGTCGTGGGGGCGGCCCGAGTGCCCCGGGTGCCCGTCGGGTCGGGACGCTCCCACCTGCGGCGGGTCCTCGGCACCCTGGCCCTCATCCAGCCGGCCACCGAACGGCGTGACGACGGGGAGTGGGCCATCGCCGGCATCGGCTCCGGGGCGGTCGTCATCGTCCTGTCCCCGCTCGTGGACCCGGCCGTCGTCGAGCTCGTCGCGCGGCTCGGGGCCCGGGGTCTGACGACGGTGGTCGTCGACACGATGCCCGACCACCTGTGGCGCAGCGGCGAGGACGTCTACACCGAGCTGGCCTGGCGCATCCGCCGGCTCAGCCGCAGCGTCGACGTCCACCGGCTCGTGCGCGCCGGCGTGCCCGTGGTGCCGTGGCGCGGCCCGGGCAGCCTCGACCAGGTGCTGCGCGAGCTGTCCCGACGGTCCCGTGCCCCGAGGATGGCCCGCCGATGAGCGCCGTCGCCACGCGCCTGCGCCTCGTGCGGCTCGGGCTATCCGAGGAGTACGAGCCCCGCCAGATCGCCATCGCCGCGGTCGCCGCGATCGCCCCCCTGGCCTTCGCCGGCTGCCTCGTCCTCGGCGGGGGCCAGGCCTCGTGGTGGTGGCTGGTGTTCGCGCCGGCCGGCGCAGCCACGGTCGCCTTCGCCGAGACGCCGGCCGCCCTGGTCGTGTGGGCCATGCTGCTCGCGCTCTGGGTCGGTCAGGTCCCAGGGCCGTTCACCTGGTGGGCGGTCCCGGCCGCGCTGGCCGTCGCGGCCGGGCATACCGCCCTCACGCTGCTGGCCGGACGACCGCCGGCGGGTGGGCTGGCCGCGGAGACCTTCCGGCGCACGGGTCGACGCCTGGCGGTCGTCATGGGCGTCACCGTGGCCGTGGCCGCCCTCACCCAGGCCGTGCATGCCGTCGGCGTCGGCGGTCAGGTCGTCGTGGCCGTCGCGGCCGTGCTCACGGTCGCGGGATGGGTGGCGTGGGGTTGGCGGAGGGGGTGACCGCTCCAGGGGTCAGCGTGCGGTACCGTCGCTCCGGGCCCGGACGGAAGCCGGCCGCCTGGTAGGTGGCGACCGCCCCGACGTTGGCGCTCGGGGTGCACACCATCGCGCTCGACGAGCCCAACCGGCGCAGGGCGGCGGCCGCGGCGAGACTGATCTGCCGGCCATAGCCGCGCCCGCGGTGCTCGGCGTGCACCCCCATCGGCTCGAGCAGCCCCGGCCTCCCATTGCCCGCCGACCACACGGTCACCTCCGCCACCGGGTGACCCTCCTCGTCGTACGCCAACAGGGACCGCGCGTCGCGGTAGGGCAGCCCCGTCGTCATGGTGTGCCACAGCTCGTCGGTGTACCGGTCACCGCCGAGCGCCGACCGGTGCACGGCCGCGGAGGCGGCAGCCTGCTCTGGACCGACAGATCGCCGACGTCTGGGGTGCTGAGCTCGATGGACACGCCCTGATCCCAGGCCACCGGGTCGCCGAGCGCAACCGAGTTGGCCGCCCGTCGAGCGCCCCGCCATCCAGCACCCTTGGCGTCGGCATCGGACGTGTGTCCTGCATATCTGCTTGAGTGCAGTGGTTGCTTAGCCGCCGCCGATGAGGTCTCTGAGGGGGTGGGGGTCGGTGTCGACGGCTTGTTGGAGCAGCCGGTAGAAAAGCATGCCCCTGGCTTTGGAG